>Ga0126378_10002821_pt1 | contig 12958 bp, 12 predicted proteins | sample PanSoiMetPlot_23_FD_92587 | JGI IMG/M metagenome (GOLD analysis project Ga0126378, IMG submission 92587) | Tropical forest soil microbial communities from Panama - MetaG Plot_23 | ecosystem: Environmental > Terrestrial > Soil > Tropical forest > Bulk soil | place: Panama | collected 2016-02-17
CCGAAGAATAAGCGAAAGGATCGTGCTCTTGCCCGCGCCACTCGCGCCGACGAGCGCGTAAGTTTTGCCCGGTTCGATGCGCAAATTGATGTTACGAACTGCATCGGTGACGCCAGTCGCATAACGGAAGGTCACGTTGTCGAAATCAATTTGTCCGCGCGACGAAGCCAGTTGGAGCGCATTCGGCGCATCTTGCACAGTTGGCGTCGAATCGAGAATCGCGAAGATTTGCGTCGTCGCGCCAAGCGAGCGCTGCATGACGATGTGGAGTTTGCTCAGCGTTTTGATCGGGTCGTAGATGATAAAGATGCCGGTGATCAGTCCAAAGAATCTGCCTGCACTGAGATTTGCGGCATAGACATACCAGAGTGCAAGGCCGACACCGATTGAAGCGATGATTTCAATCAAAGGTCCGACGGCTTCCTGCGCTTTTACGACGCGCATCGTTTGCGAGAACGATTGCTGCGCGCCGCGCCGGAATAGTCGCTCCTGTTGCTGTTCACGCGCGAAAGATTTGATCACGCGGATGCCGCTGAAACTTTCGTGCATCGTGACCGTCATTAAGACGCCCCCTTTTTGCTCGCGCTGAACCGCGGCGCGCGCGCGCCGGCCGAAATAGCGGATCGGCAAAATGCAACTTGGAAAGAGAATCAGACTGACGACGGTAAACTTCCAATCCAGCAAGAGGAGTACGATTACCGCGCCGACAATCGTGATCGGTTGTTTGAAAACGTCGGCGCTGACGCTGGCGAGCGCCTGTTGCATGTTCCGCGCGTCGTTTTGAATTCGCGACATGAGGTAACCGGCTTGCATTCGATTGAAGAAATCCATCGAATGCCCCATTACCTTCGTGAAGAGTTGGTTCCGGATGTCGTTGACGACCCTGTTACTGACCCACGCCATATAATAGGCGCCGCCGTAAGTACAGAGACTTCGGATGGTCATTATAACGGGAATGGCCAGACAAATCCAAACGATCGAATCGATTTTCGGTCCGACGTTTAGAATTTCCTGATGAAGCAGGGCGGTTCTTGGGTTTGGTGCGGCGCCGTGGAAAACAAAGCTTGAGACCCGGAAGACGGTCACCGGAAAAAGTGAAGTAACCAGGGCGTAGGCGACGCCGAACGCAAGTCCTAATGCAAAGCGCCACTTGTAGGGACCGGCGTAACTATAAAGGCGCCGGTACGGTGTCCATGCCGACCGGATGGTTTCCCAGAACGAGAGTTTAACTTGGGCGCCTTCTGCCTTGCTCATAACGATGGCGGCGTTGCCGGAGCCGACAACAGCGTCTCCATAGCATCGATCACCGCCTGCGTCGAGATTTGGTTCATCGGGATGCGCGGCTGCTTCGGCACGACTTCTGTCACAGGCGATGTCGATTCCCCCTGTAAAATCAACGCCGAACTTTCCCGCGGTCGCCAGTGAAACGGATTCGTTGGACCGAATAGGATCACCTGCGGCGTGCGGGTTGCCGCGGCCAGATGCATCGGCGCCGAATCCACCGTGATCAATAATCGCGCCCGCGCGATCAAAGCGGCCAGCGTCAGTAAATCGGTCTTGCCGGAAAGATCGATAACCGGATGGCGCACTTTCGATTTGATGTCATCGAGGTGCGTTTGTTCGAGCGGAGAAGAGCCGCCGGTCAAAACAAGATCGACCTTGTGATCGGCTGCCGTGTCAATCACTTCCGACCAGCGCTGCGCGTTCCAAAATTTCTCTGATCGCGCCGACCCAGGATGAAAAATGACGAATTGTTTTCTAATATTGTGCGTTGCGAGCAATTCACCGGCGGTTGAACGCGAGTTTTCCGGCAACGTCAATTGAATCGCGGCCGACGCATTCTCGATTCCAAGCGGCGCCAACAAAGCCAGATGATAATCGGCCGTGTGCATGTCGCGCATTCGATGCGGAACGAACTCGTTGTAAAAACGCGTCCTGAACTTCGATCGCATTTTGATTCGAAACGAAACGATTCGTTTGCGCGCGCGCGAGAGCAGCACCAGAAGAGCCGAGCGATCGTTGCGAGTGAAGTCGACAGCGTAATCGAATTTACCACTGGCAATCGCGGCGGCCGTTTTGATTCCAGCAAGTCCGCGCGGCATGACCAAGAGCCGATCGACAGCAGTGATCGCGCGCGCCAGCGCTTTACCCTCGTCGGAAATTACGAGCGTGATGTTCGCGTCCGGAAATTTCTCGCGTAAGGCTGCGATTGCCGGCGTCGTGAGGATCAAATCGCCGATGCGCTTGAGTTGAATGAGCAGAATGTTCAATTCGAGAGTTGGATCGCGCGCTCGTAGGCGTTCAACAAACGCGAGCGATAATGATCCCAGGTAAAATTTTCCACCACGCGTTGCCGTGCGGCCGCGCCCATGCTCGCGACAATCTCCGGGTGTCGATACAAATGCTCGATCGCCGCGGCGATGGCATCGACATCTCCCGGCTGCACAATGATTCCTTCGACGCCGTCGCGGACGACGTCGCCGGCTTCACGGGTCGTGATCATCGGTAATCCGGAAGCAGCGGCTTCGTAAATTGTTTTCGCGCTGCCTTCGAGTCGCGACGGAAAAACGTAAACCGATCCTTGATTCAAATAATTTTCGAGATCTCGTTTGAAGCCAAGAATGCGAACATTCTCGCGACCAAACTTCTTTAAATGCGGCCGCGCTTCCTCATGAACATTGCCGAGCAGCCACAGCTCCGCGTCGCGCAGATTTAATCGGTGCCATGCTTCGAGCAGATGATGAATTCCTTTGCGCTCGATCAGGGCGCCGGAGAAAACTGCGCGGAAAATTGGTGGCCGCTTCCGCCCGTCGGGCTCGGATGCCGGCTTGAACCGATCGATATCCACACCGCGAGGCAGATAAAACATTTTTTCGTCAGGAAAATTCGCCGCCCGAAACGATTCGGCCGCTTTCTCGGACAGAACGACGACCAGGCTCGCCAGTTCGTATTCCTCCAAAAATCTCTCCGGCTCCAACTGGAACCGTGACTTCCAATTCTTGTGGTCCTCTGTGCTCTGTGCTCTGTCCTCTGCGCGCTGGCTGCCCCGATGCCAGGTTGGAATCTCGATCAGCGACGGAATCTTTTTTTTCTTTGCGACGCGCAACGTTTCCAAGCAATCGCCTGACCAGCTATGAAAAAAATCGTAGCGGCCGCTCTCGAGATGGCGAGACGCAATCCAATCGAGATATTTTTTCTTCGCTCCATAATAATAAGGGCGGCCGACGAAGGAGATCAGCCGAACCGGATGCCAGCGAAGCGATTGGATAAATTGCGCCGGGATTTCGGTTTGGCGGTTGTCGTAGGCGACGGCTTTGCCGAGAAATTTTCCGCGGTAGGAGGCTCGTAACGCTTCGAACGAATCGGTATCGAGTCCATGTCCACCGATTCGGGCAAAGATCGAGTAAAGTAAACTCTTCGGCAGGACACGCGGCTGGCCGACCGAGCTTTCGGGCTCGGCGTTTAAAGTTTCGCCTAACATCAAGTTCGAATTATTCTCGCGGATAGATTCGATGTCGAACGGCAAACTCACTGTCGCCTTCGTCCGCCGCGGGTATTCGCCAAGCGGCGGAGCGGAAGCATATCTGAAGCGGCTGGCACACGGGATTGTCAATCTTGGCCACCAAGCGCAACTCATCGCGACCGACGATTGGCCACCCAGCGAATGGACGTTTGGTCAGATTACCCATATGAGCGCCAAGTCGCCGATTGGGTTCGCGGATGAGCTCGAAAAACTCCGGCCGCAATTGCGATGCGACGCGCTGATGAGCCTCGAGCGCGTCTGGCGTTGCGATGTTTACCGCGCCGGTGATGGTGTGCATCAGGCGTGGCTCAATCGCCGGAGAAAATTCGAGATGCCTCTCCAGCGGTTCGTTCGCGGCGTTAATCGGAAGCATCAGGACATTTTGAAGCTCGAGGAATCGCTTTTTGCAAAACAAGGAGCCGCTCATGTCATCGCTAACTCGGAAATGGTAAAAAATGAAATCGTCGAGCTTTATCATTATCCCGCCGGCAAGATCGACATCGTGCGGACGGGCGTGCCGTTGGAGAAATTTCGTTTTGACTCGGCGCTTCGAAAAAAGTCGCGAGCAGAATTGAAAATAAAGCCGGACGAGACCGCACTCCTCTTTGCCGGCTCCGGCTGGGAACGGAAAGGACTGCGTTTTGCGATCGAAGCCTTCGAACTTTGTCGCGATCGGCATTTGCGCATGCTCGTGGCAGGTCGGGGAGAGCAGCGCGGTTATCGGCCAAAGCGGTTCTTTACTGAGGAGCCGGTACGATTTCTCGGCGAGGTCGCTGATCTCCGCTCGATTTACGCCGCGGCCGACATTTTCATTTTGCCGAGCATCTACGACCCGTTTTCAAACGCGTGTTTGGAAGCGCTCGCTGCCGGCCTGGCAATAATCACGACACGCGACAACGGCTTCAGCGAAATCATCGAGAGCGGCGTTCACGGATCGATTATCGATCTTCCGAACAATGTCACGGCACTGCGTGATGCAATCCGGTTTTGGTCGGATGAATCTCGACGTCTCGCAGCAAGATCGACCAACGCCGAGCGCGCCTCGCAGTTCGATATTTCAACCAACGTCGAGGCGACGTTGAGGGTCCTGCTTCAATCCGCGAGCAATTCGTCGGATTGACGATCGATTAGAAAAATTTGATCGAGCCGCGCTATCTCGAAGATCGGCCGGACATTTTCGTTCATTCCAGAGAGACGGAGCTTGCCGCCGTACTTTTGCACGTCCTGCATCGCCCGGATCAAGACCGCGAGTCCGGAGCTGTCGATAAAGGTGACGCCCGACAGATCGACGACCACGTGAGGTGGCCGCTTTTTGATCATTCGCAAGAGCGAATTTTCGAGTCGCGGCGAGGTGCGAAGATCGATTTCTCCCTCGAGGGGAAGTACGTTTGCGGGGTCGGACGGATCGATCTGCGGCCCCGAATTTGCAGCAAATTTTGGACCGAAAATGCGACGCTGAAACGATTGATCTACTTCGCGGCCAAAGCCGAATCCACGTCGGGCAGAATCTGGAAAACCTGATCCAAACGCGCGATTTCGAAAATGTGCTGGACGCTCGGCTGAACATTGGCGAGCACGAACCTGCCGCCGTACGCCTGGACTGTCTGCATCGCTTGGATCAGAATCGCGAGCCCCGAGCTGTCGAAAAAGGTCACCTTGCCAAGGTCGACCACTAACTGTTTCGGCTTATTCGCGATCATGGCGTGTAGCGATTCGGCGACCTCCGGCGAAACGTGGAGATCGATCTCACCCTCGAGCGATAAAACGTTGGATGGTTGTTTTCGTGTCATAAAGTTAGGGAGCTGAGTGACTGGCCTCATCTCATTTCAAGCATCGCCGGTCAATCACCAACCGAGCGTATTAATTAGACGCTCAACGTCCGAAAAGTCATCAATTAAAATATCGGGATGATGCTCGGCCAGCTTTTCCCGGCTCCAGGTACCGGTGGCTACCGCGATGGTTCGGGCGCCGAGCGCCTTTCCACACGCGATATCGCGCGGAGTGTCGCCGATGACGTCAATCTCATCTGCGGAAAACTCGCGGCCATGCTTTTCTTTAGCCCGAGCACGGGCAAACGATCCGAGCTCATTGCGATCATGATGGTCGTCAGCGAAGGCGCCGAATTCAAAGAAATGCCAGACGCCGTAATGGCCGAGCTTCAATTGCGCGCCGCGCGAGACATTGCCCGTCAGCAAAGCAAGGACGACGTTCTTGCGGGTCTTTAGTTTCTCAAGCAACTCCAGCACGCCCGGGAGCAGTTTGCCTTCGCGCCGCGGCAGCTCACTCGAAAGCAAATGGACGTAGCTGTCGAGAAACGCAGTGACGTTTTCGGCGGACGTCGCGATATTATGCTTCTTCAGAATACTGACGACGATCCCGGAATCAGTCATGCCCGCGATTTCGATGTCGCGAAGGTCGTCCTCGACTCCGAAACGCTCTTTGAGCGCGCGCTTGAGCGCCGCGATTCCGGCGCCGCCGGAATGAATCAGCGTGCCGTCGATGTCGAAGAGAAGCAATCTTTTGGCTGCCACAACCCAGACTAAACAGAAGATAACGAAGGAAACAAAAATTCAGTCTTCGTTCCTTTGGTTTCCTTCTGTTCGGAACGATCAGGGCGCATGCATCAACAACACCGCGACCATGCTGCCGAGAAATGTGAGCGCGCCAATCGCGGCGACTCCAAAAATCACGAGCTGGAGTCGGTCGCGCGATGTCGATTTTTGCCGGAACGGCGACGCATTGCTGAAACCTGTTCGCGCCGCGCTCGATTCGGCAGGTTTGGTTTCGGTTCTGAGAATCAGCTTCGACATAGAAAATCTTCCTTTTCCTCTTAGTCTTACTCTGCTCTTCGCGTCGAGAACGAAGATTGACGCATCTTTCTGGTTAGGCATTCTGTCGCGGTGACCTCCAAACAAGCGCTGCGATTTGTCGAAGAGCAAGGAATCGTTCTGGAATCGGCGCGCGGTGCGTTTCCCAACCTGGCGTCGGCTGTGGTCGGCGAAACGATTCGGGGTAGTTATTGGCGGCATCCGAAGACGCACGAGATTTTTCGGTGCGTCCGCGCGGTGCGCGCATCGCCGGATGTCCTCGTTTGCCGGCTTGTGGATGGAAAGATCACCTACGTGCATCGACAGCTCTGGCCCGCGCTTGCGAAGTTGGCGCAGCGATTTGATCGCTCGCGATTGGCGGCAGTACGCGAGATTCATACTGCCAGCGGCGCACATCGCGTTCAGACTACCCCCTTTCCGAAGTGGATCCCTTCCGACATTCGCCGCGCGGCGACGCAATTAAGCGAGGAACAAGCAGCGGCAGCTCTACGCCGGCTGCTCGCCACAGATTGACCGGGGTAACGCGCACTCGCATAGTGCGGCTTTCATGGGAATCGAGAACACGCGCAATTTCTGCATCATCGCGCACATCGATCACGGCAAGACGACATTGTCCGATCGATTACTCGAGCGCACTGGGACAATTCACGAACGCGAGAGGCAGGATCAGCTGCTCGATTCGATGGATCTCGAACGCGAGCGCGGGATTACGATCAAAGCGCATCCGGTAACAATGAGTTACCTCGCGAAAGACGGGCAGAGGTACGGGCTCAACCTTCTCGACACGCCAGGCCATGTCGATTTTGCCTACGAGGTCTCACGATCACTCGCCGCGTGCGAAGGCGCGCTCTTAATAATAGACGCAGCGCAGGGAGTTGAGGCCCAGACGGTCGCAAACGTGCATCTCGCACACAAACAGGGACTCACCATCGTGCCGGTGATCAACAAGATCGATTTGCCCAACGCAGATGTCGCGTCCGTTCATCGACAATTGGAAGAAATTCTCGCGATCCCCTCCGAAGAAGCGATCCACGCCAGCGCGAAAATGGGAACCGGCGTCGATGAAATCTTGGAAGCGATCGTTCACCGAATTCCCGCACCGCAAAAGCCACAGGATTCAACGTTGCGCGCGCTGGTGTTTGATTCGGTGTTCGACGTTTACCGCGGAGTGGTTGGCTACGTGCGCGTGGTTTCCGGACACATGGAACCGGAGCATGCGATCAAGTTGATGAGTAACGATGCGCGCTACGAAGTGAAGGAAGTTGGCGTGTTCACGCCCAAGATGTCGATCCAACCTCAACTTCGCGCCGGCGCCGTCGGCTATTTCATCGCGAACATCAAATCGACCGCTGACATGAAAATCGGCGATACGATCACTGATCAGCGAAATCCGGCGCGCGAGCCGCTGCCAGGTTTTCAGGAGGTTCACCCGATGGTGTTCAGCGGAATTTATCCGATCAACACCGGCGACTTCGAGCATCTGAAAGCAGCGATCGCGAAGCTCCGCTTGAACGACGCAGCGTTCATTTACACGCCGGAAAGCTCGGTCGCGCTCGGATTCGGATTTCGCTGCGGATTTCTCGGGCTGCTCCATATGGAAATCATCCAGGAGCGACTACGTCGCGAGTACAACATGGACATCATCGCGACTTCGCCCTCGGTCGTTTACGAAGTTGTGACGACGCGCGGCGAAACGCTGCTCATCGATAACCCCGCGCACCTGCCCGACCCGAGCCAGGTCAAAGAGATCCGCGAACCGATCGTGCGCGCCTACGTCCTTTGCCCCAACGAAAACATCGGCGATCTATTGCAACTGATCTTGGAAAAACGCGGCACGATGGATCACACCGAGACACTCGATTCGCGTCGGGTGATGTTGCATTGCGAGCTGCCGTTGAACGAAATCCTAGTCGACTTCAACGACAAGATTAAATCGATTACCCGTGGTTACGGTTCGATGGATTATGAGCATGCCGGTTACCGGCCGGCGAAACTGGTGAAGCTCGACCTTTTGGTAAACGGCGAGCCGGTTGACGCGTTCTCGACCATCGTGCACAAGGATCGCGCCGAGGGCAGGGGACGCCAGCTGGCGTCGAAATTAAAGGAAGTGATCCCGCGGCAGCTTTACCAGGTGGCGATCCAGGCGGCGATCGGTGGAAAAATTATTGCGCGGGAGAGCGTTTCCGCCTTGCGAAAAAATGTGACCGCGAAATGCTACGGCGGCGATATCACCCGGAAACGAAAACTGTTGGAGAAACAAAAAGAGGGAAAGAAGCGAATGAAGAGCATCGGCAAGATCAACATTCCGCAGGAAGCCTTCATCGAGGTGCTCAAGGCGCAGTAAGATCGACATGTTCACGCTGCGCTACGTCAAACACAGCAAATTGTTGGTTCGTCATGCTCAGAAATATCTGCGTTACAAGCGCGACACGCTTGACCCAGTCACTTATGACGAAGTCGGCGCCCAGATCCGAAGACTGCGCGCGGCGCTCAAGCAGCGCGACCGCAAAGAAATCGAGAGCCGGGCCGAAGAACTCGATTCCAAATTGCATGCGCTGACGCCGGTCACGTGGGAATCCCACTGGCGCGAAAATGTCGAAGTGATTCTGGTGGCGATCGTCGTCGCGGTCGGGATTCGCTCTTATTTTTTGCAGCCGTTCAAAATCCCGACCGGTTCAATGCAGCCGACGCTCAATGGAATTATTGGACGCCCGATGTCCGCGCCGCCGCCAAATATTTTGCAGCAAGTGGCGGAGTTCATCATTCGCGGACGCAATTACATCAATGTCGTCTCGCAGGAGGACGATCAGGTGCTGCAGATCGAGCAGAAGAAGTTTTTCTTTTTCTTCACCTGGTCGCGGATCGTCTGCCAGCATCAGCGGTTTCTGGTTTATTGTCCGCCGGATCAATTGCGCGCCGACTTTAAGGTCTCACCGGGTATTCACTATCGCCGCGGGGAAGTTATCGCGCGGGGTGCGGTCGATACCGGCGACCAGGTTTTCGTCGATAAGTTCAGCTACAACTTCGTAAAGCCGCATCGCGGCGACGTTTTCGTTTTTCGGACGAAACACATTCCCATGATTCCGGAGGATCCGGAGACAGGCGCGCCATTCTATATTAAGAGGCTGGCCGGGTTGCCGGGTGACACACTTCGAATCCAGCCGCCTCAGCTGTATGCGAATAGTCACCTGGTAGAAGGTTTCGGTTTCGAACGAGTGATGAGCGCGAAAAGCGGATACCGCGGTTATGCTTTGGGACAACAGTACTTGTCCGATCCGACGAAAACGTTTCAGGTTCCCGAGCACAGCTATTTTGCGATGGGCGACAACAGCTACAACAGCTATGACAGCCGTTATTGGGGACCGGTTCCGGAAAAAAACCTGGTGGGCCGCGGATTATTTGTTTACTGGCCATTCCTACCGCACGGACCAGTATCGAAAAGCTTGGGCTTGATTCGGTAGAACAAAAAAATGTTCACGGGTATGTCCCGCGTTTACCCGCTGATCGGATTTCTCAGCGGTTACCTCATCCTCCTGCTCTTTAGCCCGGTGCGCGTTTCTTTGCGCGACGGCTTCCGCTGCCTCATCCGCTATAAACGTGTCTGGCTGACCTTCCTTCTGCTCGGCTTCGCTTATTTCGTTTTTCAATTTTCCACTTTCACACCGATTCAAAGTGGGACCGAGGTCGATCTCTCGCAGGTTTTCTCTTTCGCGAACTGGCGTTGGCCGACTTTCATGGAGGTGTGGCAAGAGGCGCCCTTGCCCGCGCTGGAAGGCGTCGCCGGAATTTTCGATAACGCGACGACGACGTATCCGCTCTCGGCCGTCGCGGCCGTGATGATGTTGATGAACTGGCGCGGATTGCACGGCGCGCTGGTGCGCGCGTTACACAAGCGATTTCGTTTCGGCGGTTATCTTCTCTACTTCATTTTGTTGCTCAGCGCGGTTGCGGCACTTTTCAAACCGATTGTTTATTGGGCGCTGCCATTGTGGGGCGGACTTTTGCCAACGGCCGATCTTTTGCAGGTCTCGGCCAGTATCGACGCGTTCGCGTTCATTTTTGAATATCTGCTCGGCGTTTACATTCAGGTTTATCTCATTGTTGTTTGCTTCGCCTGGATCCGCGGCTCGAGTTTTGAAGAAGGCGAACTCTTTCGCTTCGCCATACGGCGGTTCAGTTACGTTTTGGAATGGGCCGGCATCGTGGTGTTAGTCAGCACTTTGATCGTGCGGCTGCCGTTGCTGCTCGCCTACTTCATGAACATCCCCGATGTGCTTGATTATCTGCCGATCGAACGCGTGGTGATGTGCGGGTTGATCATCGCTTTCAGTTCGGTGCAAATATCACTCGCCCTTCACAACGAAACACTGCGGGGAGCCTTCCATGCCCATCGCGAATTCATCCGAACCAATTTCAACCGTTTCGCCTGGTTCCTTTTGATCTGCGGAATCCACTTTTTCTTTCTCACGACCGCGGACGCGATCGTACGCGGCGCAATTGCCGACCGGGCAGTTGCGATGATCATGTGGAAATCCGTTTTCGTTATTGTGCGCGGCTTTATCACCGGTTGGCTGCTCGCCTCCTGGGTCTGTCTGTTTCGTCGTGGCGAAACCCCCCAAGTTTATCAACAAGCATTGATCGAATACTAATTAATCGCTTTGAACGCGGCGAAAATTACCCGGGCCAGCAAATCGAATCTCGCGCTCGCCTTCATCTCTTTGGATCGCGAGCGCAAACGAGACATCACCACCTTTTATGCATTTTGCCGGGTGATCGATGATATCGCAGATGATGTCGATCTTGGCGTTGATGAAAAGAGGCGGCGTCTAAGTGATTGGCGGGAATGGTTGCGCGCTGCTCGGCCGAACGAATCACCGTTCGCCGCTGATGTGCGCGCGCTGATGACAAAATATCCGATCACGCCGGAAATGCTCGAGGAGATCATCGCCGGCGTGGAAATGGACCTGACGATCCAACGCTATCAAACTTTCGAGGAACTGCGTGTTTACTGTTATCGCGTGGCGAGTGCCGTTGGGCTGGTCAGCATCGAAATTTTTGGCTATCGCAACCCGGCTTGCAAAGATTACGCGATTCAGCTCGGACTCGCGCTTCAAACGACCAACATCATTCGCGATGTCGGCAAAGATCTGGGCGCCGATCGGATTTATTTGCCGCAGGAAGATCTCGCCCGCTTCAACTATTCTGAAAAGGAACTGCAAGATCGACAATACAACGATCGGTTTCTGGACCTGATACAGTTCGAGGCCGATCGCGCCCGGCAATTTTTCGCGAGGGCGGCGGAAGTTTTGCCACGCGAGGACCGGAAATCGATGATCGCTGCCGAAATAATGGCCTCGATCTATCGCGGCTTGCTCCGACGAATGGAACTGGACAAGTTCCGGGTATTCGAAAAAGAGTATAAGTTAAACAAACTAGAAAAGGCGGGGCGGATCACAGCGCAGCTGCTCAAGCTTTCTTGAATGAGTGAATTGCGCCATCCGTCTCAGTCACCAAAACCGTAACTATTAATATGAAAAAATGTTTAGCGTTGGTTTCAGCATTGTTGTTTGCGTCTTTAACGCTTGCTCCGCTCAGTAAGGTTTATGCGTTGGGCGAGGCAGAAAAAGCAGTTGAGGTAACACCGGAAGAAGCCGCGAAAAAGTATCCTTTGCCGGCGGGGAAGGATTATCCGACCGGAATCAATACCGCCACCACGACCGGTGGCTTCGTGCAAAGCCCCTACTCGAGCCGCGTCTACGATACCCGAAAAATGAAACACGGGACGTTGATCCTCGACGAAGGCGTGAAGAAGGTTTTCCGCAAACCCTGAATCGTTGCTCAGCCGCGTAAGAAATCGGATTTGGAGCGAAACATCCTTTTCCTTGCGCGGTTCAATCGGTTAACGAACAGATCATTATGACGAAGACAATTTTTACAGTGCTAACCGGGCTGTTGGTCGCAGGCTTCGGTCTGAGCTCGTGCGATACGCCAACCGGTCAGGGCGCGGCAGCGGGCGCAGGCGCAGGTGCAATTATCGGCGGACTCGCCGGTGGCGGTCCGCGCAGCGCAGCTGTCGGAGCGGCGATTGGTGCCGCGACCGGCGCGTTGATCGGACATGCGATCCAGGAAGATCGCGCTCGCGAGTATGGTCCGCCGCCTCCGGGAGGGTATCCAGTCGCGAGACCTGCAGGTGGACCGGGCATGTACCGCAGTCCATACACTGGACGAGTTTACGATCTACGCGGCGTTCCGCCCGGCGGATTGACTCGCGACGTCGACACTGGTCAATTGTTCCGCCGGCCGTAATTTAAAATCTCTCAACGTCACAAGCGCGTTGATCTCGTTTTCGGGATCAACGCGTTTTCTTTTGCAGTGCATCGACCAACTTTTTGACCTCGTCGGTCATCTTCAATAATTCCGGCCATTGGCGATGATAATTTTCGCCCGGAAGCTTCCGCGTCGCGTCGAAGCCCATGTGCGAACCAATGTTTTGTTCGCTTGGTGCGTGATCGAGTGAATCGCTCGGGTTTTTAATCACGGTCGTGTCGCGTTCGGGGTCGGTATTCGCGCACAAACGAAACAGCACGTCGCTCGTGTTGTGCACGTC
>Ga0126378_10002822_pt1 | contig 12956 bp, 9 predicted proteins | sample PanSoiMetPlot_23_FD_92587 | JGI IMG/M metagenome (GOLD analysis project Ga0126378, IMG submission 92587) | Tropical forest soil microbial communities from Panama - MetaG Plot_23 | ecosystem: Environmental > Terrestrial > Soil > Tropical forest > Bulk soil | place: Panama | collected 2016-02-17
CCCGTCGCCAGGATGGACAGGGCGGTGGCCGAGGCGATCAGCTACGCGCTCAGCGTCGGCTCCCGCGTGACCGCGGTCCACGTGTCCACGGACGCGGAGGCGACCCGCGAGCTGCAGGAGGAGTGGAAGCGCTGGGGGACCCCGGTGCCGCTCGAGATCATCGACTCGCCCTACCGGGAGGTGATCGGCCCGCTCAGCGACTTCATCCGCGCGCAGGCCGCCGGGAAGCCGGCCCATCAGGTGACGGTGGTGATGCCAGAGGTCGTGGCGCGTCACTGGTGGCAGGAGATCCTGCACAACCAGACCAACCTGCAGCTCCAGCTCGCCCTGCGCGGCGTGCCCGGCGTGGTCCTGACGACGGTGTCCGTCTGCCTCTGAGCCGGGTCGAGCACCCCTGGGGGGTGCGGCACCCCTGGGACGTTTCGCTCATTGCGCCGTGGAGCGGGGCGGCAGTAGCCTGTCCGACGTTGCGGCAGCGGCAGGATGGGGGCGCGCTCCTGGAGCGCCGCGCCGGCGCCGATCGAAGGAAGGAGGCTGCGTGAGGACGACGGACCGACGTGTGCTGCGGCAGTCGACGTGTCCCGGCCGGCGGGGAGCCTCTGCGGGATGACCGCGCGCCCGAATCTCCTGGGCAACCAGGGCCGCCTCTTCGCTGACCCGCGACCCAGTCCCGACGAGACCGCCTTCCAGGTCGACAACACGAGCGTCGCGTACTACCAGTCCCCCTACTACCTGCTCCACAAGGACCAGGTCCAGCCGGTGCCGGCGCCCACCGTCACGCCGCCGCGGATCGACCTCGCGCAGGTCCTGGGCGCCGACGTGCTCGGCCCGATCGCCACCGCGAAGCGGATCGTGTTCCACGCGGTCGGCGACACCGGCGCGGCCAAGGTGGACCGCTTCCAGACCGCGGCCCAGGCGATCGCCGGCGAGGCGAGCGTGGCCGACGCCATGGCGCAGGACGTCCAGCAGGGCGGCCCCGCCAGCCCGGTGTTCTTCATCCACCTGGGCGACGTCGTCTACTACTTCGGGGAGGCCCAGTACTACTACGATCAGTTCTACGAGCCGTTCCGGGCCTACGACCGGCCGATCTTCGCCATTCCCGGGAACCACGACGGCTCGGTCTTCGGATCCACCACCACCGCAGCCCAGACGCCCACGCTGGCGGCGTTCCTGCGCAACTTCTGCGCCGCCGCGCCCGGCCCCTCGCCCGACGCGGGCGGGCTGGTCCGCACCACGATGACCCAGCCGGGGGTGTACTTCACGCTCGACGCGCCGTTCGTCTCGATCGTTGGGCTCTATACGAACGTGCTGGAGAGCCCGGGCGTGATCTCCTCGCAGTCGGGCCACTACCCGATCGGCGACGACCAGCTGCAGTTCCTCACGTCCGAGCTGGAGCGACTGAAGCCGCTCCGGCAGGCGGGCGAGCGGGCGGTCGTCGTCGCCTGCCACCATCCCCCGGTCTCCGTCGACGCCAAGCACGGCGGAACCACTGGCCTGGCCGACGACATCGACAGGGCCTGCCAGTCCGCCGGGCTCTGGCCCGACGCGGTGCTGTCGGGCCACGCGCACCTGTACCAGCGATACACGCGGGCCGTGGACGGTCGCCAGATCCCGTACGTCGTGGCGGGGAGCGGAGGCTTCGCGGCGACGCCGCCCAGCCGGCCGGTCCAGACGCCTCTCACCATCGGCCAGTACACCCTCGTGACCCAGCCGCTCGCGCAGTTCGGCTACCTGCTGGTCACCGTCGACATGTCGGCGCAGCCGGCTACCATGACCATCGCGTTCAACTCCCGGGCCCGCACGGTCGTGCACGACAGGGTGACCGTGAACCTGGCCACCGGTCAGCTGCTGGCCTGACGCTCGGCGGCGGCGCCCCCGCCCTCACCGCCCGCGGGCGTCCGGTCGACCAGGCGTAGGAGCCACAGCTCCGGCAGCGGACAGTGGGACTTTTCCGCGATCGGGTACAGGCTAGGTGGAGATGGCGGCGGCCATGAGACCGTGAGCGTTTGGGGCCTCGCCTCGCAACCGGGGCAGCGGGACCGGGCGCGCCGCTCCGCGTGGCGCGACAGTCTGAGCCTGCCCGGCGCGCTGATCCTGTGGACGGGCTCCGGGCTGGCCGTCGTCCTGCTGCTGGTGCTGCTGCCGGCCCGACTGGTGCTGCCGTGGGTGGTACCCGCGATGAGCGGCGCGACCGTCGTCAGCTTCGTGGTGGTGGCCTGGCTGGCCGCCCTCGACGTCCGCCTGCGGATGGACTCGACCTCGCTGCCGGCTGTCACGATCGGCGCGGTCCTGAGCATCGCCTGGCTGGCGCACCTGCTCACGCTGCCGGGCCTGCGGCCGGCGGTCAGCGCCGAGGCGGCCAGCGACGCCAGGGCCTGGCTCTACCTGTCAATCAATCTCGCCACCCCGTCGCTGCTGGCGCTGGCCGCGCTCCACGTGCCACGGCCCACGATCGATGGCGGCCGCGCCGTCCGGGCCGCGGCGAAGCTGGGCCTGGTGCTGGGGCTCGGCCTGGTCGCCCTGGGCGTGCTGCTGGGCCTCTCCGACATCGACACCATCCGCATCGGCGCCGCTCTGCCCACGGCGCACCTGGTCGGAGTGCTCGGCCTGGTGCCCGTTGGTGCCGCCGCGACCCTCCTCCTGCGCGGCCACCGCGGCGACGAGCGCGTCCTCCGCGGGGTCGTGCCGGCGCTGGTGCTGTCGGGCGCCAACTCGCTGGTGCTCCTGTGGGTGGACCGCAGCTACACGCCCACCTGGTACGCGTCCTACGTGCTGGCCACTGCGATAGCCGTCTGTCTGCTGTACGGCCAGCTCAACCTCTTCGCACGGGCGGTCCAGGCGGAGCTCCGCGCCTCCGCACGGCTCCGGGACAGCTTCGCGACGGCCGAGGCGCTCGCCTCCTCGCTGCGCCCCGAGGTGGTCATCAACGAGCTGCTCGAGCGGAGCACGGTGGCCGTCGAGGCCGACCGCGCGTCGCTGTGCGTGGTGCGCGGCGACAGCGTCGTGATCCAGGGCAGCCGATCACGGGACATCCCGCCCCTTGCCGCCGGCTATAGCTTCCCCCTGGCCTCGATCCCATCCATCGAAGCAGCGATCGGCACCCGGCGCATCCAGATCGCCGTCGCGCCGGTCGGCCGGCCCGGGCAGGCCGCAGCCCTGGCGAAGCGGATCGAGAGCACCCGCCACGCCCTGGTCGTGCCGCTCGCGCTCTCGGGCGAGCTCGTGGGCATCCTGGCCTTCGGTCGCGTTGGGGACGTGCCGTTCGGCAACGAGGACCTGGCCGCCGTGGGCACCATCGCCACGGTGGCCGCGCTGGCCCTGCACAATGCCCAGCAGTTCGCAAGCGTGGAGGAGGTCAGCGACGCCAAGACCCTGTTCCTCAACCTGGTCGCCCACGAGCTGCGGACGCCGTTGAGCGTTGTCCGGGGCTACGCGTCGATGCTCCGCGACGGCACCCTGGGCGAGCTGCCGAACGGGTCGGCAGACGCCGTCACCGCCCTGCAGTCCAAGTCCGGCGAGCTGACACACCTGGTGGAGGGGCTCCTGATGGCCTCTCGACTGGAGGCCGGCCGCTTGCGGCCGCGCCGGCGGGAGCTCGACCTGCGGATGGTCGTGACGGAGGCCGTCGCGCGTCTGCGGCCGTCGGTGGAGCTGCACAGCGCCCGGGTCGACGTCGACCTGCCTGCCGGCCCGCTGCCGGTCCGGGCCGACCCCGACTACCTGGGCCGGATCCTGGACAACCTGCTGGTCAACGGCATCACCTACTCGAAGGGAAGGCCGCAGCTGCGCCTCTCCGCGACCAGCACGCCGGACGGCCGGGTCCGGGTGGCGGTTGAGGACCACGGCGTCGGGCTGCGGCCGGAGGACCAGGAGCGCATCTTCGAGCGGCTCGAGCGGGTCGAGCACGCCCAGCTCGGCTTCCCGGCCGGCACGGGCCTCGGCCTGTACCTGGGCCGCCGTCTGGCGGAGGACATGGGTGGGTCGCTGCGGCTGGACTGGAGCAGCCCGGGCCAGGGCAGCCGGTTCGTTCTGGAGCTGCCGGCGCCGGTCCCGCCGGGCTGGACCGGGCCGGCGGGTTCCCTGGCGGCGGGCCACCGGCAGGCCGGCACAGACGAACCGTCCGGGAATCGCTGACCCTCTTCGCACCTGACCCCGCCGGCGCCAGGCTGTGTCGGCGGAGGCCGCGCTCGATTCTCGAGGCAGCCTCCGCCTGGGGCTGTGACTAGGTCTTCTCGATCAGCGGGAACGAGCGGTGCCGCCGCGGCGGCGTCAGGAAGTTCTGGCGCCGGGTGGCGGTGATGAAGCGCTCCACGCCGTTGTCATCGGGATCGACGTGGTCCTGGGCCTGCAGGTCCTGGGCGGCAGCGTTGACGCGCATCGCGCGGAAGAACTCAGACGTCGGGACGAACGCGAGGAACTGCAGCTTGAACTGGTTGGTGCCGGCCGGGAACGTGGTCCCGCCGGGGAAGTCCTGGAAGGACGGCACGTCCATGCTGTCGAAGCCGGGACCGTCGTTGCGGATGTGCAGCGGCGTGCCGTCTGCTGCCCGCGACGAGCGCTGCAGGGCGACCTCGTGCCCGATCCGGGGCTTGCCCGTGAACGTGGCGTCCAGGGTCTGGTTGCCCGGCGCGAAGGTCCCGCCCGCGTCGGCCGCGCCGCGCGCCGCCGCGTCCGCGCCCTGGAACCGGTTGTTCACGAAGGCGGCGCCGCCGCCGTTCTTGAACTGGTCGGCGTTGCCAGCGGTCGCGATGCCGTTGGTGGTGCCGAGCTCGTTGGAGCGGAACATGTACTGCAGGCGCTCGGTGAACGGCTCGCCGTCCGGGTGCCTCGGGTCCTGGTGCGGCAGCGCGTAGAACTGGAAGAGGTCTTCGATGTCGTGCGAGAAGTGGCAGATGGAGCCGTTGTCGAAGTAGTCGCCGTGGTCCGCCGTGGTCAGCCTGGCGTGCGAGCTGCCCACGAAGGTGACGACCTGCGCCGTGGGGGCCGTGGAGTCGACCTGCTGGTCCACGAAGCCCATCGTCATCGAGGAGTCGGGGTTGATCCGCGTGTGGTACTCGTAGAGGGCGGGGTTGGCCGCCGCGGCCGCGTCAGCCACCTTGCGCGGCATTCCCGGCTGCACGAACTGCAGGCGGGCCCTCTGGAAGTGGAACAGCCCGTCGAAGTCGGGCGACTCCACGCGGCGACCGTTCAGGTGGTTGCTGCCCGAGAGCCAGGCCAGCACGTCGGCGGTGTTGCGGACCGAGTCGCTCTTCAGATGGAAGAGGACGTCGTTTCTCTCGATGACCACGGGAACGTTGAAGCGATCCTTCTGGATGGTCGGGTTCTCAGCGGCGACGTCGGTCGGGAACTTCGGCGACTCCTCGAGGACGGACCGGGTCCTGTCCGACAGCAGCCGCGGCATGTGCGCGCGCACAATCCGCTGCGGCAGCCGGTTGAAGTATGGCAGGCCCCAGTGGACGTGGACGAAGATGCCGGCCGGGCTCATCGGGAAGTGGTCCTCGATGGTGTCGAGCGCCCGTGACAGCAGGCGCTGGTCCGACTCCCGCGGGCGCCGGCCGAGCTTCGCCGGTATGAGCAGCGCGAAGGTCACGCCGAAATCTGCCACGACGTCGCCGGCCCCGTCGTTGAACGTCTGCGCCGGATGGACGAACCTGCCGATGTCGAACTGGATGTCGGACGGTCGGGTGTCGGCCGCCAGGGCCGGGCGCATGGGTGCTACCGCCAGGCCCTCCATCAGGGCCAGCTGAGACCCCAGGAACGTCGCCGCGCCGGCCTTCAGCGCCGTGCGACGACTGACGGCCGTGCGAAGAAAGTCCTCGACTGCCATGGGCGACTGCTGCCTCCTCCCTCTTTCGAGATCTGGGCGCCGATCACCGCAGGTGGGCCGGCGGCTAGCCGCCAGATGAAGTCCCCTCCCCCCTTGGACGTGGCGTCCGGCGACCAAGCTAGCACGCGCCGGAGTCGTTCCCATCGGCCCGAGGACACCGATAAGTCACGATTAAGACTCTAATAACTAGCCAGGATCAGGCCGCGCGAGCGGCTGTCGACGGGCTCGTGCTCGCATCCGCCGTCGGGGTGATGCTGGCACCCCCTTCACACCGCGGAGGGTCATTCCGACTCAGGAACCGTACCGCAGCCACAGAACGTACCAGTCCGCGGCGATGCCCTGCTGCGCCTGGGCGAGGGGCATCTCTCCGCGGCAGACCAGGATGCGCAGGCGAGCGTTGAGCTGCTGCTTCTCGTGGAAGCCGATGCCTCGCATGGCCGCGGGCCACAGGTTCGCGTTCACTGTCGCGCCCCCGAGCTGCAGCGGGACCAGGTAGTCGAGGCCGTACTTGTGACTGTCCTGCGCGGAGATCCCGTACTCGTTGAAGATCGCCTGCTGCTGGGCGAAGGGGATGGCGGCGCGCGTGCGCTTCGGCTGCTGACAGATCGCCGTGACGTCGCGCACCGCCACCACGCCCGGCGTCAGCGTGGGATTCGGCCTCGCCACTGGACCGCGCGGCGCCACCCCCGCCGCGGCGGGCAGGGTGGCGGCGGGGTCGACGACCGGCGTGGCGGGCGCGGTGGGCCGGCTGGTGGGGAAGTACGGGGCCGACGGGTCCCCGCTCTCGGTGGGAGCGCAGCTGACCGTCAGCGCTGCCAGGATGGCTGCCAGGACGGTCAGGCCGCCGCGGTTCACGTGCAGCGGATGTTGGACAGGCCGGAGCCGGCGCCCGAGGCGGCGTTGTCGCAGCCGAGGCGCGTGGCCAGCGAGGCGTGCTGCACATAGAAGCCGTAGCCGGGGCCGTCCACAGCTGCCGTGTTGCCGCCGAACACGTTGCGCTCACCCCATCCCGAGAGGATCTCGTGGACCTGGAACCCGTCGCGCACGCTCTGCTGACCGACGTTGCCCGTCACCGTCCACTCATTGCCCTTGACGTTCACCCACGCGGTCGCCGCGGCAGGTACCATCCCCGCCCCCGACAGCCGGTTGCCCTCGATCGTCCCGCCGGTCGTGCCCTCCTTGATGTCGATGTTCTCCGCCGTGGTCTGCGCGATGTCGCTGCCGCGGATCACGTCACGATCGCTGGTGTCCGGGCCGCAGCCGCTGTACTGGCACCAGTTGGCGCGAGCGCTGCCGACGTAGATGCCCTCGCCGAACCTGGCGTGCAGCAGGCCGGTGTCTCGCACGACCACGTCCTCGACGACGTCATCGCTGCTGAAAGAGCGCAGGTGGATCCCCTCGTCGCCGACGCCGTGCACGAACAGCCCGGAGATCAGGTCGTGGTCGGCGTGGTCCGTCACGACGCCCTTCTGACCCCCCTGCACGGTAAAGCCGACCAGCCGCCACCAGAGCGCTCCGTCCAGGTGGAAGCCGTAGCCGGTCTTGATGCTGCCCCCGTCGATGATCGCGTCGCGAGACCCGCACAGCGTGATCGGGGCGGTCGCCGTGCCGGACGCGGTCGCCACGAAGTGGCCGGCGTACGTGCCGGGGGCCAGCAGGAGCACGTCTCCGGGCGCCGCGGCCTTCAGGGCCGCCTGCAGCTGCGTGCCGCTGGTGATCGTTCGTCCGCCCGGACAGCCCGACACCGCCGTGAGCCCGGACGTGGAAGCCGAGGGCGAGGGGACGGACGCCTGCGACCGGCCGGCCGCCTTCGCCCGAGGCTGCGACGAGCCGGAGCCGAGGCAGGCCGCCGTCAGCAGGGTCACGCCCGCCGCGCAGAGGATGAGCCGCATCACGCCTTCGCCCTGGCCACCGCTGCGGCCACCGGCTCGACCCAGGCTGCGCCCGTCGCGAACCCCGTCTCCGGCAGCTGCTCGGGCGACGCGGTCGGCTGCCACGGAAGCTCGTGGTGGTACGGACGCTTCGGGCGGCGTCGGAGGCGGATCAGGGACGCGCAGAGGGCGACGAGCCCGAGGATCCCCAGCCAGGTGGCGAGGATGGGGTGGTAGCGCAGGTAGCCTAGCGGGGTCAGCTCCGAGCGGTGCTGCCACCCGCGCACGTCGGTCTGCTCGATCAGTGGCGCGGGAGCGCCTCCCCGGACGTCGATCGGCTGGAAGCCGCGGCCGGAGACCACGTTGCCACTGCCGACGACGCCCGGCGACGCGCCGCGCACCGAGATGGCGAAGACGCTCATCCCGGTGATCCGGTTGTCCAGGATGCGGACGCCGGGCGAGTTGCGGACGAGCAGGCCGATCCGCGCGTTGCTGAGCGTGTTCCCGGCCACGGTCGTGCCGGTCACGGACGGGCCGATCGACAGCGCCAGCCGGCCGCCGCAGCGCACCTCGTTGCCGTCCACCAGCACGCCGGTCGCGCCCGCCCGCACCGCGATGCCGGTGATCGAGGCGCAGACAGTGTTGCCCTGCAGCACGGTGCCGGCGCCGCCCTCGACCAGGATCCCGGTCCGCCCGTTGGCCTCCGCGTCGCTGCCGGTCAGCTCCAGGCCGGTCGCGGCTGCCACCTGGCCACCCGACGGCGAGGCGCCGTTGACCAGCGCCTGGCCGTTCAGGAAGAAGCCGTTGCCCCGGTTGTTGACGGCGAGGTCGCCGTGCAGCGCGTCGCCGGTCGCCCCGCGGCTGACCACGAAGCCGTTCGCGCCGTTGCGCGCCGCGGCGCTGGCGGTCACCGTCGAGCCGGCGGCTCCGCGGTGGAGCCGGAGCCCGTCCAGCTCGTTCGCCTCGAAGAGGTCGTCGCTGAACGTCACCCCGGCGCCCCGGGACACGAAGGCGCCGTAGGTGCCGCTGGTGAAGGTCGAGGACCAGGCACCTCCCGTCGAGGAAGCGCTGCTGATGCCCGTCCACGCGACGCCCCCGGTGCGCCCGCTCCAGAAGCCCAGCGACGCGGCACGGACGTTGCGCAGCTCCATGCGCGCGCCGACCGCGCGGATGTACGGCCGCCCGTAGCCGTGGTTGACGGCGGGCTGGTTCGCCGCGCGATCCCAGCCCGTGATCGCGAGGGGTGCCTGCCCGCTCGCGCCGGCGAGGGTCAGCGTGCCGCCCCAGACGACGATCGAGGTGAAGCCGGCCGTCGAGGAATCCATCAGCAGCGTGCGCAGGCCGGGGCCGCCGAGCTGCAGCACGGCCCCCTGCGTCAGCAGCACGCTGTCGACCAGCAGGTAGCCGCCGCCCTGGCCGAGCGGGATCGCCGCGCCGGTGCTCGTCAGGTCGGCGATGCCGTACGGGCCCGGGCGGCCGGGCAGGACGAGGGTCGGCAGGCCGCCCCGGACCGGGATCACCAGCGGCGCGGTCAACCGGTTGGCGTGGTGGAGCAGCGTGCGCAGGCGCAGGTCCTCGGCCGCCACGAGCGCCGCCAGGTGCGTGGAGTCGCCGGACGGGGTGGCCGCCGGGCTGTCCTGGGGGCGCACGGGCTGGGCCACCGCCGACAGCTTCACCGCCGGCAGGGCCGCGGGGGCCGAGGCCAGCGGGACCGGCGAGGTCCGCCGGGCTGCCTCCACCCAGGGCGGGACGAGCTGTCCGGGAGCGAGCAGGGGCAGCGACGCCGCGCCGCCGAAGAGGAGGAGTGCGCCGGCGGCCGCGAGCCTGCCACCGCGACGTCTACCCACGGCTGACACCTCCTCGCAGGGTCGCCGCCCCCTGCGCCTCGCCGCCGATCAGCTCATCGTGGCGGGTCAGCCAGGCCTGGCGGTTCATGGTGACGAAGGCGTACAGCTTGACCGGCAGCGCGACGAACACCGTCATGAACGCCACCAGCGGGAGGACGACGAAGTCGCCCGGGCGCCGGCGCAGGTGCGACATCCCCCGGATCGCGCGACCTGCCAGCAGCCAGCCGATGGCGATCGTGGCCACGTACTGCTGGGGGTGGAGGAACCAGCGCACCAGATAGGTCAGGGCGATGCCCATGGTCAGCGGCGTGAGCATCACCTGCAGCACGGAGAGCTGGCAGATCAGCGGCTGCCGCCAGAGCCAGCCCTTCCAGATGGCCGTGAGATAGCAGCGGTAGGAGTTGCGGCTCCAGCGCAGCCGCTGCTTGAGGAAGGGGTAGAGCCGGTCGGGGAACATCGAGAGGGTGCGGGCCGTGTCCTGGTGGACCGTCCGGTAGCCGGAGGCCAGCATCAGCCAGGTCAGCCGTCCATCGTCTCCGGACAGGCAGAGTCGCCCCAGGAAGAACTCGTGCTCCAGGTGGTTGAGGACGCGCAGCACCGGCTGGCGCCGGTACGCGGCCGTCCGGCCGGACAGGCAGGCCACCGCGCCGGCCCGCCCCTGGGCCGGCACGTAGTCGAGGTAGCGGATGTCGATCATCCAGTCGGCGACCCGCCGCCACATGCTCGACTCGGGCCGGTAGGCGTTCTGCCGGGTGCCCACGCCGCCGACCGTCGGGTCCACGAACGGCGCCTGGATGGCGGCCAGGAGCCCCGGCTCCCACTCCGTGTCGGAGTCCGCCAGCACGACGATCTCCGAGGTTGCGGCCCGGATGCCGGCCCCCAGCGCCGAGCGCTTGCCCTGGTGCTCGATCGGCAGGATGAACAGCCGGGGCTCGTGGCGCCGCCGCAGCCGCGCGATCACCTCCGTGTCGCCGACGTCGGGTACGACGATCACCTCGGTCGGTTCCTCGGCCAGCCAGGAGGACAGGCAGCGGTCGAGGATGTCCGGGTCCTCGCGGTAGGCGGGGACCACGACCGAGGTGGTCGTCGTGAAGCCCGGCGGCAGCGGACGGTAGAGGGCGGACAGCGTCCGCCGGAACAGCCAGACCGACCACGAGACCAGCCCGGCCACGCCGAGCGGGATCAGGTGCCGGAACTCTCCCCAGGCGCCGAGCTGCTGGCCAACCTGGCCGAGCAGCAGCCCGAGCGGTCCGGTCATCGCACGGCGTGCGGACGCTGGTCTGGCGTGCAGTTCCGGCGCGACAGAACTGAGCGTGGCCGCATGACGCAGCCCCCGCTGGACCCCTCCCCCGATTTCACCGTGCCTATGTAAGCCAAAGGCCATGTCGGCGCAACCGGCGACTTCCCCGGCCCCCCGGAGGCCGCGTCCGCGGCCCCGGGGCCCCGGGTGGCCGCGCCGGCGTCCTGACCGCGTGGCCGATGTAGAGGATCGAGGTGTCCGCGCTCAGCTTCATGGCCGCCTGCCGGCCGAGCTCGACCTGGGTCAGCCGGCCCTGCTTCCGCCGGCGCAGCAGGCGCAGCAGGCGCAGGAGCTCGAGCGGGCCGGCACGGGGACTCAGGCCGGTGTACCCGAGGCTGCGCAGCCCATGGCGAGCCATGATCGAGACAAGGTCCGAGGGTCGAATGAACTGGTGCCAGTCGTGGAGATTGGGCGGGATCAACCTCGTCCACGACCACTCCTGGAGAAGCTCGATGAGGACGAGGCGGCTCCGGACGGTGCGATTGATGGTGTCGTACAGGTACAGGCCTCCTGGCTTGAGGACACGGCTGGTCTCGGAGATGACCCGCTCGAGGTCGCGCACGTGCTCGAGGACGTCGCAGCAGCAGGCGATGTCGAAGGCTGCGTCCACAAAGGGCAGCGCCTCCCCGGTGCCCCGGAGGTACTCGACCTCCAGACCTCCGCTCGTGGCATGCTCGCGGGCGACGGCCAGCGACGCCGCGGAGGGATCGACGCCGGTGACGCGGCAGCCGAGTCGTGCCAGCTCCTCTGCCAGCAGGCCACCGCCGCAGCCGATGTCGACCACCGTCGTGGTGGCTGGATCGATGCCCGCGCCGGCGAAGACCTGACGGAGGTACTCCATCCGGCCCGGGTTGAGGAGGGTGCGAATCGCGGCGAGCAGACCGTCCTCGTGCCACCAAAGGTCCCCCGGCCGGTCATAGATCGTGTTGTCGACCGGCATCCCGTCCAATGGTCGCCCGGCCCCCCGAGGTGCTGCACGGGGACCGATCGGCGGCCCTGCCGGTCCGGTATTCTCGCGTACGCCTATGGACGAACAGACCGTGCTGCGGTCGGAGGACCTGACCGCCCAGGCTGGTCTCGACGGGCGCCCCCTGGGCCTGTCCCGAGCGCTGAGCGAGGCGGACCACCGCCTCGGGCCGCTCGACGCCCCGGTGCAGCTGGTCGAATACGGCGACTACGAGTGCCCCTACTGCGTGCAGGCGCTTCCCGGCGTCGAGCGGATCCTGTCCAGGTACGGGGACCGCCTCCTCTTCGTCTTCCGGCACTTCCCGCTGGTCAGCCAGCATCCCCACGCCTGGCGGGCAGCCATCGCCGCCGAGGCGGCGGCGGTCCAGGACCGGTTCTGGCCGATGCACCGGCACCTGCTCGGCCACGAGCACGTCCTCACGGACGAGGAGCTCGCCACCCACGCCCGGGCGCTCGGCCTCGACATGTCTGCCTACGAACGGGACCTGCACGACCCGGCGCTGGCCGAGCGTGTCCGGCAGGATGCCGTCAGCGGGCTGCACAGCGGCGTGCTGGGGACGCCGACGTTCTTCCAGAACGGCCGGCGGCTGGAGGGCGGCTTCCACGAGGACGAGCTGGAGTCGGCGATCGAGCTGGAGTGCCGAAGGCGGTGACGCCGGCCCGCGAGCATGCCGCGAGGGACGAGTGGCCGGACCTGCCCTATGAGTGGTGGCGGCCGACCCGGGACACGCTCCACATGTACGCGCAGGTCGTCGGGAAGCTGCGGCTGGCGCTGTCGCCGTTCGAGCCGCAGTGGGCGAACGTGCCGCTGTACCTGACGGCGCGGGGCCTGACCACGTCGCCCCTACCCTTTCGGGCCGGGACCTTCGACGCCGAGTTCGACTTCTTCGACCACGTGCTCGTCCTCCGCGCCAGCGACGGCGGAGTGGCACGCGTCCCCCTTCGCGGCGCGGTCGCCGACTTCTACCGGGCGGTCATGGAAGCCCTGGGCGACCTGGGCGTGTCCGTCGCGATCTCCGAGCTGCCCTCGGAGGTCCCCGACCCGATCCCGTTCCCGGTGGACCGGACGCACCGCACCTACGAGGCAGCCCACGCGCAGCGGTTCTGGCAGGTGCTGGCCCGCGTCGATGTGGTCATGAAGCGAC
>Ga0126378_10002823_pt1 | contig 12956 bp, 8 predicted proteins | sample PanSoiMetPlot_23_FD_92587 | JGI IMG/M metagenome (GOLD analysis project Ga0126378, IMG submission 92587) | Tropical forest soil microbial communities from Panama - MetaG Plot_23 | ecosystem: Environmental > Terrestrial > Soil > Tropical forest > Bulk soil | place: Panama | collected 2016-02-17
AGAAGTGGGGCGCCCCCACTTTCATCGCGTTCAACAAGGGGGAGCCCCATGTCTCGCCGGTTTTGCGAGACCTGGGAAAGGTCTGTCTCTCGAAGCAAACCCGTCGGGATCTTGATGTACTCGACCGGACGGGGGATGTCGCGCTGGTGGGGGCCGATCCAGTGGCCGACGACTGCCGCGCCCAGCATGTCGGCGATGAACTCGTAGCGCTCGCCGTTCCAGGCGAAGAGCGTGGGGCAGGAACTCCCTCGGCGGTCGATTTCGAGGAACTCTTGTTTCTTGTCGCCGGCGATCTGAATTTCGTCCTGCAGCACACCTGTGGGCCAGAGCATGCGGACGATGTCGGCTTCCTTCGACTGGCCCAGCCCGACGATGATGTCAGTGGAGTTCTGGCCGAGATAGCCGTTCGATCCGTAGATCTCGAATTTCTGGCGGTTGCCGCCGGAGAAGACTTCGACCTTTGTGCCGAAGGCGGACTTGTTGTCGTTCAGTCCTTTAAGCGAGAGCTTCAGCCAGTGATTCTGCGTCGCGCTCTCGTTGCGCAGGAGCACGGCCGATCCGTGATTCTGCGTGATGAGCAGGTCAGTGGCGCCGTCGTCGTCGTAGTCGCCGGTGATGAGGGCGCGAGGGCTTTCGAGATGAATCTTGTCGAGTCCGACGTCGGTGGTGACGTCCTTGAATCCGTCAGGACCGAGATTTCGGAAGAGGCGAACTTCGCCCTTGCCGTCTTTGGTCTCGCCGACCGCGACGAGATCGACCCAACCGTCGTTGTCGTAGTCGAAGGCAGCGACGCCGAAGGCGTGAACCCAATTCAATATCGGCAGCGTGACTTGGTCGAACTTTCCGTGATCGTTCTTCCACAGCGTCAGGCTGGAACTTCCTGAGTGGGAAAACGCCAAATCCATCCATCCGTCGTGGTTGTAATCCAGTCCGGCCACTCCGAAACTGGGACTCGGCATGGCGTCAGACCACGGCTGCAGCGGCTTGAATTTTCCTTCGCGCGGATTTTCGAAGATTGTACTCACTTTCGCGGCTGCTACCACTAGATCGACTGCCCGATCGTTGTTGTAGTCGGAACCGATCGCACCCAGCGATGCTCCTACGTTGAGGCCCAATGAGGCTGTTACATCCGTAAAAGTTCCATCGCCGTTATTTCGCCAGATTAAGTTCGTGGGTTGAATATCCTGCGTCTGGAAGATCTCTCCCGCCGATGGCGAGAGTTCATGGTTTTGGTTGAGACGCGTAACGTAGAGATCCAAATCACCGTCGTGGTCATAGTCAATCAGCGTCAAACCCAAAATGATCCCGTCTGTCTTTATACCGGCAGTCGCGGTCACATCTTTGAACGTTCCATTCTTCTCATTATGTTCGAGCAGGAGGCCCCTGTTTAGCCCGATTACCAGATCAGGGAATCCGTCGTTGTCGTAATCGCCGGCGGTACAACTGACAGCGCGAGTTGTCGCATCGAGTCCGGCCTTGTGCGTCACATCCTCAAACTTGCCGTTCCCCAAGTTGTGGTAGAGGGCGATACCGCCGTCCACTCCCCCGCTAGCGAGAAAAATGTCGAGCCGTCCATCTCCGTCGTAGTCAAAAAAACATGCACCTGGACCAAGGAAACCGGCCAAGTCTTTGGGTTCCTGGGTGCCCTTGCCAATAATCCCCGCCGCCTTCGTCATATCTACAAACTGCACCTTGATCTGCGGCGGCGGCTTCAATTGCGCTTGTAGCGATTCCACTGCCCGCGAGTACTGGCCTTGCTCACCGTAGGCGAGGCTCATGGGCGAGCCAATCTTGTTTTGCGTGATGTACTGGAATTTCTTCAGGTGTTCGCGGGCATTGTCGGTATTTCCGGATTGCTGATACGCGCGAGAGAGTCCGAATTCGGCCGAGGCGTGCAACGGATTGATCTTCAGCGCGTGCTCGAAGGCTTCGATCGCTTGGGGGAACTGCTTTGCTTGGACGTACGCAGTGCCCAGAAAATACCAGGTGTCGGCATCATTGGGATCGATCTCGGTGACGTGCTTGAAGGCGTCTACCGCGGATTGCGCCTCGCCGGTGTTCTTCGCAAGCAAGCCCAAGCTGTACCAGGCGTTGGGATTCTTCGGATCTTGTTTGAGTGCGTCTTCGAAGGCGGCTTTGGCTTCGTCTATCTTTTGCAGGTTCAGATAGGCTACGCCCTCGTTCAGGCGGGCAATCGTGAATTTCGGATCGGCCGCTTGCGCTTGCTGGAATTCCTTTAGTCCCTTTTCGAAGAGCTGCTGGTTCATATAGGCGCAGCCTAGATTGTTGTGGCGCGCGGCTTCGACGGGGTCGGGTTGGGGCGAGGGCAAAAGTGCGCTTAAGGCCGCGAGGATAGTGGCACAAAGTGCAGATGAAATTTTCAGATTCATGCCCATAAAGATTTAACCACAGGGGACACAGGGGAACACAGGGAGTTTATCGATAGGTCGTCTTCAATGTGCGGCGACTGTGGGCGACCTGACGACTGCATACGACTCGATCAGGGCGACGGGAACGGGTGCGCCGTAGGCAGCTAGCTGGGCCTTGCACACGCCGTTGCCGCGGGGACTTGTCGTACGGTCCTTCAAAGGCTTGTCGCGCTGCTCAGGATGACACCCCGGTTGGCTGGGTGTTAGTTGCCAACTGCTAGTTGCTTCCCGGTGCGCATATGTGGCGCCGAATACGGCCGCTTACCGGTAATTCCCTTCCCTTCTTGCACCGTAACTGTCTGTCCGGCATTGATGTTGGATAGCTTATCGACCTGGCCGCTGGGCCATTGGATCTCGATCGCATCGGCTTTGGTGTGCGTGCCGAGGCCAAAGGTCAGCACCAATTCGCTCTGGGAAAGATAGCTTGATCCGGAGCGCAGCATCTTCCATTGCTGGTCGTTGCCGGCCATCGCGCGCACGACTGCGCCGATTCCGTCGCGGTTTGATCTCGTACCGACCAGTTTGATCCGCAGGCTCTGATTCGTGCCGCCCTCGTTGTGGTACAGGTAGGCGGGACCGGCGCTTGTTGTTAGCAGGATATCTGGGAAACCGTCATTATCAATATCGCCGTAGGCAGCGGAACGAGCGACTTTCGGTGCCGCAAAGGCCTTGCCCATCTGCGCCGTAACTTCGGTGAATTTTCCGCCACCAAGATTGCGGAACAGGTGTGGAGGCTCGGCATAGCTTACGCGCTTCTGTACGCGCTCGATCTCGTTTTCGATGTGCCCGTCGGCGACAAAGATATCGGGCCAGCCGTCGTTGTCATAGTCGAAGAAGAAGCAGCCGAAGCCCAGAGTCACCAAAGTGTCGCGGCCAATCTCGGATTGTGGTGCCTCGTCGACGAACAGACCATTACCCTCGTTGTGATAGAGCGACACCATCTGGTTGGCGAAGTTGCTGATGATCAGGCTGGCGTGACCGCTGCGGTCATAATCGGCGGCGTCGGCTCCCATTCCGGCACGGGCGATACCGTCTTCGCTAAAGCCGATACCAGCAGCGACGCCCCGCTCATCGAAGGTGCCGTTCTTCTTATTGATATAGAGCTTGTTCGGCTGCGTGTCGTTGGCGATCAGGATGTCGGGCCAGCCGTCAACGTTTACATCAAGGATGGCGATGCCCAGGCTCTTCGAGGTGGGATCTCCTAGTCCGGCTTGCTGTGTGGCATCTCCAAATTTGCCGCCACCGATGTTATGCCAGAGACGCAGAGAGGTGCCCTTGTACGATTCCGGGGTGCAGTACGATTTGTGCGAGCCGTCAAGCGTGCAGTACAGGTCCCCCTGTTCGCTCCACTGCACATAATTCGCGACGACGAGATCGAGTTTGCCGTCGCGGTCGTAGTCCAACCAGGCGGCGCTGGTCGAGAACTCGTTCGGCCCCCACATTCCAGCAGCCTTCGTCACCTCAGTGAAGGTGCCATTGCCGTTGTTGTGGAAGAGATGGCTTTGGCCGAGGGCCGAGATGAAGATGTCGTCGAAGCCGTCGTTATCGTAGTCGCCGACTGCGACGCCGAGTCCGTACATCGGAATTGCGAGACCGGCTTTGCGCGTCACGTCGGTGAAGGTGCCGTCGTGATTGTTGTGGTAGAGCTTCAGCGTGGTCGCGCCTGCGTGCGGATGGCCGGGGAAATCTTCGCCGTTGGTCAGGACGATGTCGGGATATCCGTCGTTGTCGTAGTCGATGAAGGCACAGCCGGGCCCCATGGTCTCCGGGAGCCACTTCTTGCCGAAGGCACCGTTGTTGTGGGTGAAGTGGATGCCGGCCTGGGCGGTGATGTCGCGGAATTCAATTTGGGCTTGAGCTGTCAGAGCCAGGCAGCACGCGATTAACCAGGAAGACACTGAAGCAGGCAGAGATTTCGAGAAAGGGATTTCTCCGTGCTTCCGTGGCTCTGTGGTGAATTCGTTTTTCGACGCCATTTATCGTGAAGCTCCGGGTGCACCGCTCGCAACGCTTCGCCGGACAGCCGAGGCGGCTGTCCCCACGTGCGTCGTAGTGGTCACAGGCAGGGGCACTGACACATGCTCATGGATGGACTGGCGCTCGTTGTTGTCTTCGGGATGAAGCTGGCGATAGGGGCCGGTGATGGCTTGGGAAGATTCGTCGGCTTTGAAGCGCATGTAGCGGGCTTGATGTTCTTTGGCTAGCTTCTCGTTGCCTAGGCCGTTGTAGCAGAGCATCAGATTGTAATGCGCTTGCAGGTCTTCGGGATCGATTTCCAAGACGGATTGCAACACCTTGACCGCATCGTCGTACTTTCGTTCGAGGAACAGCACCCGGCCCAGATCGTTCAGGGCGACGCGATCGCGTGGATATTGCGCGAGTACGGTGCGGAGCCGGGACGCAGCGCCCTCATAGTTGCCGTCGGAACGCAGAACCTTAGCGTAGAAAAAGTTGGTGCGTGCGAGGTTCGGAGATAGGGACAGAGCTTTCTCGAGGACGGTGCGTGCTCGCGCCATGTCGCCTTCCTGGACGGCGCATCGGCCGATGTTGACCCAGCCGTCGGGATTGTTGGGATCGGCTTCGGTGACTTTTTCGAAAGCGACCGCTGCAGCCTTCAGGTCTCCTTGCAGGAACAGGCCGATGCCGTAGTCGTTCCAGCGCTGCCATTCATCTTTGCGGGCGATCGTCTTTGGCTCGGGCGTCGGCGTGTTAAGCGCAATCACGGGCAGGGTTACTTCGTCTTCCGCAACGGGGACGATAGGCAGGTCGGGAATTTTCTCTTGCTTCGCCGAGACTCCGCTCAACGACCCTGTGAAAAGCGTTTGGCGGTCATCGTAGTCGGGAGCGACGGCGTCGGGCTTGCTGGGATCCGGCACACCGGCGAAGGCTTCTTTGGTGCCGTACCATGAGAACTTTCTATAACAGAGTCTGGCATGCAGGGTGATCTTGTTGCCCGCATTCTCGGGAATGTGCATGCGGTAATGCACCGTGTCGGCCGCCCCGGGTGGGATCAGCCGCACATAGACGACTGCGCGGGTGGCCCACGCGTTGCGCTTGTTGATCGGGTTGCCATGAGCATCGATCTGAAGCGAGCGGTAGAAATGGGCTCCCTTTTCGACCGGGCCTGTCCCGCTACCTTCGGCCATGCCGCTCCAGAAGATCGTCTGGCCTTGGTCGTCGGTGCCCTTCAGTTCCAGCCATGTGTCGTAGGCATCGACGGTGCCGCCTGGGAAGAAGTGACCGACTTTCTTGGTGCGTACCACAACATCGACTCGAACCGTGTCGCCGCGGCGCAAGGCGGGCTGCACGCGGTTCAAAGGAGCGGTGATGGGCGCCACCTCGCCAGCGGCGGCTGCTGACACTTTGCTTTCGGCTTCCTCACCGACCGCGAATGTAGTAGACAGATCGGACTGCGCTGTGGCACCGGGTTTCAGCGGAGCCTGCGCGGGAGAAAGTGCGAAGATGTCCACCGTCAGTTGGCCGTTGCGGAGGAAGTCTTCTGTCAGCTTTAGCTGCGCAGCGTCTTCGTTTGCAGTGGGTACGGCAGTGTTGGCTGCAGGGAAACGGTGTGAATGCACGAAACCGTTGATATTGCCCATGTCCTTTGAGGCTTCGGCAGGCATGTGGCAATCGGCGCATTGGGCTGGCTTCGCGGGATAGTAAAACGAGCGAGCCCCCTGGCCAGAGACGCCGCTGGCTTGCCAATTGTCGTATTCGTTGAATCCGCGGAACCAGCGGTAGTGATTCACGGGAACGTCAAGGTGAACCTTGTGGCAGGAAGAGCAGAACTCTGCCGTCTGGTCACGCATGAACGGCTTCAGGAAGACACGGCGGTGGGGTTCGGGATTGAGTTTGATCAGGAAATCATGCAATTCACGGGCGATGGGATTCTTCGTAGCAGCAAGTTCGTGCAGTTTCGGATATTCGAGGTAAAAATCGCCCTGTCCCATCGTGCTCTTCACATTGGCGATGGAGTGGCACATCATGCAGCCGAGCCCAGCTTGGGCCTCGGGCCGATGAACGATCTGCTTGATAGGAGTATCCATCAGGCCGGCGTACAGGACAGCGGGGTCGTGGCAGCCGCCACACCACTTCGAGGGCTTGGTACCAATCGTGTCTTGCATGTACTCGATCGACTTGCGATACCACTGATTGTTGAAGGAAGAAAAATGGTGCGCTGAGCTGAACCACTGATTGTAGATGTCCTCGTGACAGCGCTTGCAGGAGTCGGACTCCATGAAGAACTTGCTCGGAATTTTCTGGTTGCCGTAAACCTGCGCAGAGCTCGGGAAGAACGAGCCTTCCGGTCCATCACCTTCACCGTTCATCGTATCGGGAGGCATAGTGGGATTCTGGATGCGGTTGCGACTCTGCCAGCCTTCACGGATGTAGCGCGCGCCGTACCCAACACCCGCGAGCAGACCCATAATCAGCACGATCCGGATCGCATTGGCGCTCAGCTGAGACCCGATCGTCCTGGCCTCCGATGAACCCTGCACGGCCCGACGACTGGCGAGCAGAAAGCCCACTCCTGCAACGGAAAGTGCAATGTGAAGATAAAGTTTGTTCCATTCAGTGCGCGGGGTACCGGTCTTGATGAGGATCAGCCCCAGCACCCCGCCGGCCGCAACCAATAACCAGCCCGCACGGGCCGACAAGCTGCCTGATCGCAGAACGCGAACCAGCATGGGAACCAGGAGTACGACGGCCAGCAGGCCTCCAGTGGCATGGAGGAATACGATTACGGCATAAAAGATATTGGCTTGCGGAAAGGTGTAGAGGTAAGCCGCCGAGATAGCTAGAAGAGCGATCAGCCACAGCAGAATTCGATCGATTGTTCTTCCGGAACCTGGCATTTCCCGAATGGCGCGAGGGAGGTATTCCCGACTCGGCCCCACAGTGGCCGAAGTCCCGCGCCACTAAGTTAAACAGTCACATGGAAGGGTGGAATAATACAAAAGAACTAGATACACGGCAAGACCGAATACCTCGCCAGACAATTCTTCCGCTTGAGCTCTGCCTAAGGCGTATTGACTTGCATGCCGAGTAGACGATCGACAGCGCTGGCTAGTATCTGCTCGTCAATCGGTTTGTGCAGGAAGTTGACTGCTGCGAGGTCTCTCGCCATTGATTCTGCGGCAGGATTTTGCTCGCTGCTGATGACGATGACGGGAATCTGCTGTGTCCTGTTGAAAACGCGCAAGCGTTTAAGGACCTCAATTCCTGCACCGCCAGGCACGTTGATGTCGAGAAGAATCAGGTTCGGACTAGAGAGGAGGGCCATCAGGACTGTCTGCATGGCGTCCACTGCGAAGACAACTTCACATTTTTTCGGCATCAAGACCGAAGCCAACATCATGCGGTGAAAACGCGAATCATCAGCAATCACTCTAGACATTTCACACGAAACCGCAGGCGAGATCGACTCGCCGTCGGAAATAACATCGGTCGAGGTCGGGATTGTCTTTAGCCTACGGATTACTGCGCGCGCAGCGTAGGTCAGCCTAGGCGATGGCGGGGGCTTTCCCACGTCCGACTTCCCTTTCGATCGCCGCGGCCACTGATAGAACCTGCTCTTCCTGCCACGGCCGTCCAACGATCTGAACGCCTATAGGCAGGCCCTCCGTGGATTGATTTACCGGGATGACGGCCGCGGGATTACCGAGCAAGTTGAACCATTCGGTGTAACTCCAGGCATCGAGATAGTCGACGGTTTTGCCGTCGACGATCCAGTTGCGCTCACCGTGGTGGAAGGCGGGAACAGCGGCAGGCGGACAGAGGAGAATTGGATACGTCCGCATCTGCCCGAGAAAACTTGCACGCAAGACGTCACGAGCAATCCAGGCATCGATCACATCCTGTGCAGAGAGACTGGGCTCCGCTGCTGACCAATCGAGGAACTGCTTCAGAATGGGACTCGGATTGTGTTCGCCGCCGTCAAACATAGGGCCGATGAGCATGCCTCCGGCCTTAACAAAAAATTTCTTCCAAAGGAGGCGGGCTTCCTCCAAACCTCCGGGGCGAAATGGTTCGACTTCAAAACCAACGCGCCGGAGTGATTCCGCCGCCGTTCGGACTGCATTGCGGATTTCTGGCGTCACCGGCGTGCGGACGTCGTCTTCGAAGTAGCCGATGCGGAAACGATTGACTTCATCATTACTCGGCCATCGAAGCGGAACCGGTGCGGCACAAGTGTCAGCGTCGTCCGGACCTTGTATAGCTTCGAAAAGAATTTTTAGATCTTGCACCGTGCGCGCCATGGGACCGACGGCTCCGAGCAGAGCAGATGGCCCACCCGAAGGCGGGAAGTGCCCCGTTGAAGGAATTCGGCCAGGAGTCGGTTTCAGTCCGCAGATTCCCGTGAAGTGCGCGGGAACGCGAATAGAACCGCCGCCGTCGCTTCCGATACCTCCCGCGGACATCCCCGAAGCGATCGCGGATGACTCTCCTCCGCTTGAGCCACCGGGCGTACGTTGCAGATCCCAGGGCGAGTTGGTTCGACCATAGAGCAGGTTGTCGGTTTCCCATGCCATGAGCAACTCCGGCGTGTTGGTTACACCAAGAATGATTGCTCCGGCACGCCGCAGACGCTCCACCAAAGGGGCATCGTGGGTCGCCACGTAACCCGCCCGTAAGCGGGTTCCAGCTTCGCATCTCAGTCCGGCAACGTCGATGGAGCTTTTGATGCTGATCGGAATCCCGTGCAACGGACCCAGCGTTTGGCCGTTCATAACCGCGGCTTCAGCGGCGCGCGCTCTTCGGCGTACGCCGTCGGGATCGACCTGCACGAACGCGTTCAGTTTCGGGTTGAGACGCTCAATTTTTGCGAGATGAAGCTCCGCCAGTTCCAGAGGGGAAATCGTTTTTTCGCGGATGTGTCGCGCGACGTCGAGCGCCGGGGCGAGCGTCAAGTCGCTCACGCGATCCTCCTATTTGTCGAGATTGAGCCTCGGGAGAAGACATGGCTCAAAGAGTCAAAGGATGAATCAAAAGACACTGGAATCCAGTTGGCGTGCATTCGCGCTCAGATCCTCGCTCGCGGAGACGACTCCATAGTGCAGTCGAGCGATGCTTTCTCTTCCGAGGTCAGTGAGCGGTGCGCACCTTTGCGGAGCTTGCCCAGTTGAAGCGGTCCGATTGCAACACGTACCAGACGAAGCACGTGCAGATCGAGACCAGCAAGCAGGCGGCGGATCTGCCGGTTCTTACCCTCATCGAGAGTGACCTCAAGCCAACAGTTTTTTTCGCCGCTTCGCAAGAGTCGGCACCGATGTGCTCGCAGATACTCTCCGTCGACCATGACTCCGCGCTCGATTGCTTGAGTCTCGGGCTCGCCGATGGCCGCATCGATTTGAACATGATAGATTTTGTGCAAATGCGTTTCGGGTGCAGCAATCCGCGCTCCCCATTCAGAGTCGTTGGTAAGCAGGAGCAGTCCTTCGCTGGCCTTGTCTAATCGGCCGACAGGAGCTACCCAGGAGAAAGATTGTTCCTCGGGTTTGAGGATCGAGTACACCGTCTCCCGGCCCTTTTCATCGGAAGCAGTGGTCACCAGTCCGCGAGGCTTGTTCATCATCAGATACATGTGCCGGGCTTGATGGATTGTTTGGCCGTCCACGTTAATGCGATCACGGTCCATGCGAGTAGGCGTCTCAGGATCGCGACGAGTGGCACCGTTCAGGGCCACGCGCCCCGCGCGAATCAGGCCGGCGGCTTGCGAGCGCGAGCAGTAGCCCAGCTTCGAAAGAGCACGCGCCAGACCAGTTTTGCGTGAGTCGTGTTCGGGCACTGCTCCATGCTACCCGAAACTGGAGCGCACCTGCGCGGCTGGACGGCCGAGGCGGCCACCCCCACATGCTCGGCATCGTCCTTGCTACCATAATCACAAAAGGAGAATTTATGGCTCATCAACATCCGCCACGTTTTCTGAAAATTGTGGACGACGCCAGGACCCGCGTTCGCGAAACCAATGTCGATGAAGTTAAGAAACGGATGGATCGCGGGGACAAGTTCCTTCTGGTGGACGTGCGCGAAGAAAGCGAGTTCGCGAAGGATCATCTTCCTGGCGCGATTCACCTGGGAAAGGGAATAATCGAGCGCGACGTCGAGGCGCGCGTCCCGGATTTGAATGCGGAGATGATTCTTTACTGCGGTGGCGGATTCCGCTCGGCACTTGCCGCAGACAATCTCCAGAAGATGGGCTACACGAAAGTGATCTCGATGGATGGCGGCATTCGAGGATGGCGAGAGAAATTCTATCCTCTTGTGAAGGACTGACCTGATTCTCACGGGAATCGAACGATTCTGTGATAAGCTGCGCGCGTCTCCAATATGAACGCGCGCATCTTTTTGTGGTCGCTGACATCGGCGCTCGCCGGATTTCTGTTCGGCTTCGACACGGTAGTAATCTCGGGAGCCGAGAAAACCATTCAAGCCCTGTGGGGACTCAGTGACAACCTGCACGGCATTGCTATGGCTTCGGCTTTGTATGGCACCGTCCTGGGATCACTGATTGGAGGGTGGCCGGCGGATCGGTTCGGTCGAAAGGCCACGCTGCTTTGGATCGGCGTTCTCTACGTGGTGGGCGCGGCGGGATCGGCTTTGGCTTCAAATGTCTGGGCCTTCATCGCAGCGCGCGCGATCGGCGGGCTGGGAATCGGTATTTCGACGGTGGTCGCACCCATGTACATCTCGGAAATCGCACCACCGAAACATCGCGGTCGGCTGGCAGGAATGTTCCAGTTCAATATCGTGTTCGGCATTTTGATCGCGTTCGTGTCGAATACTTTGCTCTCTGGCGTCGGCCAGAACGCTTGGCGATGGATGCTGGGTGTGGCGGCGTTTCCGTCATTGCTCTATGCTGTGCTGTGTTTGGGACTGCCGGAGAGTCCACGATGGCTGCTGACCAAAAAGGGCGACCGGGAGGCTGCCCTGAAAGTGCTCCAACAGATTGAGCCAGAAGCTCCTAAGGCCGAGATTGCCGCCTTGGCGGATGAAATCGCGTCGGCCTCGACGGAGCAAGTTTCTTCGGGGCAGTTCTGGACACAGCAGCTGCGTAAACCAATCCTGCTGGCGTTTCTGATTGCATTCTTCAACCAGCTATCAGGAATCAACGCGATTCTCTACTTTGCGCCTCGCATTTTTGAACTTACCGGCCTTGGCGCGAAAGCAGCGCTGCTGCAATCGATCGGCATCGGGATTACGAATCTGATATTTACATTTGTCGGACTTTGGCTCATCGATCGACTCGGGCGTCGCACGCTTCTTTTCATCGGGTCGTTCGGCTATATTGCGTCGCTCGGTCTGGTGGCATGGGCTTTCTTTACTCAGCACTACGCGATTGTCCCCGTCTGTATCTTCGCTTTTATTGCGGCCCACGCGATCGGCCAGGGAGCCGTCATTTGGGTATTTATTTCCGAGATCTTCCCGAATCAACATCGCGCCGAGGGGCAGACTCTCGGCAGCTTCACGCACTGGATGTTCGCCGCGCTGCTCACTACATTTTTTCCGAAGATGGTCTCTGCTCTTCCGCCCGGCTACATTTTCTCGTTCTTCACCGCGATGATGGTACTTCAGCTCGTGTGGGTGAAAACGATGGTTCCCGAAACCAAGGGTGTACCCCTTGAGCAGATTCAGCGGCAATTGGGAACCGCGTAGGGCTGAATCCCAAAACAAACGTAAATTGCGAGTCGTCGTAGAGCATCAGTCGTTGTTCAAAGTTTTGTCGCTTGAAACTCTGATTTCAATTCGACATCATCGGTCACGGCTTGCGCCACCTTCGCAACTGCTTCCACGCCTGCACCAGTTCCTGCATCGCGCGCGCAGGTGGGAAAGTGTGGCTGTTGATGATGCGGCATTCGCGGTAGGCGCGATCATAGAATTCGCGCACGCCATGCTCGCTGAGCAGCGAGAGGTTGTGCGCGATCTGTTCCAGCTCTGCGCGCGTCCAGATCTCTTCCCTTTTTCTGGGATCGGGCCGGCGTGCCATGACAGAAGCCAGTATATTCGTTTTTTGTTCGCCGTAGCAAAAAGGTTGCCGCTACTGGGGAATTACGAGTGAAAGGTCAATGCAGTGAACAGAAACTCGTTATCAAACGATCGCAGAATTTTTTTCGAAGGAAACCGGATCCACGATTAAGGAGATTGCGCCGGGTCGATTTGTACAATTCCCACCCCGGGCGCGTAGCTCAATTGGTAGAGCAACTGACTCTCCTTAGAAACTTCATGCGATAGCAGGGGTGAAAGTAAGGGTGAAGCCCAGATCTTTGGCCTTTTTTTCAATGCTGCGGATCTGGTGCTGTCGATATTTGTCTTCGTAAAACTTCATTCCCTTGTCAACATATTGCTGACCGTAGCGCAGCATGCGGTAAACCAGTCGGGCGAGCATGTGGGCCATGGCGGTGATGGCTTTGGGTGCGCCCACTCGGGCGCGCAGATGACGGAACTTGGCTCCCAGATAGGTCTTACTACGCCACAAACTGGTGGCGGCCATACGTAAGGCTGTGGCCGCACGGTTCTGGATACGCT
>Ga0126378_10002824_pt1 | contig 12956 bp, 12 predicted proteins | sample PanSoiMetPlot_23_FD_92587 | JGI IMG/M metagenome (GOLD analysis project Ga0126378, IMG submission 92587) | Tropical forest soil microbial communities from Panama - MetaG Plot_23 | ecosystem: Environmental > Terrestrial > Soil > Tropical forest > Bulk soil | place: Panama | collected 2016-02-17
GGACTTCATCGGACCCGAGGGCTACGGCTGGCAGGTCTACACCGACCCGGTCGGGCATCCCTTCTGCCTGTGCCGCCACGAAGGGGTCACGTGGACCGACAAAGGGGTGGTGTGGCCCTAGCACTGATCATTCAAGGTGGCTGGTGGCTGGCCTGGGTTTGCGGCCGGGCGTGATAGCTGATCTTGATTTTGGGCCGGGGTATGACGGTGGCCCGGCTGGCGGGCCGGGTCCGGGGGGTCCACGGGCCCCGATGGTTGCTCCTTCCGTGGCGCAGGGATGGGTTCGCGGTGGTCAGGGTGCTTGGGGCAGGGCGGCGATCCGGTTCCATGCGGCCACGATCGCTGGTGCCCAGGGCCAGGTGGCGGCGATCTTCAGGTGACGCCGCCGCCCGCCGCGGGTCAGCCGGGCGGCGGCGTGCAGGATGCGGTAGCGCAGGGTTTTCGGCTCGGCCCGGGCGAGGTCGCCGTCGAGGGTGAGCAGCTTGAGCCAGGCCAGCAGGATCTGGCCGGTCATCGCTGCGGTCAGCCACGCCTGATTGACCTTGAAGTCGTGGGAGGGGAACCGGCCGATGCCGGTGTCTTTGCCGGCGCGGATGGCGTCTTCGACCCGGGCGTGGACGCGGTGGGCGGCGTCGATGTAGGCGTTGGTGCCGCCCCAGCCCCTGGTGGCGGCGGGGAGGTTGGTGACCCATAGCTGGTAGCGGTAGCCGTCTTCATGCTCGAACAGCGACAGTTTCGCGCCGGGGTGGGGGCGCTCGCGGCGGGCGAAGATGCGCATCGGCTCCGGCCAGCCCTCCAGCCGGTCCCCGCCGGGTCCTTGGCGCAGCACCGCGGTGAGCTCGGCGACGTGGGCTTCCTCGATCCAGCACCGGCGGTGCCCGCACTCCAGATCCGCGCAGGCCTGTTCGGCGCGGCGCTCGCGGACCTCGCCGCGGTGATCGACCGCGATCTGCCAGGCGTCCTGCGGGACCAGCCGGATCGCGGCCTTCTCCCGCTCATCCAGTTCCCACCCGGCCGAGTAGAAGAGCGTGTGCCCGCGGCGGGCGGCCAGCGTGTCCAGGTGCTCGATCAGCTTGTGGCTGAACCCGGCCCCATCGACGGTGATCATCAGGTTGCGGCGGCAGGCCGGCGGCAGCGCCGCGATCGCCGCGTCTGTGATAGCGATGTGGTCGGCGGCGGTGTTTGATCCTGCCGAGCCCTTGCGCAGCATCCAGGCCAGCGGCTCCCCGCCGGTGTTATCGCAGTACGCCAGCAGCGGGTGGTGCCCGAAGCCCTTGAAGTTCGCTTCGGCGAGTTCCTTCTCCGAGTGCGCCGCGGTGACGGTCGCGTCGATCCGGATGCAGGTCACCCCGTGCAGGGTCTTGTCCGCGACGGTCACCCCGGGAAGCGCCCCGTGCCGGGCTGCCGCCTGGGACCAGGCGAACCGCCGGGCCGCGCTGACCGCCGCGGCCAGCTTCCGCTCCGCCCACGTCCCGCCACCAGCGATCTCCTCCAGCGTCCGGTACGCGGTCGGCACCGACGCGACCTGCCCGAACGCCTCCTTCTGATCGGACAGCACCCGGAAATCGCTGATCGCCCGCGCGCCGTCGGCGATCACGCATGCCAGATCGGCCAGCACCCGGCCCCGGTCATGCTCCAGCACCCGGCCCGCGTCCAGCGCCCGCGACAGGCCGCCGGTCAGGCCCGTCTTGTCCGCCAGGCGCCGCAGCAGGCCAAGCCCCGCATGGGACACGACCCCGGTTCCGCCGCCAGTGACTTCCAGGCCCCTCGCCCACGCGCTAACGTTCACGTGAAAGGTGCTCCCCGAACTGGATCCGGTAAAGACGTAGACACCCCTACCGTCCCAGTTCAGGAGCACTTTCTACATCAGGCGCGCCATCCCCACGCCTGCCCGCGTGAAATAACAGGGCTAGCGCGCGGCCCCGGTCTCGCGCACGCTGGCGGCGAACTCGTCCACGTCCGCCTCGGTGGTATTGAAGGACGTCATCCAGCGCACCACGTGCTCAGCCTCGTCCCAAACGTGGAAGTACCAGTCCCGCAGCAACCGTTCGATATGCACCCGTTCCAAGGACACGAACACAGCGTTCGACTCGACGGCCTGCCAGAGCCGTGCCCCCGGCACGCCGCGAATTCCGTCGGCAAGCCGGCGGGCCATCGCATTGGCATGGGTGGCGTTCCGCAGCCACAGTTGGTCTTCCTGCAGCGCGCTGAACTGCGCGGCCAGGTACCGCATCTTCGATGAGAGCTGCATCTGTTGCTTGCGCAGGAACGGCGCGTCGGCCATCAGATCGCCGGACATCACCACCACGGCCTCGGCCCCCACGGCACCGTTCTTGGTGGCCCCGAAACTCAGCACGTCGGCGTGCGCGGCGAGGTCCGCGAGCGAGCATCCGAGGTAGGCGGCCGCGTTCGCGAGGCGGGCGCCGTCGACGTACAGCCGCAACCCTTCGGCGCGGCAGAAGTCGCCGAGGGCGCGCAGCTCGGGGAGCGTGTAGCAGGTCCCGAGTTCGGTCACCTGGGCGATGGCCACCACCGCGGGCTGCACCCGGTGCACGTCTCCCCGCCAGCCCAGCCGGGTGGCTATCAGGCCGGGGGTCAGCTTCCCGTCCGGCGTGGACACGGTAAGCAGCTTGCAGCCCAGGACCCGCTCCGCCGCGCCGCACTCGTCCACGTGGAGATGAGCGGTCTCGGGGCAGATCACGCCCTGGTGCGGCCGCAGCATCAGGCTGATGCCGAGCACGTTAGCCGCCATCCCGGTGAAGACGAAGAAGATTCCACCGTCGGCGCCGAAGACCGACCGCAGCTCTTCCGCGGCCCGTTCGGTCCACGGGTCGTCGCCGTAGGCGACAGCGTCACCGGTATTAGCGACCGTCAGCATCCGAAGGACCGATTCGTGGGCGCCCGCATGGTTATCGCTGCCAAAACTCTTACGGGAGATCACGGACAGAGCCTAAGTCCCGTCCCACGGGCAACCGCGGCCGCCTGCCGTGTCTTGGTTCCCGCGTGACGCCGCAGAGCGTACTTGGGAATCCCCGGTTCGATCAGTGAGCGGGTCATCCGCGCCCGGATTGCAAGGCGGACCCCGATGCAACTACCCGGATGTGGTAGTGGCGAGGTGGCGATGCGCTGGACGGTAAGCGCTGGCTGACCGGCGAACGCTGCCGGTCGCGGTACGGCCCGTACTCAGGGGTCTGAGGGCAGGACGGCCCGTAGCGCTGACCTGGCCTCGGCCAGGCGGTGTCGCAAGGTGGCCAGGCTCACCCGCATGGCCGCGGCGGCCTGTTCGGGGCCGAGGTCCAGGTAGAGGGTGAGCGCGATCGCTTCCCGCTGGCCGGTTGGCAGCCTGCGCAGAGCCAGGCTCACAGCCCGAGCCTTCGGGCGCGGTGCCTCGCGGGGAGTGCCGGTGCAGCCAGGCAGCCCCGCCCCCGCCGGGGGCCGCCTGCTGCCGTCCCAGAGATGGTGATGCCTGGCCAGCCGTGACCGGGCCACCAGGATTCGCCGCAGGTGCGGTAAAGCGTCGTCCTCCGTCTGCGGGCGCCTCCGCAGGCGGTACAACGCGGCAAAGGAGTCCAGCACCACCGCCTCCGCGGCGCCCGCGTCACCCGTCAGCAACACCGCAAGCCGGAACAGTGACCGGTACTGCGCGTGGTACAAATCGGACAGAGCCGGGCAGACGTCCTGCTGCGTGGCTGCAGCGCCCTTCCGCCCCGCTCCGCGCCTGCGCAACGACGTCACTGGGCCGCGGGGTGCCAGGCTGGACTCACCGCTCGGGTCATCGGTGCTGCCCATCGAGACTCCAGGCCTGGGTCCTGACTCCGCCGGATCCCGGCAAACCGGCCCGGATCCAGGCACCTCTAGGAAGAAACAAGAAGTTATCTCCTGCTCTTGCACTCTAGATGAGCATAGACAGGAAGTAAAGAGCATGAATAAGATGAGCTGAGAAGAGAACTGCAGATCTTTGCCGCTAGCCGCCGTAGCAGGGCTAGACTCTTCTATCTTCTTCGGGCAAGGATGGTCACGTGGCCGGTGGGGGACTGGAGGCGGCTTGCGGGAAGGACGGTCATATGGCCGGTGAGGACTGGTGGCGGCTCGCCGATTACGTCGTCGCGCGCCGGGTCGAGCTAGGCATGCGGGACAGGCGGGCATTTGCCGAGGCGACCGGGGTGACCGAGCGGACGCTGGGGAAGCTCGAGAACGGCCAGCGGGTTTCCCCCAGCACCCTCGGCATGGTCGAGAATCGGCTCGGCTGGGCCCCGGGTTCGTGCCGGCGGATACTGGCAGGCGGGGAGCCTAACGTCGGGTCGCCAGACCTCGGGCATGCCGAGTATGAAGACCCGACGCTGTGGCACCTCGCGAGCACCCCGGGGCTGCCCCCCGACGTGGTTCGCGGCCTCGTCGCACTCGCCCGGAACTGGCGGCAGGGCGACGACGGCACAGACGAGCAGGCCCGGCGGCGTGCTTGACCGGGGTCAAATGAATACCCCCGAAACCCCTTATCAGCAGGCTCTTAGCCTGAATCCACCGATGATCTTGAAGGCCAACGGGGTCCGGCGAGGTCAGGGCCCTGTTTCCCTTCCAAGCGGCTGGACGTGATGAGTGCAGATGCCAACGGGGCTGATCAGGGCAGTGACCTGCTGAAACACCCGGTAAACCCGAAAGCGCATCAGCGGATCCAGGCTTAGTTTCCGCGCGCGGCCGCGAGGCTCAGCAGGTCCCGGCAGACTGTGCCGAGCGCCCGCCCTGCCGATTCCAGGGCCATCGGCAGGGTGCTGGTCTCGGTCATCCCGGGCGCGACGTTGACCTCGAGGAAGAAGACACCCGCGTCGGACACGATGAGGTCGGTGCGGGAGACGTCGCGCAACCCGAGCGCCTGGTGTGCGGACACCGCGGCGGCGCCCGCGGCCGCTGTGTCCGCCGCCGTAAGACGGGCGGGTGCGTAGAACTCCGTCTGGCCCGGCGTATACCGCGCCGCGTAGTCGTAGCTGCCCTCCAGCGGGCAGATCTCGACCGGGGGCAGCGCCTTCGGGCCGTCACCGAGGTCGATGACGCCGATGGCGACCTCGGTGCCGAGCACGCACCGCTCGATGAGCGCGGTATCGCCGTACGCGAAGCAACTGATCATGGCGCCGGGAAGGTCGCCTGCCTCGGTTACCCGGGTGGCCCCCAGCGCCGAGCCGCCGCGGGCGGGCTTGACGAACAGGGGCAGGCCGAGCGACGCCGCGATCCGCTCCAGCACCGCCGCGGCCCCGAGGTCGTGGAACGTCTCCTTGGGCAGGGTGACCGAGGCGGGGGTGGCAAGGCCAGCGGAGCGCACCACCGCCTTCGCCACCGGCTTGTCGAAAGCCAGGCGGCAGGCGTTCGGCACAGCGCCCACGTAGGGCACGCCCATGAGGGTCAGGACCTCCTGGATGGACCCGTCCTCGCCGCACGCACCGTGGATCGCCGGGTAGACCGCGCTGGGCGGGTCGGCGGCCAGGGCCGGGATCAGGGCGGCGTCCGCATCGGCCGTGTCCGCGTCGACACCAGCCTCACGGAGCGCGTCCCGCAGCCGGTGACCCGAGCGCAGCGACACCTCCCGTTCCGGGGACAGCCCGCCCGCCAGGATCAGCACATGCCCCAGATCGCTCATGGCTGTGGCGCGGCGCCGGCCGGGCCGGTCAGCTCGGCCGGGCCGGCCCCGGTCCCGGACGGCGCCCCCGGCACCGTGCCGAACGTGGCGTGGACATCCATCTCGGCGCGGACCACGCCGGCGAGGCGGCGGACGCCCTCCCGGATCTGCTCCGGCGGCGGGAAGCAGTACGACAGCCGCAGGAAATCCGCGCCCGAGCCATCGGCGAAGAATCCGGTGCCGGGCACGTAGGCCACCCGCGATGAGATCGCCCGCGGCAGCATGGCCTTGGCGTTCAGGCCCGCCGGAAGCTGGAGCCAGACGTAGAAGCCGCCACCGGGATGGGTCCACCGGCACCCCGCCGGCATGTCCGCGGACAGCGCCGCCAGCATCGCGTCCCTGCGTTCGCTGTACAGCTCACGGAAGACCTTGACCTGCTCCCGCCAGGGCTGGGTGGCCAGGTATTCGCGGACCATGAGCTGCGCCAGGCTGGAGTGGCACAGGACGGCGGCCTCGGCGGCGAGAACGAGCTTGTCCCTGATCCCTGCCGGCGCGACGGCCCACCCCACCCGCAGCCCCGGCGCGATCGTCTTGGAGAAGGTCCCGAGGTACACCACGCCGTGGGGGTCCTCCGCGCGGAGCGCGCGTCCCGGCTCGCCGTCGAAGCCGAGCAGCCCGTACGGGTTGTCCTCGACCACGAGCAGCCCGGCCCGCTGGCAGATCCCCAGCACCTGGGCGCGACGGCGGGCGGTTAGCGTGATCCCGGCCGGGTTGTGGAACGAGGGCACCGTGTACAGGAACTTGGCCCGCCTGCCGCCCGCGGCCAGCCCTGTGATGGCCTGGCCGAGTGCCTCGGGGATCAGCCCGTCGTCATCCATCGGCACGTGGACGACCTGGGCCTGATACGACGCGAACGTGCCGAGCGCGCCCACATACGACGGGCCTTCCGCGAGTATCACGTCGCCGGGGTCGATGAAGATCTTGCTGATGAGATCGAGCGCCTGCTGGGAGCCGACGGTGACGACGATGTCGTCCGGGTGCGCCCGGATTCCCTCCAGCGCCATCACCTCGCAGATGCCCTCGCGCAGCGCGGGGTCGCCCTGCCCGGATCCGTACTGCAAGGCGGCGGCCCCCTGGCCGGCCACCAGCTGGCCCGCCATGTCCCCGACCGCGTCCAGCGGCAGGGCGGTGACGTACGGCATCCCGCCGGCCAGCGACACGATCTCCGGCCTGGCGGCCACCGCGAACAGAGCGCGGATCTCGGAGGCGATCATCCCTCGCGCCCGTGCCGCGTACCGGTCCACATACGGGTCGATCACCGCGCCGTGAGCCCGCCGCTGCACACGGCCCGCGCCCGGCTGGTCCGCCAGGCCCGGGCCTTCCGGTTCGGTCGCCACAGCCTCTCCCTCCGCTCGTGGGTACCATGTCAGGGTACGGGCCCGGCGGGGTCTGCTTGCGGCTACCGGGCAATTGCCGCTGGTCGCTGGGCAGCAGCCGGGCGGCCTTGGGTGTCCAACCGATACGACCACAGGGGTGCAGGTGCCGCGCCGTCTCGCCAACGTCACCCTGGACAACCTCGACGACCTGCCGCACCGGTGCCGCGGGTGCGTCTTCTGGGAACTCGACCCGGTGGGCCATGCCCGGGCCGAGGAGATCGGCGATCCCGCCCTGGAGAAGGAGGCGTGGATCTCCTCGCTGCTGCTCGAATGGGGCAGTTGCGGCAAGATCGCCTACGTCGACAGCGTGCCGGTCGGCTACGTGCTCTATGCCCCGCCGCTGTACGTTCCCAGGTCGGTCGCGTTTCCCACCAGCCCGGTCAGCGCCGACGCGGTATTGCTGATGACCGCGGGGATCCTGGAGGAGTTCCGGGGGGCTGGCCTTGGCCGGATGCTCATCCAGGGGGTCGCCAAGGACCTCACCCGCAGGGGGGTCAAGGCCATCGAGGCGTTCGGGGATCTGCGGGGGGAGGGCATCTCCTGCGTGCTGCCCGCGGAGTACCTGCTGGCGGTGGGGTTCAAGACGGTCCGCCCGCATCACCATTTCCCGCGGCTCCGGCTGGAGCTGAAGACCACCGTGTCCTGGCGCGAGGACGTGGAGGTCGCGCTGGAGCGGCTGCTTGGCTCGATGACCCCCGAGCGCGCGCTGCGCATGGCCTAGCGCCGGCCAGCCCGCCCTTACCGGCGCCCCGGGTCAGAGGAACTCGACGAGCTCGCGCAGCAGCGCCGACTTCGACCTGGCGCCCACCAGCTCCTTGACGACCTCGCCGTTCTGGAACACTCCAAGGGTGGGGATGTTCAGGATCTGGTACTTCCGGGTGACCTCGGGGTTCTCGTCCACGTTCAGCTTCACGATCTCGAGCTTGTCGCCATGCTCGGCGGCGATCGCGTCAAGCACCGGGGCGACCATCTTGCACGGGCCGCACCACTCGGCCCAGTAGTCAACCAGGACCGGCTTGTCGCTCTTCAGCACGTCGGCCTCGAAGCTGGCGTCCGTTACCGTCTTCATCGCACCCACGCTTGGTGCTCCTTCCCTCTCACCTTGGCCCGCGGTGGCCCCGGGGTAGGACTACCGCGGCTGACTCGTCAAGCGGGTTGGGACTCCTGGCCGGCCAGGAATCGTTCGGCGTCTATGGCGGCCGCACAACCGGTCCCGGCGGCAGTGACCGCCTGCCTGTAAGTGCGGTCAACGACATCGCCGCAGGCGAAGACGCCGGGGATGGCGGTGCCCGTGGATGGCTGCTCGACCAGCAGGTACCCGTCGTCATCGGTGGCGAGCTGGCCGGTGAAAAGGTCGCTGCGCGGCTCGTGGCCGATCGCCACGAACACGCCGCCCACCGCGAGCGTGCTTTCGTCGCCCGTCTTCGTGTCGCGCAGCTGGACCCCGGTCACCCTGTCATCGCCGAGCACCTCGGTGACCACGCTGTTCCACTGGAAGGTGATCTTCGGGTTGGCGAACGCGCGCTCCTGCATGATCTTGGAGGCACGCAGCGCGTCGCGGCGGTGGATGACCGTCACCGAGTCGGCGAACCTGGTGAGGAACAGGGCCTCCTCCATGGCCGAGTCGCCGCCCCCGACCACCGCGATGTCCTGCTGGCGGAAGAAGAAGCCGTCACAGGTGGCACACCAGGACACCCCGTGCCCGGCCAGCCGCTTCTCGCCCGCCACGACCAGTTCCCGGTAGCGGGACCCGGTCGCGATGATCACCGTCCGGGCCAGGTGGGTCTCGCCGTCCACGACGACCCGCTTCGGCTCGGCCTTCAGGTCGACCTCGGTCACGTCCTCGGGCCGCAGCTGCGCCCCGAAACGCTCGGCCTGCTTGCGCATCGCGTCCATCAGTTCGGGGCCGAGGATGCCATCGGGGAATCCGGGGTAGTTCTCCACGTCCGTCGTGTTCATGAGCGCGCCGCCGGCCGTGACCGACCCCTCGAACACCAGCGGCTTGAGCTGGGCGCGGGCGGCGTACAGCGCCGCCGTGTAACCGGCGGGGCCCGACCCGATGATGATGACGTCGTGAATGGCGGTCACGTGAGGTTGCCTTTCGCTTGACTGGCACCGGCGTCAACCGATCCTAGGCCCCGGAGATTCCCGGCCGGCCGAGCCCGCGTCAGCCCGGGGGGCGCAGCGACCTTTGGGCGAGTATGTCGCTGACCGTACCGGAACAGCCAGGCCCCACTACCCACACGTGCGACGGGCGGCCGCCCGCGCCGGTGGCGACGATTACGGCGGCGGGGCGCCCCTGATACCGTGCCAGGTCCACCACGCGCTGCGTCAGCCCTCCGGTGACGCGCCTCACGCATGCTGGCAGGTTTGCCTCTCGGGATTGGCTGAACGCTGACGGCTGGGTACCCGCTGATCCCGCATGGAGGGGCAGCGGTGAGGGGCGCGAACGCGCCAGCGCGACGCCGACCTGGCTCGCGAGCTGGCCCGGCAGGTAGTTGGTGCCGCTTCTGACGATCTTCAGGCTGGGCGGCGCCTGCGACGCGGCGGGGACGGCGCCCTCGCCCTTCGCAGAAGACCCGGCCCCGCCCGAGGCGACTCTGTGTGGCGCGCCTTCGGCGGCGCTCGGGCCGCTGTTCACGGGGCCAAGCTGGCTGAGCGCATAGCCGCCACCGCCCACGACCGCTGCCACCGCTGCCGCCGCGGCCACCAGCCGCGGCGACAGCCAGGGCCTGGCCTTTGGCCTGCCGTGTGCGGCCCGTGCCCGGCGGGGCCGGGCGGCGCGCCGCCCGGGAGCAGGCGCGGCGGGGCCGGGGTGGCCGGGCTCGGCGGCCGCGCCGGCTCCGGCGCCCGCGGCAGACCGGCCGGCAGCCTCGGCGGCGAGCGCGGCCTCGATCCGCGCGGTGACCGCGGCCGGCATCGGCGGCGCCGGGGAATCCGCGAGCAGGTGGGTCACACCGGCCAGCTGCTGGTCCAGCTCGGCGCACTCCGGGCAGCGGGCAACGTGTTCCCCCACCCGGGCTGCCCTCCGCCGCGGCAGCAGGCCCTCGCGGGCGGCGGCCAGCGTCTCGGCGTCGACGTGCCCCGTCATGGCCGGCGTTCACCTCCCTCCACAGGTGAGACGCGGCCGGTTGCCGACTGGTTCCGCAATTGCGCGGCGCCGGGGCCGCCGGGCGCGGGGTGCGCGCTGGGCGCGGCCGGGTCCGGCTGGAGCGCCGGTGCGGCAACGCCGAGGGCGGCCGGGTCATGGCCGGGTGCCGCCGCGGGCAGCCGCGCCGGGGCCGGCGGCCCGCCCGCGGTCTGCCCCCGCAGGTGGGCGAGCCGTGGGAGCAGCCGGGCGCGGCCTCGGGCGCACCGGCTCTTCACGGTCCCCGGGGAGACGCCGAGTATCTGCGCGGCGTCCGCGACCTGGTACCCCAGCATGTCCACGAGCACGAGAGCGGCCCGCTGCTCGTCCGGCAGTGTCCGGAGCGCGGCCGTCACCTCGAGCGCGGTCTCCGCGTCGGTTTCGGCGTCAGCTGGCTGTGGCCGCGCGGCCAGCACGCCGATCGTGCGCTCGTCCAGCGCGGCCGTGACCGGCCGGGCGGCGCGGCGGCGCATGCGGTCCAGGCACGCGTTGACCACGATCCGGTGCAGCCAGGTGGTCACCGCGGCGTCGCCGCGGAAGCCGGCGGCCTGGCGGAACGCGGAGATCATCGCGTCCTGAAGGGCGTCCGCCGCCTCTTCCGCGTCGCCAAGCGTGCGCACCGCAACCGCCCAGAGCCGGTCCCGGTGCCGGGTGAACAGCGTGCCGAACGCGTACTGGTCGCCGCACACGTGCAACCGCAGCAACTCGGCGTCGGCCGGCTCGTCACCGGCCGCCGGCCTCGGGTGGTGCTGCTCATCAGCCACCGGCGTCAGCTGGCGCCCTTCACGACGACGTTGTAGATCTTCGCCTCGAAACGGTTGCCCCCGCCCGCCGGCGGTAGCTTGGTGAACCAGATCAGCACGTACCTGCCGGTGGCCTGGCTGTGCACGGTGAAGGTGTAGGTGCCGCCGACGTCGCCGGCCCGGGCGACGGTGGTGAACTGGCTGAGTGTCGCGGGCGCCCGGGCGTTGCTGTTCCCAAGCTCGATGCGGACGTCCGCGCCGGGGATGGCCCCGAACGTGACGGTGACCGAGGCCAGCCGGACCTGCTTGCCCATGTCCAGGATCAGCCCGGTCCCGCTCTTGAGGCCGCCAAACTTCGGGTTGCCCAGGTAGTACTGGGTGTGCCAGGCGGTGGCTGGATTGTTGTCGATGACGCGCAAGGCCTGGTCGTCGTTCTCGTTCGAGGGGTCAGCCGACTGTGAGCTCAGCGCGTCGAACCCATGCGCGCTGGCCGGGGGGAGCGTGCCAACCGTTCCGGCCTGGGTGGAGGAGCGGTGGCTGGGCTGGCCGCCCCCACCCGGCCCCGCCGGGCCGCGGTGCATGAAAGCCCACGCGCCCAGCGCCGCCGCCGCCAGCACCAGCACCGTCACGAGCAGGACCAGCCCCCGGGGGGCGCCCCTCCGCTCACCCGGCATGGCGTCGCGTGATCGCGGCCCGCGCCCGCCCGGCCGGCCATCCCTTTCCCAGTACACCGCGTGGCCAGGGCCGGTGGGGGTGTCGTCGGCGCTGAACCCGGCCGCGGGCGCGGCCGGCGGCGGGGCGGTGGGGGCGGGGAGCACCGACGTCAGGGCGTCGGCGAGGGCGGCCGGTGTGGTGATCGGATCGCTGCCGGCGTGCTCGAACAGGGCCCGGCAGGTGATGTCGTCGATCGCCGCCGGGACACCGGCCCGCACCTGGCGGGGGCTGCGGGGATGCCCGTCCACCTCGGGGGCGGGCGGCAGCGCGGGCCAGCCGCCGCCGGGCCGGGCGCCGCCGGGCCAGTGGGCGGTCAGGGCCGCATAAAGCAGCCGGCCGAGCCCGCGGGTGTCGGCGAGGGCGGGATCCTCGGCGGTCATGCCCGCCAGCGCCGCGTCGACCCCGAGGCCGGCGATCTTCACGCCGCCGCCCTGTGTCCAGCGCAGCGACTGTGGCGTGAGGCACAGGTGCGCCACCCCGGCGGCGTGCGCGGAGGTGAGCGCCTCCGCCCCCTGGGCGAGGATCTCCGCGGCCAGGCGCGGGTCAAGCGGGCCCTCGGCCAGCAGGTCCTCCAGCGAGTCCCCGCCGACCCACTCCACCACCACGTACGCGTGGTCCCAGTCCTCCTCGACGTCGAACACCTGGGCAAGCCGCGCGTCGGTGAGACGGCTCGCCGCACGGGACGCGGTCATGACCTCGGAGACGCGCGGGAAGCCGGGCGCGAACGTCAGCACGGTGACCGGCCGCGCGAGCGTTTCGTCGATGGCCTTCCAGGCCGACCACCCGCTGCTGGCACTGACGCGGTCTTCGAGCCGGTAGCGCCCGCCAAGGCGGGTTCCCGGTTCAGAGATGAAGGTGCTCATTCGTGTCAGTCAAGAGCGGCGACAGCCCTCGACCCTCCTTCCGCGCCCGCGAGGCGATCAGCGGCGTGGGCAACACCGTGCTGCCGAACACCATGGTAGGCCGCATATGGCCACCGGCCGAAGACCTGCGTCCGCCACCCGGGCAAACCGTTATCTGCCGGTGACTCCGGCGCCCCCGCGCGCGGCCGGCGGGGTGCGGGGCGCGCCTTCACCGGCGCAGGCGCGTTCGCAGGCCAGCGGTGAGCTCCGCCACCTCCGTCACGCCCAGGGCCTTGGCGAACAGGAGGTAGAGCAGCAGCGCGCCACTGCCGCCGACGACGATGGTGGCGATCCCGAACGCTGGCCCGGGCGACAGGATGACACCGACCGCGAAGGAGACCGCGAGGCCGAAGATCGCGGCCGGGATGGCGGCAAGGTGCATCCGGATCAGGCTGCCCGCGATCGCTGGCCCGTCGAGCCCGTGCA
>Ga0126378_10002827_pt1 | contig 12952 bp, 12 predicted proteins | sample PanSoiMetPlot_23_FD_92587 | JGI IMG/M metagenome (GOLD analysis project Ga0126378, IMG submission 92587) | Tropical forest soil microbial communities from Panama - MetaG Plot_23 | ecosystem: Environmental > Terrestrial > Soil > Tropical forest > Bulk soil | place: Panama | collected 2016-02-17
GAGTCCCAGTCGATGTCTGGCCTGCGCGCTCGCAGCGCGTCGGCCAGCCGAGCCATCTCGCTGGCCAGGCCCGCATCGCCGAGCACCTGCTCCATCAGCTCGGACAGCTCGTCGCGCTGGTCGTCCGACAGCGAGTTGAGCAGCCGCTGCGCCGCCGCCATCCGGCGCACGAGCTGATCGACCAGCTGGTCCAGGTTCTGCGGCCGCTCAGGGAAGAACTCCCCGAATCGCCGCATGAACTCCTCGAAGTCCGCTTGCGTGTGCTCTCCCCGCGCGTCGGCCTCGATCATGTCCGCCAGCGCCGCCATCATCTGCTTAACCTGGTCCATGGCCTCGGCGCCGGGCTGGGTCATGGTTTGTTTGATGCCACGGAACTGGCTGTCGAGCACCTCGCGCCGTAGCAGGTCCTTTAGTTCCTCGAAGGTGCGCGCGGCATCCTCGCTGCGCCATTGATAGTCCGACAGCGCCCGGATCGCGCCCGCGGTGTCCGGCGGCAGCGCGTCAAGTTCGGACTCGCGAAGCCTGGCGTCGTCGCTCGGGTCCGCGAACAGCTCGGCCCGCTCCTGCCCGATCGCGGTGTCCAGCAGCGCCCTGGCCCGTTCGAGTATGCCGTCCAGCCTGCCGCTGCGGCGCAGCTCGCGCTGCCGCTCGCGGACTCCGCGCAGCAGCTCGTCCAGGCCGCGGTGGTCGAGCCCGCGCCGCACCAGGTCGCGCAGCGCCGTGGCGACGTCCTCGCCGCCCAAGATCGCGTCGCCGAGCGCGTCGACCGCGCCGCGCACGTCATAGGGCGGCTCGAGCGGATCGGGCCCGTCGTGGTATGGCCCGTACCGGTAGCCGCTCACCATCGCCCGCCTTTCCTGGCCCCGTTCGCTTCGCTAGCTCCGGTAGACCGCCCCGCCGTCCACGGTGTCCTTCGACAGCCTGCGCATCAGGTAGAGGCCCTCGAGCGCGAACTCGAGGGCCGCCGCCGCCTGGCCGAACGATTCGCCGTCCGTGCCGTTCAGGCGCTCCATGATCTTGGCCAGGCCCGGGACCTCGCCGATCCTGCGCAGCAGCTCCCTGGCCGGCAGCAGGTCAGATGACTCGACGGTGCCGCCATCGGCGAACTTGGCGACCAGGCCGGACAGGTCGGCGTTACCCAGGTGCGCGCGGAAGGTCTCGGCGGTGGCGCGGCGCAGCAGATGTTCGAGCACCTCGGCCTCCCTGCCTTCCTCGCTGACCTCGAACTCGACCTTGCCCCGCAGCGTCGAGACGATCGCGGGTAGGTCGCAGATCCTGGCCACCGGCTGGTCCTCGCCAGTGATCGCGGCCCGCCTGACCGCGGCCGCCACTACCGCCTCCGCCGCGGCGATCGCGAACCTGGCCGAAACGCCGGACCGGGCGTCGATGGCCGGCGAGGACCGCACCAGCCTGGTGAACCTGGCGATTACCTCGGTCAGATGCGCTGGCAGGCCGGCATCCAGGTTCGCGTCCTCGGCATCGCCGTTCCCCCAGGCGAGCGCCGCCTCCTGGCGGATGACGGCAAGCTCGTCGCCAAGGTTCCCCGGGTAGTGCGTGCGGATCTCGGCGCCGAACCTGTCCTTGAGCGGCGTGATGATCCGGCCCCGGTTGGTGTAGTCCTCCGGGTTCGCGCTGGCGACGAGCACGAGATCGAGCGGTAGCCGGAGCGCATAGCCGCGGACCGCGATGTCGCGCTCCTCGAGCACGTTGAGCAGCGAGACCTGGATCCGCTCGGCCAGGTCCGGAAGCTCGTTGATGCAGAAGATGCCGCGATTGGTCCGCGGAACCAGCCCGTAGTGGATCGTCTCTGGGTCGCCGAGGGTCCGCCCCTGAGCGACCTTCACCGGGTCGATGTCGCCGATCAGGTCGCCGACGCTGGTGTCGGGCGTGGCCAACTTCTCGCCGTAGCGCAGGTCCCTGTGGCGCCACCGCACCGGCAGGTCGTCGCCGACCTCGGCGAGCAGGCGCTTGCACCTCACGCAGGCAGGGGCATAGGGATGGTCGTTGATCTCGCAGCCGCCGACGACCGGCGACCATTCGTCGAGCAGCCCGGTCAGCGTGCGGATGAGCCGCGTTTTACCCTGGCCGCGCTCGCCGAGCAGGATGACATCGTGCCCGGCGATCAGGGCGCGCTCCAGGTGCGGCCGCACGGTGTCGTCGAACCCGATGATGCCGGGGAACGGGTCCTCGCCCGCCCGGAGCCGAGCGATCAGGTTCCGCCTGACCTCGTGCTTAACGCTGTCGCGGGCGTGCCCGCTCGCGCGCAACGCGCCGAGCGTGCTGATCGCGGCGAGGGCTGCATCGGGCGCCGGCTCGGCTGGATCGGACCTGGCTGGTGAGGACTTGCTGTGAGGCTGCACGATTCGACACTATGTCCCGCGCAGGCTGATCCGCATCCTTGAGGAGGTCACCATGGCGAAGCGGGGCCCCGTGCTGGTCGTAGACATCGGCGGAACCAAGATGGCCGGCGGGGTGTGCGATCCCGATGGCACGCTGCTCACCTGGGAGAGCGTGCCGACGCCCGCTGGCGCAGACGCACAGGTGCTCTGGGAGACGCTCGAGTCGCTGCTCGCCGCTGTGCTCCACCGAGCCGGCGGGCCGGACCTGGCCGGGGTCGGCAGCGGCTGCGGCGGCCCGATGCGCTGGCCGGACGGGCTCGTCTCGCCGCTCAACATCCCCGGATGGCGCGACTTCCCGCTGCGGCCGGCGCTCGCTGAGCGGTTCGGCCGGGACGGGGTGCCAGTGCGCCTGCACAACGACGCCATTTGCATGACGGTGGGAGAACACTGGCGCGGCGCGGGTCGCGGCACCACGAGCATGCTCGGCATGGTGGTTTCCACGGGAGTGGGAGGTGGGCTGGTCGCCGATGGTCGGCTGGTGAACGGCGCTTCCGGCAACGCCGGGCACATCGGGCACGTCATCGTCGACGCGGAGAACGGCCCGTTGTGCACCTGCGGGGGACGCGGCTGCCTGGAGGCGATCGCGCGCGGACCGGGACTGGCCGCCTGGGCCCAGTCTCAGGGCTGGCGCGCCGGCGAGGCGGACGTGACCGGCAAGGAACTGGCCGAGGACGCCGCGCTCGGCCATCCGGTTGCCCAGGCTGCCCTTGGCCGCGCGGGCCGGGCCCTCGGCATCGCGATCGCGTCTGCCACGAGCCTGTGCGACCTGGAGGTCGTCGCCGTCGGCGGCGGTCTGTCTCAGGCCGGGGAGTTGCTGTTCACGCCGCTGCGAGCGGCGCTCGCGGAGTACGCCAGGCTTGAGTTCACCCACAAGGTGCGCGTCGCTCCTGCGGTCCTCGGCCAGACGGCCGGCCTGGTGGGGGCGGGAGCGCTGGTGCTTCGTGGTGAGCGTTACTGGGCCGGCGACTGAGCGTTAGGTCGAGAAGAAAGGCGGCCGCGAGCGTCAGGCTGATGCCCAGCGCGGCGCCGCCCACGGTATCGGTGAAGTAGTGGTAATCCAGCCCGATCATGCCGACCCCCACCGCGCAGCCAACCAGCGCCGCCGCGGCGGCCACGGCGATCTTTGCCGCGGGGCGCAGCACCGGCCTGGGCACGTCGAGCAGCAGCACGACGACCACGGTGGCCAGCGTGAACGCGCTGGCGACGTGCCCGCTCGGGTACGACAGGGCGCCGTGCAGGGTGCGCCCGAAGGAGGGTTTGAGCACCCAGTCGGTGATGCCCGCTACCGCGGCCAGGCTCGCGACCGCGAGTGCGGCGCCGTTCACTCGCCGGCCCGCGAGGCAAGCCAGCACGATGAGCACGGTCAGGACCGCTAGTTCGAGCGGATTCGCGATTGCCTCCAACGCGCGCATCGCCGAGTAATGCCCGCCGACGCGGGCCTGGATCCAGGAGTCAACGGACCGGTCGATGGCATCGGGCCGGTGCGCGCCCGCGGTGAGCAGGCCAAGCAGCAGTGTCACGGGGCCGCCGCAGGCGGCGACCACGGCCGCGGGTCGGCGGGCGCGGTCCGGCAGCAGCGGCCCCGCCCGCAGCGGCCCCGCCCGCTCGCGTGAGCTGATGCGCATGGCCGGGCTCCAGGTCCGCTCGTAGACGGCTCAGCTTAACGGCGTGTGGCGACCGGCCCGGCCTCGGAGTCGCGCCCGCCGCCGGGCCGGGGCGATGCTAACGACGATCGTCCTTGCGGCCTTGTCGTGCAGGCACTGCCGCCGCTTGCAGCGCTGGCGGCAGGCTCGGTTGCGCGGGTACGGCAGCTCGGGCCGGCCGAACCCGCGGTGCCGGCGGCGTGACCGCCCGGGACTAGCGATCGCCGTGGCACGGCAGCATCGTGCCCAGATCGCGCCCCATCAACGGTCCGTTGCTGGCGCTAGAACCCCATCAAGGGTCCGTTGATGGCGTTAGGTGTCGATGCCCGGCAGCTCGCTCACAGGTTGCCGCGCCTGGCCTGCTCGCGCTCGATCGCCTCGAACAGTGCCTTGAAGTTGCCCTTGCCGAAGCCCTGCGAGCCGTGTCGCTCGATTAGCTCGAAGAACACCGTCGGCCGGTCCTGCACCGGCCTGGTGAAGATCTGCAGCAGGTAGCCGTCCTCGTCGCGGTCGGCGAGGATCTTTAGCCCTCGCAGCTCGTCCACGTGCACCCGGGTCTGGCCCACCCAGTCGCCCAGCGTGTCGTAATAGGCGTCCGGGGTGGACAGGAAGGTCACCCCGGCGTCCCGCATGTGCCGGACCGCGGCGACGATGTCGTCGGTCTGCAGCGCGATGTGCTGGACCCCTGGCCCGCCGTAGAACTCCAGGTACTCATCGATCTGCGACTTCTTCTTGCCCACCGCGGGCTCGTTGATCGGGAACTTGACCTTGCGGGTGCCGTCGGCCACGACCTTGCTCATCAGCGCTGAGTACTCGGTCGCGATGTCGTCGCCGACGAACTCCTTCATGTTCGTGAACCCCATCACGCGGTGGTAGAAACGCACCCACGTGTCCATCTCGCCGAGCTCGACGTTGCCCACGCAGTGATCGATCGCGGTGAAGACTGGGCTTCCTTGCGTCGGCGCGAGCGGGTCGGCGGCCACGTATCCGGGCAGGTAGGGGCCGGCATAATCGGCCCGTTCGACCAGCGTGTGCCTGGTGTCGCCGTAGGTCGCGATCGCCGCGAGAACCACCGCACCGTAATCGTCCTGCTCGGTCCTGGGCTCGGCGAGCGGCCGCGCGCCACGGGACACGGCGTGCTCGAACGCCTTGCGCGCGTCGGGAACCGCGATCGCCAGGTCGGTCACCCCGTCACCGTGCGCCGCGACGTGCGCGGCCAACTCCGTCCCGGCGCGAACCGGCCCGCGCAACACGAACCTCGCCTCACCGGCTTGCAGCACGTAGGCGGCCTCATCCCGATACCCGGTCTCCGGGCCCCGGTAGGCGATGCAGCGCATGCCGAACGCCGTGGAATAGAAGTGCGCGGCCTGGCGGGCGTTGCCCACCGCGAAGACGACCGCGTCCATCCCCGTCACGGGGAACCCCTCGGGCGTGGCTTGATCGGTGTGCGAGGCAGCGGGCTCGGTGGTCATCCCGGCAGCATCCGCCAGCCGGGCAAGATGCGCAACCGTCCGCCGCTAGGCTGATCAACCTGACCAGTTCTGCTGTCGGTATGCCGGTTGCATGCGGCAAACTGTCCCTGGAGGTTGACTAGTTGCCCGTTGTCGATGGTCTCGATGCCCGGCTAGTAGAACTGCTTCGCGCCGAGCCGCGGGTGGGTGTGCTCGAGGCGTCTCGCAGGCTCGGCGTCGCCCGCGGAACCGTTCAGGCCAGGCTCGATCGGCTGCAGCGGCTAGCCGTGGTGACCGGGTTCGGGCCGGACATCGACCCGGCCGCGCTCGGCTACGCGGTGACGGCCTTCGTCACCATCGAGCTCAGGCAGTGGGGCGGCCGGGACGAGGTGGCCGGCCGGCTCGCCGCGATCGAGGAGATACTCGAAGCCCACACGATCACGGGAGCCGGTGACATGCTCTGCCGGGTCGTCGCCAGGACCAACGCCGACCTGCAGCGGGTCATTGACGCGATCGTGGGTACGCCCGGGGTGCTGCGGACCTCGACGGTGATCGCGCTGGCAACGGCGGTGGGCTACCGGACGGCCCCGCTCGTGGCCGCGGCCGCGACAGCGCCTAGGTAGCGTCCGGCATCGGCGACTCGAGCATGGCGCTGGCCAGAGAGGTGACCGTGGCGCGCAGCTCATCGCGGTCGGGCACCTGCTCGGCGAAGTACATCCAGCCCACGCTCACGCCGCCGAGCGCCATCGCTACCTTGACCCGCTCCGCCAGCGGCGCGTCCGGCCCGGCTAGCAGGCCAATGAGGAACCGCAGCCGCTCGGCGAACAGCGGCGCCCGGGCCTTGGCCGCCGCCAGGGTGTTGACGGCCGCCTGGTTCTGGTGCAGCATCCGGAACGCCTTGTCGCCCTCGGCGACAATGCGCACGTACCGGGCCAGGATCTCCCGCCGCACCTCGGCAGTTGCTGGCTGGGCCTGGCCCCACTCGATCAGCGCGTCGATCTGGCCGTAGTAGTCCTGCACCAGGCTGGCGACGATGTCTTCCTTGGACTTGAAGTGGTAGTAGAGCGCGGCCTTGGTGACGCCGAGCCGCTCGGCGATCTCGCGCAGCGAGGTTCCCTCGTAGCCGTGCTCGGTGAAAAGCTCCACGGCGACTTGCTGGATCCGGGCGCGGGTATCTGTGCGAGAACGGGCGTCGGCGATCATGTTCACCTGGTCGGATACGCTCCTAACTAACTTGACGGCCGGTAAGTACGCAGTATATCCTACGGGAGCGATACTAGCCGGTCGGCAGGTAGGTATCCAGGGACCTAAGTCCGGGCGGAAGCAGACACGGCGCAGCTTACGGGGCTACAAGGGAGCAGGTTCATGGCGGACGCAGTCCAGAGCTCGGGAAGCGCGGCGGGCACTCCGGTCGCGGGAGCTGTGGCAGAGCCACCGCCCGGGCGCAGGCGTGAGGTGCTGGTCGTCCTTCCCGGCCTCATGCTGGCGATAATCCTGGCGATGCTGGACCAGATGGTCGTCTCGACCGCGCTGCCCAGGATCGTGGGCGACCTCGGCGGGCTTGCCCACCTGTCCTGGGTGGTGACCGCGTATGTGCTCGCCGCGACCATCACCACCCCTCTCTACGGCAAGCTCGGCGACCTTTACGGCCGCAAGCGGCTGCTGATGGTCGCCATCGTGATCTTCCTGATCGGCTCCGCCCTGTCCGGCATGGCCCACTCGATGGACCAGCTCATCGCCTTCCGCGCGCTCCAGGGCCTGGGCGCGGGCGGCCTGATGACCGGCGTCCTGGCCGCCATCGGGGACCTGGTCTCGCCCCGCGAGCGCGGCCAGTACGTGGGCATCATGATGGCGGTGATGATGGGCGCCATGATCGCCGGGCCGCTGGTCGGCGGCTACATCACGGACACGCTGTCCTGGCGGTGGATCTTCTACATCAACATGCCGGTCGGCGGCGCGGCGCTGCTGTTCCTGGCGTTCCGGCTGCACCTGCCCAGGCTCAAGGTGCCGCACAAGGTCGACTACCTCGGCGCCGCCGTGCTCGCGATCGCCGTCACGGCGATCGTCCTGATCACCACCTGGGGCGGCACCCAGTACCGGTGGGGGTCGGCGACGATCCTGACCCTGGTCGCCGTGGCGGTGGCGGGGACGGCAGCGTTCCTCATGATCGAGCGCCAGGCGGCCGAGCCGATCCTGCCGCTGCACGTGTTCCGCAGGCGCAACTTCTCGCTGGCCGTCGGCATGGGCTTCCTGCTCGGCCTGGCCATGTTCGGCGCGATGACGTTCCTGCCGCTGTACCAGCAGACGGTGCAGCACGCGTCCCCGACCGTGAGCGGCCTGCTGCTGATCCCGATGATGATGGGGATGACGCTCACGTCGCTGATCAGCGGCCAGGTGACGACGCGGACCGGCCGCTACAAGGCGCTGCCGATCATCGGCGGCGGCATCATGACGGTCGCGATGCTGCTGCTGACCCAGCTGGGCCCGGCCACGTCACGGATCACGTCGATGGCGTTCTACGTGGTGCTCGGGCTCGGGATGGGCTTCCTGATGCAGATCACCACGCTGATCGCGCAGAACAGCGTGGACCCGCGGGATATGGGGGTCGCCAGCAGCTCGCGGACCTTCTTCCAGCAGATCGGCGGGTCGATCGGGGTGTCGATCTTCGGCGTGGTGTTCACCCGCACGCTGCGGGACGCGCTGGCCAGCCGGCTGCCTGGCGCCTCATTGGGCGGATCGGGCGTGAACTTCAAGCCGCAGGCCGTGCTGAGCCAGCCGGTGCCGATCAGGGACGCCATCTTCTACGCGATCGCGCACGGCATCGACAGGGTGTTCATCTGGGCCGCGCCCGCCGCCGTCCTGGTGTTCGGCCTAGCCTGGCTGATCAAGGAGGTCCCGCTGCGAGGCAGCGCGCCGGGCGCCCCCGCCGTTCCCGCAAGCGAGCCCGGCCAGGAAGCCGCGGAACTCGTCGCCCTCGCCGAATGACCGAAGCCGCGGTCCGCTACATGCCGCCGTACGGCACCGCGTCGATGATCTCGACGACGCAGGAACGGCCGTTGGGCAGCGTGTAGCTGGCCGTCTCGCCGACCTTCTTGCCCGATATCGCCCCGCCCAGCGGCGAGGCAGGCGAGTACACGTCGATCGGCGCCCCCGTCTCCTCGCGCGAGGCGAGCAGGAACGTCGTCTCGGCGTCGTCGCTCTCGAACTTGACGGTGACGGTCATTCCCGGGCCGACCACGCCGTCGGTCCGGGGCGGCTCCCCGACCCTGGAGTTCGCCAGGATGTGGGTGATCTGGTGGATCCGTGCCTCCTGCTTGCCCTGCTCCTCCTTGGCGGCGTGATAGCCGCCGTTCTCGCGCAGGTCGCCCTCGCCCCGAGCCGCCTCGATCTTCTGGGCGATGTCGATCCGTCCCTGGCCGCTCAGGTAGTCAAGCTCGGCCTTCAGCCGGTCGAACGCCTCCTGGGTTAGCCAGGTCATCGTGTCGTCGCGGGTCTCGGTCACAAGTACTCCTCGCATCAGCCGTGCGGAGCCACACGTCGCTGAGGCTTCGCTCCGCCGGGGGCAGGCACGCAAGATCCGCCCGCCCCGCTTGGGGGTAATCAACCGAGATTACTTTGTCCTCGCGATGCCTTCAACCACTAACAGGTAGCGACAGTTAACCGAATATGTGTTCGCTATCGCTGACCGTCTTCCAGCAGGCTGCGGAATGCCAGTAGCCGCGCGGCGTGTTGTCCTGGAAGCTACCCTGTTTGCCCGCTACGGCTGCGACTGCGCCAGAAAAGAGGACTCCGCTCCATGTCATCGGCAGGCTCCCAGACCCCCGTTACGCCGGTCCCGGACGGTGACAGCCTGCGGCTGATGGCGGTTCACGCGCATCCTGACGACGAGTCCAGCAAGGGCGCCGCGACGATGGCGCGGTACGTTCACGAGGGCGTAGACGTGCTGGTCTGCACGATGACCGGCGGCGAGCGCGGAGACATCTTGAACAAGGCCATGGACCGGCCAGAGGTGCGGGCCGACCTGGCCGGAATCCGGCGGGCCGAAATGGCCGCGGCCCGTCAGATCCTCGGCGTGCGCCAGCAGTTCCTCGGCTTCGTGGACTCGGGCCTGCCGGAAGGCGATCCGCCGCCGCCGCTGCCCGAGGGCTGCTTCGCCGTGCAGCCGCTCGAGGCCGCCGCGCGACCGCTGGTCCGCGCCGTCCGGGAGTTCCGGCCCCACGTCATCCTCAGCTACGACGAGAACGGCGGCTACCCGCACCCGGATCACATCATGACCCACCGGGTGTCCGTGGAGGCGTTCGAGGCGGCCGCCGACCCGGATCGCTACGCCGGCTGCGGGGAGCCGTGGCAGCCGTTCAAGCTGTATTACTTCGTAACCTTCCACCGCGCGAGGTTCCTGGCGCAGCACGAGGAGCTGCTGGCCCGCGGCATGGAGTCGCCATACGCGGAGCGGCTCGCGGACTGGCTCGACGAGGAGCCCGGCCGCCCCTCCTACCCGATCACGACCCGAGTGCCGTGCGCCGACTACTTCGAGCTGCGCGACCAGGCGCTGCTCGCTCACGCCACGCAGGTCGAGCCTGGCGGATGGTGGTTCGCGTGCCCGCTCGACGTCCAGCGCGCGGCGTGGCCGACCGAGGACTTCCATCTGGCCAGGTCCGTGGTCGCCGGGCACGCAGAGGATGGCGCAGGGGATACTGGCCAGATGGAGGACGACCTGTTCGCCGGGATCCGAGAAGAGGCGCGGTTGTGACCATGGCCGCCGCGACCGGGGTGCTCGCCGAGCCGGGCGTCACGGCGTTCCTGGTCGTGTTCGGCATGGCCGTGATCTTGTTCTTCGTGTTCCGCTCGATGGCCAAGCACCTGCGCAAGGTCAGTCAGGCGGCCAGGGACGAGGCTGAGGCCGCGGCCCGCGCCGAAGCGCGGGACCAGGCCGACGACGCCCGCTAGCCGCCGTCCGCGGCGAGCCGCAGTCCGTAAGCGAGCAAATTGACATCGGGCTCAGGCGACCAGTCACGCCCGGGCAGCCTGGCAAAGCCGGCCCGCTCGTAAAGCCGATGCGCGGCCCGCATGTCGGGGGTGGTCAGCAGGACCAGATGGGCGATGCCCAGGTCCACTGCCAGCGCGATGATGGCCTCCACCAGCTGGCCGCCGATGCCCGAGGCCTGGCTGTCTGGCGATACGGCCAGGGCTCGCATCTCGGCCTCGTCGGGGCCGGTGACGACCTGCCCGGCATGCGGCCACGGCTGCAGCATGACGGTGCCGACGATCCGGCTGTTGCCGTCGCCGTCGTGGCTCTCCGCGACCAGGACCTGCCCGACTCCGTCGGCTCCAAGGTCACGCAGGATGTCGGCGTAGCCAGAGTCTGCCGACATGTGGCCGCCCGCCACGTAGGCGGCCAGCCTGATCTGGCCCACCTGATGCATCTCCGCCGGCCTCGCGTTCCTGATCAGCACCGGCTCAGGGTAACCGGGTCGGGCTTCGCCTAGGCGCTGGCTACGGCTGATAAGAGCCAGGCTCCCAGGCACGGGTGCTGACGCCGATCGCGTTCCAGGCGTTGATCGTGACGATCAGGCTGATCAGCGCGCCCAGTTCGGCCGGGGTGAACTCGGTGGCGGCAGCCGCGAAGGCTTGGTCGGGCACGTGGGTGGTCGCGGCCAGGGTGACATTCTCGGTGAGCGCGAGCGCCGCCCGCTCCTGAGCGGAGAAGAACGGCGTCTCCCGCCATACCGGCAGGGCATAGATGCGCTGCTCGCCTTCACCGAGCGCGCGCGCGTCCTTGGTGTGCATGTCGACGCAGTACGCGCAGCCGTTGAGCTGCGAGGCCCGAATTCGGACCAGCTCGCGCAGCCGCGGGTCGACCTCGGCCCGGTCCAGTTCCTTCGTGGCCGCGTGGTCGAGGTGCATCATCGCCTTGGCGAACGCCGGGGCGTGCGCATCGAAGTCGAGGCGGACGCTGATCGGGGTGCTCGTGGCCGTGTGAACGGCGGTGTCTGGGAAGGTCATGTCACCACGTTACGGCTGAATCGGCCCAGGTGTAAGATCCAATATCATGTCAGAATCTTGGGCCAATCATGGCCTCGACCTGCACCTGAATCTGGCCGGATCGCGGGTCAGAGCCGGGCTTGAGGCGGCGCTTCGCGACGCCCTGCGGACCGGTCGGCTGCCGGCTGGGGTCAGGTTGCCGTCCTCCCGCGACCTCGCAGCCGACCTCGGGATTGCCCGCAACACGGTGGCCGAGGCGTACGCGCAGCTCGTCGCTGAGGGCTGGCTGACCGCCCGGACCGGCTCGGGGACCTGGGTCAGCGAGCGGCCCGTCGCCGCGGCGGCATTGGTCGACGCCCCTGCCCGACCATCTCGTGGGCCCCGGTTCGACCTGCGCGCGGGAGTTCCCGCCGTATCGGTGTTCCCCCGGCGGGAATGGCTGGCCGCCACCCGGGCCGCGCTCGCAGCGGCGCCCGACGACGTGCTCGGCTACCCGGACCCGCGCGGCCTGCGCGAGCTCCGGGTCGCGCTGGCCGGCTACCTCGCCCGGACCCGCGGCGTGAACGCTGACCCCGAGCGCATCATCATCTGCGGCGGCTTCGCCCATGGGCTCGCGCTGACCTGCAGGCTGCTCGGCGACCGGGGGGTACGCTGCCTGGCGGTCGAGAGCTACGGGCATCAGGCGTACCGGCGTATCGTGCAGGCTCACGGCCTGAGCGCCATCCCGCTCGCGGTGGACAACGAAGGCGCCCTGCCCGCCGGCCTGAACGCCTCCGTTGGACAGCCGGACGGCGCCGGGGCAGTCTTGCTGACGCCAGCGCACCAGTTCCCGCTGGGCATGTCGCTCGCGCCGGGGCGGCGAACGGCGTTCGTCACCTGGGCCGCGCGCTCGGGCGGGCTGGTGATCGAGGACGACTATGACGGGGAGTTCCGTTATGACCGCCAGCCGGTCGGGGCGATGCAGCCGCTGGCACCCGATCACGTGGTGTACGCGGGCACCGCGAGCAAGAGCCTCGCGCCCGGGTTGCGCCTTGGCTGGCTCGTCGTGCCTCAGGCGCTCGCGGCGGAGTACCTGGCCGCCAAGGAGGCGCTCGGCTGGCACAATTCGGCGCTCGACCAGCTCGCGCTGGCCCGGCTGATCGAGTCGGGCGGCTACGACCGGCAGGTCCGCCGGGCCCGCCTGATCTACCGCCGGCGCCGGGACCGCCTGGTCGCGGCGCTGCAGCGGCACGCACCGCGGGTGCGGCTGACCGGCATCGCCGCCGGGCAGCATGCGGTCGCCGCGCTGCCCGCCGAGGTCATCGAAGACGACGTCGTGGCCCGCGCCGCGCGGCACGGCCTGTCCGTCGACGGTCTCGGACACTACGCAGACGAAGCCATCGCCAGCGCGCCCGATGCCGGCGGCCGAGAGTGGCGCCCGGCGCTGGTGGTCGGGTATGGCCGCCCGCCCGAGCACGCCTTCACCGCGGCGCTCGGC
>Ga0126378_10002828_pt1 | contig 12951 bp, 11 predicted proteins | sample PanSoiMetPlot_23_FD_92587 | JGI IMG/M metagenome (GOLD analysis project Ga0126378, IMG submission 92587) | Tropical forest soil microbial communities from Panama - MetaG Plot_23 | ecosystem: Environmental > Terrestrial > Soil > Tropical forest > Bulk soil | place: Panama | collected 2016-02-17
CCCGATGATGGCCTCGATTTCCTTGGTGATTTTGATCTTCAGCCACTGGCGAGTGCGCTTCTCTTCATAATAGCTATTTCGGTGCTTGGCTACGATGCCCTCAAGCCCACGCTGGCGTGCGACTTGAAACAGCGCTGTGCCCTTCTCCACCTGGTGGTCGGAAAAGCGCAGAGTGTCTCCTACAACCACAATCTCCTCGAGCAGATGCTTCCGCTCTTCGAGTTCGACTCGGTGCAGGTCATAGCCATCGAGGTAGATGAGATCGAAAGCATAATAAAGGATGGGCACATCCCGCTGCCCTGGCGCCTGGAAACGGCCGTAGCGAACACCTGTTCGCTGCTGCATCGAGCTGAACGAAGGCCGACCTTCTTCATCAATAGCTACCACTTCACCGTCAATCACGGCATCTCGAGCACGCAGGTATGTAGGCAGGTCGCCCAATTCGGAGAACTGCGCTGTCATGTCGTTGTGATTGCGCGATACCAGCCGTACCTTGCCATCGTGGATGAATGCCACGGAGCGGTACCCGTCCCATTTGATCTCATACAGCCACTCGTCGGAATCAAACGGCTGCTCGACGGACGTGGCTAACATCGGGTTGACCGTGGAGGGCATCGGGGCCAGGCGTGCGCCTTTGATGCTGGGCGCCGCAGAGGATTTCAGAGCCGCCCGGGCTGCTCTTTGATGTGACTCGGCTAACGTTTTTTTTTTGCAGGTATCCTCTCGGTCGCCGTGGCTTTAACTTTCTTTGGCCCGGCGCTTTCGGTTCCTTCCGCAGTAGAGCTTTTTCTTTTCCTCTTTTCGACTCTAGCCAGAGTATCAGCAAGCCATGCGGCTTTAGGTTTGGTGCGGGTCGTGGCCGGACGACTGCTCTCCCACTCCGCCGACTTGCGGTCTCCACTGATCTTCTCCATGGTGCGGTTAGTCAAAACCGATGTATCCCATTGTTCTGCATTGAAGTGGGGCACGGCAAATTCATCGTGCTTCTTGATCAGCAACCATTCGTTGCCCTTGCTGCCACCGCGCCGCGATTTTATGTGGACCAGGGCAAAGTCGCCCTTCAACCGCTTCCCGGCCAACCGGAATTTCAGATCGCCCTTCGCCAACATCTCGCGCGCTTCGGCCGTTGTGCCGGGAACATACTTCCCATTCACAGGAACGGGCGAGAGCGGCTGCCAGGTGCCCACCTCCCACACCAAGACTGTGCCCGCACCGTAATTTCCCTCGGGAATAGTACCCTCAAAATCGAAATATGAAACCGGATGATCCTCGACCTGCATCGCGAGACGCTTGTCTGCGGGATCAAGCGACGGGCCCTTGGGGACAGCCCATGATTTCAGCACGCCATCCATCTCCAATCGAAAGTCGTAATGCAAGCGCGTGGCATGGTGCATCTGCACCACGAAACGGTTACCACTTTTCCTTTCGACCTTAGGTGGCGGCTCAGGCGTTTCTTCGAACCGCCGCTTGCGCTTGTATTCCTCCAGGGCCATAGACGTCTATTGTAGATGTTCAGATGGAGGCTGGCGCAAGACGGCTGCCATGGCTCATAGAATGGGCGTTTGCTCGTCAGGAATTGCTGGAAGGAGGCTGGCCCGCCGCAAACGATTCGACCGACAGACCTGCTTCGGCGGAAGGTGACTCGGTTTGCCGAAATTGAGAATTCGAAAAAGTCGGGAAAATCATATCCTCCGGAAGCAGGTTGTTTGCAACGAGGCAGGATCATCGGTCGTGAAGTCAGCCCATAGGAACAAGACTGACTTTGCATACGCGGTGTCGACAAAGGTATCAGAATTGGTCTCTCTGCATTCGGCGGGCCGACGGTTTGCCTTACAATTCAAAAAGATGCACCTGCGATACTTGCATGCACTTGCTCAACCATCCGCCATGTCGATTGCACGGGGTGCAATTCTGATCGTGGGAATCGTGATGTTGTTTTCGCCATTGGCGGCGCAGAAAACACCTCCCCAGAGCGGGCCACCTTCGCCGACTGTAGCTCCAGCGTTCAGCGACAACGATGCGTTGACGGTCTTCGACAATCTCGAAGCAACACTGGAAAGTTATAATCGCAAGAAGTTTCTTGCCGCATTCGACGCGGCCAAGATGCCCAACTTCCCTGCTTTTCGAGATCAAATCAACCGTTTGTTCGAGAGATACGATTCCTTCACGGTGACCTATCACCTGGCGCAGACTGCCATGGAAGGCAGCAATGGGGTCGCCCTCGCCGATTTTGGCCTCGATGGCACTTCGAATGCGGAAGGCATGCGCGATCTGCGCCGCCAAGCCCGGCTTCGACTAGTGGTCGCATGGAACGGCAAGGAATGGAGGATTGTGGATCTGAGCCCACGGGCGGTGTTCCAGTAAGCGGTCCGGGGGTTGGGGTCAACGGTTTCTTGGCAGGCGTCTGCGCCTGGTGAACGACAGCCAACCACAATGTTCAAACGCGAATATCCCGAAACGCCGCTGATCGGCGTGGGCGCCATTATTGTCGAGGATGGCCGCGTGCTGCTGGTTAAGCGCGGACATCCGCCTCTGGCCGGGAAATGGTCCATCCCTGGAGGCGTGCTGGAGCTCGGTGAGCTGCTTCGCGAAGCAGCGGTGCGCGAGGCCAGTGAGGAGACTGGACTTGCGGTCGAGACCGGAGAAATCCTTGGCATCTTCGATCGCCTGATCCGCACGGGCGACCGCGTCCGATATCACTATGTCCTGATCGATTTCCTGTGCCGCCGAATTGGCGGGGAACTACGGCCCGGTAGTGACGCGGACCAAGTGCGCTGGTTCGCACCCGAAGAAATCCTCAGTTTGAAGCTGCCAGCCGATACGGCCGAAGTGATTCGAAAAGCCTTTGCCAGTGTCTTGTCCTCGAAATAGCCGGCAGCAAAGGCGGCGGTGCACTGATCAGTCGAGCCGGGGATGGGAAAAACGCGTCTATCGAAGCCTTTCTCGAAAGCGCAGCGGCCCGGCGAACAGATGAGCCGATAAAGCGTGAAGACGACTGTACTCGTATGCAACCTGCAAAGAGTTTTCGAAGGTTTGCTGAGAGGAAGGGTGTCGCATCTCAATTTGATTGCTGAAGGTTTCGGACGATTCCACGGCCCCTGCTTAAAATAAAACGACCCGCAGACTTTTAGACCTGCGGGTCGCCGGTAGACTGTTGGGATTGGCCTGAGGCGGTCACTCTATCCTTGTGACTCTCTGCGGCTAACTCCGGGTTCCTGGCGCGACTCACGCCAGACGGGTAGTTCCCAAACTCACCGTAAGCTATGCGAGGGATTAGAGCAACAGCCCTAAGCCTCAGCCACCTCACCTAGTCGTTTACCACTACAGTCAGAACTTGTCATCGGACCACCTCCTTTCCGGTGTTGCCTTCACCTTAACCGCAAAGTTACCAGCGCGTCAACCATACGAAGGTGGGGTACCGGGCAGATTAACAGCTCTCGGGCGGCAGCCATCGATATTCCGTTGCCGGGTCGCGAGCCAATCGGAATCTTAGGTGGATCCATTGTCGCGGGATTAATCGTCAGAATCGATCCCATTAGGAACTCAGTCGATCTGAGCTGAGATGTTTCATGATTTCCATCGATACGCATCTGGCTGCGGCAGGCCGAGGTGGGCTAGCACGCGGTTGGCAAATTCTCGCGCCATAACTTCAGCGTTGGCGGGCCGATTGTAAAAAGCGGGAATTAGAGGGAATACCGTAGCCCCGGCATCGGCTGCCCGGTACATGTTGCGGATATGGATCTTGTTGAGGGGGGTTTCGCGGACGCAGAGCAGGAGTGGGCGTTTTTCCTTGAGGCAAACGTCGGCGGCGCGCTCGATAAGATGGGATGCGATTCCACTGGCAATCCGGGCTAGAGTTCCGACGCTACAGGGGATGATGATCATGCCGTCGCTCGGATAAGACCCGCTGGCGACGTTGGCGCCGATATCGACATTAGCTTGTTGATGGATTTTGCGGGAACTATGACCGAGCAGCTGCTCGGCGAGTTTAGTTCGGCCCGAAATTCCCAGTTCTTCGGCGAGCACCCGCAACCCGCTGTCGGAGGCGATGAAGTTGACGAAGCCAACCCGTGCGTCGCGCTCAACCGCAAGCAAAAGCTGCTGGAGAAATATCGACCCGCTCGCACCGGTGGTAGCGATAGTTAGATTTCGCCCACTGTTGGCTTCGGGCATTTTGTTTCGATCTTGCTGTTGGGCCAAGAGTTGGCTCTCCAAAGGCTGCTTATAGGAGTCCTTGAGCATAGGGAGACGGGCTCAGGCAAGTCAAGGAGAGAAGGCTGGAGGATTGGGTATTGCTGTGGCGGATACCCCCCACCCGGCATCGAAATTGGGATGGCATCTACGGCCACACTGAGATGGCGTCGAAGTGCAGCCCAGCTACATGCGATTGCCGGGGTCGAGCGCACAATCCGCGCCTCCGATCGCATCGGCCGGCGCAAGTACCTGCTCGACTTCAGCGAGGCTTTCCGCTCCTACGATTTCGTTCTGCAGCCGGGCAAGTTTCACGCACTGCTGCAGCAGGCTGACATCGTTCTGGTCGGCGATTATCATGCCCTTCCCGCTTCGCAACGTTATGCCGCATCTTTAATCCGCGACCTGGGAATCCTGTATTCGGGGACTCCATTGTTTCCCAATACTCCCGCGGAGGGTACGCGCGAAATCGTGGTTGGCCTCGAGACCGTCTTCTCCCGCAACCAGCACATACTGGACGAATGGATGCAGCAAGAAATTGGCGAATCCGAACTGCGCGAGCGCATTCGCTTCGATCTGGACTGGGGCTATGAATGGGGGCCCTTCTTTGAATTCTTAACTGCAGCACGTGAGCACGCTAGCGTGGTGTACGGGCTGGATTGCATGCCACGCGACGATCTACGCAAGATCGCGGCTCGCGACCGTCATGCCGCCATCAAGATCGCCGAAATGCGCCAGCGTCATCCAGAAGCCCTGATCGTGGTGCTTTTCGGAGAGTCCCACCTGGCGCCCAATCATTTGCCGCGGCTTCTATACGAGCGCCTGCGCACGGACCGTGTCCTGACAATTTTGCAAAACGTGGATGCGCTCTATTGGAAAGCTGCTGGCGAGACTTGCGATCGCGTCGAGGCGGTCCAGGTTACCGACGATGTGGTATGCATCTTCCATAGCACACCGTTGGAGAAGTACGAGAGTTACCGGCTCTGCCTCGATCGCTGGAGCCGAGAAGGAATGGGGGATCCCGACCTCGGCCCCACCATTTATAACCTGATCGACGGTCTGCTGCGATTTCTGGGAATGAACGCCTATTCTCCTCACAACACCACCCAGCCAAGATTCCTGGTGGACTCGCTACCTGAAGTTTATTGCCGGAACCCGGATAGCGTTTTGCGCAAACTGCTCTCCCGAAAAGGGCTGGATGAGCGCACCAGAAAATCCCTTTGGAAACGCTTCGAGGACCACGGCAGCCTGTATCTGCCGCATCTGAATGCCTTCTATATCCGCGACTTTCAAATGGCCCACACCGCCGAAGAAAGCGCCCGTTTCCTGTATCACGCTTGTCGGGGCTTGCCTCTTCGAAACAGCGGCAAGAAGAATTCGGATCCAAAGCCGGAAACGCGCTTCTACAGCCAGGCCTTGGAACAGGCGCTGGCATACTTCGGATCCCGCGTTCTCTATCCCGCCCGGCCGCCCGTCCGCGAATCGGATTTCTATGCCCTCTACGATCAGACCCGTGAAGACATCGAGCAGCAGACCTCGTTCGGATTCAGTGAATTCATCGAGATGCTCGATTTTATGGTTTTGCACCGCGGCTATGAACTCAATCCGGCCCGCTACCCGACAGTGCCCGAGCAAATTAAAGAGGCCATGGGCTACACAGGAGAAAAATTCGATTACCTCACCGTTCAACTCGGAAACATGCTGGGCAGTGATCTGTACGACGCCTACCTCGCAGGACGCGTTTCCCGGCGTTTCCTGAAACGCATATTTCTGGCCCACCTTGATGACCCCGGCACTCCCGCCCAAGCCTATTTCGACCTGGTCGCGAGAGTTCGTCGCGAGCAGCCGCCTGGCGCGAATACCACCTGATTTCTCACGCCTCTATCAGCTCAAGCGGTTCTTACTTTCTTTCTTTCTGCCGCTCCAGCCCGGAGCGACAGCTCTGGGTTTTGCGACCACGGCCCTGCTGGCTGCTCAAGTGCTAATCTGGTTTGACAGGGACCAAAAGCTGAAGACCGCATCTTGAACTCCGATTCCATCCGCAAGCTGTTCCGCCAGGTGCAGCAAGGTACGCTCTCGCCTGAGGAGGCGGTCGAGCGCCTGCGTCACCTGCCCTTTGAGGATCTGGGCTTCGCCAAGGTTGATCATCACCGCGCCCTGCGTAACGGCATGCCGGAAGTGATTTTCGGAAAAGGCAAAACTCCTGACCAGGTGGCGGGGATCTTCGCAAGCCTTGCTAGGCATGGAGGAAATATCCTGGCGACACGAACGACGGAGGATCAATTCCAAGCCGTGAAGCAGCTGGTACCGAGATCTGAGTATCGCGTTCTGGCTCGGGCCATCGTTCTCAAGCGTGATCGTAAGAAGTATGGCAAGGGACCGATCGCGGTAGTCTCCGCAGGGACCAGCGACATCCCGGTTGCAGAAGAGGCGCTTGTCACAGCCGAACTGATGGGCAACGATGTCCAGCACCTTTATGATGTCGGAGTGGCCGGCATCCACAGATTGCTGGCAAATTGCGCCGCCCTGGCGAAGGCCCGCGTTGTAATCGTCTGTGCCGGGATGGAAGGGGCATTGCCAAGCGTGGTGGGAGGACTGGTAGGGGTTCCGGTGATTGCCGTTCCGACCAGTATTGGTTACGGAGCCGCTTTCGAGGGCATAGCGGCCCTGCTTGGCATGATGAACTCATGCGCGTCAAACGTCAGTGTGGTGAATATCGATAATGGGTTTGGAGCCGGGTACGTGGCTTCGTTGATAAACCGTTTATGAACGGCTCGATCTCAGTCGCGGCTGCGAATTCTCTTCTGGGCCGGAAGCACTGGGCCACTCGATCGGAGATGCACTCTGACTAAAGCAAGCGGTCCGAGACCCGCAATGACAGATTGAGATGTTGGACCGTCTTCAACGGCTGAGCACCAAGGTTAGGTGTCCATAGTCTTCAAGTTGGGGCTGATGATCAGACTCGCCTCGGTGGCCCGCTGCACATCTGCCTTGGTCAAGCCGGGCGCCACTTCTTCCAGCACAAGCCCGCTTGGCGAGACGCGTATGTAGGCCATTTCGGTGACAATCGTATCCACCACGTTTACACCCGTCAGCGGCAGCGTGCATTTTTTCAGGATTTTGGGTTGGCCTTCGCGCGTGGTGTGCTCCATGGCAACAACCACCCGCCTTGCACCCGCAACCAGGTCCATCGCGCCGCCCATTCCCTTGACCATTTTTCCCGGAATCATCCAATTGGCGAGATTGCCCTTTTCGTCCACCTCCATGGCCCCGAGGACGCTCAGATCAATATGCCCACCGCGAATCATGGCAAATGAATCCGCGCTGGCGAAGTAGGCCGTGCCCGGAAGTTCGGTCACCGTTTCCTTGCCGGCATTGATCAGATCCGCATCCTCCTTGCCTTCGAGGGGGAAAGGACCAATGCCCAACATACCGTTCTCGCTCTGGAGAATCACATCCATGCCCGGGGGCACATGATTGGCCACCAGCGTCGGCATCCCGATACCCAGGTTAACGTAGAATCCATCCCGCAACTCACGCGCAATGCGCTTCACGATGCGCGCGCGCTTGTCAAGGTCCTTGTCTTTGCCGATTTTTGCGTTAGTCGACATCTGCATGGTCGTCGTTACTCGTTGGTCTTTGACAGGAACAACGGCACAAGATGCCAACGACCAACCACGAGTGCTAGCTCCTCCTTATCGTCCTCTTCTCAATCCTCTTTTCGTACAGCTCTCCTTGGAAGATGCGCTTCACGTAAACGCTGGGTGTGTGCACTGTGTCCGGATCCAGTTCACCTGGCTCAACCAGGTGCTCTACTTCGGCGATGGTTGTTTTTGCCGCCGTCGCCATCATCGGATTGAAATTGCGCGCCGTCTTACGATAGACAAGATTGCCCCATTTATCGCCTTTCCACGCCTTGACGAGGGCAAAATCCGCGTTCAGCGCGTGTTCCATCAGGTACATGCGCCCACCGAACTCTCGCGTCTCTTTGTTCTGGGCGACCAGCGTGCCTACGCCGGTGGGTGTATAAAACGCGGGAATGCCGGCTCCGGCGGCGCGCATGCGTTCGGAAAACGTGCCCTGCGGTACCAATTCCAGCTCGATCTTGCGTTCCAGGACCATTTGCTCAAGTAACTTGTTTTCCCCGACATAGGTTCCAATGTGTCTGCCGATCTGGCCGGCCGAAAGCAACAGTCCCATGCCGAATCCGTCGACGCCCGCGTTATTGCTGATGGTGGTCAGATTCCGAACGCCTTTCTTAACCAGCGCCCGGATCAGGTTCTCCGGAATTCCGCACAGCCCGAAACCGCCCACCATAACCGTGGCGCCATCAAACACGTCGCGGATGGCTTCATCTGCATTTGCCACAACCTTATTCATAAGAGAGCGATTCTACTGCGCCGCAGAAACAGGGCGCAAACCGTTTCAATGTTTCTTCAGTTCGTGCGCACGCTCGAATTCACGCGCCAGTTCTCTGGTATCCAAATTTTCGCGCACATGCGCCAAACGCTGTTCGAGCTTGAATAACACCTCTTGGATATTCCTCTTGTTGGTGAGGACAATATCGCGCCACACCGAATAAGGGCTGGCTGAGATTCGCGTCATTTCACGCAAGGCACGCCCGCCAGCGGACAACACCGGAGCACTCCCGCCGAATTCCTCAACCAGCGATGCAGCCAGTGCCGTGGAGATCATTTGCGGAAGATGGCTAACCCAAGCGCATAAAAAGTCGTGCTGGTCGGGCGCGAGGGTGGCTACTCTGGCGCCTATTTTTTCAATCCATTTCAGGAACTCGCCCGGCAGGCCCTCGTCGATGTCCTGCTGGGGCAATGGCGTAATCAGCCAGGCTGCTCCTTCAAAAAGGTTCGCATCGGCGAACTCAACTCCGCCGTGTTCTTTTCCCGCCATGGGATGTCCCGCCAGAAATCGTTTCCCTGCGCTCCTGCCGAACACCCTGCGGGCACACTCTACGACTTCGCTTTTCGTGCCGCCAACATCGGTCAGCAAGGCCTGACGCGACAGTCCCGGCCCCAGCATCCCGATCAGATCAATAATTGTCCCGACCGGAGTAGCCAGCAAGACGACCTGACTGCTTCGTACCGCGTGCACGGGATTGGTTTCGCCGGCATCAATCGCGCCCCGCTGCCGTGCGCGCTCGAGCACAGGAGACCGATCACAGCCCACAATGCGGCCGTGAAATCCATGCGCTTTCAGGGCCAGTGCGATCGACCCACCAATCAAGCCAGTGCCGATGATCGTTATTTGCCGGATGGCCATGCTGGAAAGGCACCTCAAGATAGCATGGACCCCGGATTCCAAGAGACAAACCCGATGGCAAATCGATGTTGCAGGCCTCCAGGCCCCACCGTGTGAGAAGCACGCTGCCTAAGGATCGATGGCAAGTCGAGAACCGCGATTTTCGTCGACCGCGTACCGTCTATTTACTGTTCTACGAACTCGACAGCCACTGGCGTGGGGCAATCGACGACTTGGCCCGTCGCCTTGAGGCGTCCGCTCCTTGCGTCGATGCGGAACACTACGAGATTGTTTGATTCCTGGTTCGCGGCCAGCAGATAGCGTCCGGTTGGATCAATGGCGAATCCGCGCGGCGTTTTCCCCTGGGTTGGTGTGTATTCGACTGGACTAAGCTTCCCGTCGCGGCCGATCGCAAAAACAGCGATGGTGTCACTGCCGCGGTTCGACGCGTAGAGAAACTTGCCGGAGGGAGATACGGCAATCTCCGCCGCATCATTGTGGCCTTTGAACTGGGGCGGCAGGCTTGAAACCGTCTGCAATTTGTGCAAGGTTCCGGCCTGGGCGTGGTAGCTGAAACCGGTAATTGCTGAGCGCATTTCCGCCAGAACAAAAGCCAGCTTGCCATCGGGTGTGAAGGCAAAATGTCGTGGGCCGGAACCGGGATCTACTCCCGCGAACGGCGGACGATTAGCTTCGAGCGCTCCGCTCGCCTGGTCGAACTTGTAGACCAATAACTGGTCTAGTCCAAGATCGGCGGCGATGGCAAATCGATTGTCTTTCGTGAGCTCGATCTGATGTGCATGTGGGCCTCCCTGGCGTTCGGGGTCGGCTCCGTGACCGGAATGCTGGATGACGGCTGCGGCCTCACCCAGCCGGGCATCGGCCAGGACAGGGAATGTGGCAACCGTCCCCGAATCGTAGTTCGCCACCAGAACGTAATGGCCGCTTCGGTCGAGCGTGATGTAGCAAGGACCGGCTCCGTGGGAGGAAACCTGGTTCAACAAGCTAAGCTTGCCGGTCTTATGGTCAATCGAGAACCCACTCACTGCTCCGCTCTTCTGGCCTTGATATTCGGAGACTTCGTTGACGGCATAGAGGTTTCTGCCGCCCGAGTCGGCGGCCAGAAACGACGGATTCCGAGTTTCGGCGGCTAGACCGATAGATTTCATCGCGCCGCTAGCGGTATCGAAGCGGAAGGCGTAAATCCCTTTGCTGGAGGGTCCGGTGTAGGTTCCTACATAGACCAGGTAATTGCGTCGGGATGCGGCATTCATTCGGGTCCGTGCGAGAGGAACCGCCAAAAAAAGAATTAACACTCGAAAGAATAGTCCAGCTGAACTCCACTTAGTTTTCATTGAGCATGCCTCAAATTACTTCCTGTGGGATGGTTCGCGTGACCCGGCAGCTTCCAGGTGAACACGCCCAGCAATGGCGAGAGACGGAACGACGAAATCGGTAAAGCCATCATGTTGCACCGGGCTCAAATCCTGGCAGCAACCACGATCGGGTGTTTCATAGCGAGCCGACGAGTATACGCCTTTGACCTGCACCTGGATGCGCATCGGCTCCTCGGCAAAATTCACCAGCTCAACGACAACCCGACCGTTGCGGTCGTCGCGATACGGCACAGCAGTGGTAGTTAGCGCGTTCCACAGGCTGATCAAAGTGCTGCCCTTTGGCGCTACCCGGCGAAGGTCTTGGGCAAACGTTTCCGGATCAGAAACCGGCTCGGACAGCTCGATCACTCGCCCTTTTCCCGCAGCGTAGGATACTGCGTGTTCGGCGGCTGGAATTGGCGGGGAGGAGTGCCAGGGATATTTGCCGTTCGCGTCAACCAAGATGACAGTGCCGCCCTCCTGGGCAAACGCGTTCAGCACCCGAATGCCGGGTTGGTCGGGAGCCGTCAGAGCCGCGACCAGAGTGACCCCCTGAAGGGCTCTTTCCGTCACCTCACCGGACACGATGCGGAAGGGAATATTGTGGCGCGCCATCAGATTCATGGGTTCGTAAGCGGTGTCATAGTCGCCCGCGATTACCGCTACATTGCTCCATGGATGCAAGCGGTCGAGCTCATCTCGCAAAGCAAACTGCATGTATGGAATCAGTTTTTTCCAGCTGGACCAAGCGGCGGGCTCGCTGTCGAGCAGGGCTTTTTGTAGTTTTTGGTGCACACTCAAGAGCAAGTCGGCGTGAATTGCGCCTGATTCGGCGATTGCAAGCGAGTAATCCTCGACACTGGGGCCATTTTGCTGCTGCAGAGTGTCTTTCAATTCCCAAGCAAAGGTGTAGAGCAATGTCTCACCTGGCCGAGATTCCTGGTGAAAGCGCACCATAGCGAGGTTCGAATCGAGCCAAGGCTGGGCGGTGGGACTGGAAACTTGGAGAACGCCGTTGCGGGTGACAACCGTCTGGCCTCGCATTTGGGGCTGCTTGCCATCAAGACTTACCAGCATTTTCACTTTCGAATGGGCACTGCGGAGCTTCTCGATTTCCCTGGCGGCATCTGGACCATTTCCGGCATCGACGACCACGCCTTCGATCGATTCCTTGGCGAGCCATTTGAATGCATCGGACACCTGCTGGACTGGAACCTCGGCGTATACGCGATATCCCTGGGCGAGGGCGGTGTGCAGCAATGCCGTACGGTTGCGATTCCAAGGAATGACCAGTTCCCTGATCCCGAGAGGTGTACCGGGCAGCGTCGCGGCGGTCCAGCGCACGAAAACCTTGCCCCAAAGCGGGCGTGGAAGGAGAAATAAAAACAGAAAGAGAGCTCTTTTGCGATTTGACATGCTGTTAGCGGTGCACCCGTTACCTCCGACCGTCGCCCGCAAACTCGCGCTGGGAGCGGCGACTACTTCCTAAATCGTGGTGGACAATTATCTCTGTCCCGCAAGACGCCGTTGCTGTTTCCCCGGTTGGTGCAACCCAGAGAGCGGCGGAGCCTGGGATTTTTTCAACAATTTTCTTCCCGGCCGAGGGACCGACGAGCAGAAGCGTGGTCGAGAGCGCGTCCGATGCAGTAGCCGTTGTTGCGATCACGCTGACTGCATAGGGTGAATCGACAGGCAGGCCAGTTGCCGGGTCAATAATGTGTCCAGCGGAATTATTCTGCAGCAGGCTGGGCGGGGTTTGTTCCGAAGTGGAAAGGCTGTTCTCCGACAGCATCACTCGCGGATCAACCCGCTGCGAGGGATCGCGTAGGCGCACCAGCCACCCCGGCTGTCCCCTGGGAGCTCCCATGGCGTACATGGTACTTCCTCCCGCATCGAGCAGAGCCCGCGAGATTCCGCGAGAACGCAATATGTCGGCGGCGCGATCTATGGCATAACCTTTTCCGATTCCTCCCACATCGATCCGCAAGCAGGAGGAGCGGAACTCAATTTGACTAGGGTAGAGAAGCTTTATTTTTTCGTAACCAATGCACTGGCGCGCCTCTAATTGTTGTTCGATTGAGGGCGCAGTCCCGCTGCGCAAGGCCTCCTTCCAGAGGTCTACGAGCGG
>Ga0126378_10002829_pt1 | contig 12948 bp, 8 predicted proteins | sample PanSoiMetPlot_23_FD_92587 | JGI IMG/M metagenome (GOLD analysis project Ga0126378, IMG submission 92587) | Tropical forest soil microbial communities from Panama - MetaG Plot_23 | ecosystem: Environmental > Terrestrial > Soil > Tropical forest > Bulk soil | place: Panama | collected 2016-02-17
GCTGGTCATCTGCGCTTCCGGATAGGCGCGGCCCATCGTGTCCGCATCGACGACCGGCAGCCTGAGATGGGCGGCCGCCATCAGCGGTTGGATGCTGTTGCCGCCGCCGATCTCGAGCGACATTACGGCGCGAAATTTTGCGCCCAGCGATCCCTCCTGAAGCTCGACGGTGCGGGCGATATTGCGGCTGTCCGCGAGCCGCTCCTGGCCGACCAGCGGCGCCCCCATGTTGGAGACGACCGCCACCCAATCCTCATCGGCGAGGTCGAGCGGCGACATCAATGAGACGCGGCGGCCCTCGGCATAGAGCCGCCGCATATTGAGAAGCCCCAAATAAGGGCTGCCGCCACCCCCGGTACCGAGAATCCAGGCACCGACGGCCAGAGCTTCGATGTCGCCGAGCGTGATCGGCCTGAGCATCGCGCAAGGCTACGCAGAGGCAGCCTCGCGCGCAATGTCGGGCGCTATGGTAGTGGTGTCGCGTCGATCAGCTTGTCGATCGACTGGCCAAGATCGTCGAGGGTGGGCAAGGTATTCGGCGGCCAGTCTCGGGTGTTGACGACATAGGCCCAATCGATGCCGTTGCCGCGGGACACCGCCATGCTCGAAGTGCCCGGCGTGCTGCCGGTACGGCCGAGCCACCATGATCCGCCGTCGGCCGGCCGCGGCCCGTTGCCCCAGACCAGATGGCGATGGATGAACTGGGTCATGGCGGTCGCAGACGCCGCAAGACCCGCACAGGCGGCGGCCACCTCCTTGATCTGGCCGTCACCGCCATAGACGGCCGGGATCAGCAGGTTCGAATTCAAAACCAGCGGGCTGAGCCCCCAAGCCTTCATCCTCGCAAATCGCTTCGTCGGGAGCACGCTGCGCCGCCGTGGTCGACGACACGATGACATCGGTGATCCCCGCCGGCTGCAGCAGCGTTTCCTTGATGAAGTCAAAGAACAGGATGCCGGTGACCTTTTCGACGGCCGCGCTCGCAAGCAAATACCCGTAATTGGAGTACTGGCTCTTCGCGCCCGGCGCGAAGTCGAGCGGCCGCGCATACATATAGCGGGCGATGTCCAGCTTAGTGGCCGGGTGAGAGAGGCTCTGGTCGAGGGCGATCTTGCGCATTTCGTAAGTCGGGTCGAAGCCGGAACCGCCATCGCTGACCGCGCGGTCGTCGTAACCGCCGATATGGTAGAGCAGCTGCTGGATCGTGATCGTGTCGCTGCGCAGGTCGGCCGGGTGCGCGAAACCGAGCAGCGGATAGACCGTGGTCGTGGGACTGAGCTTCTTTCCGTCGTAAAGCGCCTGCACGGCCGCTTCGAGAAACATCTTGCTGCAGCTCGCAAGCAGAAAGCGGTCCGAGGTCTGGGTAGTGCGGTATCCGGGCTCGGCCCAGGTATAGGCCCGCGCGAGTTTCACGACACCGTCCCTGGCGATGGTGAGCTGCCCGGCACGCACGCCGTTTGCCTGCATGAAATTCTGCATCGCCTGGTCGAAGCCGGCCAACGCCGGAACCGGCGTGCCTGTGACGATCCATTCGCGCCCCAAGGGAATGTCGCGCTGCGTAAAGATCGCCGCGTAGCGCGTCGCTCCGCCCGAACCGCCGCCCTGCACGCAGATCGGGAAGAAACCTTTGGCGTTTTGCGCGTCGAATTCGGCCTGATATTCGGCTGCGGTCATGCCATGCCGGGCAACCCACGGGCCGACGACATCGTCCTTGAAGACCGAGCAATAAATCTGGTCGCTCGACAGCGCGACATAGGCCGGTCGATACCCCGCGAGGCGAAAGCCCGGCAGCTGAGTCTCGGCATTGAAAGCGGTCTGGTAATCCCCGGCCGTATCTCCGGCATGGACGTGCCATTTCACGAAATTCGGGTTGGCGTGCCAAACCGCAGCATAGCGGCGATCGGCGGCCGTTCCGTAGATCGCGCACGAACGCAGGACCAGTTTTTGATCGTGTGCGGTCACGCTCAGGTGCTGAAACGTGCCCGCCTGCGTAGACAGGCCGGAGGTCATACCGTGGCGCGCCAGCCACGGACCGGCAATGCCTTGCTCGAAGACGGCGGCGAAAATGGCGTTTGTTGCCTCGCCCGTTGCCGAAACCAGTACCGGTACAAACCCCTTGGTGGTCGAGTTGTTGAAGAAAGACCGGTATCCAGCGGCATCGACACCGTGCACCGCCACCCAGGCCGGTCCCTCGCGTTGGACCCAGACAGCCGCGTATCGGGCATCCGAAGGATGCCCATATACGCTGAGTGAGATCATCCGGAATCCCTGTGCCGACAGGTGATTGAAGTTGCTCTGATGTTGTGCGCTGGTCACCCCATGATATGCTTCGAACATGCGGTCTCCTTTGGGTTTGAGTCGGCATCGACCCGTGAGGGGTAGCATTGGCCGGCCGGAGGAGGCGAGGACTGATGTAGGTGCTTTGACTTTATTTGAAGTGATCTAATGAATCCTTGGAAATGCTGTCAATACATCGTGAATTTCGGCGCAATCTACTGAAATTAATAGGAATCGAAGAGAACGAGGATGCGATCGCCGGAACTGCAAGTCCACCGCCTCGCCTGATCGTTCCGGTCGCAACCCTCATAATTGCGACATTCTATCCTCTCGCCCCGATGATTGCGCAGGATGCCGAACTATGTTACGAACCGCGCGGGTTTGGCGGGGCGCTCTCTGCGCCGGCGGCATGGGCTTGCCGCGATCCGAAAACAGCAAGGGCTGCTGCGGGGACTGGCGCCGGAGCGGGCACCGAGGACGGCTTTCCATTGGCTTCTGAAACGACAGGCGTTTCCGGCTTGGCTGAGCGTTACGCGGCGGCGTTATTTGACCTAGCCGATGAGCGGCGGACGCTCGACGAGGTCGCCGGCGACCTGCACCAGCTGCGTGCGATGCTGCAGGGTAGCGAGGATTTTCTGCGCCTGATCCGCAGCCCGGTCTTGTCACGCCCAGAACAAGGCAAGGCGATCGAGGTAATCGCCGAGCGCGCTGGACTCTCACTGCTGGTGCGCAAGTTCCTCGCAGTTGTCGCGGCCAACCGGCGGCTGTTTGCGATCCCGACAATGATCGACGCCTTCCTCGCTGAACTTGCGGCTCGGCGCGGCGAAGTCACCGCCGAGGTCATCGCAGCACAGCCACTGAGCGAGGCGCAACTCGAGGCATTAAACCGTCAGCTGCGCCGCAGCATCGGGAGCAGGGTGTCCGTCGCTGTCCAGCTCGATCCGGAGTTGATCGGCGGTATCGTCGTCAAACTTGGCTCGCGCATGATCGACGCGTCTATCAAAAGTAAGCTGCAGCGGTTGCAGCTCGCTATGAAGAGTGTTGCCTGAAGGGGTTTTCATGGAAATCAGCGCGGCCGAGATTTCGGCGATCCTCAAGGACCAGATCGCCAATTGGGGTACCGAGGCCGACGTCGCGGAAGTCGGCACGGTCTTGTCGATCGGCGATGGCATTGCGCGTGTCTACGGGCTCGACAAGGTGCAGGCGGGCGAGATGGTCCAGTTCCCGAACGGGATGCGGGGCATGGCGCTCAACCTCGAGAGCGACAACGTCGGGGTCGTCGTCTTCGGCGAGGACAGCGGCATCCACGAAGGTGACATCGTCAAGCGCACTGGCGCGATCGTCGATGTGCCCGTCGGGCGCGGTCTCTTGGGGCGCGTCGTCGATGCGCTGGGCGAGCCGATCGACGGCAAGGGCCCGCTGACCGATGTCACCCGCGCGCGCGTTGAGGTCAAAGCGCCAGGCATCGTCCCGCGGCGGTCGGTGCACGAACCGGTACAGACCGGGCTCAAGGCGATCGACGCGTTGGTGCCGATCGGGCGTGGCCAGCGCGAGCTGATCATCGGCGACCGCCAGACCGGCAAGACTGCGCTCATTGTCGATACCATCCTCAATCAAAAGGAGGTCAACGCAGGCGCAGACGAATCGCGCAAGCTCTATTGTATCTATGTCGCAATCGGCCAGAAGCGCTCGACCGTCGCCCAGATAGTCAAGACGTTGCAGGATTACGGCGCACTCGATTACTCGATCGTCGTGGCCGCGACTGCCTCGGAGCCGGCGCCGCTGCAATACATCGCCCCTTATGCCGGCTGCGTGATGGGCGAGTTCTTCCGCGATAACGGCATGCATGCGCTGATGATCTACGATGATCTGTCAAAGCACGCGGTGGCTTATCGGCAGATGTCGTTGCTGCTGCGCCGCCCGCCGGGTCGCGAGGCCTATCCCGGCGACGTTTTCTATCTGCATTCACGGCTGCTCGAGCGGGCGGCGAAGATGAACGACGACCGCGGCGGCGGCTCGCTGACGGCGCTGCCCGTCATCGAGACCCAAGCCGGCGACGTGTCGGCCTACATTCCGACCAATGTGATTTCGATCACCGACGGACAGATTTTTCTAGAGACAGAATTGTTCTTTCAGGGCATTCGGCCGGCGATCAATGTCGGCCTGTCAGTCAGCCGGGTCGGTTCTGCGGCGCAGCTCAAGGCGATGAAGCAGGTTGCGGGCCGCATCAAGCTCGAACTCGCCCAATACCGGGAGATGGCCGCCTTTTCGCAATTTGCCTCCGATCTCGATGCCGCGACACAGCGCCTGCTTGCCCGCGGCAGCCGGCTGACCGAGCTCCTGAAGCAGCCACAATTCGCGCCCGTTCCAGTCGAAGACCAAGTCGTCGCTATCTTTGCAGGTACCCGCGGTTATCTCGACAGGATTGGCGTCGGCGATGTCAGCCGGTTTGAGTCCTCGATGCTCCGCGAGTTGCGCGCTACCAAGCCCCAGTTGCTGGAGGCCATTCGCGTCGAGCGTGAAATCTCGGAAACGGTCGAAAAGGGGATGACCGAGTTCCTCGACCAGTTCGCCAGAACCTTCGCGTGACTCGCATCGAGACCGCCCCATGCCGAGTCTGAAGGATCTGCGGCTGCGTATCCGCAGCGTCAGGTCGACCGAAAAAATTACCTCGGCAATGAAGGTGGTCGCCGCCTCGCGGCTGCGTCGTGCAGTGGAGCAGGTGGAAGCTGCTCGCCCCTTTGCCGATCGAATGGAGCGCGTGCTCGCCTCCCTTGCCGGCCGTATGGTCGCTTTCCCCGGCGCCCCCCCGCTGCTCGTCGGGAGTGGCAAGGATGAGTCCCATCTCATCGTAGTCGCGACTTCGGATCGCGGTCTCGCTGGGGGTTTCAACGCCTCGATCCTGCGCGAGGCGCGCCGACGGATCCGTGAGATCGAGGCCGCCGGCAAGAAGGTCATGCTGTTGATCATCGGGCGCAAAGGCCGTGACGGGTTGCGGCGCGACTATAACGCCCTCATACGCGACAGCCTCACCGAGGTTGGCCGGCGTCATCTTTCCTTTGAGGAGGCGCGTGACGTCGCCGAACGCATACTCGTCCTCTTTGAGGCCGGCGCATTCGATGTCTGCACGATCATTTACAACCGCTTCCGCTCGGCAATGACGCAAATCGTGACGGCTCAGCAAGTGATCCCATTCGCGCCAGCGGGCGGCCCGGACCCTGCCGGTCCTGAGCCAGAGCTCGGCGTGCGTCCTGAGGCAGTTTACGAGTTCGAGCCGAGCGAGGAGGAGATCCTCACAGAATTGCTGCCGAAAAACCTCGCGGTGCAAATCTACAGGGCGCTGCTCGAGAACGCGGCGAGCGAGCAGGGCGCGCGGATGACGGCGATGGACAATGCCACCCGCAATGCTGGCGATATGATCGACCGGCTCACTCTAAACTACAATCGCACACGGCAGGCCGCTATCACCAAGGAACTGATCGAGATCATTTCCGGCGCCGAGGCGCTTTAGGATACAGGAACTTTAGAGACATGCCCAAAAACAGCATCGGCACGGTTACCCAAGTCATCGGTGCGGTCGTCGACGTCCGCTTTGACGGCGAACTACCCGAGATCCTGACGGCGCTGCATGTCGATCAGAGCGACCGGACCTTGATCCTCGAAGTCGCGCAGCAGCTCGGTGAGAACACCGTTCGGACGATCGCGATGGATACCACCGACGGGCTTGTGCGCGGCACCGAGGTGGTCGATAGCGGCGAGCCGATCACGATGCCTGTCGGTCCGGAGACATTGGGCCGGATTCTTAACGTCGTTGGCGAGCCGGTCGACGAACGCGGTCCGGTGCAAACCAACCGCCGATCGCCGATCCACAAGCCGGCGCCTGAATTCATCGACCAGTCGACCGAAGCGGAGATCCTGGTTACCGGGATCAAGGTGGTCGATCTGCTGACGCCTTACGCCAAGGGCGGCAAGATCGGGCTCTTCGGCGGCGCCGGCGTCGGCAAGACCGTGATCATCATGGAATTGATCAACAACATTGCCAAGGCGCACGGCGGCTACTCGGTCTTTGCCGGGGTCGGCGAGCGGACCCGCGAGGGCAACGACCTCTACCACGAGATGATGGAATCGGGCGTCATTAACATCAATGGACCAGGTTCCAAGGCGGCGCTCGTCTACGGCCAGATGAACGAGCCGCCGGGGGCGCGCGCCCGCGTCGGTCTATCCGGCCTCACCCTTGCCGAATATTTTCGCGACGAGGAAGGTCAGGACGTGCTGTTTTTTGTCGATAACATCTTCCGTTTTACGCAGGCGGGCTCCGAGGTGTCGGCGCTATTGGGCCGGATCCCTTCCGCAGTCGGCTACCAGCCGACCCTGGCGACCGATCTGGGGACGCTGGAGGAGCGCATCACCAGCACCAGGAAGGGGTCGATCACCTCCGTTCAAGCGATATATGTGCCGGCCGACGATTTGACCGACCCGGCGCCCGCGACGACTTTCTCCCATCTGGACGCGACCACCGTGCTGTCGCGGCAGATCGCCGAGCTCGGCATCTATCCCGCGGTTGATCCGCTCGACTCGACCTCGCGCATGCTCGACCCGCGGATCATTGGCGAAGATCACTATCACATAGCGCGCGAGGTACAGCGCGTGTTGCAGACTTACAAATCGCTGCAAGACATAATTGCGATCCTCGGAATGGACGAGCTCTCCGAAGAGGACAAGCTGACCGTCGCCCGGGCGCGCAAGATCCAGCGCTTTCTCTCGCAACCGTTCCACGTCGCCGAAGTCTTCACCGGCACCCCGGGCGTCTTCGTCAACCTCGAAGATACGATCAAAGGGTTCCGCGGGATTGTGGCCGGGGACTACGATGATTTGCCCGAGAGCGCCTTTTATATGGTCGGCACGATCGAAGAAGTGGTCGAGAAGGCCCGCAAGATGGCCGCCGAAGTCGCCTGAGACCCGGACGATCTTCGATGGCGGATCGGGTGCAGTTCGAGCTGGTGACGCCGGAGCGGCTCCTGCTCTCCGAAATGGTCGAGATGGTCGTGGTCCCCGGAACCGAGGGCAATTTCGGTGTGCTCCCCGGTCACGCGCCGCTTATCTCTTCGATCCGACCGGGAACGATCGATATCTATGAAGGCCAGTCGATCGCCCGCCGCATCTTCGTCGTCAGCGGCCTTGCGGAGGTGACGCCGGAGCGCTGCACCGTGCTCGCCGACGAAGCGCTGCCGCCGGAGGAACTCGATCGCAGCGCGATCGAGGCCGAGCTGCAGACCGTCACCGGCAATTTGCCTAGCCTGCGCGAACAGGTCGGCCGGGCGAGCGGCACCGACCGGGACCAGCTCCTTGTCGAGCTGCGCCGCCTCGAGCGCCAGCAAAACGTCCTCCAGGCCGAATTGCAGGCGATGGACGCGATAGCGCGCTAATATAGCGCTTCTCCATTCGCGCCTTTATCATTTTACAGTTGGATTGACGCGCGCCTCCGGGGCGGGCACCGTCTCGGGTTGCCGGGACGGATGCCCGGTGAAAGGACGGGCATATGCTGTCGAGCGCTCGCGTCCAACAGAGGCTGGCCCAACGCTCGCTTGCCCTGGTCCTCGCCGGCGGTCGCGGCAGTCGACTGAAACAATTGACGGACCGCCGCGCCAAGCCCGCCGTATTCTTCGGGGGCAAGTTCCGCATCATCGATTTCGCACTGTCGAATTGCATGAACTCGGGTGTGCGGCGGATTGCGGTCCTCACGCAATACAAGGCGCACAGCCTGCTGCGGCATCTGCAGATGGGGTGGTCGTTCCTCCGTCCGGAGATGAACGAGTTCCTCGACCTGATCCCGGCGCAGCAGCGCCTCGACGAGGTGACCTGGTATCGCGGCACCGCGGACGCGGTGTATCAGAACTTCGACATTCTACGTGCCGCCAGCCCGCAATTTTTCATTGTTCTCGCCGGCGACCATATATACAAGATGGATTACTCGAACATGCTGGCCGATCACATCGACAAGGGTGCCGATTGCACCGTCGCCTGTATCGAGGTGCCGCTGGCGGAAGCCTCGGATTTCGGCGTCATGGCAGTCGACGAGTCGATGGCGATCGTCGATTTCTTGGAGAAGCCGAAGGATCCGCCGGCGATCGCCGGCACGCCCGACCGGGCGCTCGGCAGCATGGGCGTCTACGTCTTCACCGCCGATTTTCTTTATGCCGAGCTAGAGCGCGATCACCGAGATCCGAGTTCGAGCCATGACTTCGGTAAGGACATCATCCCAAACCTGGTGAGCCGTGGTCTTGCCGCTGCTCATTCCTTCGGGGAGAGCTGCGTCAAGACGACGCCCGAGGCCGAGGCTTACTGGCGCGATGTCGGGACGATCGATGCTTACTGGGAGGCGAACCTCGATCTCGTCCGGCCAACGCCGTCGCTCGACATCTATGACCCGAATTGGCCGATCTGGACCTATCAGCAGCAGTTCCCACCGGCGAAATTCATTTTCGACGACGATGATCGGCGCGGCATGGCCGTCGACTCGATGGTCTCTGGTGGCTGCATCATCTCCGGCGCGACGGTTCGACGCTCACTTTTGTTCTCGAACTGCCGCCTCAATTCCTATGTCCAAGCGTGCGAGGCGGTATTGCTCCCGGACGTCCATGTCGGTCGTCGCGCGCGGCTCAACAAAGTGATCGTCGATCGCGGCTGCCGCATCAGAGAAGGGCTCGTGATCGGCGAAGACCCCGAATTGGACGCGAAACCCTTTTCCCGCAGCGAAGGCGGCGTGACGCTCGTCAGCGCCGACATGCTCGCTGTCCTCGATTGAGGCCGCAGCTAGAGAGCTGGCAGCAACGATCATCCCGGAGAAGTGAAATTTTCCGGTTCGCGGAACGATTGGCCGGCCGGTGTTGACGTTCAATAGCCGGTGGCTACGTAGGGCATGACATCGTGAGCACGATTGAAACGAAGAAAGCGGCGCTTGTTCAGAAAGCGGCCGCGCTCGCCTGCGGTCTGTCCGACCCGGCGGAGCAAACATCGGCAGAGCGCTTTATTCCCGAGTTTTACGAACATGTACCGCCTGCCGATGTTGCGCAACGCAGCGCCCGCAACCTTTATGGCGCAGCGCTGTCGCTGTGGCGTCTTGCCGAACGCCGGCGCCCGCGCCAGGCCAAGATCCGGGTGTACAATCCGGACCCGATGACGGACGGCTGGTCGTCGCCGCACACGATCATCGAAATCGTCAATGACGACATGCCTTTTCTCGTCGACTCGGTTACTGGAGCAATCAATGCCGGCAACCGGGTCGTCCGCCTGATCATCCACCCGATCTTCACGGTGGCACGCGGCCCGGACGGACAGCTCCGCGATATTGTCGATCCACGCGCGGCCGGAGCCCGCGAATCGTGGATGCAAATCGAGATCACCTCGGAAGCGGATCCGGTTGCGCTCACACAACTCGCACAGACCTTGTCGGCTGTCCTCGCGGACGTTCGGGCGGCGGTCGAGGACTGGCAACCGATGCGGGAAGTGTTGCGGGAAATCGTAGCAAACTTATCGGCGCAGCCACCGCCGGTCCCGCGGTCGGAACTCGCCGAGGTCACGGATTTCCTGCGCTGGCTCGACGACGATAACTTCACCTTTCTCGGCTATCGCGAATACGTGTTCAGCGGCGCTGTCCAACCCGAGCACGGACCGTTGGGCGTCCTGCGCGATGCTGCGCATCCCGTTTTCGGAGGGCTGCGAGACCTCTCCTCGCTGCCCGGGGATGTGCAGGACTACGTGCGCCGCCGCGAGCTTCTGGTCGTCACGAAGTCGAACCGCCGCTCGACTGTGCACCGGACCGCTCACATGGACGCGATCGGGGTGCGACGCTTCGGCTCAAACGGCGAGGTCGTCGGCGTCCGCTTGCTGCTCGGCCTGTTCACCTCGCTCGCCTACAGCCGTGATCCCCGCTCGATCCCCCTGTTGCGGCTCAAGGTGAGGCACATCATCGAGCGCTCGGGACTGTCGCCAAAAAGCCATGACGGCAAGGCGCTGCTGCACATCCTGGACACTTTTCCGCGCGACGAATTATTCCAAACCGACGAAAACCGGCTCTTTGAGACGGTCACCGGCATCCTCAATCTGCAGGAGCGCCAGCGGATCGCCGTATTCGTTCGCCGTGACCCGCTGGAGCGTTTTATCTCGTGCTTCGTCTATGTGCCGCGCGAACGTTACGACAGCCAATTACGCAGCCGCTTCGCGGAAATTTTGGAAAAAACGTTCGCCGGCAGCGTATCGACGTTCAACACCCACCTCGACGAATCTGCGCTGGCGCGGATCCATTTCATCATTCGCACAACACGCGGCGCGGTCCCGGCGGCCGATATCGCGGCCTTGGAGCAGCAGCTCGCGGAAGCCGGGCGCAGCTGGTCGGACCGACTCCAGGAGACTGCCGCAACAGTCCTTGGTGATGAGGAAGCACGTCTCGAGCTGAGCCGCATCCAATCCTTCCCGATCGCTTATGAGGCCCGGACGGAGATCACCCAGGCGGTGGCCGATCTGCGCCGGATCGCGACGGTATTGGCAGGATCGGCACTCGAAGTGTCGCTGCATCCGTCCGCCGATGGCGGGCTGCCCGGATTGCGGCTTTATCGAGCCGGGGAGCCGGTCGCTCTCTCCGACGTGCTGCCGATCCTCGAAAATTTCGGATTGCGGGTTGTTGCCGAAGAACCTTTCCGCATCGAGTGCTGTGACGGCCCCCCGGTATGGATCCACGAATTCCAGCTGTCCGGCATTGTCCTGCTGACGACGGTCTCTGCTGCGATCAGAGCACGGTTCGAGGAGGCGCTCGTCGCGGTGTGGACCGGCCGGGTCGAAAATGACGGGTTCAACCGATTGGTGCTCGCAGCGGGCTTGTCGGCGCGTCAGGTCACTATCCTGCGATGCTACGCGAAACTGTTGCGGCAAGCGGGAACCACATTCAGTCAGACTTATATGGAAGATGCGCTGAGCAGCCATCCCGGCATCGCCCGCCATCTCGTCCAGCTGTTCGAGACCCGCTTCGATCCGGCCCGCACCGGCTCCTCCCTCGCCGCGATCTCCGAGATCCAGGCGACCGACCATGCCCTCGATGCGGTCAGCAGCCTCGACGAGGACCGCATCCTGCGCACTTACCTGACGCTGATCATCAAGACGGTGCGTACGAACTACTATCAGAAGCTGCCTTCGGGAGAAGCGAAGCCCTATCTGGCGGTCAAGCTCGCAAGCCGGGAGCTTGCTCTATTACCTGCGCCGCGGCCGCTCTTCGAGATTTACGTCTACAGCCCGCGGGTCGAGGGGCTGCATATGCGCGCCGGCAGGGTCGCGCGAGGCGGCATTCGCTGGTCCGACCGCAAGGAGGATTTCCGCACCGAAATTCTCGGATTGATGAAGGCCCAGACAGTAAAGAACGTGGTCATCGTCCCGGTCGGATCGAAGGGCGGCTTTGTCGTCAAGCAGCCGCCCGAGGCACGTGACGGGTTGGGCGCCGAAGCGGTCGAGTGCTACAAGACGCTGATCCGCGGGTTGCTCGATCTCACCGATAATATTGTACCGGAAGGGGCGGGGCGCCGCATAGTGCGGCCACCACAGGTCGTCCGGCACGATGGCGATGATCCCTATCTCGTCGTCGCAGCCGATAAAGGCACCGCTACCTTCTCCGATTTCGCCAACGCGATCTCGGAAGAATACGGGTTCTGGCTCGGCGACGCTTTTGCCTCGGGCGGTTCCGCGGGATACGACCACAAGGCGATGGGCATCACCGCGCGCGGCGCGTGGGAGCTCGTCAAACGGCACTTCCGCGAGCTCGGGCGCAACATCGACGCCGCGGATCTGACCGTCGTCGGAGTAGGCGACATGTCCGGCGACGTCTTCGGCAATGGCATGTTGATGTCCCGGCACATCAGACTGCTCGCCGCTTTCGACCACCGCCACGTTTTTGTCGACCCCGACCCGGATGCCGAGCGGAGCTTTGCCGAGCGGCTGCGTCTCTTTCGGCTGCTGCCGTCGAGCTGGGCCGATTACGACCGCGCGCCGATATCGCCAGGTGGCGGGGTTTTCGAGCGCAGCGCCAAGTCGATCGCGATCAGCCCCGAAATGAAGCGCGCGTTCGGCATCGAGGCGGACCACCTCACCCCGGCCGAGCTGATCCGCAAGCTATTGACCGCACCGGTCGATCTGTTGTGGTTCGGCGGTATCGGGACCTATGTGAAGGCCCCGGGCGAGACCCATGCCGAGGTCGGCGACCGGGCCAACGATGCGCTGCGGGTCAACGGCGACGAGATCCGCGCCAAGGTCGTCGGCGAAGGCGCCAATCTTGCCGTGACGCAGCGCGCACGCGTCGCGTTCTCGCTCGCCGGCGGCCGCATCGACACCGACGCGATCGACAATTCGGCTGGTGTCGATACTTCGGATCACGAAGTCAACATCAAGATCTTGCTCGATCAGGCTATTGCCTCCGGCGTGCTTGCCGCCGAGGAGCGCGAGCCGCTGTTGGCCTCGATGGCCGCAGATGTCGCCTCTCTGGTGTTGCGCGACAACTACCTCCAGGGTGAGGCGTTGTCGCTCGCGGAGATGCGCGGCGTTGCCTTGCTCGACCGGCAGGCGCGGATGATGCGTGAGCTGGAGCGCTCCGGCCGCCTCGACCGCGCGCTCGAATTCCTCCCCGATGAC
>Ga0126378_10002830_pt1 | contig 12943 bp, 10 predicted proteins | sample PanSoiMetPlot_23_FD_92587 | JGI IMG/M metagenome (GOLD analysis project Ga0126378, IMG submission 92587) | Tropical forest soil microbial communities from Panama - MetaG Plot_23 | ecosystem: Environmental > Terrestrial > Soil > Tropical forest > Bulk soil | place: Panama | collected 2016-02-17
ACATTCGCCGTGGAGCCGACGCCCCAGGGGACAACCGGTGCTTTGACCGAGATCTCGCTCGGCTCCGGAGCGGGTACCAGCACACCCGACTCGCGCAGGCGAGCCAGCGACGCCAGCCCGAGCGACTCGGACAGAGCGCTGTCAAGGAGGCACCGCCGAACCGTACGCCGCCCATCGCAGAGGCGAATCAGGTCCTTTACGCCGACCGGCAATTGGCTCAGCACCGCGCCGAGACGGGCGAAGTTCACCACCAGCTTGGCGTCCAGTGGCGGACCGGATGCCACTTCCTTCTCCCAAGAGGCGAGTCGTTGAAAGATCGCCGTGTACAGCTCCTCGAGCCCGAGCGAAAGCGATGCCTGGACAGGGCTGGAGCTGAAGCTCACGGTGTACTCGCCGTCGGCCAACAAAAGGATCCGAGTGAGGGCGGCCGCTCCTTGGAGTTGATCCAACGACGCGTCGACGATCAGACCCTCTCGAAATGTGATCTGTCCTCCGCTCTCGATCTCCACGCGACCGGAGCGGATTCCGGCAAGCAAGGCGCGCAGCAACTTCGCCAGCGGGACCACATCCGTCGACGAGCGCAGCGAGGTGTCGAAGAAGTTCGCGCCCGCTCTTAAGCGAACGAGCGCCACCACGTCGTTCGCGAAAGTCGGCTTGGCGAGGTAGTCGTCCGCCCCGACCCCTCCCGCGAGCTTGGCGTGGTGACTCTCCTGGCGGCTCGAGAGAAGGATCACCGGCAACATCGCCGTCCGCGGCTCGTCCCGAATCCACTTGCACAGGGCAAAGCCGTCAGCGCCCTGCAGCGCCGCTTCGCAGACGACGACCGACGGCAACGGCCGGCCCGGGGCCAGCTGCACGTGGGCGCCGTCTGCAGAGACCGCGGATGCGATTTGAAAGCCCTCGCGCACGAGCGCGCTTTCCATCACCGAGCGACTCCGCTCGTCTGGCTCGACGAGCAACACCCGAGCCGGCTCGGAGCCGGCGATGGAGCTATCCCGAATCGGTCGCATGCGCACCGTTGACGCCGCGAATTCGCGCCCTGCGGAAGCTCCGCTCGGAGCAGCGGATGAAATCGCTGCGAGGGCGCACTGAGCAACGACCCGCTCGGGTGCGGCGGCGATTAACTTGCGAAGGGACGGCTTCACTTTAGAAGGTGCTGAAGGGAGACATGCTACCTTGTGGGTTATGGGCAAGTCGAGGCGGCGGGGAAGCCGACGATGGCCGCTGAACCGTCTCGCCAAACGAATTCTCGCTTGGCGAGAGCGGTCGCTGCTACAGGTTTGGCCTGTCTCCTCGCCTCGCCGTCGGCGTCCACCGCTCGCGCGTCGAGCTTGGACGAAAGACGCCAAAACTTCGGCGCCCTCGTAGCTCCCGCCACGCTCCCGGAAGGAGCTGCGTCGGCCTATGCCTACGGCGGAGCTCAGGAATTGGCCGTCGGATACCGACAAGGCGTGAGCACCATAGAGCTGGAAGCGCGCGCGAAGTTTAACTACTTTCTGCTCTCATTCGCATTTGAAGTGCTTTTGAAGCACGCCATCGCTGGCAACGAATCGTGGTCTGTGGCGCCGTTCCTGGGCCTGGGCTTCGTGCACGATACGGGCTCGCAGTATCTAAGATCGGACAATTTTGAATACACCGGCGTGCGACTGCTCGCGGGCGCAGTCGCAACTCGTCGCGTGAGCAGCACCGTGAGTGTCATCGCCGAGCTTGACGTTCCCCTCGACCTCTCGTTCAGCCCGGCTCAAGTAGCGCGGTGGAACTCGCTGGTGGGCGGCGGCGCCGAGATCTACCTCGGTTCGGACTTCACCGCCCTGCTCATGGGTCAACTCGGCGTCGACTACCTAAAAGAGCCGCTCGGAGTCCCTCAGTGGAGCCTGGGCTATCAGGTGAGAGCCGGCTTCGGTTACCGATTTTTCTAGCGCGGCTGCAGCGCCGCGGGGATTACCGGACCTTTCGCAGCTCCGCCAAAAACTTATCCGCGCGCAAGAAACCAGTGACGCGCGGATCCGCGAGGACCTCTCCCTTCGAAGAGATGAAAGCAACAGTCGGCAGACCCTGAACGCCGAACCTCTGGTACAGCGCTTCGACCTCGTCGACCTCGTTCGTCCCATCCACCTTGATGTTCACGAACCGGGTCGCCTCGGATACGACGGTCGGGTCCACGTAGGTGTCGCGCTCCAACTCCTTGCACGCCGCGCACCACTCCGCGCCAAAGTCGATCATCACCGGTCGACCGCTTTCGCGAGCCCGCTGAAGCGCGGCGTCGAACTGATGGACGGTGGACGTCTGTGAGCTGGGAAACTGCACTTGCCATTTGAGCTCAGGGGCGGACTCAGGCTGAAGCCGGCAAACGGTTACCAACAGCGCGCCGCTGAGCCCTGACGACGAAGGACCTGTGCTCGGCACCACCCGCCAGTTGAGATTCTCTTGCAGTGGAGCGCAGAACTTCGCCCAGGCCATCCCTCGCACCGGGGCATTGAGCGCGGCGCCGCGGAACACCAGGGCGCCGACGAGAAGCAACACGCCGGCCGCTTTCAGCGCAAAGTCTCGCCGACCTTCCTTGAACGAACGCTGGACTCCACCGAGCAGCACGCCGAGGGCGGCCAGCGCGGCGGCGATCCAGGTTCCCGGAGCGCGCCCCAGCTCTTGAGCAATGCGCGCGACCGCTTCGCGAACCGACGGGATTGCGTCCTTGACGTAGTTGGCGGCGAGCGCGAGCAAGGCGACGCCGAGCACGCTTTTCACCCACTCCATCCAAGCGCCGCCCTTGGGCAGCCGCAATGCGAACACCCCGATCAGCACGAAGGGAACGCCGATTCCGAGCGCGTAGACGAACAGGAGCGCGGCCCCCAAAGCGATGCTCTGAGATTTCGCGACGAAGGCGAGCAGGCCGGCGAGAACCGGCCCAGTGCACGGCGCGGCGAGAAATCCCGCGACGGTTCCCATCAAAAAGGCGCCGGCAAGCCCGGCGCCGCCCACCGCGTTGAGGCGCTGCGCCAAGCCAGAGGGAATCGCAAGCTCGAAGGCGCCGAACATCGACGCGGCGAGGACGCCCAGGAAGATCGCCAGCCCGATTGCAAAACGCGGGTCGCCCAAGATGGAACCGAACGCCTGTCCTGTTCTTGCGGCGACCACGCCAAGAATGGTGAATACGGCGGCCATTCCCAGGACGTACGAGCACGTCAGGAGCACCGACTTGCCGCGAGCATCCGCCCTTCTCGCTCCAAACAGGCCGACGGTGATTGGAATCAACGGGTAGACGCAGGGGGTTAAGGCGGTCAAAAGTCCGCCCAGGAAGACCACCGCTCCTCCTACCCATAGCCGGCCGGCGCTCAAGAGCTCGGAGGAACCGAGGCCCGCTGCAGGACCGGTCGGCAGGAGCAAGGGAACCACCGCGACGGCAAGGGCCGCGGCAACGGCGAATACGATCGTCTTCTTCACCTTCATCGGTCTCGATGCGCCCCCAGGACTTACGGCGGGCGCAGGCGGAGGGTTACGCTATTTAATGCCCTCAACAGCACCCGTCTGCAATGGCCCTCGCAAAACCCCCGCCGGCAGTGACCCTTGACCCCCCGGCGTGGATTCTACATACATAAACCGTGCGGCTGCCGATCTACATGGACAATCACGCGACGACCCAGGTCGATCCGCGCGTGCTTCAGGCGATGCTGCCGTACTTCAGCGAAGACTTCGGGAACGCCGCATCGAAGAGCCACGTGTTTGGCTGGAGGGCCGAAGCCGCGGTCGAGGCAGCGCGTGCCCAAATCGCCCTGCTGCTGGGTTGCTCCGAAAAGGACGTCATCTTCACCAGTGGAGCCACCGAGTCGGACAATCTGGCGATCAAAGGGGTGGCTGAAGCGTACGGAAATAAGGGGCACCACATCATCACGGTGAAGACCGAGCACAAGGCGGTGCTCGACTCGTGCAAGCGCCTGGAGCGAATGCGGGCGGACCGCTTCGAGGAAATTCAGCGGCTGCGCTTGGCCGAGCTCGCCGGTGAGGATGTACCCGAGGAGAAGTTGGCGGCGCTTGCCCAGCAGTTCAAGCTGGAGCGAGATCCGGTGCTCGACCGCTGGCGCCGCGACAATCCCGCCGGCGCAGAGGTGACCTACTTACCGGTGCAGCGAGACGGTCGGATTGACCTCGACCAGCTGCGCGGTGCGATCACCGATCGGACGATTCTGGTCAGCGTGATGCTTGCCAACAACGAGATCGGCACTCTGCAGCCAATCGAGCAGATCGGAGCCATCTGCCGAGAAAAAGGCGTGCTCTTCCACTGCGACGCCGTGCAGGGAATCGGCAAGGTTCCGTTCAACGTGGAACAGGCGAACGCGGATTTGGTCTCGGTCACCGCGCACAAGATGTACGGGCCGAAGGGAATCGGCGCCCTCTACGTGCGCCGCAAACCCCGCGTTCGTTTGGCGCCGATCATCGACGGCGGCGGGCACGAGCGGGGAATGCGATCGGGAACGCTTAATGTCCCGGGAATCGTCGGATTTGGAAAGGCGGCCGAGCTCGCCACGCTCGAGATGCCGCAGGAAGCGCCGAGGATCCTCCACCTTCGAGAGAAGCTGCGAAAGCTGCTGTTCGAAAAAATCTCCGGCGTGGTGCTCAACGGCTCGCTCGAGCACCGCGTGCCCGGAAACCTGAACGTCTCGTTCGCCTTCACCGAAGCGGATTCACTGATGACCGCGATCAAGGACGTGGCAGTCTCTTCCGGGGCAGCCTGCACCTCGGCTTCTCTAGAGTCGTCGTACGTCTTGCGAGCATGTGGCGTAGACGAGCAGACGGCCAACGGCTCGATCCGCTTCGGCATCGGTCGCTTTAACACCGAGGAGGAGGTCGAGTACGTGGCGAACCTGGTCGCCGAGAAGGTGGAGCACCTGCGTCAACAGTCTCCCCTCTACCGCCAAGCAGCCGAGTTCCGGAAAACTCGGGAAGCTGGCTCGGTGAGCGGTTAGCGCGCAGCTACAAGTCCATGTTAAGAATGCCTACTGTAAGGCTTGGAAGACGCCTTTCGAGATCATGAGCGAGCAAGCAAACATTGAGGCCCCTCCGCAGGGCGCGGCGCAGCAGGTGGAAAAGGCGGGGGCGAAGTCCTTCGGAATTACAGACGCCGCGGTTCGGCAGCTGCGAAAGCTGATGGAGGACCGCGGAACCTCCACCGCAGGTCTGCGAATCGCGGTAAAGGGCGGTGGGTGCTCCGGCTTGTCGTATACCATGGACTGGGCCGACGCTCCTCGCGAGAAGGACCGAGTCTTCGAGCGCGACGGCGTGCGGGTGTTCATCGATGGGAAGAGCTTTTTGTATCTCGCCGGGTCCGAGCTCACCTACGAGCAGACGCTGATGGCCTCGATGTTCAAAGTGCAGAACCCGAACGTGAAATCCGTCTGCGGCTGCGGCGAGAGCTTTTCCGTCTGACCGACGCCGACCTGACCGGCAACCGACAGTTTGACATCGTATGCTGCTCATGCTCGGAGCATCATGCGTGCACTCGGGATTGCACCCGCCCGTGGTGGTGCGCACGCTCGTGTCCGGTGCGAGGGGAGCATGGGTCGTACGATGGTTAGCTGATGTCGGCCACGTCCACAGGGCTGAGCGCAGTCGCCGAGTCGAGCGCCGGCGGTGAGATCCTGATCGCGCTCGAAGCGGCCGATCGCCGTTCGGCGACCGATTCCGCTGCCGCGATCCGCGCTCGTCTCTCTGAAAGGTTCAGCGGCTGCAATGCGACGGTGTTGGTAACCACTGCGGGGACGGATCCTGCCCTCGTGGATCCCGCCGACGCGCCGGACGTGCCGCCCGCGGCCCCGACGTTGGCGGGGGCGGCAATCGCCGGACAGCCGAGCGTGCTGCGCACGGTGCTCGAAGAGGCGGACCGACGAGGCGCTCGAGCTGCGGCGCTGCTCTCGGCCGCGCACGACGAGAGCCTCGATTGGTTGGGACACCTCTTTCAGCCGATTCTGGAGGCGGATTTCGATTTCGTTTCCCCTTCATACCGCCGCAACCGGTTCGACGGCATGCTCAACACCGCGATCGTCTACCCGCTCGTTCGTTCGTTGTTCGGACGCCGGCTTCGACAGCCTACCGGGTCTGAAGCCGCCTTCTCCGTCACGCTCGCGCGCTCCCTCCTCGCGCAGCCAGCGTGGCGAAGGGATCCAGCTTACGCAGGGTCCCCCGCATGGCTCGTTGGCAGCATCCTCGCGGGTGCTTGCCGCGCGTGTCAGGCATGGTTGGGCCGTTGGCCTGGCGGCGCGGGACCCGCCGAGGACGCGAGCCACGCGCTCGCCCGGATCGTCGGGCCCTGGTTCCATGAAATGGAGCGACACGCCGAGCGATGGCAGCGGGTGGAAGGCTCCGAGCCCGTCCCCACCTTCGGCCAAGGCGCCGCCCTGGATGGCGAGCGCTCCGACGTCGACGTTGCAGCGCTCGAGGATGGATTTCGCCTTGGGCTGCGCGAGCTCGAGTCGCTCTGGGGCCTCGTGCTCCCTCCGGCCACGCTGCTCGCCTTGCGCCGCGCCGCCGCCGCGCCGGCGGGAAAGGCCCGCGTCAGCGACCCCGTCTGGGCGCGAATCGTCTACGACTTCGCAGTCGCGTACTCCGTCCGGGCCGTCGAGCGGCAGCAGTTGCTCCGTTCCATGACGCCGCTCTACCTGGGATGGGTGCGTGGATTCGTCGAGGACGTGCGCGAGCTCGACGCCGACGGCACGGAGGAGCGCGTCGAAGCGCTCTGCGGTTGGTTTGAACGGGAGAAGCGGTACGGCATCGCCCGCTGGCGTTGGCCCGACAACTTCAATCCCTGAGGAGGAATGGCGATGTGGCAGAACACCAAGCGGGTTTTCCTGGACTCGGTCGAGCACATCCTGAACGCCGCCGCGCAACTGCTGCCAAGTGTCCTTGCGATGCTCGTCATCTTCATCTTCACCCTGGTGCTGGCGATCGCGGTACGAAGCGTGGTGCGAAGGCTGTGCAATAAGCTCGCGCTCGATCGCCGCCTCCGCGAGTGGGGCGTCGCGCCGGTGAGCAGCGATTCTTGGGCCAGTCCGACGAAGCTGCTCACGCGTATCTCGTTCTGGACGGTGCTGCTCCTCGGCCTGTTCCTCGGACTGTCGGTCCTCGACACGCCCGTGGCATCGGCTATCGACCTGCGGATCCTCGAGTATGCGCCGCGCCTGCTTGTGGCATTTGCGATGTTCGCCATCGCCGTCGGCATCGCTCGCGTCGTCGAGCGCAACGTGCTCATCGGCGCGGTGAACATGGGGATGCAGTCGGCGCGCCTGATCGCCCTCGGCGCGCGTTGGCTCGTCGTTCTGCTCGGAGCGGCGATCGCGCTCGATCACGCCGGCGTCGGGGCCAGCGTCGTGCCGCTCGCCTTCGGCATCCTCTTTGGCGGGATCGTCTTCGCGCTGGCGCTTGCGGTCGGCCTCGGGGCCAAGGACCTGGTCGCCCGTTCCCTGCAGCGCCGCTTTCCAGACGCCGGCTCGGCCGAGGCTCCGCCGGAACAGGAGGAGCCGCGCGGCGGGATCCACCACGTGTGATCCTTTGCAAGTCTCACCTGCTCTGCGCGGCGCTGCCGCTTGGCCGGACGCCGCGCAGCTCGAACCAGGCGAACCCGTAGCCGACCAGCGAGAGGAAATAGCGCTCGCCGGTGATCTTGGGAAATCCCGTGTAGCCGATCATCTCCACCGGCGTGGCGCCCTTGAACGACGAAAGGTCGAGCTCGACCGGCTGAATGTTGCGCGACACGTTCGCCACGCAGAGCACCGTGTCATCGCCCCAGCGACGCAGGTAAGCGAGGATCTTGGGGTTCGACGTCGCAATGAACTCCAGCGTGCCGCGCCCGAACACTTGGAACTGCTTCCGCAGCCGAATCAGATTCCGCATCCAGTGCAGCAAAGAGGACGGATCGCGCAGCTGGGCCTCGACGTTCACCGCCGCGTGGCCGTAGACCGGATCGGTGATCGGCTGCGAGTACAGCGCCGTCGCCGGCGCGCCCGAGAACCCGGCGTTTTGGCCTCCGGTCCATTGCATCGGGGTGCGGACTCCGTCGCGGTCTGGGCGAAGGACGTCGTCTCCCATTCCGATCTCGTCGCCGTAGTAGAGGATCGGCGTGCCCGGCAGCGAGAAAAGCAGGCTGTTCAGCAACTCGATCCGCCTGCGGCCGTTGTCGACGAGCGGCGCGAGGCGCCGACGGATGCCGATGTTGAGGCGCTGGTGTGGATCCCGCGCGTACGCCAGGACCATGTAGTCGCGTTCTTCCTCGGTCACCATCTCCAGCGTCAGCTCGTCATGATTTCGGAGGAAAAGGCCCCACTGGCAGGTTTCCGGGATGGGCGGCGTGCGGCCGAGGATGTCCAGGATGGGCTCGGCGGTCTCCAGTCGCAGCGCCATGAAGATTCGCGGCATGAGCGGGAAGTGGAATGCCATGTGGCACTCGTCACCGTCTCCGAAGTAGGGGCGGACGTCCCAAGGCCATTGATTCGCCTCGGCGAGGAACATCCGGCCGGAGAACTCGCGGTCGAGCGCAGCGCGCAGGCGGCGAATGACCGTGTGCGTCTCGGGTAGATTCTCGCAGTTCGTGCCCTCCCGCTCCACCAGGTAGGGAATGGCGTCCAATCGAAATCCGTCCACGCCCAAGTCAGCCCAAAATCGCAGCACGCCGAGCATCTCGTCGAGCACGCGGGGGTTGTCGAAGTTGACGTCCGGCTGGTGCGAGAAGAAGCGGTGCCAGTAGTAGGCGCCTGCCAACTCGTCCCAGGCCCAGTTGGAACGCTCGGTGTCGGTGAAGATGATGCGCGCCCCCTTGAAGCGCTGGTCGGTATCGCTCCAGACGTAGTAGTCGCGCTCCGCGGAGCCAGGCGGCGCACGCCGCGCGCGCTGGAACCACGAATGCTGGTCCGACGTGTGGTTCACCACCAGCTCGATGATGACGGCGATGCCGCGCTGGTGAGCCTCTTCGAGCAACCGCCGAAAGTCGGCGAGCGTTCCGTACGACGGGTTGACGCCGCAGTAGTCGGCGACGTCGTACCCGTCGTCGCGCAGCGGCGATGGAAAAAACGGGAGCAGCCATAGGCAGGTGATGCCCAGATGCTCCAGGTAATCGAGCTTTTGAACCAGCCCCGCAAAGTCACCTATCCCATCGCCGTTGGCGTCGAAGAAGGCCTTCACGTGCGTTTCGTAGATGATCGCGTCCTTGTACCAGAGTGGATCGCGGTCGGCGGCACGGGCCATGCGCGCACTGTACCGATCCGGCAGCGCTCGCGCGAGCGATGAAAAGCGTCGCGGCGGACTGCCTCGCGGATGATCGGCGCCGCTCCGCAGCCAGCACCTTTAGAGGCCTGTCGGTCGATTGGCTTCAGTCCATCGTGAGCTCGCGCGGCCTCCGCGGTAGCTTGCCGCGGCAAGATGCGCCGGACCTCTACCATCGCTGCGATTATCGCTCTGCTTCCGTGCCCGTTAGCGGCACAGCTGATCGTCCATGCCGACCGAGCCCTGCGCGGAGTTCCTCCGCAGCTCATCGGAGCCAATCTCACCTCCTACAGCAAGTCCGGCAACAGCACCGCCGACTGGGTGCCCTGCTGCCTGGGGCCCGCCGCGATGCGCGCCTTTGCCGTTTCCAGCGACAAACAACTGCGCGTGCTCCTGATCAACACCAGCGCGTCCGCGCCGCTGCAGCTCTCCCTCTCTGTCAACGGCCGCACTTCCACCGCGGCGCGTGCCTTTCGCATGGACCAGTCGTACGCGACCATCGCCAGCGTGCCCGCTCAGCGCAGCGGCGTGCCGCAAAAGGCGCCGGTTGCGTCGCCGGTGAGCATCGCCGCCTTCACCGCCGCACCGCTCTCTACCACGCTGCTGGAAGTCGACCTCGCCGAAGGCAGCGCTCCGCGCGCGGCGCCGGCAGGCAGCGGTTGCACCGCGGCGCCATCGCGCCACGGCGCAGCCTGAATACGTCGCTCGCGTTGAAACAAATCCGGAAATTGGACAATTAAGTGACGAATCCGAATTGTCAAAACGCAATGAGCGAAATATAGCGTGCCCTCATGGATCGACGGACCTTCTTGCGAAACGCGGCGGTGGGAGCAGTCGGGTTGGTGATACCGGGGCGCATCTCTGCGGCGGACGACCTTGCCGGCATCCGCGCCGAGATTGAAAAGCGCCACGACGAGGCGGTGAAGAGGCTGCAGCAGTGGATTGCCCAGCCGACCATCGCGGCGGAGAAGCGAGGGATCGACGATGGCTGCGAGCTGATGATCCGCATGCTGCGCGATGCCGGGTTCACCGCCGCTAAGCGCATTCCCAGCGATGGCGTGCCTGGAGTTCTCGCGACGCTCGACGCGGGCGCGCCCCGCACGCTTGGGATGTACTTCATGTACGACGTGAAGCAGGCTGACCCGGCGGAGTGGTCCTCGCCCCCGTGGGAGGGCCGCGTCGTCGACAAGGCCGGCTTCGGCAAAGTGATCGTCGGCCGCGGCGCGGTAAACCAAAAGGGCCCAGAGGCGACATTCCTCGCCGCGCTGCACGCCATTCGGGGCGCCGGTCGCAAAGTGCCGGTGAATTTGGTTCTGGTGGCGGAGGGCGAGGAGGAAATCGGCTCGCCGCATTTCAAGCAGATCGTCCAAACTCCCGAGGTGCGCGCCGCGGTTTCCAAATGCAGCGGCATCTACATGCCCCACGCTACGCAAGATCCGAACGGGTTGGTGACGATCACCCTTGGAGGCAAGGGCGTGGTCGAGCTTGAGCTCGTCTCCAGCGGCGAGAAGTGGGGACGGGGACCCAACCGCGACATCCACTCCAGCTTGAAAGCGAGCGTGGACAGCCCGCCCTGGCACCTGGTGCAGGCGCTGCACACCCTCGTTTCGGAGGACGGCAACACGCCGGCGATCGACGGATTCGCCGACCCGGCGCGTCCGCTGCACGATTGGGAAAAGAAGATGATCGCCGAGGCGACAAAGAAGCGGAGCGAGGAATCGCTGAAGAATCTGCTTGGGGTAAAGCGCTGGGTCCACGATGTGACGTTTCTCGAAGCGCAGGAGCGGCTCGCCTCGCAGCCGACAGTCAATATCGAGGGATTGGTCGGCGGTTATACGGGGCCGGGCGGGAAGACAATCCTGCCGCACCGGGCGGTCGCCAAGATCGACTTGAGGCTTGTTCCGAACATGACCGCTGCCGGCGCGCTCGACGCGCTCAAGAAGCACCTCGCCAAACGCGGGTTCGCCGACATCGAGGTGAACATGACCGGCGGGTACGATCCAACCACTACGTCGGCCGATTCGCCGCTCATCCGCGCCGAGCAGTCCGTCTACCGCAAGCTTGGAGTCGAGTCGGTGCTCTGGCCGAGGTCCGGCGGCTCTTGGCCGGGATACGTGTTCACCGGGGAGCCGCTGCGGCTTGCCGCCGGCCACTTCGGCCTCGGCCACGGCAGCGGGGCGCACGCGCCGGACGAGTACTACGTCATCGATTCATCCAATCCGCGCATCCAGGGCATGGACGGCGCGGTCCTGGCGCACGTGCAATACCTCTACGAGCTGGCCGCCGCGCCCTCCTGAGACGGAAGCGACCTCAGTTGTACGTTCGCACCAGTTGAAAGTTTGCTCTCAGCAGGTTGATACATAGAAATCCCGGACCGGTTATTGTCCAAGCAAAATTACCGTACAGCCTCCCGTTGTTATCGCCGCTGACGGACAATGGCGAGTAATAGGTTCGAGCGACGCCTCCAAGACAGCCGGGGAAAATGGCGTTGCTCCATTCGGCAAATTCCAGACCTCCTACCCTCGAGCTGTAAAAAGGAAACCCCGGGAAGAATGGCAAACAAGACCATTGGGGGAAGAGGTACCCGTAGTCTTTGCCCCACCCAGGAAAGTGGCTCGGCACTGTTTCGTATAGGGAATAGATAAACGCGCAACTCTGCATGCCAAACCAATTCCACGATAGATTCACTTGTTCAGAGTTGACCCAAAAGCCGGGTGGATCCGTAAAGTAACCTTGCGCGTATCCGGAGCTGGTGCCCGGGTGCGCGGCCAAGCTCGGCGAATCAAGTTGATCCTCCGGTGGCGTGCCGATCTCCATGTCGACCTCGCAGCCGGTGTCGGTGGCTCGCACCTCGGACAGTTGCCTGGCTTCGATGGCGCGATCTCCCGGTTCGAGAACGAGCTCGAAGGCACACGCGTCTGCTATGTCCAGTATTCGGCCAGGTTGCTCGACGATCGTGCCGTCAGGGCTCACCATCGACGATGCAGGAGCCGATACTGTGTCTGCCGGCTGGAGCGTTCCCTGGACCGTCTCAACATGGCTGTCAATCAATGGGTAAGTTGTCCTGGTTTGCGCTTCGCCTTGTTGAGCAACCAGGCAGGCTGCGCAGATGCTTTCCGCGAGAATGTTTCTGATGTTCATTTTGTACCCCTCCTGAGCATTGCAAGTGCGAAAGTCAGATTGATGCTTGGCGGCGCAATCGGTTCGTGCTGCCAGCTCGAGCAGGATCCATGCCGACCCTGCATGCCCTCGACGCTACGCCTGCCTCTATCCTCCGCCCGGATGGAGTGCGATCGCGTTGCTGCCTCGAGCGATACAGGTCGTAGTCACTTGCGCTACACTTGGGCTTCGACTCAGCGCGTCCATGCCCACCTCGCCCGGTGCATCTTTTTGAAGCCGGACATTCGATGCGGCGCTGATATCCCTGAGGTTGGCAGTTGTGTTACAGGCCCCTTTCGGGGGAGCAAGGGACGCGGCCAGGATGCAAGACGCCGCAATTTTTGAAAAAGACAGCCTTGGAACACAGCCAATAAAGGTTGATTACGGCGAGGACATCGAGCGCAGCATTCCGGCGCCGCGCCGCGACACATCGCAGCGAAAGTCCCCTAGCGCCGGGCCCAGCGATGCAGCGTTGCAGGCATTGCACGCACAGGAAGCGGCCCGAACGAGCGGGCTGGGGCGCATCGTGGCGTTCTTG
>Ga0126378_10002831_pt1 | contig 12943 bp, 15 predicted proteins | sample PanSoiMetPlot_23_FD_92587 | JGI IMG/M metagenome (GOLD analysis project Ga0126378, IMG submission 92587) | Tropical forest soil microbial communities from Panama - MetaG Plot_23 | ecosystem: Environmental > Terrestrial > Soil > Tropical forest > Bulk soil | place: Panama | collected 2016-02-17
AGAGCTCGATGGCCTGCACCGGTATGCGACGGCCGCCCGGATGGGTGACGGTGGCCTCGCCGTCCGCCCGCAGGTTGGCGACCCAGCCGATCTCGCCGTAGGACGCCTGCACGAACGAGCGACCGTCGAGCTCGATCATGCCGATCGGTACCGTGCGAAGCTTGCCGGACCGCCGACCGCGCATCGTGAGGAGCACGTTGGGAGTTCGCCCGAGGCGCTCGATAGGGCAGGCGCACGACCTCCACGCCTTCCGAGCGGAAGACCTCATCGAATGGTCCCTTGAACGGAAGTGGCGGCGTGGTGAGAATTTGAGTCTGCTTCTGTGGGTTCGGAGGGGAAGTGTGCCGCCCCCCTCGTTAGCATCGAACTGTGACACCGTGCGCTGCACACCCAGTGCAGTTGGCGGGGTTGATCGCCGGAGCCGCGGGTGCCAGCTGCACGTAGCGGACCGTCCGTTTAGGGAAATTTACCACCGCGAGCTTGCCAGACATTCTGAGGGATACGTAAACGAAGTCGGCTGAGATGCCCATGTTGTCAGGCTGGTCACTGGCCGTCCCGGGACTTGGGTGAAGCGCTAGGGTGGCCAGGGTAGAGGCACCGTTGCCACGCAGGTCGATGATTCGCAGTTCATCGCCGCGGGGCACGGTACCGAAGCCGATCGTCCCGCCCGGGACCATGTTGAAGCTGTGCCAGTCAACCGCCCCCAGTACGCCCAGGTCCGACAGCTTCTCAGTGGCCGTGTTCAGGCGATACAAATGACCTCCACCACCCCCTGCCGCGAGCGTGATGGTCCGCCCGTCGGTGGACTTGACCATTCCACACGCCACGAAACCGTCAGTGGCGAGGACATTCTGCAGGCTCATTGTTGCTACGTCGACGATCGCAAGTCCGCTTGGATTCAGGGAGACAAAGGCGCGCTGGCCGTCGTTACTGAAGATTGTGCAAATCGGCGCCTTTCCGGTGGCAGCGAAGGAGAGTTGCGCTCCCGGCTGCCACGTCTGCGGCGCTTCATCGACACTGACCTTGATCAGGCTCTTGAGGGCCACTTGCGCAACGAGGAGCGTGGATCCATTAGGGGAAGGCTTGGCCTGGTGGGTCCCGGCCGGCGCCAAGTTCAGAGTCTTCACCACGCGACGAGTCGCCGTCTGGATCACATCAAGATCCCCGTTTCCCATGCCAGAGACATACGCATATTTCCCGTCCGGCGAGAACGTCGTGATGTGAGGGCCAGTACCTGCGGGGAGGTCGATCGCCTCCAGGGCTCCACGTGCCTCAGGCCCATGCAGGATGGCGATTCTGTCGCTAGCTTGCAGGGTTACCCAGATCTCGTGGTTCTGACCAGCACCCGTCCCGGCCGCCGAGCCCACTGCCTCTGTCGCCACACCGCACGCCAGTGGCACGATCGCTGCTGCGAGTGCGATCATCAGTAATTTGAACGTCATGTCGAAGTCCTCCTAACCTTCTCTTCCCAGCGAGCAAGCGGCCGGGTTGAGCGCAGGCTAGGGAGCCTTCGGTGCGTGTCAAATCCCCAGAAGTACTGAGGTCGCTACCGGTTTTGATACCGGTTTCTTATTCGCCGGCCGGTCTGCGAAACGCTGCACTTCCGGGTGGAGTTTGGTGACCATTTTGAGCATACCGAAGCTCACACTGCGCGAGCGCGAAGTCGCAGACCTCGTCGCCCAGGGACTGACCAACCGCGAGATCGCGGCTCGGCTGTTCATCTCTGAGCGGAGAGCCACGTGCAGCAGCTCCGCGCCAAGCTTGGCTTCCACTCGCGGGCGCAGATCGCAGCCTGGGTGGCATGCAGGGGCCGGGGAGGACTCCGGCCCGGCCGCAGCTCAGGCCGTTCCCACTGCGACCCGTCCGGGCGGCCGGGTCCGGCCGCGCATCTCGCGTCCGGTTGCAATTGGCGCAGCAATTGCCGCCGCCGCAGTGGCCGTCTTGCTGGGGGTGACGCTTGTCTTGAGCTGGCTCTCGCGGAAGGCGAACGGGGGCCCGCCCCGTATAAGCACCGTAGCAGGGACCGGCCAGCGGGCCTTCTCACCCGACGGGCTTCGTGCCAACGCCACCTCACTCGTCCGTCCACTCGCCGGCGGCATCGGACCAGGCGGCGAGATCTACATAGCTCAAGGCAACCGCGTACGTGAGGTTCGACGGGAGGGCCGGATTGCCACCTTTGCAGGGACAGGTGCTACTTCGGCCGCACCTCGTGACCCTGGGCTCCATGGCAGCGCTTACCATGATCGCAAGACAACCTGTGGGAAAGGGACTGATATCTGCGCACCGCCGGGGTGTGGACTCGGAAGTCCGCCGGAGTCGTTACGAGGCCCCGGCCTCGCACCTCAAGATGTAGTCGATGGGGCGAGCCAGAACGCCGCTCGAGTACCGTGTGATGCCGGCAAGTGAGATCCCGGAAGGTGGCGGTGTGCTGGTCGTCGCAGGCGACGTCGAGCTTGGCGTGTTCCGGGTGAAGGGCCAGCTGATCGCCTACGAAAACCGCTGCATGCACCAGGGCGGGCCAGTCTGCACTGGCGAGATCATGGGCCGCTACGAGCAGGTTCTCGGCGCCGACGGCACGGTCGCCGGCGAGAGATTTGACGAGGCCGAACCCCATCTCGTCTGCCCCTGGCACGGTTGGGAGTACGACCTGGCGAGCGGGCGCTGCGCCGCCGACCGTCGCTTCCGTCTGCACAGCTACCCCGTGTCGATGAGGGATGGAGACGTCTACGTCACGGTCTGATGACCTCGAGAAGGCAGGCAGGCGCCTCCTGGAGCTCATCGAGCACGAGGGCGACGGCTTGCTGTCCGCAGAAACGCGGAGCCGCTTGTTTGCCGCTCTGATCCGCGCATACGCGCTCGGCTGGCACTCGGGGGCACAACAACCGTTCGCGACGGGCGAGGCCACCACAGACCAGGTGGTCGTCACGGCGGCCGAGATGCTTCGCGCCTGCCACGTGACGAGCTTCGAAATGGCCGCGATGTTCGACGTGTGAGGATCAGCATGAGGACAGCGATGGACGGCGTGACCCAGGCCGAAGTGATAGCGGACCGCAGCTTCTCCTTTCTAGCCAACGCCCGAAAAGAGGCGGAGCGTCGCGGGCTCTTCGACATGCCCGTGGTCGACTGCGACTGCCACCTTTACGAAACGACCGCTCTGCCCGAGATCGCGAGACATATAGACAACCCCAACGTCAAGCGGTCCTTCGAGCGCTCCTCTCTTGCCATGGCCATGCACGCCCTCGTGCCTGGCAACCTGGGCGATCGAACGGTCAGTGGCCGGATCAAGACGGAGCTGGACATGCATCTCCCGACAGGAGACCGCAGGGACGTCCATCCACTGGCAGCAGGCCTTCTCAACTCGATGGACCAGATGGCGATCGACTACTCGATCCTCTTCCCGACGCCGATGCTCACACTCGGGACTCATCCTCAGCCGGAGTTCGAGATCGAACTGGGACGTGCCTACAACCGCTGGCTGGTCCGGCATGTTCTCCCGGCCAGTCCTCGGATCCGAACCATGGCATACCTGCCACTGAGCGATCCCGAGGCCTCTGTTCAGATGATCGAGGAGTTTGCCGGAGCCCCGGGAGTGCTCGGCTTCATGGTCACCGCGGTTCGCTATCAGCCCATCCACCAGAACCGCTTCATGAAGGTGTTCGCGGCGCTGAACGAGCGCCGTCTGCCGCTGGCGTTTCACACCGGCCCCAACTGGACTGACAGGCCATTCGAGCAGCTGAACCGCTTCATGGCCGCGCACGCGCTCGGCTTTCCCTTCTACGCGATGATCCAGCTCACCAACGTTGTCGTGAACGGACTTCAAGAGAGGTTTCCAGACGTGCGGTTCATCTTTATGGAGGCGGGCCAGGCCTGGGTGCCGTTTCTCATCGCACGGCTGGACAACGAATACCGGCTGCGATCGTCCGAGGCACCGCTCCTGAAGCGGCTGCCCAGCGACTACATCCGGGACATGTTCTTCACTACGCAGCCCTTCGAGCGGCTGGACAATCCAGCTCATATCCAGTCGGTCTTCGAGTTGATGGACGGTGAGAACCAGCTGCTCTACTCGTCCGACTATCCGCACCAGGACTTCGATCTACCGGCCATGATCTGGGACCTGCCCTTCCTAACCGAGGAGGCCAGGAGGAAGATCCTCGGTGGCAACGCGATGCGGCTCTTCAACCTGCCCATGCCGGCCCCCACCAAGGTCCGATCCGCCTAGGAAGACAACGGGAAACCGAACCGCGCCCGCCATCTCCACGTATGGGGTTTACACCAGCTGCGTCACCTCGTTAGGCGGCCCATCGGTACTCGTGGATGAGGCCTCCAAGGAGATCGTCGCGCAACAGTTCGCTGCCCGACCTCAGCCGCACCTCGGCCGGCAGGCGGGGCAACCGCTGGTCGGGCCCCTGATGCGGCCGAGCCCGATGGTAATGCTCGATGAAGTAGGTCAGCACCCTCGGCAGATGCTGGCGGCCTCGGCATGTGGTCCAGGCACTCGCGGCGCGCTGTGCCCACGAACCTCTCAGCCATTGAAGTTGCGTAAGCCTTCAACTACAGACGGTGGTGACGGTTCAGAAAGGTTCGTTGTCACCGTGCCGTCTTCAGATCGCGGCCGTTGGGGCGCTCGAGGCGGGGTGGGTTCCAGCTGCAGAGGACGGCTCACCGCTGCGACCTGCACTGCGGCTGGCCACATCCTTTGCCTGCTGGCGCCCGTTGGCGCGCGACACCGGCCTCAGCTCCGATCGGGCGGCACAGCTGATGGCAGCACTGAGAGCTGCGCCGTGCGAAGCCGGCGGCCCGGATGGACGATCTTAATCTACGGTCGAATTCTCGTTTGTTAGATCGCAGCCTGCCGCTCCCCGCCTGCCCAGAGAGGCTGTCGAAGTCATCGCATTGCCCGACCGGGCCCCCCGTGGCGAACTCATTCGGCGAGAGATTTGGGCACGGCACGCCGCGCAGCTTTTTGACCAGCTGCTCATCCTCGAAGCAGCGTCATCTGGAAGGTGTGCTCAGTGGTGTCGAGCATCGCGGCCACCCCCGGTTCACCCCGAGACGACGCCTACCCTCCAAACCGGCAAGCACCGACCCCGGCGGCCAGGACGACGGCCAGGCGGCTGATCAGGACCGATCGTCGATTCGTTCCACCACAGGTACCCCGATGCGTGGCCGGAGGATCCGGCCCCGGTGTGCGCGAACCAGCCTGTGAGGCAGATGTCACGAGGATGTGAGGCTTCAGGTCTTTGCGTGTCTAGTGGCATGCCGTGCCTCCTCCTCCGGGGGATGCACGTCGCGGAACGTCAGATAGACGAGACCGTCGTACAGGACCGTCAACCCCCCGGCGACGAAGAAGGGTAGCCCGAGCGCGCCGACGCCAACGGCGGCTCCGCTGAGCACCGGTGACACAGCGCTGGCCGCGGTTCGAGCGACGTTCGTGTTCCCCGCCGCCGCGGTCCGCTCGTCCGCATCCACGACCGCCATCGAAGCCAGAGGCGGTCGGTGAAGGCGAAGAGAAGGCCGCTCGCGATCATGAGGAGCGCCGTCGTGGCGATCGTCCGGCGCCTGCGGAAGCGGTCTGCGGCCAGCGACCAGAAGACGTTCATTAGCGCCGAGCCGGCGGCGGCTGCCGTCAGGACGATGCCGACCTGGAAGGCGCTCAGCTCGAGTTGCTGGAGGTAGAGGCCGAGCACCACGGCGAGGTAGCCGTAGCCGAACGTGCGGCGCGCGCTGGTGACCAGGAGCTTCTTGCCGTCTGGCTGCAGCCAGTTCAGCACCATCGCCTCACCTTGGGTAGGTTGCTACGCCTCGGTCTCGCGGTAGAGGGCGATCCGGCAGCTGTAGGGCAGGAAGACGGCCAGCTGCTGCCGAGCGCGGTCAAACGCGGTCGTGTGGGCGCCGGCCTCAGTCGCAACCTGCTCGCGTCGCAACATGGTCGCGGTGTCGATCACTTCCACCACGCCCGGCTCACCGATCGCCACGTAGAGGAGGCGACGCTCGGCGTTGTACCAAATCGCATCCGGCGCTCCACCGATGGAGACCTCGGCAGTCTCCTTGCCGGAGCCGAGGTCGAGCGCCGCCACCCTCCCGCCGTCGCAGGCTACCAAGGCGCTGCGGCCCTCGACGTCCAGATCGAGCCCATGCGGCCCGGCGGAGGAAACCGGCCACCGGCCGGCCAACGCGAAGGGCTTGACCGTCAGCAGGGCCACGCACGCCGGTTCGCGGATGTTGACCAGGAAGCGGTCACCATCTCGATCGTAGACGCACCAGCGAGGGCGACCAGGGAGCTCCAGCTGGCCCACGGTCTCACCAGTCGACGTGTTCAGCAGACGAGCGCTGAAGTCCTGGACGTCCGTCGCCAGCAGCTGCCTGCGGCGGTCGTCCCAGGCGAGGCCGTTGGGCCTCGGGCCGGAAGCCACCTCCCCGAGCACAGCCAGCGAGGTGGGGTCGATGAGCAGCACCCTGCCGGCACCGCGGGCGGCGGCGAAGACGACGCCCTCCTGTTGGGCGCAGAGGACGCCGCTCGCCTGCGGACAGCCGCGGATGGTCTGGACGTGCGCCGGGTGTTCGCCATCGATCACCTCGACGCTGTCCCCGGCGGTATGGGCCACGAAGATTCGGCCGGTCGCCAGGTGCACATCGCCGTGGTCGAAAGCCGAGGCACGGAAGGGCGGAACGGCGACCGAGCCGAGTGCCGTCAGGGCCAAGCGCTACCCGACCTCCGCCACCTGCATCTGGCACCAGGTGTAGAGCGCGTCGTACATCGGTGTCTCCAGCCGGATCTTCTCGTGGTCGTCGTCCCCGTGGACAAGAGCGAAGCCGTAGGCGATCGCCTTCAGCCCACGTGCCTCGGGGACGGTGTCGATGTCCGCCGCGACGTCCGCGCCGTGCACGATCTTCGCCAGCCGCTCCAGCGCCGGGTCCGTGACGCCGTACTTGACCATGATCGACTCGAAGCTGCAGCGCCCGTCCACGTGGCCCAGCTCGACGTCCTTCACGTCGTAGGGGATGGCCGACTCCCGCTCCGCGACAACCATCACCTCTTCGGCCGGGACGTAGAGGAACTCGGCGTTCGGGTCGACGAAGCGGCGAACGAGCCAGGGGCAGGCTACGCGATCCACGTTGGCGTTCATCCGGGTGACCCACTTCATGGGCTGGGACCTCCTCATCTCACCAGACAAAGGCGGCGGACTGACATTACGCAGAACAGAACTGTAACATACGCTGCGGATGACCTCGATACGCTCCCAGGTGGCTGGTCCTGACCTGGAGGTTGCCCAGCGAATCTGGCGCACAGTGCGCCGACTGGGGGCGGGCAGGCTGACACCCGGAGCGGCGATCCTTCCCTTCCGCGACGACCTCAAGGAGCAGCTGGACTGGCTCGCCCAGGAGGTCGAGGAACACGATGGTGACGCCCGGGTGCTCCCGGTTGTCGATCTGGGCGAGGGGGGGGCGAGGGTGTACGAGCGGATGCGGGCCGAGTACAAGCAGCTCCGATCGGAGCCCCGCGACTTCCCCGAGCGGGGGCCCCAGCATCCCGGACCGGACGACGACTACTCGCGCGTCTGCGGACCGAAAAGGAGCTCCTCGCGCTACAGCGACGCTTCCGCGAGATCCGGGCCCGGGACTACCTGCGGGCTCATAGACGATGGGAGCCGGGCCGGCCCATCTTCACACTGATACGGTAACCTACGTTGTCCTTCATGGCTGTGCACTCACATGCTGTTGACGCGGTCGCGTCGATACTCTCGACCAGGCGGACCATGACCTTCGGCTCGCTCGCCACGAGCCGGCGGCCGCACCCGCCAGGCAACCGGGCCGGCCTACCCCCACCGCGACGCATGCCACCGGAGCGATGGCACGCCTCCTCCCCTCGCTTCTGTGGCGCGGGGAGGCCCGCTCCGACCTGGTGTGGCTGATCGCGCGTTTGCTCTTCGCGCTCAACTGGGCCTTCAACGCCTAGCCGGGTAAGTACCAGGCCCGGTGGTACCAGCAAGAGTTCACTCAGCGCGTCGGATACTTCGCCCGCGGCAACCCCTGGCCGCCAGCTCATGCGTTCCTCCAGGGCGTCGTGCTCACCCACTCGGCCTTCTTCGCGGGCGTGTCTGCGGCTGGCGAGACGGCGGCCGCGGTGCTCCTGCTCCTGCCGGTCACGACCAGACTCGGCGGTGCGGTGGCAGCGACGGTGGGGCTCTCATACAGCATCTCAATGGACTGGGTCAACCTGGGCTACGTCGTGCACAACGGCAGCTTCGCGCTGCTGAGGATGTTGTTCCTCGCGCTGGGAAGGCGTGCTGCCCGCCTTGCCCTGGGCCGCCGCCGCGCTGGCGCTCCTCGTCCATGGAATCGATCGCTCAGACGGAGGTGGCACATGATCTCCACCGGACAGATACTCGCCGCCGGCGCCATCACCGCGGTCGCGGTCGCCATCACCGCTGCCGCTGCGCGGTGGCAGCCACCATGGCTGGCGGCGGCTGCCCTCCTGGCGTTCGTCCTCATCGTGGTATGGCGTTGCATCTCGAATCTGCTCGGCCTGAATGGCGACTACATACCCGCGGTGAGCATCGGCGACACCGTCTGCCTGGCGGCCGGCGCCCTGGGCCCGGCGGCCGTCGCCGTCAGCCAGCGCTTTCCCGCCCTGCGTCGCTGGCTACCGGCCGTCGTCGGCGGCCTGGTCGGCTTCGCCGTGAACGTGCTGATCCTGTGAGCAGAGCGTCGACCGACACCTCGCTGAGCCCGGCCGCGTTCAGCGGTCGGGCGCCGTCCGCCCAGCGCGCCAGGCTCAGCCGCACCTGGGCTCCGCCTGCGGGCCGTTGGCCGCGGTGTATCGGGTGGAGGCGATCAACGCAGGGGACCCAGTCCCGAACTGGACCGGGGGACGGTACCCCGAGGTCGTCGATGGCCGTCATGCGGCCGTGGTGGCGCGGGCGTTCAAGTTCGATGCACGCACCCATAGGGGTGATGCCCAAGGACTTCAACTTGCTGCCTATCCACGCATCCCGGTCAGACCTGAAAGCGTGAGTTGGGTTGCCAGAGGCGGTCGGTGCCAAGCGGATGGGGGGCATCCGCTGGGTGACGAGCGGCGGGGAGAAGGGCCTCGAAGCGGCCATGGGCAGACCAGATGTCGCCGGCGGAAGCGCCTAGCGCCGCAGGCGCAGCGCTGCCACCAAGTCGACCATGTCTCCGAAGCGGCGGAGGTCGCGGCCCGTCAGCCGCTCGACGCTCCGCAGCCGGTAGTGGACCGTGTTCGGATGGAGGTGGAGGCGGCGCGCGGTCGCGCCGACGTTCAGGTCGCTTTCCGCGTAGGCAAGCACCGTCTCCCGCAGCGGTGCGTCCAGTCCCGGCGGGCCCAGGCGGCGTGCGGTGTCGTCGGCGCTCGCGAGGAGGTAGTCGAAGAGCGTGAGGTCGGCCAGCCGGAGAACGCCGTTGGCGGGCGCCAGCGCGAGCGCCCGCCGCGCCTGACGATGCGCGTCCGGGATCTCCTGGAGTTCGTTCAGCGGCAGGCTGATGCCGGCGGTGAGCGGCTCGCGCGCCGACGCCCGGCCCACGAGCTGGCGCAGCGACGCCTCGGCCGGCGCGACGACGACCAGCTCGTCGTGGCGAACGAGGCACAGGCCGCCGACGCGGGCCATGCGCAGCTGGTGGCTCAGCGCCTCGACAGCGCGGCCGAGATCGCGCGCGGTGGCGACCACGACCTGGAGCGCGACGCCCGGCTCCAGCCCCGCGAGTCGCGCACGGGTCTCGACCGAAGCGCCCGACCGGCCGGCGAGCAGGTCTTCCAGCAGGTCGCGCTGGGCGGACCCGGCCTCGGCCAGCAGCCGGCGGCTCTCCTGCACGAAGGCGTCGGCAAGCGCCGTGCTGACGGTGTCCGTGTACTCCATGACCATGCGGGTCACTGCCAGCGCCGCCCTCAGCCCATCCGGCGTGTTCGCGATGGCCTGCTCGCCGATCCAGTGCGTCAGTGTGGCCGCGTTGGCGCGATAGGCGCGCAGCAGGATCTCCAGCTCGGCGCCGTCCCGAGCGCCGCGCTCGCCTACTGACCGGACGAACGCGACCGCCGGACCCCTGGGCACCTGGCCCGTGCGGGCGGTGGCGAGGAACGCGTCGACGTGGCCGGCGCAGTGGTCGCGCAGCTCATCGTCGCTGTGGGCCGGGACCTCGCGCCGCAGGGTAGCCAGCATGTCGTCCACGATCTCGTCGCGCCGGGAGGCCAGACGTCCCAGAAGGGTCTCGACCGCAGGGTTAAGCTGATCCCTTATGTGAAGACTGAACAAATCATGCCGCCCATTTCTGGCTCTGCTTCCGATCGCACACCCCAGATCATAGGGGCATCCCACAACACCAGAGGAGGTCAGAAAGATGGGCAATCCAGTGGTCTGGTTCGAGATCAACGGCCGTGATCCGGCCCGGTTGCACGACTTCTATCGGAAGGTCTTCGGCTGGACGATCGACGCCGACAACCCGATGAGCTACGGCTTCGTGCAGACCGGCTCCGAGGAGGGCATCCAGGGCGCGATCGCGACCGGCCAGGGCAGCCGCGGCGTCACGATCTTCCTGGGCACGGACAACGTCCAGGCCGCGCTGGACCGGGCGGTGGCAGCAGGCGCCGAGGTCGTGGCGCCCGTCGGCGGCATCCCCGGCGTCGTGCAGGTGGCCCAGTTCCGCGACCCGGAAGGCAACTGCATCGGGCTGTCGCACGACCTGCGCACCTCGAACACGGACTGGATGGAGCGCGTCAAGGGCTTCGGGGGTGAGGGGTAATGGGCAGGACCAGGTCCCTGCTATCCGGTGGCGTCGCCGGCGGTCCCTTCTTCTACGTCATGGTCGGCGTCCAAATGGCCGCCCGGCCCGGGTTCGACGCCCGGCGCCACCCCCTCAGCCTGCTGAGCCTGGGCGACTGGGGCTGGGTCCAGATCGCCACGTTCGTGCTGACGGGCGCGCTCGCCATCGCCGGCGCGCTCGGCGTCCGGCGAGCGCTCACTGGCGGCAAGGCGGGCACGTGGGGACCGCTGCTGCTCGGCCTGTGGGGCGTCGGGCTGACCGCGGCTGGCGCCTTTCCGCCGGATCCGGCCCTCGGCTTTCCGCCCGGGACGCCGCCGGGCGTGCCGGACCACATGAGCTGGCACTCGGCCCTGCACGGCGTCGCGTTCTTCACCGCTTTCTCGTCGCTCGTGGCCGCTTGCGGCGTGTTCGCCCGCCGGTTCGCCGGGCTCGGTCAGCGCGCTTGGTTGGCCTACTGCGTCGCCACGGGCGTGGCCACACCGGTCATCGTCGCCCTAGGCGTGACCCATCCCGAGGCGCCCGGGGTGCCGTTCGCCGTGGCCGGCATCGTGGGCTTCGCGTGGGTGTCCGTGCTCGCCCTCCAGTTGTCGGCGTGGGTGGGCGAATCGAGCCGGCGCGAAACAGGACAAAAGCCGGTGATCACGGACGTGGCCTGAGCGCCCGGCGTCCTCCCGCCGTCGCCGCGCCTATAGCAGCGGCGACCGCGGGGCGCTCGGCCCAGTACGTGCCGGTCGCAGCCGAGCACGGGTGGCCCGTAGGAGCTCAAATGCCGCCCTACGCGCGCGTCCCGGTCTGACTCCACCAATCCCCTGGTTACTGGCTGCCCAATGGGACAGCCTCTAGAGCACCCAGGCCAGACCGAAGCCGGCCGGCAATGGTGGGTTGCGTACTGCCGTCGGCGCGGCCCTGATGAACACCCAGCTTCGAGAGAGCCTGGCCGGTCGGCTATCAGAGAGGCTTGCCGACGGCCACCAGATCCTGGGACGGTGGGCGGTCGCCCTGACGGCGTCCGAGACGTATGCCGAGATCTTTGATCAGCACGTCGAGTTGTACGGCCGGGTCAATGGGCTTCTGCAGTTCCTGCGTGAGGGGTACAGACAAACCGATCCGCGCGGGTTCCGAAACAGGGACCGGCGAGACTACTTGTCGCCGGGTGGCGAGGCAGAGGACGAGTGGTTCGTCGACAACCTAACCGGGGCCATCGACATCGGCGCTAGCCTCGAAGACGCAACTTGGGACCTTGCGCTGAGCATCCTGCCGCAAGAGTGGTGGGACCGTCGTACGGCCAAGCTCGCGGCAGCCGCTCGGACTCCTCGGCCCTTACTGGCAGCAGAACGCTGATCCTGTCGTTTCGACAGACGAAACTCGTATAGCCAGGTCGCCGAATCGCGGAACCAAGGCCGCCTGAAGAACAGCGAAGGCAACCTGCTCACGTCTTTCTGCGCGCGTCGAGCGCGAATCTAGACGCTCGCCGTCTGGTTCAGGGCCGGCCGGCATGTGGAACAGCTACGCGAACCGTTTCGATCTTGCCCGTCTTCGACTGAAACAGTTCGCCCATCCTTTCGACACCGCGCCACTCGGCATTCATCAGGAAGAGCGTCTTGCCGTCCGAGCCGCCCAGCATGCACGCGAAGCAGGAAGCGTCGTGGACGATTCGGTCCAGCACCTCGCCGCCCTCGCGCACGCGCAGGCACTGAGGTTGACCGCCCGAAACGCCTGAGCACCAGATCGCGCCCTCTGCATCGAGGCAGATGCCGTCGCCATCCACCTCTGCCCAGATGCGTCGATTCGACAGATTGCCATCGTCCGCGATGTCAAACGCCGTGAGCCTGTGAGCCCAGGACTCGGCAACGACGAGCGTCGAGTTGTCTGGCGTGACGACCATGCCATTGGGGAACATGACGTTGTCGGCGACCTGGCGCGCAGCTCCGTCTGGCGTGACCAGGGCGATCGTCCCAGGCCGAAAGTCTTCCTGACCGAATCTGAAACCGACGTCGTTGACATAGATGTTGTTCCGGCCGGCGACCGTGATTTCGTTCCAGCCCTTGCCGAGCTCCGCGAGGTCGGCGTGAGTTACAAACGATTCGTCAGGCTCGCGACGTAAGAGTCGATCCTCGCCAGTTACAAGCGGCCGGCCATCTGGCAGGAAGTCGATGCAGTAGCCGGC
>Ga0126378_10002833_pt1 | contig 12942 bp, 12 predicted proteins | sample PanSoiMetPlot_23_FD_92587 | JGI IMG/M metagenome (GOLD analysis project Ga0126378, IMG submission 92587) | Tropical forest soil microbial communities from Panama - MetaG Plot_23 | ecosystem: Environmental > Terrestrial > Soil > Tropical forest > Bulk soil | place: Panama | collected 2016-02-17
CGGCGAGGAGTATCGCACCTACTGTAAGAACGTGCCGCGATGGGTGCCGAGGGTTATTCCGTACAAACCATCGCACTAAACCCCTGTCATCCCGGCCGTAGCGCTGCTTGGCCAGGATGTTACCCCGCCCCAAAATCCGCTAGAGGTTTTTCAACAGCCTGCGAGACCGGCATCCGCCCCAGTCGATGACATAATTCGTATGGCCTACGACTTTATGGGCGTCGGATTGATCCTAGGCGCGCTTATCGTCGCCAAGGCGTTCCACGTCATTTAGTACTGGGTTTGTCAAAGGCAATACTCCCGCCGGGGATGGGAGCCATCCTTAGCGCAGGAGCAGCGCCCCGGGGTCGAATCGGGAGCTCGGCGAGTTGTTTATAACTGGGTTGTCCCTCCCGCTTGCTCCCCGAATTTCCTACTAATTTTTTCCCGCCCGGCGACCCAATTTCCCAAGTTTTGGGTGCTCATCCCGGTGGCTCAGGAAAGGTCCCCAGATATGCTGGGGAGTTTTGTTCCCGCCCCAAAGGTGGGGGAACATAAGGTACCGGTCGCCGCCAACGGCGAGTGGGCCCCTCACGGCAGGCTCGGCGTCAAACGCGCCGGGTCTGGAGGGCCTTGGGGGGGCCTGCCCGGGTCAGAAATCTCGGGCGAAGTTAAGTTTTCGGGCCAGCAAAAAAGATCGAGGGAATTACCGGGTTTTGCCGAAGCAAAGAAAGCTGGAAGGTGTCCGCGAAGGTGTCAAGTGACCGGAGAGCGCTGAAAAAGCCCTTGATTTGCTGGAGGATCTGGCAAGCACCCAGAAATGTGTAGCATTTCTGGGTGACTCAGGGATTCTCCAGCAAACTCAAGCACTTTTCGCCTCTCAGCCGCCCTTTGACACCTCGGTTGACACCAACCAGCCCAAAAATCGACCCTCCGACGTCAGTATTTCACCCCCACCTTCCGCTATCGACCCAGCCCTCGAAAATCGCTCTACGGCCATCTCTGGCCCGGATTGTTTCCACCCTTTGCACCTTCGCTGGCCTTTTCGCCCAACCTCGTCTGCTGCATTGGTTCGATCACCCAGCCATCCCGGTAGCCCGGCCACCCCCTCCACCCAGTGCGGTTTGGTGCCAAGCCTGTCTCGACCTCCGCGCGTTCAGCGGCGAGAACCGGTAAGGGCATCTGTTTCGTTGCCACGGTGGTGGCCTGCATCGCGCGGCCTTTTGGCGTGAGCAGCAGTGATGAAATCACTTGCTCAAACATTGGACTCTGTAGATGAGAACAACTTCTGATTCAGGGTCAGGACTGAGCATCAGTCGGTGGACCAAGTTTTGAGGAGATCGCTGGAAATCTCGGAGACGACTTATGCCGGAACGAGAGTTCGAGAAGATTTGAGAGTGCGGATATGAGTCTGTCGAGTTGACCAACAAATTTCGGAGAGTGGGTGATCACCAGGTCGTGCCGGATGTGTCGGCTTTTTTGGAGGAACCAAACGATGCGACTGACAGGTAAGGACGTGTTCGAGGTCGGCGTGAAGATGGGCTGGGCGAGTGGCCCCTATGACCCGCGTACCAACGGAATTGCGGCGCGCGCCGACGCTTTGGCGTCGCTCCTCAACGAGCGTATGGATCGGCGTGAGAACTGGTTGCCTGATCTCATTGAGAGCGAAGATGTAATGCGGACATGGGAGGCCAAGACGCCTCGCGAGAAAGTGCTCCGGCTCTACAAGTTCCTCAACCAGCTCGGCTATATCGTGGTCGGTATCGATGCGGCGATTGAGCGCGAGAGATCGAAGAACAAACCAACTAACTCCACCGATGTAACCAAGAGAGCGCGGCCCTGAGAACCCGCAAGAGTGTCCACAACAGTCAGCGCGCATGCTCAGAATGTTCTCAGATTAGCGCGCGGCCTGAACGCCAGCCCTGGCGGTCGCCGGGACCGCCCGTCCCAACCGTGCAATGCACTCCGCTCCACAAAACAGTCAATGCAAACCTCGCCGAGCAGTGGCCCAAGTGTTCGTTCACCTCTTTCCGTTTCGATTCGCCACCACGACGGATACGAAGAAGCTGTGTTACTCGTAATGAGGTTAATAAACTCGCTGAAACCCGGAGGTCGACAGCCCACATTAGCACATGATATGCAAGCCGAGTATCTGCAACCAGCTCAGACCGCCGCGAATGACGCACAGACTCCTCTCATCGAGAGAACGCTACGCCACCGTCAAGATTGCAAGTATTCCGCGTATTTCAAGCCCAGGCTGATAATTTTTGCGGAGGACAGGTCGCGTTGTCATCTTCATTCGCGCGGATCAGGTTTTGTGCAGGGGCATGGAGTACTATAGCGCCGGATCGATCCTGCCGAAGAGGCCATCTGCTTCGTCGTTCAGGCCGGCGCTGAAGAACAGCGTGCCCGGCGACGACGCCGTTCCGTTTGAGTTCAGAGCGCCGCCGAAGGTCAGCGCCCAGAGTCCATCATTGACCAGCGGGCTACCATCGGGACCCGACAGCGAGCCGAGCCAGTGGCCCGTATTTGGATCGAACGCATTGATCTTGCCGTCGTCGAAATTGCCGACAAGGATGTCGTTGGAAAACTGCCCAAAGCCCGCAGGCGGCGCCTTCGCGAGGCCCCACGGCGAGTTGAGATGCCCATGCTGCGCAAAATGCTGCAGGAGGTTGCCGTCGGTGTCGAACACGTCGACGAAACCGTGCCCGGGTTTGTTCACCGGGTCATGCTTCGGCGCATCCTGCATCGCATAGGTAACCCAGATCTGTCCGTTGATATTCTGGATTCCGAACGGCGCGTATCCAGCCTGCACCTTGGGATCGGTGAAGGTGCCGCTAAGGGGGGGCGTCGGTGAGTTGAAATTCGTGTCGTAGACTTCGACTTTTCCGCTGCGGAAATTGGTCGCGTAGATAAGCGGGCCATTTGCCGCGTTAGAACCGAGCGCGAGTCCCTTGTACACAGCACTTTGCGCTCCGCCTCCGGAGTTATCGACCATAATCACCGCGGGATTAGGTATTGTCGCGATGTTCCACGCGTCGATAGTGCCGTTCTCGGTATCGAAGATGAACAGCGACGGTCCGGTCGCGCCGATTGGGAACGCAAGTGTCGGGGGTCCGGCAAAGAAATTGGCAACGATTCCGCTCGGTGCTCCGGGCGGTACAATGACGCTCGGAAGCAGGGGAAACGGAACTCCATCAGCGAAATAGAGAGCTGAAGTTCCGTTTATGCTGTTGTTCTCGTTGATCCAAAACGGACTCTGCTCCGGGAAGAATGCGAGACCCCATGGATTCAGCAGATTTGGATCCAGATGCGCACCAGTCTGGGCGGCGAGGGCCGGAAGGTCCGTAATCAGATCTTTCTGCACGTAACCTGTAGTTGCCGCTCGAGGATAACCGGCTATCGTTATCACGAACCCAAGACAGCCAACCAGCGTAAGGAACGTCTTGGCGAGTTTCACCTGTACTTATCTCCCGTAATTTTATTTTCGCGATGTCAGCTCTTCAGGACGAACGCGTACACAAGCGGATTCTTATCTTCTGCGCGTCGCATGTGAGCGTCAAGACACAAAAATTTGCAACGGAATGTGCCGCCTTGCTCTTTGCTCTTCTATCGTCTCTCAGGAGGCGGCGACTTCAGTCTCTGGGGGCGATTCCACGGCACAGAGAAAATCAGTTGCTACTTGGGCAAACTCAGTTTTATGGACTCAGCGGTCCGAAAGATCTGTTTGATGCTCGTTGAAAGCGGCCGGAACGAAGTAAACAAATTCCTTGAGGAACTTATCCCTCGATATTGAACCTTTAGCTTCCAAACGGAACAGTGGCTACAGATGGCCGTCTGGTTTCTGAGTTCGAGATGCTGGAGGTCAGCTTGCTCTGCCTGAAAATCCTGAGCTTGCGCTTGTGCTGACGCGAGGGCGCCGTTCAGAGTGTTCAGGGTAGTGTCGACCGAAGCCCGGGGACTCTGGACAATGGCGTTCATCCCCGGCGGATGATTGGTCCGAATAGGAACCCCAACTCGACCGTGTGGCGGGCGCCGAGCGCCGCCGCCCATCGCTCGTGACAGCCCATTCGCCGATTCGTACGTGAGGAGCAACGCTTTCCGCATTTCGTCAATAGAGCAGAGTTCGCAGTGACTGCTTGCTGGAGCGGAGCGGATTCGAACTGTCGGTCCCACATCCATTTCGATGAGGCAAAATAGATTGCCAAGTGGCTCGATATTCTGCGGGCGCTCCAAGCCTCTACCCATGCGGGTCACGCCGAGCCAAATCCTCAGCCGAGTCGATGAGCTTCTGCACCTGCTCTGCAACATCGGGATCTGCCAGATTCACCTGCTTTGTAGGGTCTGCTACCAGAAGGTCGTTCTTGACGCGGCGATAGCGGATCTTCCATTCCCCGTTTACCTTCAGCAGATCGTCCTCGTACCCTCCCTGTCCCATGATCTTGTAGCCGCTGACCGTCGCAATAGACACCACGGTGGTTGCATGGCCGCTAGCGCGATCCCCATGTACCTCGTACAGATGATTAAGCGTCATGTGACGCCCTCTCATGACACGGGTGTGCGTGTCGGCGTATAAACGGAGAGCCGCGTAACCGCGTACCACATGCCCGTCGAATTCAAAGGCACCGTCCGGTGTGAAGCATCGTGCCCATCCATCCGAATCTTGCCCATCGATCGTATGGCAATAACGCGCGCATAGCTCCTGGATCGCGAGCTTGTCGGCCCATATCTCGTCCATTGGACGTACACCTCGTTTGAAAGCGGTTGCTTCTTTTCCAGACGTTATAACAGATGAGTTGACAATATCCTTCAGCGCGTGGAGACCACACCCTTGGAATTCCGAGAATTCAGCTACTTCTTCACCGGGTGCCTGGTGGGGGCCCACCCCGGGGTCTCGTCGGTCTCGGGAAGGCCCCGAAGGTTTCCTTTCTCATCGAGCTGCCCAAGATGTTGGAGCTGGATCAAGACGAGCAGGTCGCAACCGAAGGCTTCAGTGCATCCGGCGATTCTCTAGAGAGATGTGGTGTGGTTCCGACCAGCGTTCCCTGCGGGGCTCCGGTCCATGGCCAGTTCCTGGTGGACCGACTATGCTGCAGGTTCTGATCGCCGCCGACGAGGAGTCTTGCCATGAGCACAGATCCTTTTGTCAAAAGCCTCCACTCTTTGATACCGGGACGCAGGCTGCCAGCAGGTCCGGGCCCAACGGTTCAGGAGATTCTGAGCAACGAGAAGCGGCCCCTGCCTGCAGCACTCGCTGAGCTGGGAAATGACTACCTGGATGATGATTCTTCCTCGGGGATCCGTCGTGACCGATATATCTCGCGGGATTTTTTTTGGCTTGAGGGACAGCGCATGTGGTCCCGGACCTGGCAGATGGTCTGCCGCTCCGAGGAAATTCCGAAAGTAGGCGATCACATCATCTACGAGATCATGGACAACAGTCTCATTGTCATCCGATCAAAAGCTGATGAGATCAAAGCATTCCACAACGTGTGCCTGCATCGCGGAAGAATCCTACGTGAAACGGCTGGAAACGTTCCGAACCTAAGATGTAAGTTCCACGGCTTTGCCTGGCGTCTGGACGGCGCTCTCAGCTCGATCCCGTGTCGCTGGGATTTTCCGAATCTGAAAGAAGAAGAGATGGCTCTACCTGAGGCGCGGGTCGGGCTCTGGGCGGGGTTTGTCTTTATAAACCTGGAGCCGAAAGCAATGTCGCTTGAGGAATATTTAGGGGAAATCCCCAGCCACTTCAGCACTTGGCATTTTGAAGATCGCTACATCGCCGCACACGTCGGGATCGTGGTGAACGCAAACTGGAAGGTTGCAGTTGAAGCTGGGATGGAAGCGATGCACGTAGTGGCTACCCACCGTCAGGCACTTCCCTATATGGCGGACATCAATGCTCAATACGATGCAGTCAAGGACCGGCCCCACTATAGCCGGCTGATCTCGCCGCTGGGCGTCCCAAGTCCATTTGTTGCTGATTCCGTCGGTGAACAAGACATTCTCGAGTCAATGTTTCCGCCCCAAGCAATGGGCACGGAGCCAGGAAAAGGAATGAAGGTTCCAGCAGACAAAACGGCGCGCCAAATGGCGGCTGAAATATTGCGCGAGCAGATGAATAGCGCTTACGGGCGCGATTTTTCGTCTGTCTCAGACAGCGAGATGCTCGACCTTATCATCTACTCGGTCTTTCCTAACTTTTATGTTCAGGGCGGTTATTTTTTGAACACTACCTTGTTTTATCGATATCGTCCGTGGAACTCCGATCCGGAGCAGTGCTTGTGGGAGATCTATGTTCTTCTGCCCACCCCAAAGAATGCCCCAACTCCGAAAGCCGCTGCGTTTCGACTTCTCAAACCTGGGGAGACTCTTCTTGATGCTCACGAGCTGGGCCCCGGAATGAGCGCCTTCCTGAATCAGGACCTCGGAAACATGGCTTACGTGCAGAAGGGCTTACGCGCGACCCGGAAGCCGGAGTCGGTGCTGGCGCGTTACCAGGAAAGTCAAATTCGTCACTTTCATCGGACCCTGGACATTTATCTCTCCGCGGATGCCCCCAGTGACTTTGCGGCGATTTCAGCAGGGAACGGCTGAGCATAATAACGAATGCCCAATCCGGCATGACGCGAGTGTCCGTATGTGGCACGGCATCCTGCGGATCAGTTGACGAATTTCGCGATCGATTCTGGGCCTTCCCTCATGACACCCAGACTTCCGACGCGCGGCAGCCTCGTCGATGCCAGTGCAGCACGGTCTCCGGCTTGACAATAACAATGGCATCCAACACCGCGGGGAACAGATGGTACAACCAGACCAAAATCAGCCGATCGATTCTCCGCAAGCGGTCCCGCTTTCGAGACTTGCGGCTCACACCAGGAGCCGTTGGCGCAGGACTAAGATCTCGGCCTCGCGCGCAGCGCCACCCTCAAACACTGAACGCAGCGCGAGCAAAACCCGAGTCACCAACGCGAACATCGCGCGTTGCAGTAACACACCTGCCGTGCTTCGTCACGCGGACGAGGTTTTGACTAGCGATAGGCGGCTTACAAAAGTCGAAGATGCGGCGGAAACTCAATGGTGACGGTTTGACGAAACGAGGCGTCTTCCTGACCAGCGCAGAAGGAGTGTCCCTATGGACCTGAGCACCATCGGAGTATTCGCATTTCTTGACGGTCTTAACGGTCGGCAGACCGGCGAATTTGTCCGCAGGATCGAACGCCTGGGCTTCAGCGCTGTGTGGATACCCGAGGGCGCTGGTCGCGATCCGTTCGCGCATGCGGGCTATCTGCTTAGCCAAACCGAAAAGCTGTTCGTCGCCTCGGGAATCGCCAACGTTTTCATGCGTGAACCTGGGACTTCGATTCGCGCCGCGCGCACGCTGGGTGAATTGTTCAAAGATCGGTTTATCCTCGGACTCGGCGTGAGCGGAAAAGCTGCCAACGTTGGACGCGGACTTAGTTGGGAGAAGCCGGTCAGCTTCATGCGCGACTACATCGCCAAGATGAAGGCAACCGGCTACATGGCGCCGGGACCCAAGACTGAACCTGCGGTTGTATTGGCGGGAATCCTGCCGAAGATGGTGGAACTGGCCGCGAACGAGACGAAGGGTACGCACACTTACTTCGTTCCGCCTGAACATACCGCGCGCGTGCGATCGGCGATTGGTCCCGACAAGTGGATCTGTGCAGAGCAGGCAGTGATGCTGGAAAGCGACCCGGAGCGAGCGCGGGGAGCAGCGCGAAAGTACATGAGTTTGTACTTACGCTTGCCCGGTTCCAGCTACGTGAAAAATCTTCGCACCTTTGGCTTTGGCGATGCCGATTTCGCCGGTGACTTCAGCGATCGACTGGTTGATGCAGTCGTCGCCTGGGGAAACGTCGATGAATTGCGCGCCAGAATCGACGCACACCGCAAGGCCGGTGCGACCCACGTGTGCGTGCTGCCGCTGCGCGCGGATGGCCTTCTCATCCCTGACGAAGCAGCTGTCGAAGCGCTCGCGCCAGCGAAGTGAAATGGAGGGCGCTAGGTCCCGATGCCTTGGCTAGCGGCTCGCGGTTGGGTCGCCGACACAATCGGGGTTCGGTGAAGGAAAGCTCGCCTGTTTGACGCTGTCGCCTTCTAGCGGGAGGAAAAGGCCTACGGCGGTGCTGTCGGCACCGGTTATAGGTTTAAGGTTTAGGACGTCCCGATCGGTCGAGGCAGGACAATCCAATCCCGCCCTCCTGCATTCACGATACTGCCGACAGTGAATGTAGCCCCCATTTCTTAAAGCGTAAAACCGTGCGACGGCGTTATTTACCATGTCAGCGCTTTTTGGCTAACGCAATGAGGGGTAACGCCTCGAAAGTGGGAGCTCTCGTGAAATCCTCTGACAGAAGTCGAACCGGAAACAAGAGAACCCAGCGGAGCCAGTTCGCTTCAAGTCTTTCCGCAGAGGGCAGCTTGACGCGTGTTGATACGCGTCAGCAGGTCTCTGTCAGTGTTCCTCGACGGTCCGGCTTTGTTGCCAGCTGTAACTTTCGACATCGTCATTGGCGAAGTGGGCGCACAAATGAGCGCCACAAATGCGGTCGCCTCCCGATCGCGCGCAGCGTGCCCTATAAGCCGTCCGAAGCCTGCTGGTCGGCCTCGTGATCGAATCGCCGCGTTCCAGCGCAAGGACAAGCGCTGGGTCAGCCGTCTCACACGTGCTCGCCCGTCCACAATGAGTGAAACCCGCACTGCTCTATAGCGCGGGCGGCAAGGGCAAGTAATTCCGGGTCGGCGCTGGGACCGATGCCGACGGCGAAAAATCCGATCTGCATAGGCAACCTCCGCTCTTCGAGTCAGACTGAGGGATATATGCTACTCGAGCCGACTTTAGGGTAACCTGTTCTTGATCGAAGTGCGATAAACGGATACCCGCCTCGCGGAACAATCCCGCTTCGCCCGCATCGAAACCAGCGATCATCGAATCAATGCCAGCGGCGTGCTTGGCCCGAGTTTCCGGGTCTGAGCCCTCCTCTATCTGGTTCCACGTTCCGCTCGAAGACGTTCGGGATGTAGCCGATGGCCTCGGGGCTTCTTCATCGCTCAAGGTCCCTTCTTTTCTCGTCTTGCCGCATGTCTACGGACGACGGTGGAACCGCTCCGAGGATTGGAGCTCCGTGGCGCCGGTGTTCGGCTTTGATGCCCAGTCCTTTCGACCTGGGTTGTGTTCGTTTTGACAAGTCCTTCCTCTTCGAAGGGTCGGTACAAACCTTCCATCAAATCACGCGACCTAGCTTCGGATTGGTAGCGGGGCTTGATGGGGAAACGAAGGATGTTAGAGAGCGCCGGCGACGTGCAGGATTGGGGAGCGCGCTCCCTGTCTCAAGAGCCGCGATATGTCCACATCAATGGCATCCTGTCGCTACTGAAAACCCACTCGGGGGTGACCCGCCTGGGCGAGTCGTGATACTCGAAGCCTGTGGTCGAGAGAAGCCGAGTTCCTGAGCGTTCGCGAATACAGGAACGTGAACCGCTGGGCTGATGCGCTTATGGACCGCCAGCTGCAAACCGAGGAAGGATGGCTAATCGCGTTTGCGGGGAGCCATCGAGTCAGCTCCACGTCATCGTCATGGTGCCAGCGATTCGATACTAAGACGCAGGACATGATCGCCCTCAAAAAACTGAACATCGAGGCGCCGCGGAAAGGAGTCGATAAGGCTGAGATGGGATTTTACCTCGCTCTTACGCTTGTGCTCGGTGCAACTTGCCTCAGCTCGTGCCTACCGTTGCCAGTGCATTATCACACGCAGCCCGATATCTATGGGACAGTTACGCGGAATGGTGTACCAGTTGAGGGTGCCAAGGTTGGATACTCAGATGATCTCAACGACACCCAGTGTGATTCCCCCGTTGATTCGCATCCGGCAAAAGTAGCTGAAGCTAACGGTGCGTTTCATTTTGAAGGAACTTACTCGTTTTTTCATATCATTTATTTGAAGCCTCGCGCCGCTGAATCGGTACAAGGTCGAATTTGTATTGATACTTCTGACGGCCAGCATTTCAGCCAACAGTTATTCTTGAATGGCGGAAGTACCGTTGGTTCAATCCCGAATAGTGCGTCGTGCGATCAGTTGATAATAAAATGTGATCTCGCGAACACATGTACGGGCACGGCCCAGTGAACTTTTGTCGAACGGGGAGGCAAGGTCAATAGATTAGCCATAGCGGATGCTGCCCTGTTGAAACTCTGTACGCGAACCGTGTCCCGCCTTAGGGGAGGCCTGAAGACGCTATGTTTCTCTTCGAGTTCCGCAGGGTGCCGGAATTCTCGCCGGCGTTCGAGACTATGCCGGCCAGTGAACGCGGGGGTCCACACTGAGCGACTCACACGATTCAAAAATCGGTGGATCGGCCGACCCAAAGCGGTTCAGCTTGCTGCCGCGATGCTGCGACTACCAAAGGGAGCAGTTTGAAGGCAGGCCTCTCCTGCGGCTTGATCGCAGACCGTGAAAACGAAATCGAGTGGCTGGCTGTCCACTCGGGCAAATTCATCCCAGCTCGTGCTGCACAGACGAGACCACGCTCGTTGTGGCGAAAAAAATCGTCTCTCTCGGGCGAACACCGTCGTCTCCTCAACAAGGAGTGATAGCCAACCCAGCCCAAAGCGGGCGTTGAGCACGGCTTGAAGATAGATTTCGTAAACGTCTGCGCCAGCGCCTAAAATGTCAAAAAGATCCGTTCTTCGAAGTATTTTCGAATATGAGATCTTAACTGCTTATCACACTTATGGTTGAGTGCCTGTGACCCGCCGCATTATGCTTTTCTGCACTCACACCAACCTTAGAGGAACACATCCCCATGAGCTCTCCAACAAAACGCCTTGCTGAGCAACAACGGCTTGCTGAAGCAAACGAAAGTGCTGTTCCATGGCGCAAGTGGGGACCCTATTTAAGCGAGCGCCAGTGGGGAACGGTACGCGAGGATTATAGTGCAAACGGCGATGCGTGGAACTACTTTACCCACGATCAAGCGCGCTCGCGTGCCTACAGGTGGGTGCGGATGGGCTGGCGGGATTTTCCGACGACCAGCAATTTCTTTGCTTCGCTATAGCGCTCTGGAACGGTGTTGATCCGATCCTGAAGGAGCGACTGTTTGGGTTGACGAATAGCGAAGGCAATCATGGCGAGGATGTCAAAGAATACTCCTTTTATCTGGACAGTACACCCACTCATTCATACATGAAGGGGCTCTACAAGTATCCGCAGCGCGCCTACCCATACGTGGACCTGATTGAGAGGAACAAGCGACGCAGTCGCGCAGACTTCGAGTACGAACTTGTCGATACCGGCATCTTCAGTGACCACCGCTACTACGACGTATTTACGCAGTACGCGAAGGAATCGCCGCTAGAAAAACTGATCAAGATCACCGTGTGGAATCGCGGACCCGACGTCGCGACCCTCCATCTCCTCCCTCATTTCTGGTTTCGAAACCAGTGGCGTTGGGAGGAAGAGAATACCAAACCGGAAATGCATGCGCTGGTCCAAGGCAGGGGGATGAGCACCATTGCGGCTACTCATCAGTATTTGGGACAGCAGTACCTACATGCTCATGGTGTCCCACAGCTCCTATTCACCGACAATGAAACCAATGATCAAAGAATCTTCGGACAGCACAATCCGTTTCCGTTCGTTAAAGATGGGATCACGACTATGTCGTTGAGGGAAAACGAGAAGCTATCAACCCTCGGCTAACAGGGACCAAGGCCGCTGCCCACTACCTGTTGGAGATTCCGGCCGGACAATCGCGTGAAGTTCGACTGCGTACATGAGAGAAAAGCGAAATCAGCGATGAGCAATTTGGCAAGGTCTTCGAGAATACATTTGCCGCTCGCAAGGTAGAGGCCGACGAGTTTTACTCATCATTCACGCCACCCAACATAAGTGAAGACGTCCGCAACGTCGTGCGGCAGGCATTTGCGGGCATGCTATGGTCGAAGCAGTATCATTATGTTGATCTTCAGCGCTGGATAGAGGAGCATGAGCTATTCGAACACCACGGTGCCCCTACTCGTAACACCGGCTGGGTATACCTGGTGAATGATGACATAATCTCGCTGCCGGACAAGTGGGAGTACCCATGGTACGCAGCTTGGATCTCGCCTTTCATACCCACACATTGTCGGCGGTTCCGAGTTTGCGAAGTCTCAACTTCAACTGATGCTGCATGAGATGTATCTTCATCCCAACGGCCAATTGCCAGCCTACGAATGGAACTTTAGCGACGTAAACCCACCAGTACACGCCTGGGCGGCGTACCAGTTGTACAGGGCCGGCAGGACATCCGACGGAAATAGCGACAGCGCTTTTATACAGCAGATTTTTGCAAAACTCCTCCTGAACTTTACCTGGTGGGTCAATCGAAAGGATGTGGCGGACAACAACGTCTTCGAAGGAGGTTTCCTTGGACTAGATAATATTTGTGTTTTCGATCGGAGCCAATCGCTGCCCACTGGTGGTTATCTCGAGCAAGCAGATGGAACCACGTGGATGGCATTCTTCTGCCTAAACATGTTGATGATCGCTCTCGAGCTTGAGAAGCGCGACCGGAATTACGGAGGATTCGTGGTACGGTTTGCGGAGCACTTCTTCCGAATCGCAGGCGCAATGGATCGGATCGGCGTCAAGGAAGACGAGCTCTGGGACGAGGAAGACGGGTTCTTCTATGATCTCCTCAGGTTGCCGGACGGGCGATCTCAGCGCTTGAAGGTGCGGTCGATTGTCGGCTTGTTGCCGCTCATCGCGACAGCTGTGATTGAAGAGGAGCAGATCAATCGAATTCCTGAAGTGGCGCGGCGCGTTGGGCGCTTCATGCGTCGTAACCCGGAACTGCTGGCAAATATCGCAGATTTCGGCAGACCGGGTCAGCAGGGGCGAAGGTTGCTTTCCGTAATGAATGAGGGCAAGTTGCGCAGGGTCTTGGCCAGAATGC
>Ga0126378_10002834_pt1 | contig 12941 bp, 7 predicted proteins | sample PanSoiMetPlot_23_FD_92587 | JGI IMG/M metagenome (GOLD analysis project Ga0126378, IMG submission 92587) | Tropical forest soil microbial communities from Panama - MetaG Plot_23 | ecosystem: Environmental > Terrestrial > Soil > Tropical forest > Bulk soil | place: Panama | collected 2016-02-17
GCTCTCGCGCGGCAGGAAGTCGTATTCGATATCGAGACGGTCCATGGTTTCGAGATGGCGACGTAGAACGGCGGTAGAAATCTGGTCGGCAATTGCGGCAGTTTCGTTCCCGCCCTGCTCGATCTCATGAAGAACCTGCAAGCGAATTTTCTTATTGTCCGCAGCCTGCTCGTACCATTCTGAAACCCGGGCATATACGTCCCAGCAGTAGTAGTCAAACCTGGGCTGTTCGATTCGCAGTTCGATTTCAGGGCGCGACTTCTTTTCGAGGTGCAGGACACCGACGACCACATCGGCAACCTGCACGCCGGTGTTGTCGATGTAATTCTGCACATCGACCTCGCGGCCGGCAAAGCGCAGCAGCCGCACAAACGTGTCACCTAGGATCGCATTGCGCAGATGTCCGATGTGCGCGGCCTTATTGGGGTTGATGCTGGAGTGCTCAACCAGAATCTTTCCCGCACCCTCTTCGGTACCGACGCGTTCATCCTTGGCCAGGGCAGCAGCCATGGCGGCACGGTCAACCCGCGCATTGATATAGCCCGCGCCCGCCACTTCCAGTTTTTCGAATGATGCGATTGGCCCGATGCCGGCGACGATTTCTTCCGCGATTTTGCGTGGCGCCTTGCGCAGCTTTTTCGCCAGTTCAAAGGCAAGTGGCAGTGCGTACTCACCCATCTCCACCTTGGGCGGTTGTTCGATAACTATCTTTTCGATGTCGAGGGCGTACTTTTCGCGCAGAAACTCGCGCACCCGCACAGCTAAACGTCGTTCCAGGTCACGGTACAAGAAGGCTCCTAAGTGATTGAAGAAAATAGTGATTTTAACAGAGGAGCCGTTCGACGTTGGTTCCGCGCCCTGCGCCCAATGGTCGAGCGATGGGCAACTCGCGGCAGAGAAAAAGTTTAGAATCAGAACTCAACCCGAAATCTCTCAACCGTGTTTCGAAACGACGTACGACGAACGACCCACGAGACTTTGATGCGCATCGCTTATCTCGAATGCTTCTCCGGTATCAGCGGCGATATGTTTGTTGGCGCGCTGCTCGATGCCGGGGTCGCGCCTAAGATTCTCGAAGACGCGGTAGCTGCGTTGAACATCGGCGCACATTTAGAGATCTCTCGCGTGAATCGCAGTGGGATCGGTGCAACTAAGGTCGATGTGCTGGTCAAGCACTCGAAGGATGGTCCGAGAGCCACCGTTCACGAAGAGCATTCGCACCATTCCGGCGAGGTTCGCGCTCACCGAGACTCGCACCCTCATCATGGACCGCACCATCACGGACCGCACCCTCATGGACAGGGCCGAGGACTGAACGAAATTAAGAAGATCATCGGGGGGGCCAAGTTGGCCGAGTCTGCCAAACACACGGCCGTCTTGATGTTTGAGAAGCTGGGCGCCGCCGAGTCGAAAATTCATAATGTTCCCGTCGAGTCGATTCATTTCCACGAAGTCGGCGCGGTGGACGCGATGGTCGATATCGTATGCGCCGCGGTCGGGTCGGAGGCTCTGGGGGCGGATGAATTCGTCTCGTCGCGGCTCAACCTGGGCGGTGGCATGGTGGAGTGCGCACACGGAAGGTTCCCTGTCCCCGCGCCAGCCACAGTTGAATTGCTGAAAGGTGCGCCGGTGTATTCCTCTGGAATTCAGGCGGAACTCGTGACCCCCACCGGAGCAGCGATTGTCAGCACCCTGGCCAAGCGATTCGAGGCGTTCCCGGCGATGACGATTGAGAAGATTGGGTATGGCGCCGGTTCGCGTGATTTCGAGCGGCACGCCAATGTAGTTCGCATCACGGTGGGGACGCTCGAGAGGAACCAGGGCACCCGCGCCACCCCGGCATCGCTCGAAACCGTCTCCATCCTCGAAGCCAACCTGGACGACTTGAATCCCCAGGTCTTTGGCTACGTCATGGAGCGCCTGCTCGCGGCCGGAGCCCTCGATGTCTTTGGCACACCCGTGAACATGAAGAAGAACCGCCCGGGAACGCTGCTGACCGTCCTCTCGAAGCCGGAAGCCGCGGAGAACCTGGCCGAAATCATCTTCGCTGAAACTACCACGCTGGGTGTCAGGCGGCGCGAGGAAAAACGCCAAGTGCTCGGTCGCAAGTGGCAGACCGTCTCGACCCACTTCGGCGCTGTGCGCATCAAGATTGCCAGCATGAACGGCACCGTAACCAGCTACGCGCCGGAATACGAAGACTGCCGCCGCATCGCCGCCGAGCACCGTGTACCATTGAAGATGGTCATGCAGGAAGCGCTGCAGGAATTTCTCAAGACTTCCAAGTAGACACTTGCCGCCGGCTTTCGGTCGTCGGCAAAGGTGTTTCGTACCCGACGACCGAGAGCCAACGACTGACGACGATTTCATGAATAAGACCTTTTACATCACAACGCCGATCTACTATGTCAACGCCCGCCCCCACATCGGGCATGCCTACACGACCATCGCCTGCGACACGGTCGCGCGCCGCGAGCGCATGATGGGCTTGGATACGTTTTTCCTCACCGGCACCGACGAGCATGGGCAGAAGATTCAGCGTGCCGCCGAGGCTGCCGGAAAGTCGCCCCAGCAGCTGACCGACGAAGTTTCCGGAGAGTTTCGCGGCTTATGGGACCGGATGGGCATCACCTACGATGACTACATTCGTACCACCTCGGATCGCCATAAGCAGGGCGTGCAGGAGCTGTGGCGGCGCATTCGTGACAATGGGTACATCTACAAAGGAAGCTACACCGGACAGTATTGCGTTTTTGACGAGATGTATGTCGAGGTCGGGCCTGGAGAACCGTGCCCGGAATGTCATCGCCCCACGGAAACGGTGAAGGAGGAGAACTATTTTTTCAAGCTTTCTGCTTTTGCCGAGCCGCTCGTCGAACTGTACACGTCGCAACCGGATTTCATTCGTCCCGAGACTCGCCGCAATGAGGTGATCGCATTCGTGCGCTCCGGTTTGCGCGATCTCTCGATCAGCCGATCAACTTTTTCCTGGGGCATTCCTGTGCCCGATGATCCCAAGCACGTGATCTACGTCTGGCTTGACGCGCTGGCCAACTACATCACCGCGCTCGGCTACGGGTCGAGAGACGAATCGAAATTCAATAAGTTTTGGCCGGCCGACGTGCACATGATCGGCAAGGAGATTGTGCGCTTCCATTGTGTGTACTGGCCGGCGTTTCTGATGGCGGCCCGCCTGCCCCTGCCCAAGTCCATTGTCGCGCATGGGTGGCTGCTCTTTGAAGAGAGCAAGATGTCCAAGTCCCGCGGCAACATCGTGCGCGCGGAAACGATTCTCGACGTCCTCGGCGCCGACGCGCTGCGTTATTTCCTGCTGCGCGAAGTTGTCTTCGGGCAAGACGGCTCGTTTTCCTTTGACGCCCTGGTGCAGCGTTATAACTCAGACCTGGCAAACGGGCTGGGCAATCTCGCCAGCCGCACCTTGACCATGATCACGCGCTATTTTCGCGGCGAGGTTCCGTATCCCTCGCATGCGGCTGCGCACACGGCCGAAGAAGATGAAGTGGCGGCGCTCGCGAAACATACGATTTCCGTGTTTCACGAATTGTTCGAGCAGCACCAGTTCTCGCGGGCTCTGGAAATGGTGTGGGCCCTGGTGGCGGCCGTCGACAAGTACATCGTCGAGAACGAGCCTTGGGCCTTGGGAGAGAAAACGGACGAGAACAGCCGCGCCCGGCTGGCGACCGTGCTCTATACCTCCGCCGAAACCTTGCGCATTGTGACGGCCCTAGCCTATCCGGTCATTCCCGAAGCCACGGCAAAGATTTGGGCACAGCTCGGCCTTGGGGATATCGGCAAGTTCCAACTCGGCGAATTGCGCTGGGGACAACTAAAACTGGGCACAAAACTGGGCAAAGTCTTGCCTGTCTTCCCCCGCGCTGATAAGAGCGCCGTGGAAAGGATGCAGAAAAGCGAAGATCAGGGCAAAGGTCGAACCCTATCGGCTCCCGAGCCACAGTCCGAAGCAGCTCAATCGGCTACGGCTGCCGCCGCGGAGGGGGCGAGCCAGGGATCGGCTCCGCTGAACAAGCCGGAGGCCGCCACCGGTTCCTCGCCAGCCGGCAAGATTTCGATTGACGACTTCCTAAAAGTCGAACTGAGGGTGGCGCAAGTAAAAGTCGCAGAGAGGGTAAAAGGCGCCGATAAACTCCTGCGTCTCGAAGTCGATCTCGGGAACGAAGTGCGCCAAATCGTGGCCGGCATTGCGGAAGCGTATCCGCCCGAGGCTCTGATCGGCCGCAAAATCGTGATCATTTCGAACCTTGCTCCGCGGAAGCTGCGCGGATTGGAATCGAATGGCATGCTCCTTGCCGCCTCGCTGGAAGGCGGGAAGCCTGTCCTGGCAGGCTTTTTGGAGGATGTGCCGGTGGGGGCGAGACTCAAATAGCACCCGAGTCCAGGGCAATTTTTGCATGCGGATGGAACCGCGCTTATCCTCGCGCTACGTAACGCTGCCCTTCAAGCCAGGCAACTGCTACTCTGGTGATGTGTCATGTTCGTAGATTCCCACTGCCACCTGGACGGCCGTCGCTTCGACTCCGATCGCGAAGAGGTGATCGCGCGGGCGATAGAGGCAGGAATTTCGAATGCCCTCGCCATCGGCACCGGCGATGGCCCAGGCACACTCGATTGCGCGGCCAAACTCGCAGAGCAGCATGATTTTCTCTACGCCACAATTGGCATTCACCCGCACGAAGCAGAGCTCGCCGGGGACTCCGATCTGGCGCAACTGGAGCAACTTTCGCGTCGGCCCAAAGTGATAGCCTGGGGAGAGATTGGCCTCGATTATTATTACGACCACTCTCCACGCGACATTCAGAAGAACCTCTTCGTCCGCCAAATGGAGATGGCGCGTGCGGCAAAGCTTCCCATCGTGATCCACTGCCGCCCTTCGGACCATAGCGAAAACGCCTGGCAAGACTGTCTCGACCTGATGGAGCAGCACTGGAAGCCCAGCGGCGGGGGCGGAATTCTCCATTGCTTCACCGGAAGCTGGCCCTACGCCAAGCGGGCGCTCGACATGGACTTCCTGATCTCGTTCGCGGGAAACGTGACGTTCCCAAAGGCGCAGGAGATTCGCGACGCGGCGCTCGAAGTCCCGCTCGATTGCATGCTGATCGAAACTGATTCGCCCTATCTGGCCCCGATTCCCTATCGCGGCAAGCGCAACGAGCCTGCTTTTGTGAAGGAAACGGCGCGGCACATTGGCGAACTCCGCGGGCTCTCCGCCGCCGAGATCGGCCTTCGGACGGCGCAGAATTTCTATCGCTTCTTTTCGCTTCCGGAACCGCACATAAGCCTTTAAAGGCAGAGCGCAACCAGGCCAGCGAGAGAGGTGGCAACCACAGTGGCAGTCTCGTCGGACCCGGCCGTCGAATGCTTTTCCCGCGCACCGAAACTGCAACTACGCTAATCTATTTACGTCATGCCTGAAAACACGTTTGATATTGTGAGCAAGATCGACCTGCAGGAAGTTTCAAACGCCATCCAACAGGCGTTGAAGGAAATCCATACGCGTTTCGACCTGAAAGATTCGAAGTCGAGCATCACGCTGGAAGGCAAGGACGCGATCATCCTGCAGTCCATCGATGAATATAAGCTAAAGGCGGTTAACGATGTCCTGCAGCAAAAGCTGGTTAAGCGCAGCGTGCCGCTGAAGGGGCTCACCTATGGAGCCGTGGAGCCCGCTGCCGGCGGCACAACCAGGCAGAAAATCACCATGCAGCAGGGTATCCCGATCGAAAAAGCGCGGGAGATCGTGAAGCTGATCAAGGATTCAAAAAAGAAAGTGCAGGCCTCCATCCAGGCCGACCTGGTGCGGGTCAGCGGCAAAGACCGCGATACCCTGCAAGAGGTGATTGCCATGCTGCGGCAGCGCGATTTTGGAATTGATATGCAGTTCACGAATTATCGGACGAACTGATACTCCAGCGACACAGAATCACAGAGAAGCCGTTAGATAAGAACCTGCAGAATTGGGCGAATCCAAAGATGGTGCTGAACCCAGCCAGGCCAAGCATGCGATTTGGTTTTCCCCCTCTCCCTGCGACTCGGTGGTGAATTGGAACGTGACGACACCCAGCCCCATTGACGGAACCGAAGTTTTTGAACTACTGCGCGACGACCTAGCTGCCATCGAACGCGAGTTCGGGCGCGATACGGTATCTGGCGTCACGGCAATCACGGAGATCGGCGAGTACTTGCGCGGAGGAGGAGGCAAGCGCATCCGTCCCGCGTTGCTCCTGCTGGCAGCGAAACTCTTCAACTACGAGGGTCGCGGAGCCGTCAAATTAGGCGCGGTGGTCGAAATCATTCACACCGCAACGCTGGTTCATGACGACATCATCGACGATGCCAAGACCCGCCGCGGCCGACCCGCTGCTAATACGCAGTGGGGCAATTCCAAATGCGTGCTGGCCGGGGACTGGCTTTACATGCAGGCATTCAAAGTTGCTGTCCAAGAGCGGAATTTCCGTATCCTTGACGCGCTGATTGATCTCACCCAGCAGATGGTCGAAGGCGAACTGCTGCAGATGGAAAAACTGGGCAAACTCATTTCGCTCGATGAGCACTTTGATTTGATCTATCGCAAAACCGCCTGTCTTTTTTCCGTCTGCATGCGCCTGGGCGCGATTCTTGGCGGCGCGACCGCACAGCAGGAGGAGCAAGTGGCACGCTATGGTCGCGATTTGGGCATGGCATTTCAGATTGTGGATGATGTTCTCGATCTCACCGCATCGGAAACCGTTCTCGGCAAGCCCGTGGCCAGTGACTTGCGCGAAGGGAAAGTGACCATGGCAGTAATCCATGCTCTCGAGCATTGCACGCGCCAGGAGCGCCAGCGCATCGCCACGGTGGTGGAGCAGCGCGCATTCAACGGAGTGACCCACGCGGAGATCCTCGACATTCTCACCCGCTACGGTTCCCTTGATTCCGCCACGCAGCGCGCCTCGGAGTATGCAAAATCCGCGCTCCAAGCCATCTGTACTTTCCCGGATTCGAACATCAAGCGCGCCCTGCTCTGGGCTCCGGAGTTTGTGGTTGCCCGAGAAAAATAGACGCCCGAGCGTGCCGCGAGACAAAAATTATCCTGGCCCTACCGTCGTTCATCAGATCAGCTTCAGGTATTCTGGGCTATGAACAATCTGGTCGCCACCGTTTCCGAACACGGCTACGCCTTCCTATTCGTTATCGTGCTCGCGGAAGCATGTGGCTTCCCCGTTCCCGCGGCTCTTGCCTTGATCGCCGGCGGCGCCGCGGTGGCGGCGCACATCCTGAGCGCGCCCACGGCATTTGGCGTTGCCCTCACGGCCATGATCCTTGGCGATCTCCTCCTGTTTTTTCTCGGGCGTTACACCGGGTGGGCGCTACTCGCGGTCCTGTGCCGGCTCTCCCTCAATCCCGAGACCTGTATTTTCAATTCTGCCGAGTCGTTCTACCGACATGGCCGCGTCGCGCTTCTGTTCGCAAAATTCATTCCCGGCGTGAACACCATGGCTCCGCCGCTGGCCGGCAGCATGAAGATGCGTCCTACGCAATTTCTGCAGTTGGACGTGCTCGCGGCCTGCTTGTACATCCTGACCTATATGGGCGTGGGCTACGCATTTCGCGACCTCGTTGCTCGCATCATTCGCGGATTCGAAAGCGCGAGTCACGCGGCCGCCCAGATGGTTCTCCTGGCGATTATCCTGTTTGCGATCTACCGGGTGGTGAAGTATCGCCAATTCAAGACGAGTGACGTGGTTCCGCGGGTCGGGGTAGCAGAATTGGCGCGGCGCGTACTGGATGGCAAAGAGGATGTTTTGATCGTGGACGTTCGCAGTCACGGTTATTACGACTCGGGAGCAAACCGCATCGCGGGCTCAATCCGGCTCGAGCCTAACCGCCTCTCCGAGGAGCTGAAAGCTCTGCCTCGTGACAAAGATATCTTCGTCTACTGTACTTGAGCGCGGGAAGCGACCAGCGCCCGGGTGGCGCTGCTACTGAGAGAGCAAGGATTTCGCGCGTTCGTAATCACGGGGGGCCTTGGCGCCTGGCGCAAAGCCGGGCATCCGCTCGAACCGGTGCCGGAAACCGATCTGGTGAAACTGCCCATGTTCAGTTGAGGTTTCGGGAAACAACCCTATTTCCCATCCTGGTAATCCTGTCTACAAAATCGTTTTGCTTCAATAAAAACTGCTTGACGCGACGTAACTGAAAGAGCAATATTCTTCGAAACCAGAGTTGCTGGCACTTCCCCACCCGCCAACTCTGCTCAAAGTACAGTTGAATCGGTCGTCTGGCATTCCAGGCTGGAGTTGGCATGCAAACGCATTGGTTTCGAGTTTTCCATCTCTCCTCGATTTTCTTTCTTCTTCTGTTCTCGCTTGATGCGGTTGCCCAACTTGCGCCACTTCCCCTGATTACGAGACCGGTAGATGAGAGCCAGCTCGTCACGCTCCGCGGCAATACCCATCCCCTTGCCCAGCCTCAGTTCGACGTGGGCACAGCGCCGCCTAACATGCCTCTGAACCGGATGCTGCTGGTCCTCAAACGCAGCCCCGGGCAGGACTATTCCCTGAAGAAGTTGCTCGATGACCAACAAGACAAGAACTCCCCGAGTTACCGCAAATGGTTAACCCCGGATCAGTTTGGACAGCAGTTCGGCGCCACCGATCAGGATTTGCAGGTCGTCACCGGATGGTTGCAGACGCATGGATTCCAAGTGTCTCGCGTCACCCATGGGCGCTCGGTGATCGAATTTTCCGGAGTGGAATCCCAACTCGAGAGCGCTTTTCACACCCAGATTCACCAATACATGGTGAATGGCCAAACTCACTGGGCCAACGCCACGGACCCGCAAATTCCGGCGGCACTGGCACCGGCATTGGCGGGACTCGCTTCCCTGAACAACTTCCCGCGGCAGCCCATGTCAAAGTTGATGGGAACGTATTCTCCGAAAACGCGCCATCTTACCCCAGCGAACCCCCTGTTTACCCTCGCCGGCTGGGGATGCGACCAGGACAACAATTGCTACGCTGTCGGCCCGGCAGATTTTGGCACCATTTACAACGTGCAGAGCTTATGGAACTCGGGGATCGACGGCACTGGTCAAACCATTGCCATCGTCGGAGAAAGCGATATCAACATTCAAGATGATCGCGACTTCCGCAATCTGTTTGGTTTACCTGCAAATGACCCGAACATCATCTATGACGGGCCAAATCCGGGCTTCGAACCTGATGAAAGCGAAGCAGACATTGACGTACAGTGGGCGGGCGCGATTGCCCCGAAAGCAACCATTGACTTCGTCGTATCCCAATCAACGGAAACCACCTTCGGAGTAGATCTTTCTGCCATTTACATCATTGACAATAATCTCGCGCCGGTGATGAGCGAGAGCTATGGAGTTTGCGAACTAGCCCTCGGAACCAGCGGGAACCAATTCTACAATTCGCTATGGGCGCAGGCGGCCGCACAGGGAATCACTGCGATCCTAGCCTCCGGCGATAGCGGCTCCGCCACTTGCGACCGCGCCTCCCAAGGAGCGCAAAACGGACTCGAGGTCAGCGGCTTTGCGTCCACGCCGTACACCGTGGCTATCGGGGGCACGGACTTCATCGATTTTCTGAATCCTCAACAGTATTGGAATTTGACCAACGCAACTGCCACTCAGGAATCCGCGAAAGCATACATTCCGGAAACGACGTGGAATGGAACTTGCACCAACACCATCATTTTGGGCGCCCTTGGCTGGGGCACGAACGCAGAGAACAACTGCAACAACAGTCTACTTCTCAGTCAAGCCCCGTTCCTGCTCTATCCCACGGGAGGAGGAGGCGGTGTCAGTAATTGCACTGTAAGTAACGGGATAAGTCCAAGTTCGTGCTCTGGCGGCTACACCAAGCCCTCGTGGCAGGTCGCACCTGGAGTTCCCGCGGACGGCAAGCGCGATCTTCCCGATGTTTCCCTGTTCGCCAGCAACGGCGTAATGGGAAACTTCTACATATTCTGCGAGTCGGATGTGCAAGCCTTTTGCAGCTTTGGGCAGTATGGCGCGGCCGGTGGCACTTCCTTTGGTGCTCCGGCATTCGCGGGAATCATGGCACTGGTAAATCAGCAAATGCAGGCGCCACAGGGGAACGCAAACTATGTTCTGTACAAACTTGCGGGGCAACAAAACGCTGCCTCCTGCAACTCGAGCACTGGTTCGGGCGCAAGCTGTGTTTTCAACGACATTACCTCCGGCACGATTGCGATGCCTTGCCTGGCGGGGTCGCCGAGTTGCATCGTCCAGACTCGAGGGCATCAGTACGGTCTTCTGAGCGGCTTTAGTACGGGAACAGGCTATGACCTGGCCACGGGACTCGGCTCGATCAATGTGGCGAACCTGGTCAATAAGTGGAATACAGTGACATTCCGACCCACTCTAACCACCCTTTCCCTCAGCCCGACCACAAACCTGACGCATGGACAGGCTGTTACGGTGACCGGCAGCGTAGCCCCAAGCAGCGGCAGCGGAACGCCTACCGGTGCGGTTTCGCTCCTTACCAGCCTAGGTGTAGCCGCGGGCGGATTCACTTTGAACAACGGCACAATTTCTGGGAACACGGATCTGCTTCCGGGCGGAACCTACACGATCACGGCACATTACGCAGGAGACGCCACTTTTGGGGGGAGTGACTCCAATCCAGTCCAAGTCCAAGTCGTTGCCGAGTCGAGCAAGACCTTTGCCCACCTTGTGACTCTCGCGAACACCGGAGCCGTGACCAGCTTTAGCGCCGCCAATGCGACGTATGGAAGTGGTTACTACCTCCTACGGTTGGACGTAGGCGATTCAGCGGCGACGCTGTCGCCCAGCACCGGAATATCGAGCACCTGCTCAAACGGGCTCGCCAGCTGCCCGACTGGGGCGGTGTCGGTAACAAACAATGGCTCGCCGTTGGCCGGAGGCAGTCTCCCCCTGAACGCAGCGGGTTACGCGGAGGATCAATCTTTGGCCGCCGGTAGCTATGCTGTTTCGGCAAATTTTCCCGGGGACGCCAGCTACGGGCCAAGTTCCGCGGCCGCGAATTTCACGATCAATAAAGCTCCGACTACCGCGAGTGCAGCTGTTGCAGGCCTACCGGTACAATACGGAAATTACGAGCAGATCTCGGCCGGAATATCAACGACGAGCAACGGCATCGCTCCAACTGGCACAGTCACTTTTCTTGTTGATGGAGCTCAAATTAATGCGGGACCGATAACGTACGAAGGGTTTTCCTACGATCCGAACTCATCGCCACCCTCCTACGCGTGGTTAGGTGCGAGCGGGTCGACCTATTTTCTTAGTGTCGGCAGTCACACCTTAAGCGCACAATACACGGGCGACGCCAATTACGCTGCTGCTACCAGCCCAGCGACGACAGTAAATGTCACGCAGGCGCAGCCATTCTTCCAAACCTGGGGAGCAAATCCAAATCCAGCGAGCTGGCAACAGCAGGTCACCCTGAATGCGTCGATGTACGGGTCATCCTTTGGTGTGGCCCCGACTGGAACCATGACTTTTTACGACAACGGCAACCCAATCGCGGGGACTGTAACATATACGTCCGGTAACGGTGGCAGTTCTAGCTTCGCCAATCTTAACGCGAGCATGAACTACACTCCGACAACACCAGGAAATCACAGCATTACCGCCTCATACTCCGGGGACACAAACTATTTGTCTGCCACTACGCCCGTCCCTAATGTGATGACCGTGTCTGGCCCGTTCAGTGTCACGCCGGCTGGTGGAATTACAGTCGCGAGCCCCGGCAACTCCGGAACAACGACTGTAACGGTCGCTCCGAATGGAAGTTTTACCGGAACTGTGACTCTTACCTGCTCTCCTGATCCCCTCGCCAAAGAGGTGACGTGCAATTTCGTGAACGGATCTTCGACAGTCACCTCCATTCCGGTGAATGTGAACGGCTCTAGCGTCAGCGTCACAGTGAGCGTCGCTACGACAGCGCCGCATGCCCTTACCAGCCGCAAACATCTCATTTTTGAAAGCTCAATCGGCATGGTTTTTGCGGGCTTCTTCGTCCTGCCTTTGCTTTCCCGACGTCATCGGGGACTTTCTGCCGCCGGCGCCTTGTTGTTGCTGATATGCGTTCTCTTCTCCTGTGGCGGCGGCTCATCCGGAGCAGGGAGTGGGGGTGGAGGTGGCGGCAGAAATTCAGATCCTGGAACTAGCCCTGGAACCTACTCTTTTGTTGTTTCCGGCACAACCGGAAGCGGGTCTAGTGCCATTACCGTCACTACGCCCTTGTCTGTGACGGTGCAATAGCCGCGGCATGGAGCAGCCGGTTCTCACGTATCATGGGCTAACGGATACGCTTATCCATGCGCCTGCTCTTCGACATCTTCTACCAGACCCTGCAGATCCTTTGGGCGCATAAGTTGCGTTCGTTTCTCACCATGTTTGGCATTGCCTGGGGGGTGGGCTCTCTGCTCTTGCTGGTAGGCTTGGGCGAAGGTTTTCGCTCCGGAAACAAGAGGTCCTTCAACGAGTTGGGCGAGGACGTCATGTTCGTCTGGGGCGGGCGGGAGCCCGCCATGAACGGCAGCTTCACCAGCATGCACTGGTATTTCCTCACCTACCGCGATTATCTCGGCATTCAGGCAGACTGTCCCAGTGTTCGCGCCGCAGCCGCGGTAATTCAGCGCAGCGATGTTCGGGCGGTCAGCGATTTTTTCCAGAGCAGCGGTCAGCTCACCGGGGTTCCCGCCGACTACAACAAAATCCGATACCTCCCTATTTCCGAGGGCCGCTGGCTGAATGACTTGGACAACCAGCAAAAGCGTTCCGTCCTCGTCCTTGGAGATGAAGCGCGCCGCCTGCTTTTCCCCGGGCGTCCGTCCATCGGCAGCAGCGTCCTGTTGAACGGAGTGCGCTTTCAAGTCATTGGAACCCTCAC
>Ga0126378_10002835_pt1 | contig 12940 bp, 11 predicted proteins | sample PanSoiMetPlot_23_FD_92587 | JGI IMG/M metagenome (GOLD analysis project Ga0126378, IMG submission 92587) | Tropical forest soil microbial communities from Panama - MetaG Plot_23 | ecosystem: Environmental > Terrestrial > Soil > Tropical forest > Bulk soil | place: Panama | collected 2016-02-17
CGTGACGGTGACCGCCAACGGCCTCGCGCCAGGCACCTACACCTGCACAATCACCATCGACCCGTGAGCCGCGGGCATCTCGTCAGGAGGATCTACCGATAGAGCGAGGGGCACCGCAGGCAGCTGTGGGTCCGGCGCTACCACGGCCCCGCGGACGGCCCGGATCTGCGTGCGGCAGAACTAGAACTAATTGGTGCCGCGCCTGGCCGGCCGGGCGGCTGACACCTGGAATGTGAACCGCGCTGGCTGGTGGCGCCATCGCATAGCGGTCGCCGCTCGCGGACGGATCCCGGCCAGCGTGACGAAGCAGTACCAGTCCGCCACCGGGCACTGAACCAGGCTGCGGCCGAATGCCGACGCCTGCACCAATGTGGCAGTCACACAACGCGAATGCGACGCAGCACCGCCCGAGCGCGTACCGCCGATTACGCGCGTGCGCTCGTGGGGCTTCCAATCGATGTCGTGGTGCGCAGATGGAGTCAGTTCGGTGCGCGCTCAGAGCAAGGCCGGCGGCTTCGTTACAGTCACTGGTGCCGGCACCCGCCAGTCACCTCCATGCAATAGACGCGCAGCGGGTGCATCTGCTGCACCTGCCGACCGCGTGGGATCCTCCCAGGTCAAAGGCACTTTTCTCCTTCAAACATCTGCGAGTACCGGGTGCCGGCCGGGTCGCGGGGAATCGGGCCGCCGTAGCTGTAAGCGGGACTCACTGCGAGCAGGCTGATGTGGTCACCTCGGCGCAGGTCGTGCGGGAGGCCCGGCTGTTCTTCGAGGCGGTGGCCCATTATGTCCCCGGAGCGTCTATGACGGCTGGCAAGCCAGCGTCTGAGCAGAGCACGCGCCGTCACGCTCACACATGCCAATCATCTTGAGGCGGACGCCATCAGGACCGCCGATCTCCTCGCCCGGAGTCGATGGCGGTCAGCCTTCCGCCGGGAACATCGGTGTGCCAGTGAGATCGGGAACCGGGAAATGGCGGGGTCCGTTCAGAACCCTGCCTCGGTATTGCCCGGTCCTTGGCAGCGGCCTCGCCGATGCGGCAGAACCCCCAGTTCCGCGTCTCGCCCGGCGACGTGCTGTGCGGAGTCAGGCATGCTATTTGCGGATCACGTTTGTAGGATCACGTCCGATGAGCCTGAACGTTCGCCGTGCTCGCCGAGGCGACGGCGCCGCGATCGCGGAGGTGTGGCTGAGCGCGGCTGCCTATTACGCAGACCTTGATCCCGTGCACTTCCAGCTGCCCCCGGCCGACGGCCTGGCCGAGGAGTGGGACGGGCTGCTCGGGCAGGACGGCGAGGATTCGCTGCGGCTGGTCGCCGAGGTCGATGGCCGTGTCGCCGGCTGGCTGTCTGCGCGGATCGAGCTGCCCGAGGAGGACGCTGCCGTCCAGCTCACCCGCGAGCACGGCTGGACCCGGCTTGCCGTCGATGCCCTGCTCGTGGACCGTCGCTGCTGGCGCCAGGGCGCGGGAACGGCGCTGCTGGACGCCGCCGAGACGTGGGGACGTGACCGGGGTGCCCAGGTGGCGCGGCTGAGCACCTACGCGCAAAGCCCGGTCTCGGTGCCGTTCTACGAACAGCGGATGGGCTACCGGCGCCGCTCGATCATCTTCCAGAAGGACCTCTGATCACCTGATCAGCGACACCGTGCCCGCCGTCCCAGGCAGCCGCAACGCAGGGCCCGCGCGCCACATCCATAGCCGGCGCGGCGGGCATAACCCCAAGTCGCGCACGGCACCATGTCCGGCTATCCGCCTGCGCCGCGCACCCGCACGACGGGCCGGGCTCCGTGCGGCGCACAGGTGCGTCCCCTCGGCGGCCTCACCCCTGGCCCGCCTTATCCTCGGAGAGATCAGGCGCCCGGGCCGCGCGCCATGCTCTTATGTCGGGCCACACCCCGGCCTTCCGCCGCACGCGGCATCGTCGCGTTGCATCGCCTGCCGCACCGGCACCTGGGTCGGCCAGCCGTGCCGGACATCAGCTTCCCGGTGCCCGCGACCGTCTGCCCGGGCGTGGAAATGCCTGCCCATCAGAGTCTTGATCCGGAGCCCGGGCGTCTATGGCTGCTCGGCGCCGAACCCCGTGCGCCCGCGGGCCCTTCCCAGCGAGCTCCGGCCGGGCCACTGCTGCGGGCTCATGGCCGCCTGCGGAACTGAATGGCGTCCTTAGACGAGCTGGCGAGCGCGACCCGGATCAGCTGGCGGTCGCGGCGCGCACTCATGGCCTGCTGACCATCGCGGCCGGGACCGGCCCACCGCTGGCGCTGGTCGATGACTTGCACCGGCTGGATCCGGCGGCCGCCGCCGCACTGGTCTTCGCCGATCGCAGGCTGGGTAGTGACTCTGGCGTGCGTGTTCGGTACCAGGCCCGGCCTGCCCGGGCTGGCGGAACGGGATGCGCTGCTGATCGAGGCCGTTGCCGGCACCATGCCGGCGCAAGCGGTGGCCCGGCGGCTGCGCGCTGAGACCGCGGCAATCCGCTCGCGCTGACCGAGGCGGCGGCATCACTGACCTCGCGGCAGCTCGCCGGGGCACCTCGTCATTGGATAATCACGCGCAGTTGCCCCCGGGCGGTGGTGAGCGCTTTCTGAACTTCTTCTGGTGTGCCGCCCTCGGCGAAGATGAAGCCCAGGTAGCGGTCCCCGTCCGGCAGGGGGTGGAGGCGCTGGCCGATGGGGATGGTGATGGTCAGGCCGGTGATGCCAGGCACGGCCGCAGCGTCGCTGCGGCCGTCAACGGCTCGCAGCATCCCGCGACGCGGTACGGGGAGCATTAGCACTCCGGACGGCCGGGCCTGGCGGGCGCGGGGGGTGGGGCGGCCGAGGGCGTTGGCCAGCACTAGTTCCTCCAAGCTCATGCCGCCGGCGAAACGCAGGGCGCGCGAGCACAGGCCACCGACGGAGCGGGCCGCCAGTTCGAGCATCACCGGCTGTGGCTGGCGGCGGCGCTGGTCTATGCGCAGCTCGGCGTGGATCGGGCCGTGAATGAGCCCGAGGGCGCGGGCGGCTCCCTCGGCAGTGGCCATGGCCGCGGCTTGGACCTGCATCGGCAGCCGGGATGGGGTGATCAGCACGGTTTCCTCGAAGGTGGGACCGTCGGAGGCGCAGGGTTTGTCGAAGATGGCGGTGACCGCCAGATCGCCGTTGGTGAGCAGGCCGTCGATGCTCAGCTCGGGGCCGGGCACGTACTCCTCTACTAGCAGTGGCTCGTGCGCGGGCCGCCCGGCCGCGGCCAAGATCCTCCGGATCCGTCGGGCTGACGTCACCGCAGTGGCCAGGTCGTCGGCACGCAGGATCCCCTGGCTGGCGCTGAGCGACACCGCTTTGACGACGCACGGGAACCCGGCCCCGGCCGTTGCCTTCCGCAGGGCATCGTTCGAAGCGGCGGCGGGCACGACCCGGAATTCCGGCTGAGGCACGGCGGCGGCTGCCCACCGGCGCCGTTGCTCGGCCTTGCTGGCGGCGGCGATCACTGCCTGCACGGGGTTGTGTGGCAGCCCCATCTGCTCGGCCACCACTGCCGCCAGTACCAGCATCGGGCTGTCGGCGGCCACGACCGCGTCGAACCGCGTGCCGAGCGCCATGATCCGGTCAGCACTGGCGGGCAGGTCACCGCCGCTCACGTGGACCACCGGACGGCCGCCCAGCGGCAGTGCACCGTCGCTGCCAACGAGGAAGTCCAGGCCCATCCGGCCTGCCGCGGCGAGGAAGTCGGCCGCCCTGTAGGTGCGGGCGGGCACGAGCAGCAGTACCCGCGGTGGGTTCTGATCAGCGATGCAGTTCACGCGGGCCGTACCGATCAGGGGCTGGTTCCACCGGCGGTCACCGCTTCTCGGCGGAGAAGAACGGTTGTGTCCCGGCCTCGTGGTCGGTGACGTCTATCACGCCGGCCATGCCGGGCAGGCGTGCCCGCAACAGCGGTTCGATGCCCTGGCGGACGGTCACTTCCGCCAGGCTGCACCCCTGGCAGCCGCCTTCGAGACGGATCTGGACCAGGCCACGGTCCACGCCATCTAGGGTGACGTGGCCGTGGTGGGCGGCGATCGCCGGGTTGATCTCGGCGTCGAGGATGCGGCGGGCCTGCTCGGCCATGCTTTCAGCGCCCTCGGGCAGCGGCCCCTGGCCGGGGGCGGTGATCCGTACGGCGGTGATCTCCGGGACGGCGGCGCGGACCCGGGCCTGGATGCGGGAGGCCAGCGGCAGGACGGCGCCCGGTGAGCCGGTTACCTCCAAGGTGGCGACCCCGGCCTCGACGGCCACAACCCGCAGCGCCGCGCCGCGGGCGATGACGGAGGGGATGACGCTGCGCTCTAGCGCCACCGCGACCTTCGCGGCCAGGTCTGTCACAGGCCAGCCTCTCGGTCAGCGCCAGCCGGTGGAGGCACGGCCGCTGCGCCGCCCGCCGCATCGAGGGCGGCGTCCAGGTCGGTGATCAGATCGGCGGCGGCCTCGATGCCGATCGACAGGCGCAGCAGGTCACCGGGCACCGGCGAGGACGGGCCTTCCATGGCGGCGCGGTGCTCGATCAGGCTCTCCACCCCGCCGAGGGAGGTGGCCCGCTTGAACACCCGGACCCCGCGCAGCACCTCGGCAGCGTGATCGGTTCCCCCAGCCAGCCGAATGGACAGCATCCCGCCGAACCCGCCGCTCATCTGCCGGGCCGCGATCTGGTGACCGGGGTGGGAGGGCAGCCCAGGGTAGAGCACTTCCATGAGCGCCGGGTGAGAGCGGAAGCGGGTGGCAATGGCCAGGGCCGTCTCGCTGGCGCGGTACACCCGCAGGAACAGCGTGCGCATGCCCCGTTGCAACAGCCACGCCTCGAACGGCCCGAGCACTGCGCCGCTGTTGCGGCGCCACGACCGGATCCGCTCCCAGAACGGGTCCCGGCGGGCCGACAGCACCGCACCGGCCAGCACGTCGCTGTGGCCGTTGAGGTACTTGCTGGCCGAATGCACCACCAGGTCGGCGCCGTGTTCGAACGGCCGGGTCAGCACGGGGGTGGGCACAGTGTTGTCGACCGCGACCCGGACCCCGTTGGAGTGGGCGAGCCTGCAGACCGCCGCCAGGTCGGTGATCTCCCACATCGGGTTCGCCGGTGTTTCCACCCACAGCAGCCGGGTCCGGCCCGGGCGGATGGCCGCCGCCAGCACGCCGGGATCGGTGGTATCGGTGAACTCCACATCCAGGCCCCAGGTGAGGGCGAACTCCGCCAGCCACTTGCGCACCCCCCAGTACAGAACCCGGGACACCAGCACGTGATCACCAGGCAGCAGGGACTGAAAGACCGCCGTGGCCGCCGCCATCCCTGAGGCGAACAGGGCGCAGCCGCAGCCGGCGCCTTCCAGCCGTGCCAGCAGCCGCTCGGCGTGCTCGAAAGTCGGGTTGTCGGCCCGGGTGTAGACCCGGTCCTGCCGGTAGGAGCCATCCGGCTGGCGCTCGTAATTCGTGGACGGATTGATCACCGGGGCCAAGCCGCCGGACACCTGGTCCACCTCACCAAGCGCCTGCGCGGCCAGGGTCTCCGGCGACACCGCGCGCTGTTCCGACATGCGATCCCTCCTGCACCGTCCAGCGAGCCCGCCTCTTGCGTGTCGGCGCCCGCGGTGCCGGCGGCCTGCTGCCCGTGATCCACCGAGCGGCCAGCCGCCCGTAGGCTAGGTAGGCGCGCCGCCTGCGATCACGGTAGCGGGAAGGCCGAACGCGATGGCGATCAGCCTGGCGACCGCGGCGCCCACGGCGTAGCCGAGGTCGCGCCAGAGCCGGCAGACCCCCTGCCCGTGCGCCGGCCCGGAGTGGGTGGGCCGGTGATGGCATATCCCAGCTCGCTGGCGGTCGCTTCGTGCCGGGCGGAGTCTGTACTCGGGCGCGACGTGCTCACTTGCGAGGCGACTATCGCAGCCCCAGGCGCGACCGGCGGCCTGAACATCGGGCCTCCGGGAAAGACGGCCTGTTCAATGCCAGTGCGTGGCACAAGAGCCCGCAGAAGGTAAGCGCTGGCTGGGCACCACGCTGACCGACGCCTGCGGCACGGACGAGCAATACCAGCAACAGTACCTGGACGATATGCAGCCGGATTCCCGCTCCGAGCCAATGGCCCGCGTTCACCGAGCAGCTCAGCTCTCGCCCCACACGATCACTTCAGCGAACACGTCCGTGTCGCCATAGTGGCTGGTATCCAAAGCCGGGGCAGAACGATTCGGCATGCTTCCCGACTGCGGTCCGCCGGAGCGAATGGTCGCTCCTATCGTCCAGTTCGGCGCTGGCGAGCAGCAAATAGATTAGCTCTTTCGATCGGCACATAGCCGGATGCACGCTGTGGCCGCGTCCGGACGGATGTCACACGATGACGTCGATGCGGGTCGACCCGTGCGTGGCCAGCGCGGCCGCGTATGACTGCCATGCGGATGCCAGCCGCCCGATGGCTTCGCGGAGGACTGTTGGCTCGTGGTCGAATGGCAGCCGGATGAACTCGTCGAACCGGCCGGTGGGAGACATGAGGGGGCCGGGCGCTATCAGCACGCCGTGTCGGCTCGCGAGGTGAGCGAGCTCGGTCGAGCTGCCGGCCGGCAGCCCGGCCCAGACCGACAGGCCGCCCTTCGGCCGCCGCCAGCGCCAGTCAGGAAGCATGCCGTGCAGGAGGCTCTCCAGGAGCGCCAGCCTCTCGGCCAGCTCCCGGCGCCGGAGGTCGCTGATCCGTTCCGCGTCGCGAAGCAGGCTAACCGCGATTGCCTGGCTGACCAGCGAGCTCCCCAGATCGGCGACCGCCTTCAGCTGCCCGAGCTGCGCGATGGCGGCTTGGGGGGCGCGGATCCAGCCGACGCGCAGTCCGGCCCAGACGAGCTTGCTCAGCGAACCGATCGAAACGATGTGCGCATCGCGGCTGTATGCGGCGAGCGGCGGCGGCGGCTCACCTCCGAGCGCTAGTTCGGAGAGTGTGTGGTCTTCGATGATCGGCACTTGGCTGACGCGGCCGAGCCGGGCAAGATCGCGCCTTGCTGCCTCGGGCATGACCGTTGCCGTGGGGTTGTGGAACGTGGGCATCAGATAGACGGCGCGAACGGTGCTCTCCGAGACAGTCGCGGCTATGAGGTCGATATCGGCGCCAGCCGCGTGCAGCGGGACGCTCAGGATCCGGCCGCCTGCGGCGCGGAAGGCATCCACCGCGCCCGGGAACGTCGGATCTTCCAGCACGATAACTGAGCCGGGGCTGACGTAATACGCCGCGAGCAGGCTAATCGCCTGCTGGGCGCCGCCGGTGATGAGGACCTGCTCAGGGGCGGTCGGCAGCCCGCGCGCGCTGAGGTGCGCGGCGACTGCCCGGCGAAGCGGCGGGTAGCCGAGCGGATAGTAGCCGTGGTCGCTGAGGAGCTCGTCCAGGTCGATCGCGCCCACCGCCCCGGCCACGGCGTCGCGGATCGCGGCGGCCGGCGGCGCGGAGCTGCCCAGCAGGTCGATGGCGCATGGCGATCCCTCCGTCAGTCGCCGGAAGATGAGGTTGCGCTGGAGGGATGTCGTCAGGTCGGCAACTCGCAGACCCGCCGGCGCCCCAGGCCCGCCGGTCACATGCGTGCCCCTGCCCTGCCGACGGTCGGCCAGCCCTCGCCGCTCGAGGAGCTGGTAGGCCGCCGAGACAGTGGCTCTGGCCACGCCGAGCTGGGCGGCGAGAGCGCGTTCCGGAGGGAGTTTCGTCCCACGAAGCAAATCCTGCCGCTCGACAGCAGCGGCGAGCGCTGCCGCGAGCCGCCGCGGGAGCGGCCCCTCGCCCAGCCGCCAGCCGTCCAGCGCGGCACCCAGCTCCAGGGGAAGCTGCATGCCAATTCGTTGCTGATTGGCCCCTCTCATTGGCTCTATCATCGCGGTGAGACCGGGCCGGTGCAACGCAACCGGCGGCGACGAGGGAGGCGCTATGCGGGTCAGGACTGCCCTGGCCGCGATGATCATGGCCAGCGCACCGGCCCGCCTGAGCCAGCGCGACAGCCGGGCGAGATGATCGGGCGGCGCACATGACGGCGGTCGCGGTGGTCGGGCTTGGTGCGATGGGCAGCCGCATCGCGGCGCGGCTGCTGGCCGCCGGCCATGAGGTGATCGTCTGGACCAGGTCGGCGGAGAAAACGGAACCGCTCACCGCGATCGGGGCTGCCGCGGCGGCGTCCCCGGCTGAGGCGGCGAGCCGGGTGGGCGTGCTGATCACGATGGTTGCCGATCCGGCGGCGCTGCGGTCGGTGACGGAGGGGCCAGGCGGGGTCGCCGCGGGCGCCGGCGCCTCGCTGTCGGTAGTGGAGATGTCGACGGTCGGCCCGGCGGCCGTGGCGCGGCTGGCGGCGGTGCTGCCTCCGGCGACCGGGCTGGTTGATGCGCCGGTGCTCGGCAGCAGGGCGGAGGCCGAGTCGGGGTCGCTTGTGATTCTCGCGGGCGGGCCGGCCCCGCTCGTCGACCGCGTGTCGCCGGTGCTGTCTGCACTCGGATCCGTGCTGCATGTCGGCAGCCTGGGGGCTGGCGCGGCGGCGAAACTGGTGGCCAATGCGGCTCATTTCGGCGCGCTGGGAGCGTTCGGCGAGACGATCGCGCTGGCGCGCGGGCTCGGCTTGCAGGCTGAGGCCGCCCACCGGGTTCTGGCAGCCACCCCGCTGGCCGGGCAGGACGCGCGGCGGTGGGCGGCGATCGAGGCGGGCGAGTATCCGCCGCGCTTCCGGCTGTCGCTGGCCGGAAAGGATGCGCGGCTGATCGCTGATGCGGCGGCTGCCGCCGGGGTCGACCTGCGGCTCACGACCGCGGCGGGATCGTGGCTCGCCGAGGCGGAGCGGGCGGGCCTGGGGAACCGGGATTACACGGCCATGGTGACGACGATCATGGGTGTGGGAGACCGCAGCCCTTCCCGTCTGCGACCGGATGCCCGGCCGCAGACTGGCGGTGCCGGACCGGCCGACTACGACGGGCTGATCATCGACCTCGATGGTGTCATCTGGCGCGGCGGCGACCCCATCCCCGGTGCGGCTGACGCGATCGCGGCGATGCGCAGCACAGGCACCCGGGTGCTGTTCGCGACCAACGAGCCGCGGCGCTCGCGGAGCGCGCTGGCCGCCCGCCTGGCCGAGATCGGCATACCGGCCACCGCGGCCGATGTCTTGACTTCGGCTGCCGTCGCGGCGCGCGTCGCGGGCTCGCTGACCGGTCCGGCCGGCCGGCGTGTTCTTGTCGTCGGTCCGCCGGCCCTGCACGAGGAGATGAAAGGCGCCGGTTTCCAGCTCGTGGCCGGCGAGGAGGCACGCGAGGCGGAGGTGGTGGTTGTCGGCGGGCACGAAGAGTTCGACTACCGGGAGCTGCGGGCGGCGGTCGCGGCGGTCCGCGCCGGGGCGCGGTTGCTAGCGACCGGGCGTGACGCTGTCTTTCCCATGCCAGACGGGCCGTGGCCAGCGACCGGGGCGATCCTTGCCGCGATCGAAACGGCCGGCGGCGTGCGAGCGGTTGTCGTCGGCAAACCGGAACGAATCATGTTCGACATCGCCTGCGAGGCGCTGCCCGGGTGCGCGCGGATTGGCGTGATCGGCGACCACCTGAGCACCGACATCGAAGGCGCCAGGCGCGCCGGCCTTGCTGCCGTCCTGGTGCTGACCGGGCTCACTAGCCAGGCGGACCTTGCCCGGGCGCCGGTCACGCCGGACCTGGTACTCGACAGCCTCGCTGCGCTGCCCCAGGCAATTCTGGCCACGTCATGACACCAGACGGCGTCCCGCGCGCGGACCTTCCCACCCCTGCGGGCCTGGCGGACGGGCCGATCTATCTGGACTACAACGCGACCACGCCGGTAGACCCGCGTGTGATCGAGGCGATGCTGCCGTACTTGACCACCCATTTCGGCAACCCCTCAAGCGGCCACCACTATGCGGAGCAGCCGCGCCGCGCCCTCGCCACCGCCCGGCGGCAGGTCGCGTGCCTGATCGGCGCTGCTCCCGAAGAGATCGTTTTTACCGGCAGTGGATCCGAGGCCGACTCCCTGGCCATCCACGGCGCCGTCGCAGCCCACGCGAGGCCGTCAGAGGTTGAGGTGATCACCCAGGTCACCGAGCATCCGGCGGTGCTTGAGGCATGCCGCGCCTTGCACCGCCGGTACGGCACCACGGTGACCTACCTGCCTGTGGGCCAGGACGGGCGGGTGAATCCGCAGGACCTGGCGGACGCGATCACACCCCGGACCGCCCTGGTGTCGATCATGGCCGCCAACAACGAGACCGGCGTGTTGCAGCCAACCGACGAGCTGGCCCGCGTCTCCCGCCAGCGCGGAGCGCTCTTCCACACCGACGCGGCACAGGCCGCTGGCAAGATCCCGTTCGAAGTAGAGCGCCTCGGCATCGACATGCTCACCGTGGTGGGCCACAAGATGTACGCTCCCAAGGGCGTGGCTGTCCTTTTCGTCCGTTCTGGCGTGCTACTCGAGCCCCTCGTCCCCGGTGGCGGGCAGGAGCGCGGCCTGCGGGCTGGCACCGAGAACGTCGCCCTGGCCGTCGGCCTGGGCGCCGCCGCCGACCTCGCCCGCCGCGAACTGGCAGAGGACGGCCCGCAGCGGCTGCAAGAACTTCGGGACCTGCTCTACCGGCGGCTGAACGATCTGCTGCCCGGCCGGGTCCGGCTGACCGGGCACCCGGCACGACGCCTGCCCGGCACCCTGCACGTCGGCATCGTTGGCGTACGCGGCGATGACCTGCTGGCCGCGACGCCGGCCATCGCGGCTTCGACCGGATCGGCTTGCCATGCCCACAGCCAGGAGCACCCACCCGTGCTGCTGGCCATGCCGCGCGATCGAGGCCAGGCACTGTCAGCACTGCGGCTGAATCTCGGGCGCTGGACCACGCGGCGCGACATCGAACGCGCCGCCGAGGCGATCGCCATGACCGCCAATCGGCTGCTGGCCGTCGCCGCCGACCCATGACGAGCCATCGGCCCCATCGGCGCACGGAAGTCTTCGGAGGTTCATTGTGTCACACCGAGTTCCGCCCGCAGCCACCACGCGGCCGCCGGAGGTGGCCGGGCCAGCCGCCCCCGTCACCGGTACCCAGCGGGTCAAGCGGGGGATGGCGGACATGCTCAAGGGCGGCGTGATCATGGATGTGGTCACCGCCGGGCACGCGAAGATCGCGGAGGACGCGGGCGCAGTAGCCGTGATGGCGCTGGAGCGGGTGCCGGCCGACATCAGGGTGCAGGGCGGCGTGGCGCGGATGAGTGACCCCGACATGATCGACGGGATCATCGCCGCCGTCTCGATCCCGGTGATGGCCAAGTGCCGCATCGGCCATTTCGCGGAGGCCCAGGTGCTCCAGGCGATCGGTGTCGACTACATCGACGAATCTGAGGTGCTCACGCCCGCGGACGAGGCGCACCACGTCGACAAGTGGGCGTTTACCGTCCCGTTCGTGTGCGGCGCGACCAGCCTGGGGGAGGCGCTGCGCAGGATCGCCGAGGGCGCCGCGATGATCAGGTCCAAGGGCGAAGCGGGCACTGGCAACGTGGTCGAGGCGACCAGGCACATGCGCAGCATCAGGGCTGAGATCCGCCGGCTGGCCGGGCTCTCTGCCGAGGAGCTGTACGGTGCCGCGAAGGACCTGGCAGCGCCCTATGAACTAGTCGCCGAGGTGGCGGCGGCCGGCACCCTGCCCGTTGTCCTGTTCACGGCAGGCGGGATCGCGACCCCGGCGGACGCGGCCATGATGATGCAGCTCGGCGCCGACGGGGTGTTCGTCGGCTCAGGGATCTTCAAGTCGGGCGATCCGGCGGCGCGGGCCGCGGCCATCGTCAAGGCGACGACGTTCCACGACGATCCTGACGTGATCGCGAAGGTATCCCGCGGCCTCGGCGAGCCGATGGTCGGCCTCAACATCGATACGCTGCCGCCCGAGCAGCACTACGCCGGCCGCGGCTGGTAGAACTCTTCACCCGGGCCGAGGTCCACGCGCGCGCCTCCGAGCACCGCTTGGATCAGCTTCGCCGTATCTGACAGGTCCTGCAGCGCGGCGTGCGGATTCGTCGCGAGGAGCTCAGCCAGCGTGAACTGGCCGGTTGCGACGCCAACGGGGCGTGCACCGGTCGCCAGCGCGGCTTCGATGTCGAGCGGGGTGTCGCCCACGAGCACCGTGCGGTCACCGCCGAAATCGGCGTCGTAGGCGACCGCCGCGCGATGCCTGGCCAGGCGCACCAACTCGGCTCTGATCTCGTGCTCGTTGCCGTACGCGCCAACGTCGAGGTCCAAGTGCGACATCAGGCCAAGCGGCGCGAGCTTCACTTCCGCTACTGGCCTGACATTGCCGGTCAGGAGGGACTGCACGACACCGGGCACGGCGCCGAGTGCGTCGAGTGCCGCGGCTGCGCCCGGCATTGTGCGTCCCGATTCGGCGACCATGCTGGCCGCGCTCGGCGCGAGCCTGCCGAGCGCTGCCTCGAATTTGCTGACCTCTGCTCGCGGGTTCGGGACCCCGGCGAGCGCGAGTACCTCAAGTACGATCGCGCGGTCGGTCCGGCCGGCCATGTTCGCCTGGGCCGCCCGATCGGGCAGGTCCCTGCCGTACAGCTCGGCGAACGCTGCTTGGTACAGATGCCGCCCGACACCGGAGGTATCCACCAGGGTGTAATCGACATCCCAGAGCACGAGAAAGCCGGACACGTGTCGCGAGGTTACCAGCGCTCTGTGCGCGGGCCCGGGGCTAGACTCGCAAGGTGCCAGGCCGGATCCGCGACGAGGACATCGAACTCGTCCGCTCCCGCTCGCCAATCGCCGAGGTCGTGGGGGAGTACCTGCAGCTCCGCGGCGCCGGGGGCGGCTCGCTGAAAGGCTTGTGCCCGTTTCACGAGGAAAAGACGCCGTCGTTCAACGTCACCCCCGCCCGCGGCTTGTGGTACTGCTTCTCATGCGCCGAGGGCGGAGATGTCATCGCGTTCATGCGCAAGATCGACA
>Ga0126378_10002836_pt1 | contig 12938 bp, 11 predicted proteins | sample PanSoiMetPlot_23_FD_92587 | JGI IMG/M metagenome (GOLD analysis project Ga0126378, IMG submission 92587) | Tropical forest soil microbial communities from Panama - MetaG Plot_23 | ecosystem: Environmental > Terrestrial > Soil > Tropical forest > Bulk soil | place: Panama | collected 2016-02-17
AGGAGGACAGGGGCAATGGCGAGCGCCGCAAGCCAGCGCCCGCAGCCGCGCCGCCGCAACAGCAGGTAGATGACGATCGCCATGGCCAGGCCGAGCACGTGCTGCACGGCGACGACCGCGTCCAGGTTGGCCACGGCCAGGATGGCGCGCAGCACGCCCTTGTAGCCGAGCGGATCCATGCCAGGAGCGACGTTGTACAGGTACCTCGACGTGTCGATGTAAAACAGCGCGGGACGATAGGCGAACTGAGCAAGCACGCGTAGGACCAGGCCCGCGGCGATCAGAAGGGACGCGGGCCAGTTGCCGCCCAATGCAGCCCAGATGGCGACGGCAGGCTGACGCGTTTGCGCGGACTGACGCGGTTCGGCCGGGCGGGGCTCGGCGGCCGGGCGAGCGTGCGTCTCCTGGGAACTCATCACTTTGCCGGAATCTGGCCGCCGCTGGAATGCCAGAGGGCCAGCAAGACCGTCACAAGGGTGAGCCACCTGGTCATCCTGTTGCGCGGCACCTGGGTCAGCGCCGCCCATGCGATCGCGGTGTACCACGCGAACACCCAAGGAGCGACGATGATCCACGCGAAGGTCAGCGCGAATGGCGCAACGACCTCGCGCGGCTGGTCTGATGAGATCCGCCGGTAGACCGCGGCAGCGACAGCGATCATCGCGATCGGCCACAGCACGGTAATCAACGTGGCCGTTGCCGGACCCGCGTGAAGCACGTGCCCGACCTCGTGGACGAACCACCACGGCGACGGCAACGTGACCAGCTTCGCGGCGTCGAACAGCGGCACGAGTGCCTTCAGCCCGTAAAAGCTGTACTCGAACGCGACTGTGGCCAGCGACACCGCGGCGATCCTGGCGGTGCGCATCCACTCATGCCGGCGCAGCAACGGCCACGCGAGCCCGAGGGCGATGAGCACCGCGGTAGCCTTCACCCCGCAGGCGAGCCCGATCACGACGCCGATCAGCACGTCGCCCCATGTGCCTGAGACCCACACCCGCCTGGCAACCTGGATCGAGCAGATCGCCGCGGCGGCTACGAAGGTGTCAAGATGGCCGCCGCCTACCAGTTGCTGAATCAGGACCGGGTTCGCCGTCCAGAACAGGGTTGCCCTGATCGGATCGTCTGACGTCTTGAGCAGCAGCCATCCCACGCCGATGAACACGATGCCGTTGAGGATCATCAAGATCCAGATCGTGGTGGCCGCGTCGGCACCGCCGATCGTCGCCGCCGTGCGCTGGATGACCGTCGCGATCGGGCCGTAGACGGAAGGCGTCGTCTTCCAGTGGACTCCGACGGCCCTCGTGTAGAGGGAGAGAGAACCGGGGCCGAGGTATTCCCGCGGGTTCGTCATGTACGGGTTTCCGCCCAGCGCGGCGATCCGGCCGTAGGCCGCGTAACTGGCGGTATCCGACGAGCCAACCGGGGTGAGGCTGACCAGCACAGCGACGATACCCGCGCTGGCCAGCAACAGGCGGCGCGGGTCTGGGCGCCAGCCCTGGCTATGCGCCCAGAGCATCCCGGCCAGTCCCAGGCAGGCCAGAACGTTGCCTGTGTACAACATCACCGGCGCGATGATGGCGTGATGGAGCGGCGGCAGGATGGTCGACAGGGGCAGCCTGAGCGGCAGCGTCTCCATGTTCGGAGCGGTCGCGCCGACGACCATGCCAAGCAACAGGCCAGCCGCCGAGACCGAGATCGCAACCTTCGGGTCAGCCAGCCTGCTCCAGGACAGCTTGCGAATGACCGTGCTCATGACCCAGTCGATCGGGCCGCTCGCAGGGCGTAGCTCGGCGGTCCCCGGCTGCCCGGGGCGCGCAAGTAGCTCGGCTGGCGCAATCTTGACGGCAGATTCAGCGGAACCGGCCGATTCGGCCGGTTCCGCTGCCGTCGTTACGCCGCTGGCGTCGGCACCGAGCGACATCCGGGCTGGATCCTCCGCTGTCACGGTAGTTGCGGGCGTCCCCGAATCGGGCGGCCCGCCAGTGAGGATTGTTTCCACGCTAGCAACGCGCATGCCGGCCCGTAGTCAGACAGCGTAGGTGGCATGCGCACCCTCCAGGCGACACTCGACCGGATGTTCTGGCAAGTCATGACACTCCATGACACGCTAGCCCAGGCGCTGGACCGCTGGGTCCGCCCGCCGCAAAAGGAACCTATTCATTGAAGGGGCGCGCCGCATCCGGTTGGCCTGACGGAACGCCCTTGACACGCGATATGGTCCTAGTGCCAGTAGGTTCATGACGGCCTGCCTGCGCGGTTCACGCGTGCGGTGATCACCGAGACCGGCCGGGCGTGATGCCGGATGTCCGCTCTATCGTTGAAGAGTCGGAAAACGGCATAATAAGACATATGAAGAAGCACATCAGGGCGACGTACGACAGTGGCGGCGTGTCTTTGTTGCGGCTAAATGGCGGTGCCGAGCTTAGTGCCCGCTCCGCGCCGCGTGCGGTGAGCAACCGGTGACCACCGTCACGGCGGCCTTGCCCACGATCCCCCGCCATATCAAGGTCAACGGGCACCGGATACACCTGCGATTGTTTCAGCAACTGATCTGGTCGTTCGCCGCGGCCACGGCGGGCGCGTACATCATCTCTGCGCTGTACTACCTGATCCTTGAGGTGAAGTGGGGGACGTTCTGGCTCAAGCCGGGCTGGGACGGGCTGATCAACACCTCCTGGTGGACGGTCGCGCGGCACGACATTCGCGACGTGTACGAGGGCGCGCTCGCAACGTTGTTGGTGAAGTCGCTGATGGCGAACTGGAAGAAGGCCCATGGCGAGCGGGTCGGCGCGTTCCGCCTGCTCACCGCGCCGCTGCTGATCATGGCCATCGCGCTGCCGATCGTCATCGCAGGCGTATGGGTGATCAACTTCGGCGGTCCCTGGCTGTGGCACCACACCTTGGACCACCGGGTGGTTCACCTGTCGGTCACGCTGCCTGGCTGGCTCTCCACGTACCTGTCCACCTGGAACTGGCAGCCGGTCGTCATCGGTATCATCACCGGTCTTGTCGTACACCGCTTCTACCGGCCGATCGGCAACACGATCCAGTTGTTCTTCATCGAGATCGGCGTGAACCGGGCCCGTGCTACCGGCCAGATCCCGGTCTGGGTGCGGCATCCCCTCACTCCTCCCGTGTTCAGGGAGCGTTTCGCGTGGATGATGGATAACGACATCACGGTGGAGAGACATGGGGCCTGGATCAAGATCGTCGCCCCCGTAATGACCTTCATTTTCGCCGTTCTAGCGCTTTACGGCGGCTTCATACGCTTGTGGTTCGTTAAGCACGGCGTCCCCGGTCAGCTGTTCTGAACTCAGACTCCGCTGCGGCGGCGAGACCGCACGCCGATGGCCCCGGATCCTTCAAAGGATCCGGGGCCATCGATTTGGGCGGGCGGTGACTGGCTCGTGCCGATAGCCGCGCCCGCGCGGTTCATGCCGCAGGCGGCCTTTCCTCATCCGCGACAGGGCGAAGGCCGTCTCGGCTTGTGATCCGTGGCGCTCCCGCGTCTTGCAGTGGCCTGATCGCGCGTCGTGCCTGCCTGATTCTGGCCCGGATGTGCGCCACCTTGGGCGACTCCGCATGCGCGCTAACGTAGGCGGCAACGATCATGAGCGCAGCTGTCACTGCCGTCAGTAGCAGGCCGGACAGAACCGGTGCCACCAGGCCGTTCCCGTAGTGATTGACCTTCTCTGTGAGGACGCCGTAGTAGATTCGCACGCCCAAGTTCGCTGCCAGGAAGGTTCCGGAAGCGGCTGCGGCTAGCCTCAGCCATCCCCGCCTGCCCGCGAGCACCACCCGCGGGTCGCGGGACATTGCCCACTCGTGACCGGCGAGCCACGCCAACGCGGTTGCGCTCCCGCCTACGGCTACTGCTACCAAACGTGTGTTGGTTGCGGTCAGCCCCAATGCCTGGACTACGTTCGCGGCGACGACGACCTCTGCCGCTCCGAGGACCACCAGGCTCCCCATCTCAACCCAACGGCGGATGCCGTGCCCTTGATGGGAGGAGCGGATCTCATCCAGAGCGTCCTCGAGCGCCGCGCGATGCTCGACTTGATCGGCGCATTGGACGGCTAGGTCCCGGCGCGCGTTCGCGTAGCTTCCGACGTGCCGCTGCGCCTGCCGCTTGATAGCGGTGATCTCCGGATTCGGATTACTTGTACCGATCTTCCTCACTGCGGTTCTCCTTTAATCGGGATTGCGGCATATAGCGAATGCTGGAATACTTTGCCCGCTTCAGCCTCCTGGCTCGTCGAGCGCCCGGGCGATCGCTCTGGGATCATCGTTCGCTGACAGGGCGATGAAACTCCCCCCGCTGCGCCGGGTCCATCGCCTCCAAGCTGCTTCGACGCGGAGAATGCGACGTGGGGGACCCGATCGAATCAGCGCCACCACCCGGGTGGCGAATCGGAACCTCATTGACGGCGGTCGGAGGTCAGGCAGGTCGCCGAGCAGCAGGATCGTAGATCGCGGGGCTGCCTGGGCGACTTGGACCACTGCGAAGATAGACAAGTTGGCATCGATTTCGGTGCCCGCTTCGGATCCGGACGTGTCCGGGATCGGCCTGCCGGCCAGCGCGGTCAGCTTGGCCACCGTAGTCCTGCGCCATATCGCCACGGATCCATTTCGCTGGGCGGCGGCAGCTCGCAGGAGTCGACTCTCGCGGCGTTCCCAGGAACCGAGGCGCCCGCAGTACAGCTTGGCGCTCAGAGCGGTGGGATCGGCCGGAGGTTCGGGGCGCCCGTGCACGCGAAGGGCAGAGAACGTGGGTGCGTGTGTGAGCAGTATCTGCGGCGGTCGCCCGTCCCCTCCGGCAGCGCCGAGGTCGTCGCCGTCTTGGGTGTAGATGACATGAAGGTCGAGGCCAGCGCGGGCGACGATCGGCAACAGGATGGAGAGCTCGCGGAGTGCCCACGACGCCGACTCGGCAGATATCCGCGGGATGCTGACGATCAGGCCGAAGTCAGGCGATGCGGGCAGCGATTCAAGTCGGTGCGCGCAGCCTGGGTTCGGGCCGGCCTGCCCCGCACAGCCGCCGCTAAGGCTGGCTACGGCAATGGCCGTGACAATGGCCACTGTCGCGGAGCGCACTGCTACGCTCCGCCTCGAGCGATGTGGAAGGCCGCCAACCTGCGGGCGACTTGGCGAGTCGCACTCTTTCTGGGCGGCTGGCGCCTCGCGCCTCTTGCGCCTACCTCGCGCACTGGTGATATCGTTCATCTGTTATTCGCCTTGTGGGTTGAGCGGTCTGATGAGGGCTGGTTACTCGCAAAGTGAAAAGTTGGGCCGGTGTTGCAGCACCGGCCCAACGCGTTTCCCGACATTCGCCGCGGCTTGAGTATGACCAGGTGACGCGGTTGCGCGTCGAGAACGTAGTACCACGTCCGCTGTTCTTCGGTCTCCCTTCCGAGCAGTGCCACATTTACTTGAAACTCCCATCACGAAGTCCTTGACTTCTTGGCCGCGTACTGAAAGAGTCTCCCTGCCTGTATGTACCAGAGGTATTTGCCTAACTCAGGTACTTGCCTTAGGCACATACACTGTCTCACGGGCGCGCGGTCGCTGGCAAGTGCGCGCCTCTCGTAGTTCTCGTCTGTTACAGAGCGTAAGTGGGGTGTCACCGCGTGGCAGATGAGCGAAGTCCGACCCTTAGGCGCAGAGAGCTCGCTCGCCGGCTCCGACATCTGCGGGGCGACCGCACGATCCAGGAGGTCGCAGATTCTCTCGGACTGACGGCACCGACGATCAGCCGGATCGAAACAGGAGCGCGGCTGGCAACACGCCGCAACGTCGTCGCCCTGTGCGACCTATATGGGGTAGACGACGCTGTGCGCGCGCGGTTGCTGCAGCTCGCCCGTGAGGCAAGCCAGCAAGGTTGGTGGAATGAGTTCGACGATCTCGCGATTGATCCACTTATCGGACTCGAAATTGAAGCGATCCGTATTAGCTCCTACGAATCATCAGTTATTCCGTGGATCTTCCAGACGAAAGAGTATGCGCGCGCTGTGATTAAGGGGGATCTCCCCTTAATTGAATCTAAGATTCTAGACGAGCGAGTGGACGCTCGTATAACGCGTCAGCAAATACTAACGAGAGAATCAGCGCCACAGTTCTTGTCGTTGGTAGATAACTCTGCGATCAATCGTGTGGTCGGTGGCGTCAAAGTCATGAGTGCTCAGCTTCTGCGGATGGTTGAACTTGCTAGGATACCGAATGTTACGCTCCAAATTGTGCCATTTGAGCTAGGCGCCCATCCGGGCCTGAATACTACTTTCACCATACTAGAGTTTATGGATCCGCAGCCGCCGGTAGTTTACGTCGAGAGTAAAGCTGGCGGTCTGTACCTCGAACGCCGCTCCGACTTTGAAAGGTTCGAGGAAGTCATGATGCGCTTGCGTGCTGGAGCCCTCGACCCTGACCGTTCAGTGCGCAAAATCCGAGAGGCTGCAAGGAACTTCGGGTCCTAGTAGCAGCTAGAAACCAAATGTACTCATAACAAGGCATATTCCTTCAACACCAATCAACACTGCTCAACAATCAGGGAGGTTTGATGACATCCTCACGCCCCATGCAGGGGCCTTGGCGTACAGCGAAGATGAGCGCGGGAGAGAACTGCGTGCAAGTGAGATCGGACGGCGACATGATAGTCGTCGGAAATACGAGGTCTCCGGATGGCCCGTTCCTCTCGTACACAAGTGCCGAGTTCGCAGCATTCCTTGACGGGGCGAAGAATGGGGAGTTCGACGATTTCGTGCGGCGGTAGCGCGCTTTTGATACACCAACTGCCGTGAGAGGGCCGGGTGGGCAGATAATGGGAGGGGCCAGCGGACATCGCTGGCCCCTCCCATTATGTCTCGTTTACTGACGGCTGTTGAGTCCTATCGCGGACAAACGTCAAGCGACCTGAACTCAGGCGGCGGTCTCTGCCACCGCGGCCGCCGCAGGATGGCTGGCACCACGGTGGAACGGCAGTCCGGGCAGCCAGTCACCGGGCAGCGGCTCTGGCCTCGGCGCCGGGTCCCTGAGGCCGGGGATGTCACGCCAGGTGTTGTCTTCACCCTGGCTGGGCGGGGCAAGGCTGGCGCACACATGGCCATGCACGCGCCAGTCCAGGCAGTCGCATCCGCCTGTCGCGCCATGGCCGCGGGCGGGATGGATTCTCAGGTCTGTGCGCATCGCACGAACCTGCGATACGTCAACCGAGTACATGGCCGCCTCTCAGTTCATGGCGGCGCGGGGCACCTGGGAGACCGCCCCGGGCCGGACCCACTTTCCGTCGCCAGCGCGTACTAAAAATCGTCGGCGGGTTCACCGGCGTTGAGACAAGGCTGCGGTATGCGCGTTGAAGGTGGGTTGAATGCGGGTTGAAAGCGTGAGCGAGCGGCTATGCCGGACTCGGGCGGCTTGCCGGGAGCCGAGCGAGCGACGCTCTGATCCGGGCCGCCAGTTGGGTAGCCCGGCGGTTCTCGTAGATCATCAGCGCGGCGCGCAGGCTGGCGGCGGCTAGATCCGGGTTCCCGGCGAGCCGCTCCACCTCGGCCTTGGCCTCGAGCACCTCAGCCTGGACTACCGCCGACGAGGTCGTGGTGATGAGTCCCTCGGCCTCGGCCACCAGGTTCATGGCCGCGGTCAGCTGGCCGCCTCTGGCGAGCACCTTCGCGCGAAGGCTCATCATGCTGGTCGCCCAGATGCCCGAGTCGGGCACATCGGCCGCGAGGGCCTCATCGGTCATCCGCTGTGCCTCGTCGAAGCGACCCTGGGCGTAGAGCGCCTCGGCGAGCATTGTGCCGATGAAAACGAAATACCGGCGCTCGCCCATGGCGCGAAGCGCGACGTACGCCTCCCGCAGGTAGCTCTCGGCCGCAACCGGGTTCGCGTTGGTCAGCTCCATCCAGCCCGCCGAGATGCCGCTCTCCGCCAGGGCGAACTTCGCTCCGAAGCCAACGAGTATGGTCCGTGCGCGGGCGAGCGCGGCACGGGCGTCTGCGGCACGGCCGACGTAGGAGTACACGACGCACAGCGGTTTGAGCAGATCCGCCTCGGCCCAAGCGTCTCCGTTTGCCGCTTCGAGCAGCTTCTCGCTGCGGACGACGGCCGCGTCGGCCGCGATCGGGAGCCGGTGGAAGGTGGCGATGAGCCAGTGGCTGGCCCGGATCAGGGCGCGGCGGTGGCCGCTCTGCCGCGCGTAGCTGACAGCGCGCTCCAGGGCTTCTCCGGCCGTTGGGTCGTCCAGCCAGAGCCGCAGCTTGCCGACCAGCATCCAGGCCTCGGCCAGGCCATCAAGGTCGCCCGCCGAATCGAGCACCGCGGCCGCCATCTCGCATTCGGCAAGGGCCTCGGCGTTGCTTTCGCCGCGCATGTTATGTATTTCGGCCTGCACGACACCGATCCGCGCCCGGACGGCCGCCGCGCCCGCCGCCGCGGCGACCGCGGAGCCCTCGGCCAGCACGGCGTCGGCACGGTCAAGGTCCCCGGCCTCAAAGAGGGTTGCGCCGAGCAGCCTGAGCAAGCCGGCCCGCAGGCCCTCGTCGGCCAGCGGCTGGGCGAGCGCGCGTTCCAGCCAGTTGCGGCCCTCGGCCAGCAGCCCGCGGACGAGCCAGAAATCCCCGAGCGCGTGTGCCAGCCGCGGCCCGGCCTGCCCGCCGCGTGCCAGGGACCACTCAAGCGCGGCGCGGAAGTTGTCGTGCTCACGCGAGAGCGCGGCCAGTCCGCGCTCCCGCTCTGCCAGGTGCAAGAAGGTCAGGGCGTGCCGTTTTCTGGCTGCGTGCGTGCCGCCAGCCGCGGCGAGCAGGTCCGCCGCGTACTGACGCACGGTTTCAAGCAGCCGGTAGCGGGTTACCTCGTCGGAAGTCTCCGTGGTCAGCAGCGACTTGCTGGCCAGCTTGTCGATAAGGTCAAGCGCTGCCGCCTCATCGCCGCGAGCGCATACCTCGGCCACCTGCGCGAGGCCGAAACCGCCAGCGAAAACCGACAGCTCGTGGAGCGCGCCGCGCTCTTCTGGCGACAGCAGTTCATAACTCCAGTCCATGGCCGCTTGCAGCGCCTGGTGACGCGGGTCGCCGACCGGTCTGCGGTAGGTGAGGAACCTGAACAGGTCTGACAGGTGCGCCTCGATTTCGGTCGCAGACAGCGTGCCCATCCGGGCCGCGGCGAGCTCGATCGCCAGCGGCAGCCCGTCGAGCCTTCGGCAGATCCGCCCGGCCACAGCCACGAGATCGGCTTCAGCGGGAGCGCCGCCCCGCGCTGCCGACGCGCGGTCAAGGAACAATTGCACCGCTGGAGCCGTTGCCACCGCACCCTCGGAGTGCTCGGGCGGGACTGCCAGCGGCCGCACCTGGTAGGTGACCTCTCCGGGCAGCCCGAGGGACTCACGGCTGGTGGCCAGCACCCGCAACCCTGGCGAGACCCGCAGGAGCGAACCAGCAAGTTCCGCGCACGCGTCGAGCACATGCTCACAGTTGTCGAGCAACAACAGCAGTTCGGCCGGCCGCAGGCGGTAGCGCAGCGCCTCCGTCACCGGCATGTCACCTTCTTGCCTGACTCCCAGTGCAGCCATCACCTGAGCAGGCACCAGATCAGGGTCGGCGATCCCGGCCAGCTCGGCCAGCCATACGCCGTCGGGGAACCGGTCGACCACGCCAGTCGCTGCCTCCACGGCGAGCCGGGTCTTGCCGGCCCCGCCCGGCCCGGTCAGCGTGATCAGCCGCGCCTCATCGAGCAGGCGCTCGAGTTTGGCCAGATCCTGTTCGCGGCCAAGGAAGCTGGTCAGGGGCGCGGGCAGGTTATGCCGCGAGGGCCGGCGCGCCTCCGGCACCTCCTGGCGCAGGACCGCCTGCTCAAGCCGTCGTAGCTCCTCGCCGGGCTCCAGGCCGAGCTCGGCCGCCAGCGTATCCCGTGCTCGCCGGTATGCCGCCAGCGCGTCGGCTTGCCGCTCGTGGCGGTACAAGGCGAGCACAAGCAGCCGCCACAGGCGCTCGCGCACGGGGTGCTCGGCGACCAGACGCTCAAGCTCACCAGTAACCCGAGCATGCCGTCCGAGTTCTATGTCGGCTTCGATTCGGCCCTCGATCGCCGTCAGCCGAAGCTCATCGAGCCTGGCGCTCTCTAGAGCCAGCGCATCGATGTCGCAGACATCGGCCAGCGCCCGACCCTGCCAGAGTTCAAGCGCCTCAGCGAAGCGGCTGGTCGCGGCGGCCGGGTCGGCGTTGCCCAACGCAGCGTGGCCGGCTGCCGCGAGCCGTTCAAACTGATCGATGTCGACGCGACCGGAATCGACCGTGAGCACATATCCGCCACCGCGGGCCGCCACTTGTACCTCAGGCTCGAGCAACCCGCGCAGTCGTGAGACGTATGACCGAAGTGTCTTGGCCGCGCCGGAGGGCGGTTCGCCTCGCCAGACGTCCTCGACCAGACGCTCGGTCGGCACCGCCCTGCCCTTCTCGAGCAGGAGCAGTGCCAGGACCGCTCGCTGCTTCGGCCCGCCAAGCGCGATCTCGCGGCCGCACCTGGTAGCGCCTACCGGGCCAAGCAGCCGGACCTCGAGCTCTCTCCCGCTGGTCACGGGCGAGTCAGCCACAGCCACGCAAGCATGATCCGCCTGACCAGCGGATCATGGCAAACTAGGCCGCGCCGCCGCGGCCACCGGATCGGTTTGGGGCACGTGCCACCCGGGCAGTACGACGCGAGGCACCTGGTCGGGGGTCGTGACCCCGCGTCGTGCCACAGCTCATCGCTCGCGGATGCATTTGAAATCGGGGGGTCTGCATGCCGTACATCACGGTAGGTCGCGAGAATTCTGGAAACATCAATATCTACTACGAGGATCACGGAACCGGGATGCCGGTAGTCCTGATTCACGGCTATCCGCTGAGCGGGCGTGCCTGGGATAAGCAAGTCCCAGCGCTGCTGGAAGACCGGCGCCGCGTTATCACGTACGACCGGCGCGGGTTCGGCCGCTCCAGCCAGCCGACCTCTGGCTACAACTACGACACGTTCTGCGGCGATCTCGCCACCTTGCTCAACGTCTTGGACCTGCGGGACGTCACCCTGGTTGGTCACTCGATGGGGACCGGCGAAGTCACGCGCTACCTGGGCCGATACGGCTCGGCCCGGATCGCCAAGGCCGTCCTCGTATCGCCCATCCCGCCGTTCATGCTCCAGACACCGGACAACCCTGAAGGCCTGCCGGCCAGCATGTTCGATGGGTTCATGCAGAGCGCCCGCCAGGACACCCCGGCGTGGATGAAGGGGTTCCTTGACACCTTCTACAACATTGACGTCCTCGGCGGCACGCTGGTCAGCGACCAGGCGTTCCAGGCCAGCTTCAACATCGCGACGTCCGCATCCGCTACGGCCGCGGTGGCATGCATACCGACGTGGGAGACCGACTTCCGCGCCGACCTGCCCAGGATCGACGTTCCGACGCTGGTCATTCAGGGCGACGCTGACCGGGTCCTGCCGATCGCCAATACCGGCCAGCGGCTGCCTGGCATGATCAACGACCTGCAAATGGTCGTGATCGACGGCGGCCCGCACGCCATTTCCTGGACTCATGCCGACGAGGTCAACAGCGCGCTGCTCAAGTTCATGGCCTAGCTGGGTACCGGGCCGGCCTGGACGGGTAGCTGCGACGACCGAGTTTGGGTAATCACACCGATGCCCATTGCGGCAGCGCCCGCCAATACTTGCGGCGTCGGGGACACCGGGTCCCGTCGGCATCGGAGGTGAGAACCGCAACCTCCGATGCGCGAATCACGGGATCGGAGGGGTCTCGATGTCACCGCTGATGAGTAGTAGAGAAGACAGGGTCGCTCAGAAGGCGGCCGCGAACGCCGAGATCGAGCGGCTGTGCTCGCTGCCCGTCCCGGACTTGGCAGCGACGATCCTGCCGGCCTGGGCGTCGGCGAAGCGGCCCGCTTCGAGCCGGCCTGCCCATGACGTGGCGGAGTGGCTGATGGCGGACTACCTTCGGCGCCCGATCGCAGCGGAGCTGTTTCTCGCGCCTGCCGTGGAAGAGGCCATCCAGGCGCTCGAACTCTCTGGCTTGCTGATACGCAGGTTCCCGGCAAGTGGCGGTTCCGCCGTCGACCTCACCAGGCTTGGCTGGGAGGCACTAGCGCGCCGGACCGTTCGACGGTACCTGCCAGCGCGTCCCCCGGCATTTGCCGATGGTCCGGCCGACCCGGCGCTCCAGGATCTGCCAGCATCGGTTGTCGCGCTTGCTCGGACCGGCAAGTTCGGTGAAGCGGTGCAGCGGCACAAGGACATGACCGGTGCCGACCTCCGGCAGGCGGAGAACATCGTGAAGGCTCTGACCGTGCTACCGGTATCGGCCTTCTGACAGCACGGCTATTCGGAGCTCGGAGCCTAATGGGGCATTTCGGCGACGCCCTGCGCCACCGCGCACGGTGCGCATAGCGGTACGTCGATGACCCCGTCGCGCGCGGAGGCCAGCCTGCGCGTGATCACCGCGCGGTTGTCACATACCCCCACGTCCTGCGGGTGTGAGCGAGCGCACGAGCATTCACAGTCGCGTCGCGCCCAGATGACCGTGCTGCGCCAGCTCTGCACCACTGCGAGCACAGCCGGATCGCTTGTGAGCTTTTGGAAGGCCTCGGCGGTCACTGCCGCCATTCGCTCGGCCCACTCGGCAGCCACGGCCGTGGCAGCCTGCCAGGCAGCGACATACTGGCGCGCCGGACCGTCTTTGGTGCTGCTCACAACCGCATCGTCTCACCCGGGCCGTAGGTTGGCCAGCGGGCGCAGGCGCCCTGGGAGCGATGATCTGCCCGGGCGCTTCTTATCCTGCAGGAGTGGGGCACATCCGGGTTGGCACCGCGTCGTGGACGGACCGGACCCTGATCGAGCCCGGCTGGTACCCGCCCGAGGCCAGCACGCCTGAGAAGCGGCTGCGTTATTACGCACGCCAGTTC
>Ga0126378_10002837_pt1 | contig 12935 bp, 11 predicted proteins | sample PanSoiMetPlot_23_FD_92587 | JGI IMG/M metagenome (GOLD analysis project Ga0126378, IMG submission 92587) | Tropical forest soil microbial communities from Panama - MetaG Plot_23 | ecosystem: Environmental > Terrestrial > Soil > Tropical forest > Bulk soil | place: Panama | collected 2016-02-17
CCGTCATTGTGGTTGACCTTGCCTGGCTGGGTCATGCCCGGGTCGGCCCAGTAGGTGAGGCCCTGCTCGGCGATGCGGCCGAAGATGGCGTCGAAGTCGTCCTCGCCGATCAGGAACGCGTAGTGCTGCGCGGCGACGTCCCCGGTCGTCTCCCCGTAGTCCAGCGAGACGCCGTTGTCCACCTCGACGACGAGGAACGGCCCGAACCTCGTCGCGGGCGGCAGGCCGAGAATCCCGGCCAGGAACGCCGCCGACCGCTGCTGGTCCCGGCACCGCACGATGGTGTGGTTCAATTGCACGCTCACCTGACAACTCCTCCTAACCCGCCAGCCTACGAGCCGATCTGGGCGGAGGTGAATCCGGCGTCCGGCCACCAATGACGCAGCACGCGGTAGGGGGCTGTGCCCTCGGCCGCTACCGCGATGCCGAAGCGGCGGGGTCCGGGCACATCCTGGACCAGGTAGGGGCCGGGGAGCGGGCCCCAGGGATCGTGAACGACGGCGCGGCCGGTGGCTCCGACCGGCAGCCGCAGGCCCTGGAGCAGCCGCCCGCCGGTGACCTTGACACACGCCTCCTTCCTCGCCCACAGCCGGGTGAATCGGCGGGCCTGCGCGGCCGGGGCCGCGTCCACCACGAACCGTGCCTCCGCCGCCGGGAAGAACCGCTCGGCAACCCGGATGGCGTGGCTGCGCGTGGGAAACACCTGCACGTCGATCCCGACCCGCCGCGCGTCAAGAATGGCCAGGGCGGCCAGGTCGCCCGAGTGCGAGAGGCTGACGTGCACACCGGCGTCGGCGTCAGCGAGTTCCGGCTTGCCGTTCGGCCCCGTCCGCCAGCGAACCTGGTGGGCGGCGATCCGCAGGTGGCGGCCGAGGATGAGCCGTGCCGCCCCGTGCGCGGCGGCAAACCGGCGGCCGTGATCGGCCCCCACCCGTTCAGCCCGCGCGGCCCGCGCCCGCTCGCTGGTGTCGAGCGCCGCCGCAAGCTCCGCGAGCACCGGCGGCGGCAGGTCCTGGCGGATCAGCCAGACGTGGACGGTTTCGGGTCTGTCCGCACCCGTTGTCACCGCACCGGCTGCCGCCGGCCCCGTCGTCACCAGCCCTCCGCCGGCCGCAGCGCCCGTTGCCGCGGTTCACTCGCTGCGGCGGTACCCGGTGAGCCACCCGGCCGGGACTGGGAAAGGGAGCCGATCAGGAACCCGGTCATCTGGCCGTCCCGCTCGATGGCGAAGCTTGTGCCGGTGAAGTGCTCGAAGAACAGGCGGGGCAGCATGGGCGAGACCTGCCGGCCGCCCACCACTCATCCATCACCGCTACCACCGGTGCGTGGCCGGACGGGCGCACCGAGCGAATCTGCACCGCGTTCCTCCTTCCCGCGCTGGCCGTATGCCCGCAAGCGCGGAGCCGCACCTGCCCCAGCACGGCCTCGTTTTTGGGTTAGTATCAAGCCAAGCACACGGGAGCTCGGGCTGACCGGGCTGAGAGGGTGGCTGGCCGCCAAGGCCTCCGCGCCACCGACCGTCTGAACCTGACCGGGTAATGCCGGCGTAGGGAGATGAGAGGGCCGTGGCGGGCACGGCGGGCACCATCGCGGTTGAGCTTCGCGAGGTTGGGAAGGCCTTCGGCGAGGTGGTTGCCCTGAGGGGCATCGACCTTGTGGTTCCGCGCCAGTCGAGGGTCGGGATTGTGGGCCCGAGCGGAGGGGGCAAGACGACCCTCCTCCAGATCGTCGCCGGCCTGCTGGATGCGAGCACCGGGGTGGTCCGCGTCGAGGGCGCCACCATGGCGCGGCAGCGGCTGGTGCACTGCGCTCTGATGCCGCAACGTGACCTGCTGCTGCCGTGGCGCACGGCCCTTGACAACGCCGCGATCGCCCTGGAGAACCGGGGTGTGTCGCGGGCGGAGGCCCGCGCACGGACGCGCCCGCTATTCGAGCGCTTCGGGCTGGCAAGTTTTGAGAACACGCGGCCCGCGCGGCTGTCGGGCGGCATGCGACAGCGGGTGAGCTTCCTGCGGACCCTGATGGCGGATAAAGACGTCCTGCTGCTTGATGAGCCGTTTGGCGCGCTCGACTCGATCACCCGGGCCCAGTTGCAGCAGTGGCTTGTTCACGCCATGAACGCGGTCCCGCGCACGGTGCTCCTGGTCACTCACGACGTCGAGGAGGCGCTGCTGCTCAGCCACCGCGTGGTGGTGCTGTCGGAGCGGCCCGGGCGTGTGGTCTGTGTCCTTGACACCGATCACAGCGCCGGAGGCTCGAGGCGGGAGATCGTGACGAGCCCGCAGTTCGTGTCGTTGAAGGAACGGGCGCTGGAGGCGCTCGGGTCATGAGTGACACGACACGAGAGGCGGCCCGGGAGCAAAGCCCGGTGCCCGCGGCACCAGCCAGATCCCGGCGGGTCTCCGCCATCTTCCGGCGCTTTGTGCCTCCTCTTCTGGTCACGCTCGGCGCGATCGGCCTGTGGGAGCTGGTCCTGCGGCTGGCGGTGGTCCCCGAGTACCTGCTCCCCACGCCGTCGGAGATCGCCGCCGACATGAAGAGCGATTGGCCGGTGCTGGAGCCCGCGCTGCTGGTCACCCTCCGCGAGGTCCTGCTCGGTTTCGCGATCTCAGTGGCGGCAGGCGTGGGGCTGGCCGTGCTCCTTCACTTGTTCTCCGTTGTAAGGCGCGCGGTCTACCCACTCCTGATCGGCTCGCAGACGGTTCCGATCGTCGTCCTCGCGCCGGTGCTGGTGATCCTCTTCGGGTACGGCACCATGCCCAAGCTGGTCATCGTCGCACTGATCTGCTTCTTCCCCATCGTGGTCAACGGGATCGACGGTCTGCGGTCCGTGGACAGCGAGCTCATCAGCATGATGCGAACGCTCGACGCCTCCCGCTGGGCGATTTTCCGCCGGGTCGAGTTCCCGGCGGCCCTGCCGTCAATGTTCTCGGGGATGCGGATCGCGGCGACGTTCGCCGCCATCGGCGCGGTGTTCGGGGAGTGGTCGGGGTCGAACCAGGGACTGGGCTACGTGATGCTCGCCGCAACCCCGAACCTGCTCACCGCCAGGATCTTCGCGTCAATCGTGCTCCTGACCGTCATCGCGCTGGCGCTCTTCGGCACCGTGTCGCTGCTCGAACGGATCTTCGTGCCGTGGGCACCCAGGCGAAATCCCATGGTGTGAGCGTGGCGGGCGGGCACAGCCCGCTGCGCCACCAGCGCCCGCAGATAGGAAGCGAAAGGATGAGTCCGCCATGAACCAGACCAAGGCCGCTGGCTGGCGATGGCTGATCGCCGGCCCGGCCGTCGCGGTCCTCGCATCGGCGTGCACCAGCAGTTCAACGCCGGCACCGGGATCTGGCGGCGGTCCGCCGAACGCCGCACCTGCCGCATCGCTCACCGTGGAGCTTGATTGGGTGCCGAACCCCGATCATGTCGGCTTGTACTACGCGCAGGAGAAGGGGTACTTCGCCGGGCGGCACGTCACTGTGAATTTCCGGGTTCCCTCCGGCGCCGCCGACCCGCTCAAGCTGGTCGGGCTCAACAGGGCGGACCTTGCGGTCTCCTACGAGCCGGAGATGTTCTACGGCCAGCAAGCGGGCCTGCCGGTGGTCGCGGTGGCCGCGGTCGTCCCGGTTCCCCTCAACGGCCTCATCGTCTCGCCGAAGATCGGCGTCACGGGGCTCTGCCAAATCAGCGGGCACTCCGTGGGGTTCGCCGGCGTGCCGAGCGACTACGCCTTCTACAACACGTTGCTGCGCACCTGCCACCTGTCCGTCAAGCAGGTCCCGCATCAAGCCGTTGGGTACAACCTGGTGCCCTCGCTCTTGTCGGGGAAGGTGGACGCGATCATTGGCGGATACCGCAACGTCGAAGCGATCCAGATCAGCCAGGAGATGAAAAAGAAGGCAACCGATTTCCCCGCGAACGAGTTCGGGGTGCCCAACTACGACGAGCTGGTACTCGTCGCGAACGCGCGCCGGCTCGGGTCGGATCCCGCCTATGCCAGCGCCGTCAAGCGCTTTGTCGCCGCGCTGGTCGCCGGGACCAGCGCGGCGGTGAAGAACCCGGCCGGGGCCACCACGATCATGCAGGCAGTGAGCCAGTACAAGCCGTCGTTCCTCCAGGTGAGCGTTCCCTACACGCTAACGCTGCTCGGCAAGAACAATGGCATGAAGACCGGGTGCCTGAGCCCCGGCGCGTGGCAGAGCTTCGGGAACTGGATGAAGGCACACAAGCTGCTTCATGACGCCCCCAGCGCCACCGCCATCATGACCGACAAGTACCTCCCCTATCCCTCGTGCTGAAGGTCCGTGGGCTCCCGTGCCGTCGTCCCCCGCTCGCCGGTGCCACGTGAGCGCCGCGGCCCGGCGGCCGGTCGGCCTGTTCGTCCACGGCATGGGCAGGGGGCTGGCCGAGCCCGACTGGACCCCGCTCACCGGCGGCGAGGTGACCGGCATCCTCGACCGGTACGACGGCCCGCGCGCCGGCCGGCGTCCCGCCGGCGCGGACATCGCCTGGCGCAGCCCCAGGCCGATGTCGGCCGCCGCGCTGGTACGCAGGTCAGGGCGGAAGCTATTCGTTAAGCGGCATGGGAAACGGGTCAGGAACGCCGGGCAGCTCATGGCGGAGCACGCCTTTGCCGGCCACCTGCGCGGCCAGGGCCTGCCGGTTCCCGCGGTGCTCCGCGCCGCGGACGGTTCGGCCGCGCTGACCCTGGACGGCTGGGTGTACGAGGTGCACGAGGTGGCCGCGGGCGTCGACCTGTACCGCGACGCCGTGTCCTGGTCGCCGTTCGCCAGCCTCGGCCACGCGCGGGCGGCGGGCGCCGCGCTGGCCCGGCTGCACCGCGCCGCCGCCGGGTTCGGCTGGCCGGCCCGGCCGTGGGGCGTGCTGGTGAACTCCTGTCACGTCATCACGGCGGCGGACCCGCTGGCGGAGGTGGAACGGCTGCTGGGCCGGTGGCCCGCGCTCGCCGGCTACCTGGGCAAACGTCCCTGGCGGGACGATCTCACCCGCTACCACCTCCCGGCCATCGCACGGGCCGCGCCGCTGCTCGCGCGGCTGCCGCGGCAGTGGGGGCACGGCGATTGGCATCCCTCCAACCTGACCTGGACGTCCGCCGCGGCCGACGCCGGCGTGGCCGGCATATTCGACTTCGGGCTGGCGAACCGGACCTTCGCGGTCCACGACCTCGCGGTCGCGCTCGAACGGAGCACGGTCGGCTGGCTGGACCTGGCCGAGTCCGGCCGCGCCGGCGCGGACCTGGCAGCGGTCGACGCGCTGCTCGACGGGTACGAGACGGCCAGGCCGCTGGGCGGGCTGGAGGCCGCGGCGCTCGCCGAGGTGCTCCCCGTGGCCCACCTCGAGTACGCGCTGTCGGAGATCGAGTACTTCGCCGGCGTGGTGCACTCCCCGGCCAACGCCGACCTCGCCTACGGCTACCTAGTGGACCACGCCCGCTGGTTCACCGGGCCCGACGGGCTGGCCCTGCTCGGCCACCTGCGCCGCCGGGCCCGGCGGGCCGCCGGTGCCGCCCAGCCCGTCCGGCCGGCCGCCGGTGCCGCCCAGCCCGCGCGGCCGGCCGCCGCGAGCTGACTCATACTCGGGGCATGACCGATGGAGCGCGGATCAGAAGCGCCGGCCCCGCGGACGCGCGCGCGCTGGCCGGGGTTCACCGCCGCACCGTGCTCGTCGCGTACGCCGGCTCCCGGGGCGCCCGGGGTAGCGTGTTCGCCATGGATCTTGGGCTGCGCGGGACCCGGGCGCTTATCACGGGGGGAAGCCGGGGGATCGGCTTCGCGGTGGCGCAGGCACTGGCCGCCGAGGGGGCGGCGGTCGGGCTCGTCGCCCGCAACCGCGACGGCCTGGCCCGCGCGGCGCGGCGCCTGGCCGATCGCGGTGTTCCGGTGGCGACCACGGCCGCCGACGTCACCGACACCGAGATGCTAAGCCTCGCGGTGGAAGACATCGCCGCCTCGCTGGGCGGGCTCGACCACCTGGTGGCCAACGCCGGCGGCACCATCGGCGGGAACCTGGCGGATTCGGGCCCGGGCGACTTTGCCGCCACCTTCGCCCTGAACGCCGGGCACGCCGCCGAACTGATCCGCGAAGCGCTGCCGCACCTGAAGGCCGCGGGCGGTGGCGCGTGCGTGATCATCTCCTCGATCACCGGCATGCGCCCGGCCCCGCGCACCACCTACGCGGTCGCCAAGGCGGCCGAGATCCACCTGGCCGCGACCGCCGCCGCCGAACTCGGGCCCCTGAACATCCGGGTGAACGCGGTCAGCCCCGGGTCGATCCTGTTTCCCGGTGGATCGTGGGAAAGGTTCGGCGCCGAACATCCCGACGCGTTCGCCGAATTCCGCGACACCCAGTTCCCCATGGGACGGCTAGGGCGGCCCGAGGAGGTCGCCGACGTTGTCGCGTTCCTGCTGTCCAAGCGCGCGTCGTGGATCACCGGTGCCAACATCGTGGTCGACGGCTGCCAGGCCTACCCGAGCGCGCGCCGCTTCGCCAGTGGCCGGTAGCGGGCCCGTCCGGGGGCGGCCGGGCGGGCCGATGACCGGCGCTGCCCGCCCGGTAGGGATTTCCCGCGCCGGGCTGGCCGGGCGGCGCGGGCAGGCTCGCGCGTGCTACCCGGTAAATGACGGCACCGGTCACATAGAAGATGGCCGTGGTTCCCAGGGCCAGCGAGTCCCGTCCGTCCGCATAGGCGCGCGTATTTCCCGCTTCGCAGATGACCCAAGACTGTTGCCGAGCTGCTGATATCTGCTCAATAACGAGCGTATAGCGCCAAAATCAGGAAAAGCGGGGCGACAGTGTATATGGGACCCGGCTTACTGACAATAACCGCGCCGGATCAGGTTCCGTGCGCCGTGCCGTCAGCCCGGGCACGGCAGGTGCGGTCAGGCGGATACCGCGCGCTCGGCGATCACCTGGGCAGGGATGACCCGGACCAGCAGCTCGCCGGGCACGCCGTTGCGGGCGCCGAACTCCTCCGCCCTGGCCGCCCCCATATACCGGCCGCCGATGCGCGTGGCCGCGGCCCGCACCTCGTCGACCTCCTCGCTCACCTGGGCCGCTCCTTCCACGATGACGAAAGAGTAAGGAGGGGCCGGATCGTCCACGGACGCCGTGATCCGGCGGTCCCGCCGCAGCGTGCGGCCCTTCACGGATTCCGCGGACGTTGTGAACACCAGCTGGAAGGCCCCCGGCCGTCCCTCAGGCACGAACCACACGGGCTTGACGTGAGGTCTCCCATCTGCCCGGACCGTACCTATATGGGCGGTTCGCGTTCCTTCGGACAAGAATTCCCAAATCTCCTGATCGGTCATGGCGGGCACCCGTTCGCCTCCTCATCGGCCGTTCGGCAAAGGGTACGCGGCGGCCTCAACCGGGCCCGGAACAGGCCCGCATCATACGCCTGGAGCATCCGCGATGCCACCGTTGGCTGGGTCTTGACCCCGGATTTGCCCGTTGCTAGATTCCCCCCGGAGCAGTCTCAAAATACGAGATGCTCTCTCTGTCACAAGCGGAGAATTGCCCGGCTCCGCGCAGGCCGGCAAATCGGGAGGAGATGCTTGTGCGACCACGCTTGGTAAAAATCCGAGGATCGGCATGGAAACTTGCCATCCCCGCCGTGGCCCTGGCCGCGGCCGGCCAGCTCGCGCTGACCGGAGCCGCCTCCGCCACCCACATCACGGCAGCGGCGAATCATGCCGCGCACACGATCCAGCCCGCCAGGGTCAACAGCCTGGACTGCAACGGCTGGAGCAAGAAGTACGTCTCGGCCTCCCCGCACATGCGTATGCTGTGCACGGACCCGGTGGGGTCCTACGGCGGCCACCTGACCCGGGCCCTTGACAACGGCCACTACGTCGGCCACGACGAGCCGAGCGTCAAGTTCATTTCCGCGCAGGCGGGCTCGGGCAACACCATGAGCTACGGGATGAGGCTGCCCAAGGACCCGAAGAAGGCCCCGACCGCCAGCGGCAGCGTTACGCACTACGGTGAGCTGAGCGTCGCGCCCTGGTTCGGCCTGCCCATGTGCGACCCGCGCTCCTACCCGGAGAACCCGTGCAAGCCCGACAGCGACAGCAACACGGGGTTGGGCACCCCTTCGGATGCGGGCTCGGCGTTCATGGAGCTGCAGTTCTACGCGCCGGGGTTCACGCCGTTCATCGACAACGTCAGCTGTAGCAAGACGCAGTGGTGCGTCGCGCTGACCATCGACAGCCTTTCCTGCAACTTCAACTTCAAGGTCTGCAACAACAACTGCTTCGAGACTGTCAACCGCTCCTTCCTGCAGACCAACGGCATACCGCCCGGGCCGCCCGCCCCGCAGGACCCGAGCACGGGCACGTTCTTCGGGAACGCGAAGACGCTCAAGATGAACCCCGGGGACGTGCTCAAGGTGTCCATCAGCGACCCGGCGGGCGGTTTCCTGACGAGAGTCACCGACATGACAACGCATCAGACCGGGTTCATACAGGCGAGCGCCAAGAACGGGTTCACCAACACCAACGGGGTCAGCAAGAGCGGCAAGATCCTGGACTGCTCGGGCACCCCGTTCACCTGGCACGCCGAGTACAGCTCGGCCAAGAAGCAGAACCAGGTGCCGTGGGCCGCGCTGGAGGGCGGCGTGCTGATGCAGCAGGAGCTCGGGCACGCCGAGTCCTGCAGCTCGGTCGCCAACAAGCTGGGGTTCTCCGCCAGCCTCTCCGGCGGCACCTCGTTCAAGGACCCGAACGTCTTCTGGAACTGTGTGGGCGGCAGGGAAGGCGCCACCAGCAAGGGCGAGGGCCCCTGCAGCTTCAAGACCGGCGCCTGCAAGGGCGCGAAGACCCAGGGCAAGAACGGCCCGGTGGCGTGCCCGAGCAACAACTTCACGTCCGGCCAGCTTTGCGAGTTCTCCGACGCCGCCTGCTTCCCGAAGGGGACGCGCACGGCGGTGCTGAACGGCAAGGCGGTCAAGGAAACCGACCGGGTCGCCATCTGCCTGCAGAACGTGACCCAGAACGGTGACCTCGACTTCGAGGGGAACCCCTACCGGGCGGACTGGCCGAACGGCAGCCCGAACTTCCCGCAGCCGTTCAGATACGTCGGGCCGTTCACACGCGGGCATCCGTATCCGCAGATCCAGTACGAGACCAACGCGGCGGCCTCCGAGCGCCTGTGCCACATCGTCACCGGCAGCGGCTGCACCGCCCCGCCGATCGGCGCGAAGTTCTACCCGTTCTGGTCGCTGAACAACACCCAGACCCTGCCCGGCATCACCAAGCCCGGGGCCTGTATCTGGAACTTCGGCAACGACATCAAGGGAGTCACCAAGGCCGACTTCGGCAAGACCAAGCAGTACGGGAAGCCCGACATCGCGCGGTTCGGCGGCACGCTCACCAGTCCGGTCCTCCCGAACCCGACCCTGGCGGCGGGCTGCAAGTAGTCCGTGCACGTGTAGCCGGCAGCCGCGTCTGCTAACAGGCAGAACTACTGCCGAGGCCGGCCCGGCCGCCCGGTTCCAACCGGGCGGCCGGACCGGCTGTTCATGGGGGGTCGCGGGCTGGCGGCTCTACCGGCGCCCGGCGGGCCCCGCGGATCGGCCGGCGGCCGGCCGCCACGGGGTGGCCCGCAGGCCCGGGCCGGCAATTGCTAGAGGTTAAGCAAACGGAATCCACCGGCACGGCAACGCCCCGGTTGCTGCCGTCCCGGTGAATTCCGGCGGGGCCTGCTGGGAACCTCAGATCCGCGTCCACGCCTCCGTGAGCACGCCGCGCAGGATCTGCTCCATCTCGTCGAAGTGTTCCTGCGTGCAGGTGAGCGGGGGAGCGAGCTGGATCACCGGGTCTCCCCGGTCGTCGGCGCGGCAGATCAGGCCGGCGTCGAACAGCGCCTGGGACAAGAACCCGCGCAGCAGCCGTTCCGACTCGTCATCGCTGAACGTCTCGCGCGTGGCCTTGTCCTTGACGAGCTCGATCCCGTAGAAGTACCCGTCGCCGCGGACGTCGCCGACGATCGGCAGGTCGCCCAGCTTCTCCAGGGTGCCGCGGAACGCATCCTCGTTCGCGCGCACGTTGCCGAGCAGGTCCTCGGCCTCGAAGACATCGAGGTTGGCCAGCGCCACCGCGGCGGAGACGGGATGGCCGGCGAAGGTGACCCCGTGCAGGAACGTGGTGGGGCCGCTGGCGAAGGGCTCCATCAGCCGGTCGCTGACCATCATGCCCCCAAGCGGGGCGTAACCCGAGGTCACGCCCTTGGCGAAGGTGATGATGTCGGGCTGGTAGCGGTAGCGCTGCGAGCCGAAGTAGTAGCCGAGCCGGCCGAAGGCGCAGATGACCTCGTCGGACACCAGCAGCACGCCGTAGCGGTCGCAGATCTCGCGTACCCGCTGGAAGTAGCCGGGCGGTGGCGGGAAGCAGCCACCGGAATTCTGGACCGGCTCGAGGAACACCGCGGCGACCGACTCCGGTCCCTCCCGCACGATCGCCCGCTCGATCTCGCCAGCCGCCCACCGGCCGAAGGCCTCCACGTCGTGGGCGGCGAACTCGGGCGCACGGTAGAAGTTCGTGTTCGGCACCCGCACCCCGCCCGCGGGCAGCGGCTCGAACGGCGCCTTGATCGGCGGCAGGCCGGTGACCGCCAGCGCCCCCATCGACGTGCCGTGGTAGGCGATCTCGCGGCTCAGCACCTTGTAGCGGCCGTGCTGGCCGACGGTCGCGAAGTACTGCTTGGCCAGCTTCCACGCGGACTCGACGGCCTCCGAGCCGCTGGTGGTGAAGAAGACCCGGTTCAGGTCACCGGGGGCGAGCGCGGCCAGCCGTTCGGCAAGCTCGATCGCCCGCGGGTGCGCATACGACCACAGCGGGAAGTAGGCGAGCTCGGTGGCCTGACGCGCGCCCGCCTGAGCCACCTCGGCCCTGCCGTGCCCGATCTGGGACACGAACAGCCCCGACAGCCCATCCAGGTAGCGCTTGCCGCGGGAGTCGAACACGTACTGGCCGGACCCGCGCACGATCACCGGCACGTCCCCGGCCGAATAGGACGACATGCGGGTGAAGTGCAGCCACAGGTTGCGGTGCGCTGCCACCTGGAGGGCCTCGTTGCTCATGCCGCCGGCCTGCCGCGGAGTGCTCATCTTGTCCCCCAGCTGTAGGTCTGCTTGCGGAGTTTTAGGTAGACGAAGGTCTCGGTGCTTGTGACGGTCGGCACCGTGCGCACCTGGCGCAGGATCTCGAGCAGGTGGTCATCGTCCTCGCAGACGACTTCGATGAGCAGGTCGTATGCCCCCGAGGTGATCACCACGTAGTCGATCTCATCCATGCCCGCCAGGTGGTCGGCCACCTGCTCGAGGTCACCGGCGCACTTGATGCCGATCATGGTCTGCCGGTGAAAACCGAGCGTCATGGGATCGGTCACCGCGACGATCTGCATGACGCCACCGTCGACCAGGCGCTGCACGCGCTGCCGGACGGCGGCCTCGGACAGGCCGACCGCCTTGCCGATCGCCGCGTACGAGCGCCTCCCGTCCTGCTGCAGCTGCTCGATGATGCGCTTTGACACGTCATCGAGAAGCACGCGGGCCGTGTTGCGGCCACTTCCCCGGCTCCGGCGGCTGCCGTCGATACTCGCCGGTACCGGGATGGCTGTCGCTGGGCTGTGAGCCATCGGTCGCCCTCCTTCGCAAGGCAATCGTGTCACGATCGCGGCGATTGTCAACTGATTTCGTCGAAATAAGTCTCATCTACCACGGAATCACTTGTACACGGCCTGAATGTCTGCCAGTGTCGGATCAGCTGGTTTCAGGAAGCAGCGTGTGATTGGGAGGCAGGCGTTGACATCCACCGCTCAAGCCGCGGCCGGCCTTCAGGTGCTGAGCAACTTCGTCAACGGCGGGCGTGCTCCCGCCGCTGACGGCCGGACCAGCGCCGTGGTCGACCCGAGTACCGGCGAGGCCTACGCGGCCGCGCCCCTGTCCGGCCGGGAGGATGTGGGGGCCGCGACGCGCGCCGCGGCGGCCGCCTTCGAGGGCTGGCGGGACGCGACCCCCGCCGAGCGCAGCCTGGCGCTGCTGAAGATGGCGGACGCGGTCGAGGCACGGGGCCAGGAGATCGTCGAGGCGGAATGCCGCAACACCGGCAAACCGCTCGCGCTCACCATGGCCGAGGAACTCCCGCCGCTCGTGGACGAACTGCGGTTCTTCGCCGGCGCCGCCCGCATCCTGGAAGGGTCCTCCGCCGGTGAGTACCTGGCGCGCCACACCTCCTGGATCCGCCGCGAGCCCGTCGGCGTGTGCGCCCAGGTGACCCCCTGGAACTACCCGATGATGATGGCGGTGTGGAAGTTCGCCCCGGCGCTCGCGGCCGGCAACACCGTGGTACTCAAGCCCTCCGACACCACCCCGGTGACCACGCTCATGCTGGCCGAGATCGGCGCCGAGTTCCTCCCGCCCGGCGTGCTGAACGTGATCTGCGGTGACCGGGACACCGGCCGGGCGCTGGTCGCCGACCCGGCCCCCGCGATGGTGTCGGTGACCGGCAGCGTGCGGGCCGGCATGGAGGTCGCCGCGGCGGCGGCCCTCGACCTCAAGCGCGTCCACCTGGAACTCGGCGGAAAGGCCCCGGTGATCGTTTTCGACGACGCCGATGTGGAGAAGACGGCCGCGGGCATCGCGGGAGCGGGGTACTACAACGCGGGGCAGGACTGCACCGCCGCGACCCGGGTGCTCGCGGGCCCGGGCATCGCGCGCGACCTGACCGCGGCGCTGGTGGAACAGGCGCGGGGTACCACCGTGGGCGGTCTCGACGTGCCCGGTGCCGACTTCGGCCCGCTGAACAACCAGGCGCAGCTCGCAAGGGTCGAGGGGTTCGTGAACCGCCGCCCGGACCACGCGGAGGTGGTGACCGGCGGGCAGCGGGTGGGGGAGCGGGGCTACTGCTTCGCCCCCACCGTGGTGA
>Ga0126378_10002838_pt1 | contig 12933 bp, 12 predicted proteins | sample PanSoiMetPlot_23_FD_92587 | JGI IMG/M metagenome (GOLD analysis project Ga0126378, IMG submission 92587) | Tropical forest soil microbial communities from Panama - MetaG Plot_23 | ecosystem: Environmental > Terrestrial > Soil > Tropical forest > Bulk soil | place: Panama | collected 2016-02-17
AATGAGACACTCGGCTTCGGCTCCCTCGTTGGTGGCGCAATTGCGTTGTGAGTCCGCACCAGAGCCAGCCGCAAGATCGGCTGATCGGTCATCACCGGCCTGCTGAGGCCTGCGAACGTCCTTGACTCCGCTGTTCAGATCATCCTTGCGACGGATGCTCGCTGGAGACACTTAGCTTCTGCCGCTTGACGAAGAACAGACGCAACAGAGCCCCCTCTCCTATGAGTTCTCCGATGGAGCGAAAGGCGAAATATGGAAAGAATAACAAGAAGATAATAATTAGCTCCGCGATCATCTCCTCGGGATTGCGGCCGACAATGCTTGTCATCGACTGCCCGATCCCTCGCCCGTGAATCAGTCCAACGACGGTCTCCTCGATGACATCGAGCACGATCACCACCGCCAGGAACACAAGCGACTGGTGAAGGGTCTGCCAAATGAGCGGCCTGGTTCGAATTCCCTCTGCCACATGGAATGCCCGCCCGACGAGCACAAACTTGGCTATAAGGGCCGCTTTGATGGCCGCCAGGCCCAATGGCCACCACTCGACACCTTGGCCCTGGAGGATCGTCGACTTGAAGAACACCAGCGCGACGAAGGGGATGTAGAAATATACCGTGAGAATGGCGAACTCTTTCGTGTCGGTGAGAGCTCTGTCACGAACGGCTGCCGTCTTGGAAGCGCGGGTCGCCATGGCCACCTCCTAAGATCAGTATAGGAGCAGGTATGTTGAATTCTACCGCGTAGGCGCCTGATCGCACTCGAACCATGTTTGCAGCTGGTGTGATTGCAGACCACCCCGCATGGAGAAAGATCCCATGCGGGGTCCGTAAAGCCACCGAGATGCGCCAGGCCGAACTTACTTCCTTCCGCCTGAACCTACCTCCAGCGCATGTGCGTTCTGCTGGAGCTTTTCCAGCACGTCCCAACGCTCCAACTTTCGGGCCGTTGCCTTGGCGGAAACTCGGCGAGGGTTTTGAGCCACTGTTGGACCAACGCCTCGGCTGGGACCAGAGCGAACAGGCGGTCCCCGCGCCATTTCTGGTAGAACATGTCGCCCGCGACGTCCGCGTTCTCGAAGGGATCGGTCCGCAAATTGAACAGCTTCGGCAGCCTCAACGTCACAAAAGGCTCCTGCCATGCCTTCAACCCTTCTGCGCGCTGCTCGATGAAATGGACTTTCCAGTCGCCATAGCGAAGCGCCATCAGGTCACCTTCGTCACTCCAGTAGAGGAATCCGGGGCGCGGACTCTCCTTCACCTCGCCCTTGAAGAAGGGCAAAAGGTTGTAGCCGTCGAGGTGGACCTTGAAGGTCTTGGCGCCCGCTTTGGGGCCTTTCTTCACCTTCTCGACGATGTTCGGCTCGCCCGCTGCGGCGAGTAGTGTCGGCAGCATGTCCTGGTGCGAAAAGATCTCGTTGTAGACCGTGCCCGGCTTGATAACGCCCGGCCACCGGATCGCACAGGGCACGCGCCAGCCGCCTTCCCAGTTGGTGTCCTTCTCACCGCGGAATGGCGTCGTTCCGCCGTCCGGCCAGCTCAGCTCCTCGGCGCCGTTATCGGTCGACCACATGACTATCGTGTTGTCGGCGATCCCCAGTTCGTCGAGCTGGCGAGCAGCTGCCCGACATGACCGTTATGCTCGACCATGCCATCGGGGTAGACCCCCAGCCCCGTCTTGCCTTCGGACTCCTTCTTCAAATGCGTGAAGACGTGCATCCGGGTCGAATTCCACCAGCAGAAGAAGGGCTTGTCGGCCTTGTGCTGGCGCTCGATGAAGTCCAGCGCAGCCGCGGTGATCTCTTCATCGATGGTCTCCATTCGCTTCCTGGTCAGGGGGCCCGTATCCTTGATTTCCTGCTTGCCGCCCGGCTTTGCCCAGCTGTGCAGGACGCCTCGTGGTCCAAATCTCTTCTTGAATTCGGGATTCTTCGGGTAGTCGGGGTTCTCAGGCTCCTCCTCGGCGTTCAGATGGTAGAGATTACCGAAGAACTCGTCGAACCCATGGACGGTGGGCAGGAACTCGTCCCGGTCGCCGAGATGATTCTTGCCGAATTGGCCCGTGGCATAACCTAAAGGCTCCAGGAGGTCCGCGATGGTCGGATCCTCAGGCTGAAGGCCGAGCTTCGCTCCCGGAAGTCCGACCTTGGTCAGACCGGTCCGAATTGGAGACTGGCCTGTGATAAAGGCTGCCCGACCCGCCGTACAGCTCTGCTGTCCGTACCAGTCAGTGAACATCGCGCCTTCTCTGGCGATGCGGTCGATGTTCGGCGTCCGGTAGCCCATGATGCCATGATTGTAGGCACTGATATTGAACCACCCGATGTCATCGCCCCAGATGATCAGGATGTTCGGCTTGCCTGCTTTAGCCATGTTTCTCTCCCCTCCTAGGACTTGCGTTTCTCGAAACCCGCGGTCTCCTTGAGCCTGTTGGTCATCACGGTGAAAGTCTGACGACGCATGAAAAGCCAACATGGCTCATGCCCGTATCGACTGGCTGCACCTGGCGCCGAAGGGTTGCTGTATTCCGCAGAATCCCCATCGTGGCGCAATCTCACCAGCATTAAAAATGTGTAAGCGAAACTCAGGCTGTCCGGAATTGGCATTTCTGCGACATGGCGAGGTGCGCGAACGAGGTCCGCTCTCGGCCTGAAAGCAGCCATGCGCGTGCGGCCTGGACCCTTTCTGGGTACACGTCTAGTACGCGAGATGCTCTCAAGGCGGATTGTCCTAGGCAGTCCCCGGGGCAGCACGGCTCCGCGGCGCTGAAGGGCACGACATCGGCCACCCCGCCAGGCAGCGGGTGGAACAACTGCCATCGGATGTCAAACACAGGCCCATGGATCGATGCAATTTCGGCGTAGCGGCCATGCCGGAAGCGGTCTTATCCCGCCCGCCGGCGGCGCTATTGTGGCGGTCCTCGTTTCTCGTCGCGTCATTTCCGGCCCAGATCATGTCGTCCTCCGCCGCCGGGGGCACCAGACCCGCCTCCCTGCTTGCGCCGCTCAAGAATGCCACCTACCGGCGCCTCTGGAGCGCGACCCTGCTGTCGAATTTCGGCGTCTGGATCCAGTCGGTGGCCGCCGCCTGGCTCATGACCAGCATCGCCCCCACCGTTGACTTCGTCGCCTGGGTCCAGGCGGCGACAGCTCTCCCGCCGCTCTGCTTCACCGTGCTGGGCGGCGTGCTCGCCGACCGCTTCGACCAGCGCCTGGTCTTCCTCACCGCCCAGCTCATCGTGCTCAGCGTCGCCATTCTGCTCTCGGCCCTCGACCATGCCGGGGTCATGACGCCCTGGCTCCTGCTGGCGCTGACCTTCGCTCTCGACAGCGGCTCCTCCCTGCGCTACCCGGCCTATCAGACGACCATCGGCGAGCTGCTGCCCCGCGAGCAGCTACAAAGCGCCCTGGTGCTCGCCAGCATTGGTTGGAACATCGCGCGCGCCCTGGGCCCGGGCCTGGGCGGCCTCATCATTGCCGTTGCCGGCGTTCCCGCCGCCTTCGCCGCCAATGCGCTTTGCAATGTCTATATCATCGGCGTTCTGCTGAGCTGGTACTGGAAGGCCCCGCTTTCCAAGCCCAAGGCCGACGAGCAGAGCCTGCTCTCGCAGCTCATCGCGGGATTCGCCCATGTCCATGCCACGGCGACGATCCGGGCCACCATGCTGCGCTGCTTCGTCTTCACCGGCTTCGCCAGCGCCCTCTGGTCGCTGCTGCCGCTGGTCGCCAAGCGGATGCCGGGCGGCGGCGCCTCGACCTACGGCCTGATGCTGGGAGGGCTCGGCGTGGGCGCCCTCATCGGCGCCAGCATGATCGGCTGGATGCGCCACAATTGGGGGCTCCGCCGGCTCTTCGCCGCCGCCACCTTCGCCCTGGCGCTGACCGTGCTCGCGCTCGCCTTGGTGCCGTCGATCTATGTCCTCCTTCCGGTGCTGGCCCTCGGCGGGTTCGGCTGGATGGTCGCGCTTTCGACCTTCAACGTGGTGGTCCAGCTCGCCGCCGCCGCGAGCTTCCGCGGCCGCGCCATCGCGGTCTATTACATCGCCCTCTTCGGCGGGCTCGCGCTCGGGAGCTGGGCCTGGGGCCATGTGGCCGAGGGCGCGGGAGTCGATTGGGGGCTCTATGGCGCGACGGCGGGCCTGCTGGCGAGCCTCCTCCTCTATAGACCCTCCGCGAACAGCGCCTTTCCGGATCATCTCTGAGCCCTTTCGCGACGGTGGGCGGTGACGGCGTTGGCGACCGCGCCGCCCTTGAGACACGCCGATCGGTAGAGTGACCTCAGATTGACTCCCGTCGGAGCGCCCGCCGATAATGAATCGCATCGCCGGCAGCCCGCCGATCCTGCATTGCGCATTCAAACCGGGCTGGCCTGAACAGGGAGACTTCGCCGTGAAGAGCAAGGACAAGCTGTTGGATAGCGTCCGCCGTGGAAGCAGCGAGCTCGAGAACCACGTCATCGACGAGCTGGTCGCCGGTCATATCGACCGCCGTGCCTTCCTGCGCCATGGCAGCATTCTCGGCATGTCCCTGCCGCTCATGGGCACCGTCCTGGGGGCGCTCGGCGCTACCCTCGTCGCCCCGGCCCGCGCCGGCGCGGCCGGGGCGACGATCCGGGTCGCCACGACGGTTCCGGCGGCGGCCATCGATCCGGTAACGGTCGCCGATGGCGGCGGCCTTCTCATGCTGCAGCAGACCGGCGAGTTTCTGTGCAATTCCGGCGCCGATCTGCGGCTGCGCCCTGTCCTTGCCGAGAGCTGGAGCGCGAGCGACGACGCCCTGGCCTGGACCTTCAAGCTGCGCAAGGGAGTCAAGTTCCACAACGGCAAGACGATGAACGCCGACGATGTCGTCGCCACCATCGACCGGCTGGCGGATCCCAAGAATTCCTCGAACGCGCTCTCCGCCTTCTCGGGCGTGCTCTCCAAGGGCGGGACGAAAAAGGTCGACGACGAGACGGTGGTGTTCCATCTCGACGCGCCCAACGGCAACTTCCCTTATTACGTCTCCTCGGACAACTATAACGCCATCATTCTGCCGGCCGACTATGCCGGGGATTTCGAGAAGACCTTCAACGGCACGGGCCCCTTCAAGCTCGACAAATACACGCCCAAGGTCGGCGCCTCCTTCACGCGCAACGACGACTATTGGGGGCCCAAGGCCCTGCCGTCGCGCACGGAGTTCACCTTCTATGCCGACATGCAGCCCCAGGTCCTGGCGCTGCAGGGCCGGCAGGTCGACGTCATCAACCAGCTGCCGGTGCTCCAGGGCATCGCGCTGCTGAACGATCCGAACATCAACATCCTCAGCATCAAGTCGAGCGCGCATACCCAGGTTCATATGCGCAACGACATGGCGCCCCTCACCGACAAGCGGGTCCGCCGGGCGATCGCGCTGACCCTCGACCGGGTCAAGCTCGCCAAGGGCCTGTTCCGCGGCCGCACCGATCTCGGCAATGACAGCCCCTTCGCGCCGGTCTTCCCCTCGACCGACAAGACAGTGCCGCAGCGCCACCGCGACATCGCCACCGCCAAGCAGCTCATGGCCGCCGCCGGATTCCCCAACGGCTTCAAGATCAAGCTGACGACGGAGAAGTATCTCGAGATCCCGGAATACGCCGTCATCCTTCAGAATGCGGTCAAGGCCATCGGCATCGACATGGAGCTCAATGTCGAGAGCCAGGACGCCTATTACGGCAAGGCCGTCTACGGGCAGTCCGATTGGCTCGACTCGATCATGGGCATAACCGACTATGGCCATCGGGGCGTTCCCAATGTGGTGCTGAGCGCCCCCTTCAAGAGCGACGGAACCTGGAACGCGGCGCATTTCAAGAACAAGGACTACGATGCCCTGGTCGCCAAATACATCGCCGCCGTCGACCTCCAGACGCAGCGCAAGATCGCCGGCGACATCCAACGGCTCCTGCTCGACGAATCGCCGGTGATCATCAGCTACTTCTATGACTTCCTGACCGCGACGTCGAAGAAGGTCGCCGGCGCTCAGGCGACCGCGATGGCGCAGCTCTTCCTGGCCCGTGCCTCGCTTACCTGATCATCTCGTAGAGATGCCTGCGGCGCGCCGGGCGCCGCGGGGCCGCGGGGAGGGGCCGCGGTGGCGCTAGTCGGAGTTCTGGCGAAACGCTTGATGCTCTCGCTGATCACGCTCTGGCTGCTCAGCGTGATCGTCTTCGCCGGCGGTCAGCTCCTGCCGGGTGACGTGGGCCGCGCCATCCTCGGGCCGCTCGCCGATGCGCGGGCGGTGGCGAACCTGAACCATCAGCTCGGCGTCGACCGGCCTCTCCTCGTCCAGTACTGGGACTGGATCAGCCATTTCGTGACCGGCGATATGGGCATGTCCTTCACGCTCAGGGTTCCGGTCGCCCCGCTCATGGGCACGGCGCTGGCCAATTCCGCCCTGCTGGGCGCCGTCGCCTTCGCCCTCGTGGTGCCACTGGGCATCCTGGGCGGCGTCGTCGCGGCTCTCCATGTCGGCCGGCCCCTCGACCGGATCATCAGCATCGTGGGTCTCTCGGCCACGGTGGTGCCCGAATTCGTCTCGGGTATCGTGCTGATCCTGATCCTCGGGATCTGGCTCGACTGGCTGCCGATCACGGCGAGCTGGCCCGAGGGCTCCGGCCCGCTGACCCAGATCTACTATCTCCTCCTGCCCTCGATGCCCCTGATCCTGGTGCTGTTCGGCTATATCGCCCGCATGGCGCGGGCCGGCACCGTGGAGGCGCTGGATGCCGACTACACCCGAACGGCGGTGCTGAAGGGCCTGCCGCGGCGGACGGTCATCTGGCGTCATGTGCTGCGCAATGCGCTGCTGCCCACCATCACGGTGATCGCGACCCAGGTGGGCTATCTCATCGGCGGCCTGGTGGTGGTGGAGGTGCTGTTCCACTATCAGGGGATCGGCAGCCTCATCTTCACCGCCGCCCGCGGCAAGGATTTCCCGATGCTGGAGGCCGGCATCCTCACCATCGGCATCATCTACACCATCGCGACCCTGGCGGCGGATACGGCCTATTCGCTCCTCAATCCGCGCATCCGCTTCGGAGCCAGCGAATGAGCGCCGCCACCGAGGAAGCTCCCGGCGCCCGCAGCGCTTCGAGCCCGCGCAAGGAGCGGCTGCGCGTCCTGCTGCGCTCCGGCACCTTCATGGCCGGCGTCATCATCGTCGGCTTCTGGATCATTTGCGCGCTGTTCGGCAACCAGCTGGCACCCCAGGATCCCTATGCCGACGATCTGCTGAACTCCCTCGACGGCCCGTCGGCCGATCACTGGTTCGGCACCGACAGCCTGGGCCGCGACATCTTCTCGCGGGTCATCGTCGGTTCGCGCGACATCCTCTCCATCGCGCCGCTCGCCACCATTCTCGGCACGATCCTCGGCACGGCACTCGGCCTGGTGACCGGGTATTTCCGCGGCTTCATCGACGATGCCATCGGGCGTGTCGTCGATGCCTTCCTGGCCCTGCCGCTGGTCATCATCGCGCTGCTGGCCCTGGTCGCACTCGGCACCTCCAACACGACGGTCGTGGTGGTGATCGGCGTTGTCTTCGCCCCCATCATCGCCCGCACCGTGCGTGCCGCGGTTCTGTCGGAGCGCGAGCTCGACTATGTCGCGGCGGCGGAGCTGCGCGGCGAGAGCGCGCTGCACATCATGTTCGTCGAGATCCTGCCCAATGTGATGCCGCCGATCCTGGTGGAGTCGACCGTCCGTCTGGGCTACGCGATCTTCGCCGTGGCCACGCTCAGCTTCATCGGCTTCGGCATTCAGCCCCCCTCGGCCGATTGGGGCCTCGCCATCGCCGACGGCTATTCCTATATCGCCGGCGGCTACTGGTGGACCGTGCTGTTCGACGCTCTCGCCATCGCCTCCCTCGTGGTCGGAGTCAACATGCTGGCCGACGGCATCCAGGGAGCGCTCGATACATGAGCCGGCCCCTCGCCGCTCCGGCATCGACCGGCTCGAGCGCGGCCCTCGTGCTCAGCGAGCTCGACGTTGCCTATCGGGTGCGCGGGCGCGACCGCCGGGTGCTCCGCGGGCTCAGCCTCACCATCGGGCGGGGCGAAGCCTATGGCCTGGTGGGGGAGTCGGGTTGCGGCAAATCGACCGCGGCACTCGCCGCCGTCCGCTATCTGCCGCGCAACGGCAAGGTCGCGAGCGGCAGCATCACCGTCGATGGCCGTGACCTGCTTTCGCTGCGCGAGGCGGAGCTGCGCGGTCTCCGGGCGAATACGGTCTCCATGGTCTATCAGGACCCCGGACGCGCGCTCAATCCCTCGATCCGCATCGGCCGCCAGGTGGCCGAGGTCTTCCGCCTCCAGGGTTTGGGTCAGGCCGATGCCTTCCGCCAGGCGGCGGCCATTCTGGGCCGCGTCCAGATCGCCGATCCCGGCCCGGTAATGGAGCGCTATCCGCATCAGCTCTCCGGCGGCATGCAGCAGCGCGTCGCCATCGCCATGGCGATCGCGATCAATCCGACGCTTCTGATCCTGGACGAGCCGACCACCGGCCTCGACGCCACGGTAGAGGCGGAGGTCCTCGACCTGATCGCCAGGCTGCGCGGGGAATATTCCACCTCGGTCCTCTTCATCAGCCACAATCTCGGCGTCATCGCCCGCATGTGCGATCGCGTCGGTGTGCTCTATGCCGGACGGCTGGTGGAGGAGGGCACGACGAGCGAGGTCTTCCACGCGCCACGCCATCCCTACACCGTCGGCCTGCTGCGCTGCCTGCCGCGGCGCGGCCGGCGCAAGGATCATGGCCGCCTGGACACGATTCCGGGCTTTCTCCCTGCGCCGGGGGCCGCCATCGCCGGCTGCGTCTTCGCCGAGCGCTGCGTGCTGGCGGACGATCATTGCCGCAAGGTCGAGCCGGCGTTGATCGAGCTCGGCAATCACCGCAGCCGTTGCCATTACCACGACAAGGCCCCCTCGCTGCCGCGGGCAACGCCCTCGGACCTGGCGGCGCCGCTCGTGATCGATCGCGGCCATCGCCCCATCCTCAGCACCCGCAAGGTGACGAAGAGCTTCACCACCGGCCATCACGCGCTGCGCGCGCTGGTCGATATCTCTCTCGACCTCTGGCCCGGCGAGACCCTGGGGCTCGTGGGCGAATCCGGCAGCGGCAAGACGACTTTCGCCAAGATGCTGCTGGGCCTCCATGCGCCCGACCAGGGCAGCCTCATCGAACTCGACGGGGAGGCATTGCCGGGGCGCACGAAAGAGCGCTCCCAGACTCAGATCAAGGCGGTGCAGATCGTCTTCCAGAATCCGGATTCGGCGCTGAACCGCTCCCATCCCGTGCGTCATCTCGTCGGCCGGGCGCTCTCGAAGCTGGCCGGCGTGCCGCGGGCGGCGCGCAAGGCGAGGCTCCTCGCTTTGACCCGGGCGGTGCGCCTGGCGGACCGCTACCTCGCCATGCGGCCGAAGCAGCTCTCCGGCGGGCTGAAGCAGCGCGTCGCCATCGCGCGAGCCTTCGCCGGCGATCCCCGGGTCATCGTCTGCGACGAGCCGACCTCGGCTCTCGACGTCTCGGTCCAGGCCGCGATCCTGAATCTGCTCGCCGATCTGCAGGCCGAGCGCCGGGTGAGCTATGTCTTCATCTCCCACGATCTGGGCGTGGTGCGCTATCTCTCCGACCGGATCGCGGTGCTCTATCTCGGCCGGCTGATGGAGATCGGGCCGGCGGAGCGGGTCTTCTCGGGCCCTCACCACCCCTATACCGAGGCGCTGCTCTCTGCCGTTCCTTCTATTGACGGCCAGCGCCGCGAACGCATCCGGCTTTCGGGCGAGATTCCCAGCGCCATCCATCCGCCCAGCGGCTGCGTGTTCCACACCCGCTGTCCGCGCAAGCTCGGCGCAATCTGCGAAAGCCAGGAGCCGGCGCTGATCGAGGCGGATGGCGGCCACCATATCCGCTGCCACATCCCCGTCGCCGAACTCGGTTCCGTCGAGGCGAAGCAGGCGGAGCCGGCGCCAGCCTGACCCTTCAACCCTCTCCCGCTTCAAAGCGCGGGAGAGGGAAGATTACGGAAGCCGGAGAGGGAAGGTGTTAGCGACCTACCCCACATGCTCCTTGAAGAAGGCCATGGTGCGCTCGAGGGCCTGCTCGTGGCTCGCCTTGTGGAAGCTTCCCCGCTCGTCGCAGGAGAAGCCATGGCCGGCGGGATAGGTGAAAATCTTCACATCCGGCCGCGCGGCCTTGACCCTCTCCACATCGCTCATGGGTATCCCCTGATCCTGCTCGCCGAAATGCAGCATCACCGGGACTTTGGGCTTCTCCTTGGCATGCTCGGCGATCATGCCGCCGTAATAGCCGACGGCGCCGGAGATGCCCTGGAGCCGGGTGGCAGCCAGGAAGGCCAGCGACCCGCCCCAGCAATAGCCGACGACGCCGATCTTGCCGGTGCCCTCGAGGCTGTCGATGGCGGCCTGGAGATCGAGCAGCGTATCCTCGAGCTTGACCTCGCTGCGCAGATTGCGCCCGATCTCGATGGAGGCGGGGTCATAGCCGATATCGACGCCGCGCTTGGCGCGATCGAACAGGGCCGGGGCCACCGCGGCATAGCCGGATGCTGCAAAACGGTCGGTCACATTGCGCATGTGATGGTTGACGCCGAAGATCTCCTGAATCACCACGAGACCGCCCTTCGGCTTGCCCGCGGGGTCGGCCCGGTAAGCCGCCAGGGTGAACCCGTCCTTGGCCTTCAGCTCGATCGACTTGCCCACGACTTCCTCCATTCTTCCTGAGATCCGGTATCCCCGCGCGCGGGCGCGAGTATGGCATGGACGCTTGCGCACAGCAGACGCAACTTTGTGATCTATGGCCGCCACCACGATGCGGTGTTAAGAGGGGATCAGCATGGACGACAAGGACGCCGCCAGCCGTTACCGGGCCAATCTCCAGGGCGAGGTCGACGGCGCCTCGCTCTATCGCGCCCTCGCCGAGGCCGAGAAGGATCCGCATCTGAGCGAGGTCTATCGCCGTCTCTCGGCAGTGGAAGAGGCCCATGCGGAGTTCTGGCGCAAGCAGCTCGGCCAAGTCGGGGCAAATGTCGGCCGGCTTCAGCCAGGCTGGCGGACCCGCATGCTCGCCTGGCTCGCCCGTCGCCTGGGCCCCCAATTCGTGCTGCCGACCATCAGCGATTTCGAAAGGCGCGACAGCCGGCAATACGACAAGCAGAAGGAAGCCGTGGCGGGCGGGCTGCATATGGCGGAGCGCTCCCACAACCGGGTCGTCCAGGCGGTGGTGGATTCCCTGCCGGGCGGTGTTTCCGGCGGCGCGCTGGCGCGGCTCGAGGGGCGTCACCGCATGGGCGGCAATGCGCTGCGCGCTGCGGTGCTGGGGGCGAATGACGGCCTCGTCTCCAATCTCAGCCTCGTGATGGGCGTGGCGGGCGCCGCCGCGGATTCCCGCGCGATCCTGCTGACGGGCCTGGCGGGGCTCGTCGCCGGCGCCTGCTCCATGGCGATGGGCGAATGGCTTTCGGTCACCAGCTCGCGCGAGCTGAACCAGCGCCAGATCGATATCGAGGCCGATGAGCTCGCCCGCATGCCCGATGAGGAGAAGGAGGAGATGGTCCTGATCTACCAGGCCAAGGGGCTGGGCGAGGCGGAGGCCCGCGAGCTTGCCGACCGCCTGATGGCCAATAAGGAGACGGCGCTCGATACCCTCGTCCGCGAAGAGCTCGGAATCGATCCCGCCGAACTGGGCGGCTCACCCTGGACCGCAGCGGCCTCCTCCTTCGGTCTCTTTGCCGCCGGCGCGATCTTTCCGGTCGCGCCCTTCTTCTGGCTCTCGGGCGTGCCCGCTTTGCTGGCGAGCCTCGCCGCCAGCGGCCTCGCTTTGGTTCTCATCGGCGGTGGGACGTCGCTCTTCACCGGCCGCGGTCTGATGATATCGGCGCTGCGCCAGCTCCTGATCGGCTTTGCCGCCGCCGCGGTCACCTACGGCATCGGCCATCTGGTCGGAGTCTCGATCGGCGGCTGAGGGCGGGCCCGCAGATGAGCGGATTTCAACCAGCAGGCTGGCATAGCGTGACGCCGCGGATCGTGACCCGTGATGTCGCCGGGCTGGCAGCATTTCTGCGGGCGGTCTTCGATGCCCGGGGCGAATGCCGCGCCGGCGCACCCGCCGAGATCACGATCGGCGATTCTGTGATCATGATCAGCGACGGCGGCGACCAGCGGGAGGCATGGCCGGCATTTCTCTACGTCTATGTCGCCGATGCGGACCGCGCATATGCGCGGGCGATCGAACTCGGCGCCCGCTCCATCGAGGCTCCCCTGGACACACCCTATGGCGACCGGCGTGCGATGATCCAGGACTCCTGGGGCAATAGCTGGCAGATCGCGACACGCAAGTGTGCGGCGGGTGGAAGCTAGTCCGGTCTAGCACGCCTCGGAATTCAGGAACGCCGCCGCGGACGCCTCGACATCGCCCATGACGCCATCCAGTCGAGGCAGCAACCCCTCGATCGTCGGCCAGTCGGCTTCATCGCACGCGGCCTCGAGCTTGGCGCAGATCTCGGTGAGGGCACTTGCGCCGACGAGGGTGGAGGAGCCCTTGAGCTTATGGCTCGCAAGCTTCACTTCGGCGGCGACCGCCTGCAGTGCTGCGGCGCAAATCTCGGCGATCCCGGATCGCGCCGCCGGCACGAAATCCTCGATCACCTCGCGGATCAGCAGGGCATCGTCGCCCACCACCCGGCGCAGGACCTCGGGATCGATGGCTCGTCTCATAGGCACCCCCAACGCGTAACGGAGGCTAGCACGGTATTGCGGTTCTCCCGATGGATTAATGACCGGCTAACAGGCCGCGAGGCGCCAACATAAAATAATCCAGGGATTTCAATGCGCAACGGGACCCCCGGCCGGAATATCCACCGCTCCTATCGTCCCTTCCCAATTCTGCCATGAAACCGTAACA
>Ga0126378_10002841_pt1 | contig 12930 bp, 9 predicted proteins | sample PanSoiMetPlot_23_FD_92587 | JGI IMG/M metagenome (GOLD analysis project Ga0126378, IMG submission 92587) | Tropical forest soil microbial communities from Panama - MetaG Plot_23 | ecosystem: Environmental > Terrestrial > Soil > Tropical forest > Bulk soil | place: Panama | collected 2016-02-17
AGGCAATCCCTGGCAAGGCCCGAGGAGGGAGGCAGCCTCGGAGAGGCTGTTGACCGACGAGAACGCAGCCAGGGGCAGCCTGGGCGCCGCGAGCCCGGCAGTCCTATTGCCGGGTGCTCTAAGAGCGAGGGGGCGCTTTGCCGCCTTACCCGGCTCCCGTTCCATGCCCATGACCTCGATATCAGCACCGGATGGCCAACCGGTTGGGTGGACCGCTCACGGATGCAAGCCCCGGGCGGCCGGGATCTTGGGGCGGCTGTAGCGGGCGATGAGCTGCTCGAAGGTGCGCGAGGGCGACAACCGCAACTCGTCCCACAGGATCTGCCCGTAGCGGCGGTACTGCCGATGCGCCTCGGCTACGTTGCCCTCGCCCAGATGCGCGGCGATCAGCGCGTTGTGGGCCGACTCGCGCAGCGGCTCGGCAGCGACGGCGGCCAGGCCCGCCTCGACGGCGCGATGGAACCGGCCGCAAGCGCACAGCCGGGCCGCGAGCGCCTCCAAAGCGTGCAGGTGGATCTGGCGCACCCGCTCCCGCTCCAGCAGCAGCCAATCGTCGTCCCAGCCTGGCAACAGATCTTGCATGAGTGGCTCGACCCGGGTGTCCTCAACCGCCACCTCCTTGTGGTCGGACAGCAGCCGCTCGGCCTGGGCCAGGGTGTCGTGGACGTCGACGCCCACCTGCGACCCGAGCCGGACGCGGTCGTGCACCGTCGCCACCAGCCGGGTGTCGGCCTGCCGGATCCGCCACAGTGCCGTCCGCAAGCTCGCCTGCGCCCGTTCCACAGTTGTCTCGGTCCACAGCCGTTCCGCCAGAACCGATCTCGGCTGCGGTAGCTGGGTGCGCGGGCCCACGCACAGCCTGGCGAGTACCCGTTGGGCGTTCGCTGGCAGGAACACCTGACGCCCATCGAGTAGCAACGCGAAGCCACCCAGCAATACCAGGCGAAGGTTCGTAACAGGCCGCGCGTCACCACGAACCGAAACGAAAGCACTGGAAGCGGCCATCGTATCTCCCTGAGACCTGACTTTACGTCCCCTTTACCATGGCGGGCACGCGTCTGTGCGGCGTCAACGCGTGGCCACGCTGTTGACGTTCAGGAGGCACCGGCCGTCCAGCCTGATACACATGTCGGCCAACAAGTGGCGGGTCATCGTGATCCGTGCCTGGCGCGAGGGCCAGCAAACGCGGGTCCGGTTGCTCGCCGAGGGGGACGGCAAGCGCAGCTGGGTGGTCTCCGGCACCGCCGAGGCTCTGGCCGTCGTCCGTGCCCTGTTCGAAGAGCTGGAGGTCGCCGAGACGCCGCCAGCTACGTCGCGTTGACGTCGGCGCAATGGCCCTGCGGGACAGTGATTCCACCAGCCAAGGAGGCGGCGATGACCACCATGACGGAGGCGTTCTCTCCCTTCGGCACGCTCGGTGAAGATCTCGCGGATGATCCCCCCACCCCGGCAGCCACGACGACCCGGTCCCCAGCGGAGCCCTCACGCGCCCCGCTCACGTCCCCGTTCGGCTCGCTGCTCGCCCATGAACTCGGCGTCGGCGAGACCCAGGAGTTGCGGGACACCGTTCACGAGCTGCTTACCGAACTGGAGGATGAGGACTTCACCGACTCTCTCGAAGCCCTCGTTGACGAAGCGGCTGCCCGACACACCATTGACCTCACGTCGTGGTCGACCGCGCCCGCCCCGGCCGAGGCCCGGGCGATGCTGGAGGCCTGGCTCGAGCCGCTGGCGAGCGAGGCCGAGCGCTCCCTGGACGCGCTATCCGAGCAGCTGTCCAGCCTCGATCCCGCCACCGTCTCCGAGAAGGAACTGGAGGACATGCTCGACCGCGCCGACGGGGTGCCGGTCATGAACAACGAGGTCTTTGAGCAGTTCCTCGGTAGCCTGATCAGCAAGGCGAAGAGCTTCGCCAAGGGCGCGGTCAACATCGTCAAGAAGGGCATCGCAGCCGTTGGCAACATCCTGCCGATCGGTATCCTGCTCAACCGACTCAAAGGGCTTGTCCGCAGCCTGCTGCGCGGGGTGCTGCAGACAGCGATCAGCCGGCTGCCCAGCGGGGTTCAGCCGATCGCCCGCACCGTCGCGGCCAAGCTCGGCATAGCCGAGGCCGAAGCCATCGCGCCAGCTGACGGCCAGGAGACCAGCAGCCCGGCGATGCTTGCTGAGTCCCTCGACGCCCAGCTCGTCGGCCTGCTGTCCAGCGACGCCGGTGAGGCCGAGGCAGAGGATGAGGCCGAAGCGGAAGCCGAGGCCGACCGGTCCGCCGACGCCCAGCACGAGCTGGACGACTCCCGCGCCCGCCTCGCCGAGCAACTCGCCGACATTGGCCCGGGGGAGTCGGCGGCTCCTGCGGTCCAGCAGTTCCTGCCGGTCCTGCTCGCAGCCCGCCCTCGGATCAGGATGGCCGTCGGGGTCATCGGCCGCGACCGGGTCATCAACTTCGTCGCCGACAAGATCGCCCTGCTGATCCAGGGCCTGGTCGGCCAGGACGCCGCGCGCCAGCTTGCCCGGCCGCTGGTCGACCTCGGCTTCAAGGCGCTCGGCTTCGAAGCGCCGCCAGCGCCGACGCTGGCGGGCGAGGCGCTGGCGGCCACCGTCGAGGGCACCATGGAGCGGCTCATGGACCTGCCCGCCGAGGCCTTCGCCGACGAGCTACAACTGGAATCGGCGCTGCAGTCCGCCTTCGCCGAGGCCGCCGCCGCCGCGATCCCGGACCGGTTCCTGCGCGAGGACTTGCCCGAGCGGGAGGTCGCCGCGGGCGGCAGCGGGGTCTGGGTGCTCATGCCGCGGGCGGCCCGGCCGCACTACCGCTACCGCCGCTACAGCCGGGTCTTCGTCATCCCAGTCACCCGCCAGGTCGCCCGCGCCGTCCCGTGGACCGACGGCGGCACCCTGGAGACCTACCTGCTCGACCGCGGCGTGCGCAGCTGGCCGGCTCCGGCCGAGATCCGGGTCTACGAGACCCTGCCCGGTGCCGAACTGGGCCACCTCGCGCAGGGAGAGGCGGGGGAAACCCCGTCGGGGCCGGTGGGCGAGCAGGCGCAGGAATTTCAGCCGCTCACGCCAGAGACCGCTGGGCTGCTGGTCGGCGAGCCCGGCCTGGGACGCCGGATATCCCCGGCCGCGCGGTGGTCCGGCCACCACCCGGCATTCCGCTACCCCGCATTCCGCGGCGGCCGCCCGTTGAGCCCGGCGGCCCACCACAGGCCGGTTCCCGGGCGGCGCTACGTGCATGTCCGCCCGGTCGCCGGGCCGGCCGGGCTGCGCCCGCGGGTGCGCCGACCGCGGCGCAGGGTCGGGTTCGCCATCGTCCTCAGCGGCAGCAGCCCGGAGGTGCGGGTGCGGCTGCGGCTCAGCGAGCGGCAAGGCCAGGAGCTGGCCGCCAAGCTCGGCCCGACGGCGTCCGGCAAACCCGACCCGGCCGCCGCGCTGGCGATGCTCAAGGAGATCTACGCCGCCACGCTGCCCGGACGGATCGTCAACCGGCTCATACTGCGCGGCCTCGAACCGGACGCCGCCAAGGCCGCTGCGGTCGCGGACCAGGTGGTCGCCGGGGTTACCTCGGCGCTGTCCACCGCGCTGCAGGAGCGCCCGCACCTGATCGCAAGCGCGGTGCAGGACCCGGCGGACGGCATCACGGTCACGATCACGTTCCGGGGCGTCACGAAGGAGTCCCTCGGCAACCCGCTGCCGGCCGGCACCGTCGAGGTCACTCCCGGCTGGGGCGTGCGATGACCGTCCTGTTCGACCGAGCCACCACGCCGTCCCGCGGCCGGGCCGAGCGGGACACGCTGGCCGGCGAGCTGCGGCACTGGCGGCAGGCGGTCATTGCCCTGGGCGACCTGGACGCCGTGGCGTCCCCGGCCGCGTGGGCCGGGCTGGAGAGCTATCTGGGCAAGAGCGTGCGCGCGAGCCTGACCGCGACCACGCAGCGGCTGGCCCGCCAGGCCGAGCGGGTGGCGAGCGCGCTGGCGGCCGCGACGAGCAGCGGTGAGCTGCGCGCCGCCCGGGCCGACCTGCTGCGGCTGCGCCGCCGCTACCTACAGGTCGAGACCGTCGTCGGATTTTTCGGCGAAGCAATCGGGACCCGCTCCAACCCACGCCTGGCGGTCGTGCTGCGCGGCCTCGACGCGCTCGCGGTGGTCAGCATGGAGAAGGTGCTCGGGCCGCTGGGGATCGACGTCCCGCCGGTACTCACCTATCTCGACAAGGGGCTCGGTGCCTCGATCTTGCGGGTCAAGGTCCGGCTGTGGGACGCCTCGCTCTCCCCGGTCGCCGCCATCAAGATCACCCACCACAACCTCTGGCAGCCGACGTCGCTGGTGCACGAGACCGGCCACCAGGTGGCCCACCTGACCCACTGGAACGGCGAGCTCGCCGCGGCGCTCGAGGCTGCGGTGGCTCCGCACTCGGCGCTGGCGGGGCGGATCTGGCGCAGCTGGGCGGCTGAGGTCGCTGGCGACGTGTATGCGTTCTCGCTGCTCGGCTGCGCCCCGGTGTCGGCGCTGGCGACCGTGGTCGACGGTCCATCGCTGGCCGTGTTCCGGATGCCGCTGGGTGACCCGCACCCGTTCGGCTGGCTGCGGGTGCAGTTCAACGTCGCGCTGTGCCGGGAGTGGTACGGCGCGGGACCGTGGGACGAGCTGGCCGAGACCTGGGCCGGCCGCCACCCGATCGAGGCGGCCGGGCCGCTGGCCCGCGAACTGGTGGCGGCGAGCATGCCGCTGCTGCCGCGCATCGTCGAGGTGTGCACCCGGCGGCCGATGGCCGCCTTCCACGGCCAGCCGCTGTCGGCCCTGGCGGATCCGGGCCGGGTCTCCCCGGCGGCGCTGGCCCACCTGGCCGAGCGGGCCGGCCCGGCACTGTACACGTCCTCGTACTTGCAGCGGCTGGAGTCGCTGCGGATCCTCGCCTGGACCGTCTTGCAAGAGCAGCTCACCGGCAGCGGAGCCGGCCGCGCACAGGTCGAGTCCTGGCTGCGCACCCTGGGCGGCAGCAAGGAGGCGGCATGAGCCCGAAATCGCGATCCCAGCGGCCACGCCCGCAGACCCCGCACCCAGCGCCGGTCCCTCCGGGCGCGTACGCCACGACGGCAAGGAGAACCGAAATGCCGGACGACGACCACCTGCAGGTCAACATCTTCCAGCCCCGGGTCAGCGCCGAGCAGCACCGGCTCGGCGTCCGATACGATGCCCTGCGCGGCGCGCTCGGCAAGTTCGGCCGGCCCTTCCGCAGCAGCAGCGCGCTGATCCTCCCTGCGCCGTTGCTGCTTCTCGATCGCGGTGACGTGCCGGAGTCGCGGCGCGGCGATTATCTATCCAGGCCGGCGCGGCTGGTGTTCGCCAGGAACATCACGAGAGCTCACTCGGTGACCCTGTGGGACGCCCAGCGCCGGCCCGTCGGGGACGTCTATGACTTCGCGGCCCACACGCCGATCGCCGTCCCCGACCCGGGCGTTGGCGGGTCCGTCGAGGTGCGGGACAGACACGGCGTCACGTTCATGGTCGGCGTCCCGGTGCGGATGTTCGGCACCCCGGGCGGCGCCGGGCCCTACCTGGAGGCCTACGAGGAGGTCCTTCTCGAGGTCCACGAGGAGGTCCGCGCCGAGGCCCGTGAGGAATCTGGCGCCGAGACACCGAAGGAGTAAAGCTATGTTCCGGACCCTGGCGCTGCTGTACGCCGACCCCATTACTATGGCCAAGCCGCCGCAGCCCGAGACCGTCTTCGCCACCCATCCCTTGCAGCTGAGCCGCTGGCTTGAGCAGGTCTTCGCCGAGGGTGGAATATCCAACGTGCCGCTGCTCGGCGCCACGGCCGTGCCCCTGGGCGCCACGGACGTCGTCCGCCGGCTGAGCCCGCCGGCGGACCTCCTGACCGACCTCACCTCCGGCCTGCGGCGGACCCCGCCCGGTGTTATCCCGGGGTATATCCCCGGGCCGGGCGCGCTCGGCACTACCGCGGCGCTGCCGTGGGACCACCTCGTCTATGCCTACCTCGTCGAGAGCACCGGCGTGATCGACGTGCTCGGCGAGGTCGTCCGCCGCTTCATGGTCGGCGAGACGCTGGAGGCGCCGAGCGTGCAGACCCTGGAATGGGCCCGGGCGACCGAGGAACTGTTCTTCCGCGACCCGCCACTGTTCCACATCCTCGGCACGACGAGCATGCTGCGCCCGCGCGCCCAGGACAACCGCTGGAACGCGTACTACCGGATGTTCGGCTGCACCCCGCCGCAGACCCGCCCGGGCGACGTCGCTGCCTGGAAACGGGATGTCGGTGCCGGCGCCAACCTGCGCTTCATCGAGCTGTGGCACGAGCTGCTGCGCCAGGTCTGGATGGGCATACAGAACGCCCGTAACGCCGTCGGCGCCAATCCCACCGATCCGAGCTACCTGGCCTACCTGTGCCAGACGATCGGGGAGCTGCTACGGCTGCGCCGCCGCGGCGGCATGCTCGCCCGCGAGGAGTTCGCATACGTCTGCATGCTCAGCTGGTTCCATCTCACGCTCGAGAGCGACACCCCGGTCGTCCTCGATCTGCGGGCCACGGCCAGCGCGCTGGGCAACCCGGCCGACCGCCTCGCGTCGATCGCCTCCCGGGTGGGCATGCGGGCGGCGCCGCAGTCGCGCGAGCTGTTCGAACTGGCCGACCGCATGTCGGTGTTCCTGTGGGCACTGGAACTCGACGCCTTCACCGACCCGGTCAACGCCCAGATGCTCTTCGCCCAGCCGGTCGGTGGGAACCCGATCGCTGACGACATGATCCGGATCATCGACCTATGGCAGTCCGCGACCGGCGAGCGCCTCAAGGACACCTTGGTCGCCGTCGCCGGCGCGACGACCGGGCGAAGCCTGCCCGTCACGCCCCAGCCCACCCGGCTGCCCGCCGGGACCGTGCCGCCCCGGCCGACCGGCGCCCTGGCCGCGCACAACGGTCATGCCCCCGTGCCGCGCCCGTGAGGGGGAGCCATGGACATCCTTGACACCCGAGCCCTGCAGGGTGAGGCCGAGACCGGTGCGTGGCCTACCGGGGAGGCCGTGCCCACGGGTCACGAGATGGAGGCCGAGCTGGCGGAGGGGCTCGAGGGCGAGTTTCCGGGCGAGGCCGAGGCAGGGCTCGGGCTGCATGATGAACAGGAGTACGAGTCCGAGTGGGAGCAGGAGCACGAATACGGGCAGCGGGAGGAGTTCGGGTTCGAGGACGAGCAGGCGTACGGGGCCGCCGAGAGCGAGCCCGCCCAGGCGGAACGGTATGAGGAGTACGAGGACGAAGACCACGAGCACGACCTCGGCGGTGAGGCCGGCTACGAGACGGGATACGAAGGCGAGTTCGAGGGCCTGCCGACCGTGCCGGTGTCGACCGGCGGTGGCAGGCTTGTGGTCCAGCACCTGCCGTTGCTGAAACAGCACGTCGGCACCCCGCCCGACCTGGTTCTCGGCTGGAACGCGATGAGCAACCCCGGGCGGGTCGACGTCGTGGTTCACCTGCACGGCTTCTCGCCGCGAGGCCGGGCGATGCAGCTGCCCCGCGACATGGTGCCGGTCAGCGGACTCGACTTCGCCGATCCCCGTCACCCGGCGACAGCGGGCCGCAGCATCCCGACCCTGACGGTGCTGCCGCGCGGCAACTTCTTCGGCGGCCGATCCGGCCGCGGCTACATCCATTCCGCGCTGCACACCCCGGGCGCGCTGGCCAGGCTGGTCGACGGCGCCCTGGGGCGCTTCGGCGCGCACACCGGGATCCAGGCCGCCCGCGGCCGGCTGATCCTCACTGCCCACTCCGGCGGCGGCGCCTCGCTAATGCGGGTGCTGGCGTACGCCGACCCGGACGAGGTCCACACCTTCGACGCCCTGTACACGGACCCCTCGCCGCTCATCACCTGGGCCCGCGCACGGATTGCCCGCAACGACGGCGGGGCCTTGCGGGTCCTATACCGCGAGCACGAGGGGACCGCGGCCAACAGCGGGACCGTGCGGAGCGCGGTCCGGCGCGCCCTGGCCGCGCACCCGGCCACCGCCTCGGCTCGCTTCCGGGTGCAAGCGACACCCGTCGAGCACATGCAGATCCCGCCGCGCTTCGGGTGGCGGCTGCTCGCCGACGCCGGCGCCGACGTCCCGGCCGTGCGCCCGGCGCCGTCCGCTCCGAGCCCGGCGCCGCACGAGGCCGAGGCGTTCTGGGGCGAGGCCGGGGCGGCGCCCGCCCCGCTGACGACCGAGCAGTTGCGCCAGGCGTGGGCGGCCTACTACTGCGCCGAGTCGCGGATGGTCCCGATAGGGCTGCTGTCGCACCGGACGCCGGTCAACCCGCTGGCGGTCGACGCCTTCCGGGCGCTCGCCCGGGCATTGGCGGCCACCGGCTACCAGGCGAAGAGCACCTGGGTCTACAACTGCCGCGCGGTCCGGGCCGCTCGGCCCGGGCAGCATACCCGCGCCTCGTTGCATGCCTACGGGCTGGCGGTCGACATCGACCCACCGTTCAACCCGCACCGCCGGGACGTCCGCGGCCCCATCCGATTCTCCTCCGCAGCCACGCAGCAGGGGCGCATGCACGACGTCAAGGCTGGCCTGGCCGGCACCTGTTTCACGCCGCAACAGGTGGCGGCGGTGGAGGCGATCCGCACCGTAGACGGCCGGCCGGTCTTCGGCTGGGGCGGGCGCTGGCGCTCCTCGCACGACGCGATGCACTTCGAGATCAGGGTGACCCCGGCCCAGCTGCGCCGCGGGATCGCCTCGGCCGACATGCCTGCCGGTCCGGGCGCACATGCGGAAGGCCGCACCTGCGAGGCGTGGAACATCGGCGAGGCTGAGCACTTCGACGGGGCCGAGCACTTCGACGGGGCCGAGCACTTCGACGGGGCCGAGCACTTCGACGGGGCCGAGCACTTCGACGGGGCCGAGTTCTTCGACGGAGCCGAAGGCGAGGATGAGACCACGCTGGCCATCTACGGCGGCCGGACGTCGGGCTGGGAGGCGGAGGGGACGTCATGACCGACTTGTTCGTTGAACCCGAGGCCCCCGCCGCCACCCCGCCGCCCGCCGTCCTGGCGCCGGACGTGGTCCAGACCCCGTGCCGGCACTATTCCGCGGTGTCGCTGCGCTGGCCGTCCCACCCCGAGCTCGAGCCTTTCATGCGAGCCACCTACCAGGCCCACATGGCCGCCTCGTGCCGGCGCCGGGCCTTCGTCGAAGCGTTGCCCGGCGACGCGCTCGCCGACCTCCCCCAGGGCGGGCAGCTGCGGCGCGAGGCCGTCCCGGCCCTGCGCCGGATGCTCGGCGATGCCTGTTCCGCGCTGACCGCCGCCCGGGCGGCCGGCGACCCGGCGGCCCAGGCCACCGTCGACTTCGGCGTAACCAGCGCTTACCGCTCGGCCCTGCAGCAGTACCGGCTGTGGAACGGGCGGTTCCCGCGCTACTTCGAGCAGACCGCTCGCGAGCGCGCCAGCCAGCCCGGCGGCGCCACAGGGGAGGCGGCGGCCCGCTGGCTGGCCCACTGGATCGGCAGGTGGCTGGCTGCGCCCGGGTTCTCCAACCACAACGACGGGCGCGCCGTCGATCTCAAGTGCCGACTCACCTCGGGGCGGCGGCTAGCCGCCAACCGGGCCGACATCCCGGCGTGGCGGTCGACGTGGCTGCACCGCTGGCTCACCGAGCACGCCGCCGGCTACGGCTTCATGCCTTATCTGGACGAGCCGTGGCACTGGGAGTACCGGCCGGCCAGCGTCGGCGTCATGACCCAGCATGAGGTAGCCGCGAGCCCGGCCGCAGCACCGGCGGGGAAGGCGGTCCGGCCAGCGGCCTACTGGCGCTCGCAGCTGCGGTTCGGCCTGGCCGGCAACAGCGTCCGGCCGCTCATCGACGGCAAGGCGGCACTGCGGGCCATCAAGGAGGCTATCGAGACCGCCACCGGCCCCACGCACTTCGTCTACCTGCTCGGCTGGTGGGTCGACCCGTGGGTGCACCTGGCCGGGCCCAGCACCTGCCTGCTGGACCTATTCGCCAAGGCCGGTCGGCGTGGGGTCCAGATCCGGGTGCTCATGTGGGACGCGCCGAGCCTGATCTACCCGGGGCACTCCAAGCTGCACGACGCCGCCGTCACCGCCCTCAACAAGATTCCCAACTGCCACGCCCAGCAGGACGCCGGCGGCGGGCTCACCTCCACCAAGGCCCACCATCAGAAGCTGGTCGTGGTCCAGGGCGCGCAGGGCCTCATCGCGCTCGCTGGCGGCGTCGACGTTAATGCCGACCGGCTCTGGGACCGGCTGCCACCGTCGGCCACGGCCTACCGGCCCGACCGGCCGAACGTCGGCTGGAACGGCGCCAGCGCCTCCGGTTCAGGGCCCAGGGGCGAGGAGGGAATCCCCTTCCACGATGTGCATGCCCGGCTGAGCGGGCCAACCGCGCTGCCGCTGCTGCGGGTTTTCCTGCGCCGGTGGTGGGCACGCTCCGGCAGCCGCGACATCGATCGCCGCGACCCCCTGCGTGGGAGATTCAACCACCCAGTGCCGCCGGTGACTGGGCACGATTATGTGCGGGTAGGCGAGACCTTCAACGGGGTGCTCAAGAGCCCCGACGGGCGCACCGTCTCCTCGCGCAAGGTGACCGTGCAAGACATCTGGCTGCGCTCGATCCTCGGCGCGAGGCAGTTCATTTACCTGGAGGACCAGTACCTCATCAGCGACTGCGCGGCCCGGGCGATCCGGGAGGTGATGGCACGGAATACCTTCAACCACGTAACGATCGTCATCCCGCCCTCGGAGATCACCGACCTGCCCGGGGTATGGCGGCGCCGTAAGGCGTTCATCGACCGCATCGTCAGTGGCAACCCGCACGCCGGAAAGCTACACGTATACACCCGGGCCAAGGTCACCGCCGGCGCATGTGCCCGCAAGGGCTACCCGCACCTGTACGTCCACGCCAAGATGGCGGTCATCGACGACGAGCTCATGCTCATCGGATCGGCCAACTGCAACAACCGTGGCTGGGAGACCGACAGCGAGCTGGTCGTGGCTACCTTCCAGGACGCGACCGGCCAGGCATCGGTGGCCGGACGGCTGCGGATACAGTTGTGGGCCCACCACCTCGGCGTTCACCAGGGAGCGGTCATTGACCCGGTCGCCTCCCGCCAACTCTGGGATGTCGCGCCCAACCGGCACGTGTGTCGCTACGACCCGAGGGCCCAGACTGACTCATGGGGCAGCGACCGGCCCGACGGGATCATCGACCCGAGCGACCGCCGTCCGGGCGACCCCTGCGAAACACTGTTGCGCGCCCACCGGGTCAGCTGAGGCGCGCAGCCCCGCGAGGCCGCTGTGGCTGCTGCCACGCGACGTCAGGAAACCGGGCCCTGACTTCCTCGGATATCTGGCCTGCGCCTCGCCGAGCACCGTGAAGTTCCACAGCAAGGCATCCCGCCGTTGCCGGTCGGCTTCGAGCTGGCTGACGGCGATGCCGTCGACAAGGCGCTGCGCCTGCTCCGCGGCGTCGATATTCCATCGATGGCTTGATGGCCACGATGATCGCCGAACTCGTCTGCAACATTTCGTTATAAGACGAGCCGAGCGCCGACTCGGCGCATGTCAGCACTGTGGTGACCGCAGGTATGTCCGCACCCAGATCGGCCACTTCTGCGCGCTCATATGACCCAGCCAGTCGGTTAGGCTCCGGGCTCCGGTAATGCGGCGGCTAGCGCGTGGCGGCGTACCGGGCGGCGGGAGTGCCCGGCGGGTTGTGCACTCCGGGCACGGCGTCGGGGTTCTGGACGCACACCTCGCCCTCCAGGCCGTCGGGGTCGCGGAAAAAGACGCTGAGCACGGGGCCGAAGTCGGTGACGAAGCGGTCGCTGGCGCCCCGGGCGATCAGCCGCTCCCGGATCTGGTCGAACGCGTCGAGGGAGGCGGCCTGCAGGCCGAGGTGGTCGATGCGGCCCCGGCCGAACATCGGCGCCTGGTGGTCGGCTTCGGTGTTTCCCTCGATCTGGAAGACGTTCAGCTCGGCGGCCGGGCCGATGCGGAGGAAAGTGAGCTGGATGGCGCCGTCGAACTCCTCCAGGTGCGCGCCGATCTCCGCGTCGAAGACCTCCCGGTAGAACGCCACGAGCCGGTCGGTGTCGTGGGTCAAGAGGGCCACGTGGTTGACCCCGTTCAGCAGCATCTGGGCCTCCCTCGCTCATCGCCCCGCTCAGCCGCCTGCCTGCTGGCTGGTCAGCCGCACGCCCGGGTGCGCCCAGGTACAGGCTCCCATCCTCCTGGTCACCTTCTTGTCGCCTGGAGCGGCCACTGGCCGAGGAGATGACCGGCCACCTGGGGTATGAGAAACACGATCCGGCCGGGCGGGGGAGCGGGAACAGCCGTAACGGCAGCACCGGCAAGACTGGGAATCTGGGTCGTCCTCGCGCCCTCGCCGGTTCCCGGGCCGACCCCGCCGATGTGACACCTGATCGGCACGCTGGCCCGGCAGGCTGCTGTGACCACAAGAAAAAAGGGGAAACAAGGAAATGACCAGTCACAAGATTGGAACACGGGAACAGTGGGCAGCTGCCCGCGAGCAGCTGCTCGCCCGCGAGAAGGAGCACACCCGGCTGGGCGATGAACTCGCGCGGCAGCGGCGCGAATTGCCATGGGTCCGGGTCGACAAGGAATACCGCTTCGACACCGACGACGGCACGCGCGCACTGGTGGAGCTGTTCGATGGCCACAGCCAGCTGCTCGTCTACCACTTCATGTTCGGCCCGGCATATGCGGCTGGCTGCCCGACCTGCTCCTCGGTCGCCGACAGCGTCAACGGCGTCCTGCCGCACCTGAACGCCCGCGACGTGACAATGCTGTTCGTCTCGCAGGCCCCCCTGGAGACGCTGCAGGCGTTCAAGCAGCGGATGGGCTGGAGCTTTCCCTGGGTCTCGTCGGCCAACAGTGAGTTCAACATCGACCTCGGC
>Ga0126378_10002843_pt1 | contig 12928 bp, 8 predicted proteins | sample PanSoiMetPlot_23_FD_92587 | JGI IMG/M metagenome (GOLD analysis project Ga0126378, IMG submission 92587) | Tropical forest soil microbial communities from Panama - MetaG Plot_23 | ecosystem: Environmental > Terrestrial > Soil > Tropical forest > Bulk soil | place: Panama | collected 2016-02-17
ACGACTTCTCACCTTCGATTCGGCCAGGAGCCAATTCATTCTACATACTTGATTCAGCGGGCAAACTTCATAGGCGTCCATCAATTCAGTTTGCTGGAGCGGCACGATGTGCTCGGCGCCGCCGAGGAAGGAGCCGCTGTATTGATCAATTGCCCGCATCGCGGCAAGGACGCCTGGCGCAAGCTGCCAGAGTCAGCCCGGATTGCAATCCACTCAAAGCGCCTGAAGGTCTACTCGATTGACGCGTACGCTATCGCAAAGCAGGCAGGACTGGGGTCGAGAATAAACACAATAATGCAGGCCTGCTTTTTCGCCATAAGCGGCGTGATACCGGTGGATCAGGCCCTGGAAAAGATTAAGGAATCGATCAAGAAGACATATGGTAAACGAGGCGAGGCCGTGCTGGCCCAGAATTACAAGGCGGTTGACATGGCGCTCGAAAACCTCATCGAGCTCGAGATCCCCGGTAATGCCGGCGAGATCTTGATAGATGCCAGTGCGAGTTCGGGCGGGCTTCTCGAATCGCGTACCGGCGGAAGTAATTCGGCGCTCGGCGGGATTGCCGGGCCGAAACGAGAGGAGGCGTTGCCGGCGCCAGCACCAACCGTTGGCAGGGAACTCATAGCGCCCCTGCTCGAGGGCAAGGGAGACTCATTGCCGGTAAGCGCATTTCCGGCTGATGGGACTTATCCGGTCGGCACTGCCGCTGACGAGAAAAGGAATATCGCGCTGGAGGTGCCGGTCTGGGAGCCGGATTTGTGCATCCAATGCGGAAAGTGCGTGATGGTTTGCCCGCATGCAGCGATTCGCGCAAAGGCCTACGAGCAGCACCTGATCGAGACCGCGCCGCACACGTTCAAGCACATGCCAGCCAGGTGGCGCGAGCTGCCGGAACACGTCTACACAATCCAGGTTGCGGTCGAGGACTGTACCGGATGCCAGCTTTGCGTTGAGATCTGCCCGGCCGCCGACAAGGCACAACCATCGCGAAAGAGCCTGAACATGGCGGACCAATTGCCGCTGCGCGAGAGCGAGCGCTTGAATTGGAAGTTCTTTTTGGATTTACCGGACAAAGCTCCCGACGGATCACTGCGATTCAACACGGTCAAGAACCTTCAGTTGCTCACACCCCTCTTCGAGTTCTCAGGCGCCTGTGCCGGATGCGGAGAGACGCCGTACATCAAGCTGCTATCTCAGCTTTTTGGGGATCATACAATTATCGCCAACGCTACGGGATGCTCGAGCATCTACGGCGGGAATCTTCCGACTACTCCCTACACGACAAATAGAGACGGGAGAGGGCCTGCGTGGAGCAACTCGCTATTCGAGGACAACGCCGAATTCGGACTGGGCATGCGGCTTGCGGTAGATCAACAGACCGCCTACGCCCGGTCACTGGTAAAGAGCCTATCGGGCGTAATTGGCGAAGAGCTTGTCGGCGCATTGCTAAGCGCGGACCAATCCACCGTTGACGGTTTGAACGAGCAGAGGCAGCGCATTGAGACATTGCGCGCCAGGCTGGCTGAAGCAGAGGACGATGCCAGGGTCCGCGATCTCGCCGGCGTGGCCAATTCTTTGGCCAAGAAAAGCATATGGATAGTTGGCGGCGACGGCTGGGCCTACGACATTGGTTTTGGAGGCCTGGATCATGTGCTGGCCAGCGGTTCGAAGGTGAATATCCTGGTGCTGGACACTGAGGTCTATTCAAATACGGGCGGCCAGGCCTCCAAGGCAACACCGCTCGCAGCTGTGGCAAAATTTGCCGCCGCCGGAAAGCGGACGGCGAAGAAGGACTTGGGGATGATGGCCATAGGCTACGGCGATGTATACGTCGCCCAGATAGCGATGGGCGCCAATGACGCCCATACTCTGAAGACCTTCCTGGAGGCTGAAGCGCATCCTGGACCATCGCTGATAATAGCGTACGGGCACTGCATTGCTCACGGTATCGATATGTGCAAGGGATTGAACCAGCAAAAACTGGCGGTGGAATCCGGATACTGGCCGTTGTACCGCTATAATCCCGCGCTCAGCTCGATGGGCAAGAACCCGTTTCAGCTGGACTCAAAGGAGCCCTCAGTTCCATTGAAGGATTATATCTACAACGAAGGGCGATACTCGTTCTTAAAGCGGACCGAACCTGTCGAAGCAGAACGATTGCTGCAGGAGGCGGAGCAGAGCGTTATGGAGCGCTGGCGGAACTACAAGACCCTGGCGGGGTTGCCTTAGGTATGTTGCGGGTTGCAAGTTGCAGGTTACAGATTGCCAGTCGCATATCCGCTTAGAGCATGCACCACCCCAAAGTTTCATCTTCTTGACCAGGCGCTATCCGGCTCGAATTAAGACTCCCGGTCAGCCGTAAGGCTGCTGTCAAAGGTAAGAAGGCCGTTCAGCCGGTGGGAGCAGGGGCACTGGAGGGCTAAAGATTCCGTGCTTTGCTTTCGATTTTGAGGATAGTCAGTACCAACCAAAAGCATTGGCCGGGCATTCATGCCCGGCCAATGCTCTTTGTCCGATGCTTTGTTCGCCCGGTGCCTGACCCCCAAAAACCCGGGAGATAGCATCCAGACAACCGGCATGAAACCAGCCAGCTCAGGATACCGGGATGACGCGTCCGCTGCGTTCTTGTCTCACATGATCTATAGCGCGGCGCAACCATGCTTTCAGGGCTTCCTCCGCCCGTTCACGGTTTTCTTCAGCCAGCAAAGTCTCAACTGTTTCGCCCTTCTCGTTCAGTGGTATGTGATGGCAGGGCACTGCGGACAAACGCTCGCCTTCAGGAACGAACTGCATCAGCAAGCACTGATCGTTATGATTCCTGCATGGAAATTCTGGACAAATCGGCGAATCCTGAAATAGTATCGTCGGCTCGCGCGGAGTTCGGACCGAGCGGTCGTAACCATTTTTGGTCAGGAAATCGAGCTCCGATTCCAGAACCTGTAAAACATCGCGATCATCTTTATCCATAACTCCCCCTTTCAACTGTTCCGATTCCGCGCTCATTTTGCGGCCTGGGCGTCCCGGAGACACTCTCATCCACGGAGCTTCAGGACCACGCTCGGCTGGCAAAGATGCCCACTCATTATCCGACGGCGCCGGTGATAATCTTTTGTAAAACAGAGTCATATGAACTTCTCCTGGCGTACCCTCGCCACTCACCGGCTACTTGGCACCGGCTCGGAAAAGCGGAGGCTCGGTTCAGAAAAGGCTGGAAGGCGGTCTGCAAGACGGTTACTTCGATCATGTTAACCCCGTTGCTCCCGCTCTTAGTCCTGACCCGAGCCTCTGGCATCCTCCATTTACTTCCCTTTGACGAGGTCTGTTCAAATATCACTTACTCATGATTGCACACGCCCATCTTGCGCTTACGCGGGCTCAAAGGCTGTGACGGCCATCACCGCGGGTGCGGTCGCAATATCACTCAGCCGGCATCTCTACATAGTGGGCCCATGCTGAGAGCTGGCAGTCAGTCCTGCTGCCAACACGCTTGTAGGCTTAATGGAAGGTGAGCCAGCGAGTGGTTATGCGGTCTAGTAGGCCCACTTGCTCTCAAGGTCCGCAGCCAGGCGTTCGTACGCCTGCCGTGGTTCGGCACCAAGTTCAGCCTCAGCCTCCATGAACTGTCGGCTCAGGTCCTGTTTAGCGGGCTCGTCCAGGAAATCGTTAGCGATACGAAAAAGCGCGCGATCTTCTTTCTGAAAATGCTCGACCATGAGATCAACATACTGGCGGGCGGTCTTGACGAAAGCCGCGCGTGATTCCGGCTTGTCTTGACCGTAAGACTCCACGACGCTGCCCAGTTCGGTGATCAAGCGGCGTTCCAGGTCATGCTCGCGGGCCAGGGTGTCGGTGGCGCCCCCACGTTGTGCAACGCCTTCGCGGAGGAGAGCCGGGAAAAGGTACTTTTCCTCCTTCCCATGGTGGAAGCGATCTCCAAAATTGCTCAGAAACCCAAAGAGTTCGGCGATCGATTCGTGGGGTACAGTGTCACCGAGTTCTATCCGGACACACATACCATCCAGCGCACGCAATGCCCGCTCGATGACACGATGTTCGTGCTTTAGATTATGCGTAATGTCTCCCATGGTCAGGTCCTTCATAAGTCTACCGCTTGTTCGAGGGCCGGCTTGTCGCGAACCAACAATGTGGAGCCCTTGAGTTCGATTATGCCCTTGGCCTTGAGTGTACTGAACAGGCGTGTTACCGTCTCGCGCGACGTCCCTATTAGTTGCGCGATCTCTTCGTGAGTCAAGGTAACTTTTACGCGGACCCCGTTTTCGGTCTCGGTGCCTGTTTCGGCGCACCACGAGAGCAGCAGGCGGGCGAGCTTTTCGCCGGCAGTATGCGAGAGCCCGAGTGAACGAACCTGCTCATATGCCGCAAAGTAACTGTTGCTCAGATGCTGAGCCAGCCTCAGGCATACTTCGGGATTCTGCTCAAGCAATTGGAGGAACTGTTTGTCCCTGATGAAAGCGATCTGGCACGGGCTGAGCGTCTCAGCAGTGACCTCATAAGGCTTGCCTGAGATTGTTGCGCTGGCGCCGAGGACTTCGCCGGGTTCGGCGATCCTCGTAATGAGTATCCTGCCATCGCTCGAGCAGGTGGAAAGCTTCGCGCGGCCTTTGCAGATCAAGTAAATGCCGCGAGAAGGCTGTCCCTCGACGAACAGAATGGACCCCTTCGGATAAATGCTGTTGGACCGGACCGCTTCAAAGGATGCTAATGCGTCACGGTGCAAATCGCAGAACGACAGTTCAGATCGCAGCTTGCAATCGAGGCAGCTATCAATTATTTCCAAGCCGTAGGGTGCGCGCATTTGTGACCCCTTTTCCGCCTGGTGAGGCCGTTCCGAACAAACCCCAAGCAGCTGGCCCGCCGTCTGCGGGATTGCCAACCACATGTTGAGCGCCACAGCACTCCCTTGTTTGCAGGCAAGAGTCGTTCCTGATCCGCGATTGGGACCCGCTCAACGTCGACCGTTCGATAGTATTTGAAGAGCCGAGGGTTATTTCCAGCAACAGCCGGGCCTTTAGAGCGCATTAGCTTCCTGGAGCATTCTCGGCCGCGGCTGGAGTTCTGTTTTCGCTGACCGCTGCCCTGTTTAAAAAAGCCCAATCAGGATCAAGGATATGGGGGAAATCACCCTTTCGCTCGATTGCGGTAAGCTTTCTTTGCTTAATACGGCCAGATTCTCCGGGGAATGAGGGTTGCACTGTGATGGGTGACACGAAAGGCTCGACCCTTGGGCAACGAGCCAATCTTGAAGGAGCAGAATGGACAAGATGTTTGCAAATGTTTTCCGTGGCGCGGGCAAGTTCGGCATCGAGGAAGTCGACCGCCCGCATGCTGGAGTGGGCGAGGCTGTCATTCGAGTGACGCTGACGACGATTTGCGGCACTGATCTCCACATCGTTCGGGGCGAATACCCGGTCAGACCGGGCCTTGTGATCGGCCACGAGCCCGTAGGCGTCATCGAAGAGATCGGCCCTGGCCTTAGCGGTTATCAGGTCGGCGATCGCGTCCTCATCGGCGCAATAACTCCGTGCGGCCAATGCCGGGCGTGCCTGTCTGGCCAGCTTTCGCAGTGCGGGCGCACGTCGGGATACGAGGCGATAGGCGGATGGCGCTTCGGAAACACGATTAACGGTGCCCAGGCCCAGTACCTGTTGGTGCCCAATGCTCAGGCCAACCTGGCAAAGATCCCTGATGGGTTGACCGACGAGCAGGTTGTCCTGTTGGCGGATATCGCGTCAACGGGGATAAGCGGCGCGGAGTCAGGTGGAGTCAGAATCGGCGATTCGGTCGTCGTGTTCGCGCAGGGCCCAATAGGACTGTGTGCGACTGCCGGAGCGCGGCTGCTGGGCGCCGGCCTCATTATCGCAATCGATTCCGACGAGAACCGCCTTGCAATGGCGAAGAGGATGGGTGCCGACGTGGTCCTCGACTACCGTCATGTAGATGTAGTTTCGGAGGTGAAGCGCCTGACTGAAGGAGGGTCCGACGTCTCGATTGAGGCACTCGGCACGCAGGAAACGTTTGAGAATTGCCTCCGATGTCTGCGCCCGGGCGGCACTCTGTCGAGCCTGGGTGTGTACTCTGGCAAGCTCCAGGTTCCATACGACGCCTTTGCGGCGGGAATTGGCGATTACCGCGTCATCACAACGCTTTGCCCGGGTGGCAAGGAGAGAATGAGGCGCTTGATGGAAATGGTCAAGCGCGGGGGGCTCGATCTCACCCCTCTGCTGACACACGTCTTTCCACTCGACAAGATTCGGGAAGCGTACCGAATATTCGGCGAACGCCTGGACGGCGCTATAAAAGTGGCAATCAAACCCTGAAAGGATTCATTGTATGAGCGATGTGCTTGTAGTTCGAGAATGGGACGCGGATGTGTTTCACCGGCGAGTGACGGAACTCGAGGCCGCCGGGTACATTGCCCGGCGCGAATCTTATGCAATCATGGCTGAAATGGATCCAGAAACCGGCAACATCGCGCATCTTCACAGTGTCGAGATGGACCTTCAGTCGAGTAGTGATGAGGACGGCTAGAATATCTGGCACTCTAACGGCGGCGTTTGTACGGAGGGTAGAGACGGGGCGGCCAGCGATACGGCCGCCCCGTCTCCGGACTCCTTTAACCCAGTTTCAGTTTCCTTCCTCGGACAAAGACGTCATGCAAGTCAGACGAAGAGTCCGCGATTGTGTCGCCTAGAGATGATTGTGTCACGGGCATCCCAAGGTAGCTTTGATTTGATTCGCCCCACTAATCAGTTGGCTGGCCTGAGCGGGCGTCAATTTCTTGCCTTGAGCCTGGACCAGGTTGATGAACGTGGTCATCGAACTACATGCGGTCGCGTTGTCGGAGACCGCTATTGCGTTTAGGGCAGCTTGCAACGGCGCTATCAGACTGCTCTGAATGCGCGGGGCGAGGCCGAAGCTGCGGACAAGCGCGATAAGGTTGTTAATCTGACTCAGTGCTGCATTAGGAATTTGGAATGTGAATGCGTAGACATCCCAATCGGCTGATGAAGTCCCATAGACGATGCGTGCGATCCCGTTGCAGACTGTAATGCCGCCCAGAAACTCGGTGCCCGGCGTATTGGTAGCCTGGTAGAGACTTCCGCTCGTGATGTCATATACAAAGATGTGGTATTCGGTGCCGACTTCGGACTCAAATGCGATCAAGTTCCCGGAGATCTTGGGGTTGCGCTGGTTGCCGGAAAGGATAATTTGTGTTTCCGATCCGCCGCCGATAGGCTGAAAGTATACATGGATCAGCCCGCTCCGATCAGAGGTATATACCACGAACTGGCCATTGGTGTGGGGATCCCTTTCTTCGCCGGGACTGCTGACCAGCGCGCTGACGGTGAAGACGTCAGGGGCGGTTTGCACAGCGGAGTAGATGTCGCAAGCCGTGCCGTCGGTATGACACTTTTCCCACACCAGGACATTGCCCGTCGGGCTCACGTCGACGCTTTTGTCAAAAAGCTGATCGTTGGTAAGACGGGTTGTGACTCCGGTATCCTGGTCGTAGACGGAGATCTCGCTCATGTTCGGGGCGACGAAGAAGCTGCGGTCCTCGAACGCCACCAGGTTTCCGCCGAGAGCAGCCTTGCTTCCAGCAGGGCCGGCCAGGTCGGTACGGAACTGCGTGGCGGTATCGAATAGGACGATGTGGCTCCCAGTGGGGTCGCCTTCTGTAAAAGCGATGAGCTTTCCGGCGATGGCGGGTTGAGTGTCTATCCCGTTGCCGGGGGTCGCGAAATCCAGGCCTGAAGAAAAGTCGTAGTAGTGAACTCTGTTGTTTCCAGGGGTGTCGGCATCGGCATAGGTGACAAGGTTGCAGTTGACGCGGGGGTCGGTCTGATCACCCGCGCCAGCATTCACGGCCTGGACCATGCCGGCAAGCAGTGGGATCGGATTGGCCTGTGGTACCACGCCGGATCGGGGCTGGGGTCTCGCGACGACGAGGCCCGAACCCGCCTCAAGGCTTGCGAGCAAGGCTATCATCAATAGGGCCGCCAGCCCCCGCGATCGCAGCAATGGAGAATGATTTCGTATGAAGATACAAATTGTTCTCATGACTTCTTCCTTTCAGATGGATTCGTCGTTCAAGTCGACACACGGCAAGCGCGCTTTTTCGCAAGAGCCGCTTTCAGTGCCCGCGGTCTGTTCGCGCTCGAGTCACGTCGATTAACCAATATTTCCGAGCTCATTGATGAACCCGGTACCAACAATTACATTAGCGGTCAGGAAGAGGGATTTGTCCCCGCTCTCGGTTTCTGAGCTCATTGATTCCCTCTCGGTAACCCGGCCGCTCATAACGTCCGTCATGGAAGGGTGGCGAGGACCGGGAAAACATCACACCGAGGCTTGCGAGCGGCGCAAGCTTCAGCGGTAGCGGCTGGACGGTAAGCCAGAGGACACCAGCGTGGAGATGAATATGACGGGCCGGGTCCGAAAGCGGCGAGCGCTACGACCGCCCCGGGAGCCGCACTCCAAAAGCGGCCTCGAGTTTATTCAGAGCGTGGAGATTGATCCCTGATGATCCTGCGCACTTCGGCGAGGATGTCTTTGAGCACGATTAACTCCTGGCGATTAACTCCTGTCTCAGGCAGCTCGTCGGCTTCAAAGCCAATCTCCCGGCTAGTTGGGCAGTCGCAGCTAAATCTGACCAATCCAGTCGTCGCATCTTCATTCCGCAGCTCGGCCGGCCTGCGTCAAGGTAAAAGGAACTCCCGCGACGGTAATGGTTCCTGTCCGGGGGGAAACGGATCTGTTTGGGGCGACCGAGTATGCCACGGTTCCGTAGCCGCTTCCCGATCCGCCGTCCACGACAGTAAGCCAGTCGGAATCGCTGACCGCGGTCCAGGCGAAATTAGGGACGTTTGCTTTCACGGTAATCGAACCCTCTGACCTGCGCCTGCGTATCGTTGCTGACGAAGGAGTGAGGCTCACAGGCCCGCTCAAGGTTGAATCCATCTCGATGAGGTTGTTGGCAGTGTCCAGGTTCTGACTGAACCGCTCGACCAGTGGCTGTGCGAAATCGTCTGGGAAAGGATTGTCGCCCCACACCGGCAGCTCAGGGTGCTGGTTCCACCTTACAATTACATTGTTACTGACCTCGCCAGTGTCGACTTCTCCAATCCAAATTCCCGCACGGCCCGAGCCGGCTACATAGTTGCTGACAATGGAAATATTAGAGTTTACCGGCGACGTGATGAAGTCGAAGTTCGGATCGTTCGAATTAACTATAATGGCTGCCTGAGTGGCGGCAGCGCCACCGGCGCCGGTGGCCGCCGGACCCAGGACGTCCTCAATTGAATTGCTTTGAATGGTAATCCCATGCGAGGGCACGCCGGAACCGGCATTGGGAACCGTCACCTGGAATACGTTGATTCCGGTGTTCGGCAACCGACGAATGACGTTGCGCTGAATTACGACGTTCTCGAGTCCCCCTAAGAACATGCCGCGTCCAAACGAGTCCTCGACCAGGTTGTCTTCGATACTCGATCCACCGCCGCGCATATCTGGTGCGCCGAAGACCAAGCCGTCTCCCGGTGGTACGGAGGGCAGGTCCCGATCAAAGGTTAAATTCACCTGATCGAAAAAGCCTACGTTGATGGAATCCGGCGGGTCCTGGCTGACGATCGTGGCGCCCGTCTGCTCGACACCAGTGGCGGTGCCCACGAAATTGACCTGGCTGCCGTTGGGAAAGCGTACGCTGTCCTGGCGCGTCACAGTCAGTTGGCGCGGACCCGGTTGGCTAACGATTGTAGCTATGTATTCCGAATCCATTGCCAGTGCATCATCCATTGTCCCCTTCACGTAGCAATTGCGGATATGGTTGTTGCGCAACGATCCGGTGAAATGAATGCCGTCGGCATTGGACGCGACAAACGCGCCCGGTCGCGGTGTGATTCGGATGTTTTCGGCGGTGGAGTTGCTGGTCTGGCCAACCTGCACTGCAAACCCGCCGCCGGTGCCGTGAATCTCGATATTGGAAAGAGTGATCGAGTCGCCGTTCTCGACGGAGATGGCCTCGGCGCCACTGCGATCTTCGACGACAATAGTGTCGCCTGGCATCAGAGTGCTCAGCGTGCCGCTCTGCTGCCACGGCGGGCCGTTGGGGACAAGAGTCAGGGTCGGGCTCGTTACAGGAAAGCTCAGGTAGGTCAGCCCAGTGCCGGGAACTTCAGCGCCATTGCGAAAGATGAGAGCGTACAACTGGGGCGTCCCAAAAACGGTGTTGGTGAACGTGGCCGGGTCGGCCCATCCAGGCAGCAGCGCATAAGAGAGGATGCCGTTGACCGGGTCCACCGCTGTTAGCTGGACCTGGGTGAAGCGAGGCACAAGCGAATCAATGGTGACGTTCTCGAGCGTGAAACGCTGGCAATCCGAGACATCAAACCCGCGCAGGAGGCCCTGTTGGAAGAATACTGACGAGCCCTGGAAGTCCACGGTAAGGTCGGTGATGCTTTCAAATATCAAATACTGGGTCTCAGTCTGTGATGTAAGAAAGTAGTAAGAGCCTGGATCGACGGTGAGCACCTGGACAGGATTGTTCCCTATGTATTGGATTGCCGCCTGAAACAGTGGCCCGGCATCCAGTGATGGATTGTTTGGAGTAAGATTCTGGGCCGCGATACCGAGGCGCACCAGGTCGCGCGACAGGTTCAGCGTCACGGCACTGGCGGAATAACGGCTTGATTTCTGGTTTTCGTTCGCAGCGACGTGGGCCGAACTCTGAGCCGGTGTTGCTGAGGCCAGAGATATAAGGAATATGAACGCAGCGGCTATTACAATCGGATGCGACTGCTTCAACTGGGACAAAGTGATGCGCATTGGTACCTCGTTTCTGAACGGTTGCCAACGAAGTAGTCGCACAAGAGAGCCGCTCGAGCGACCAACTGCAGACAGCGATAGGACACCTTCGATTGGACCGCCGCTCTCTGTGGTTCGCTTCACCCGAGATATGGATTCTCCTGTTTTGTCCTGAGTTGCCCCGCGGTTGATTGTCGAGCAAGTGAGATCACAGTCTCTCGTCGTGGACTCTTTTTCGCTAAAACGGTTACAAAAAAAGTTTTCAGGAGCTCTCGCACGCTTTCTTCAGAACAAGGTGCAATAGGCGAGCCGGCGGCACGTTCTATTGGATCACTGCCAATCCTAGAGGCGTTCCATGGCGCGCAGGTCCTTCACGCTCGGCCTGGTTCGAAGCGGATTTAGTCTCAAGGTATTCAGTCCCTCCACTTCCCAAAAAAGAAGGCGTCGTCCAACGGATTAATCGTGCCTGATGCAGCTTTCTTTGCCGCCGGTTCCAGGTCAGTAAAGGAATGGTCTCCGGTAAAGCAGTACAGACCGAACATCACGAGTTTTTCGACTTCATTGACCATCTTGCCATAGTACTGGGCGGAATTTGGGCAGAGGCCGCAGTTTTCGGCCGTGACGGTCTTGTAAAAGCCCGCTCCCCTCGCATAACAGGCGTAGTAATCGATTGCCATTTCAATTGATTGCCTGTGAATTCCCCGATAACTGTAAGGATCAAAGCCGGAGCCTCGCAAAATCTCGGCGGCGTCGATGAGACCTCTCAGGGTGCCCATACAATATAGAATGCCTTGTGAGGCGTTCTGATTTCGGTAGCGATCCTGAATCTCGCCGGCAGCAACTGTGGGGGTTATGTAAGAAGGGTGGCTTGTCAACGCATCCGGACCATTGTTGGGGTAGCACTCGAGCGGGCTGTCGGATTCGCCGTAGATGGCATGGTTGAAGAATACTGTCCAGGGAAGCAACACTGGAACCGACCGGTCGGTGCCAAACAGAACTGCATTGAACTTCCGTCCATCATCGAATAGGCGCGCAATGGCCAACAGACTCTCCAGCTCGCTGGCCTGGCCATTGGCGTAGCGCTCGCACGCAGGATGAGAACCGCCCATCCAGCTATTCGTGGCGCGGCGAATTACATCAAACATGTTGGAATGAAAACTATCAAGTTGCTCGACATCATTGCCGCCGAGAGCGCCAGCATACATCAGCAAATCCTGGGCATGGACGGAATTGACGACTGCGCGTGAAAGATGGAGTCCGGGGTTGCTGGGTTTGCCGTTGCCATCGCAAAACTGAGACTGAGTTCGAAACTGGCCGTGCCCATCACGGAACCCGCGCGCGCTCCAGGCAAGCAGAATACGCCTGGCAAGCGAGGCCGCCTGATCACCGCTAGGCGCTCCAGCCGGAGCCACTGCACCGGCCTTTAAAAGAGCTGCATACAGCGCGAGCCTTGCTGCCACCCCAGCCGCACCGGCGGGCGCCGAGGCCCCCGGCTTGACGTGCATTGCCGTACGAAGCTGGTCCTCGCTGCGGATCTCATTGGGGTAACCGCCCCGGGGCTCGATTGTAAATGCGTGGAGGTATACGTCGATATCGCAGCCTGAATAGGTCGCATCCCAATCTATCGTCGAGGCAAGATCGCGCTTGATCTGATCGGCGAGCTGCCCGAACCGCTGCTTAGAGTAACTGTCCGGTCGATTTATTCTCGAGACAATATCTTTCAGGTCGGCCGTTGTCATGAAGACACGTGGATGCTCATTGAAATTCCGATACGCGCCAGACACCATGGGAAATGCCGGAAGGGTGGGATATTGCAGCTCAACCTGTGGGAAATGCCCGAGCGTCGTTCCCGACCCGGCGATTGCAGCATTGGGGACACCGTTAACGACCCGTCCGCCGTGTAAGTAGAGTTTGGTATCACGGCTCTTCGCAAGTAGAGCGGCCGGCAGTTCGATGACAAACCGGTGTTTGCCTCCATCGCGATCCTGGCAAGCCTGACCGACGGCCGGCTCGCTGTCCAGGTTCGCAATGCCATTCATGATGAAGGTTCCCTTGGGCGTGTCATACGCTGAATGACCGGTGAAGATGGCAACGTTGATAGGCT
>Ga0126378_10002845_pt1 | contig 12925 bp, 9 predicted proteins | sample PanSoiMetPlot_23_FD_92587 | JGI IMG/M metagenome (GOLD analysis project Ga0126378, IMG submission 92587) | Tropical forest soil microbial communities from Panama - MetaG Plot_23 | ecosystem: Environmental > Terrestrial > Soil > Tropical forest > Bulk soil | place: Panama | collected 2016-02-17
CCTCGTTCAGCGGGCCTGCCAGTTCGGCGGCGACGCGATCCACTCCTTCCCGCGACGAAGACGGGCTCTCGATGGCGACCAGGCGTCCGAGCAGCGCGAGCATGTCGGCGCGAGCGTCGTTCAGTTCGGCTGCATACTGACGTGCGGTTCTTCTCAGAACTTCCTCAGCCGAGGTCGCGCGGAATCGAGAGTGAGTAGTTCCGCGTGAAGAATCCTTCATCGCCCTCCAGCGCGTTGAGACGTCCAGTGATCAGGAAGTTCTCCCTCGTAGCTGACATCGTCGTCGCCACCTCGACTCGCGTCCGCCAGGTGCCTCGCCCGATCTCAATCGTGCGATTACACCGAACCTGCGCTGAGAGCGGGTCGTCCTCAACAATCGTGTAGCAGATCGGGTCATCATCGAGGTACTCGAGACCATCTGGCAGTCTCCGGCCGCCCCAGAGCGAGCGCCGTTCCCGGTACTCGACTCGCCCGGAGGCGACGTCCTCCACGATGGAGAGTTCGGGGCTGCGTGGCCTGAGCCACTCGAAGTGAAGCGGCATAGCGGTTTCTGGCGGCTCGAACGGGCGGAGATGGTCGTCCTCGGGGCGGGCGCGGCGCACGGGCAGCCGGAGGGTGCATGAGCTGCCGAGGTGCACTCCGATCGTGACCGGCTCGGGAGATGGCCAGACCCACGGCCAGTAGGAGGTGGAGATGGCCAGACGAAGGCGGTGCCCGGTCGGCAACGAATAAGCGATGGCCTTCAGCGGAACCCGAACCGAATACGGCCGATCGAGCTCGAGCGGAGTCGGGTGCTCGTGGCTATCACGATGGCACAGGTTGAGGATGCCGCGCGTGATGAGAGCTGATCTGCCGTCCGGGGCCAGGTCGCACAAGCGCACCGTGAGAAATGCACGGGGCTGCGAGGCTGCGACGACTAGCTGCACATCCGGCAATCCGAGAAGTTCGATCGGGCGGTCGAAAGGCTCTGTGTCGAAGCACAGCGAGCCCGCGTCGTCACGACGCTGATCGGCGGGCAGATGACCGGGATTTCCGTAGGGAAGCCATGATCCCGCGCTGAGACCAACGGTCTGCGGACTGCGGTGGAAGATCACCGCCGCCGCGGGCTGGGCGGTTTGCAGGGAACCCGGAGCCAGATGGAGCACCTTGGTCGAAATGGAAGTCGAAGGCCATGACGGCTCGGCAATCCAGCGGCCAGGTCGCTCGTCATAAAGGGGCTTGGGTGGCACCGCATCCTGCATCCAGCACCGCAGGGCGGGCTCATCCATGATCCCGGTCTCTATTCCCTTCAGCCAGGTGTCCCACCACCTCAGCGCCTCCTGGAGGAAGCCGATTGCCGGGCCTGGCACGCCTTCCTCCGGCCAGACATGCTCCCAGGGCCCGATGAGCGCCTTGCGCGGGCACGAGAGCCCCTCGAGCAGGCGGAAGATCGCGTCGGTGTAGCCATCTGACCATCCGCCAACGAGATAGACAGGACAGGCGATCGAGGAGTAGTCCTCACAGACGGAGCCCTGCTTCCAATAGTCATCGCGCCTTTGATGCGAGAGCCACGGCTCGACGAGGAACGGGTTGTGCTGAAGACGTTGGAGCCATAGCTCTCGCCAGCGGTCCCCGACGACCAGAGGGTCAGGGGGACGGGCGCTGTAGGCCAGCATCACCGAAGCCCACAGGAGCATGTAATAGCTGAGGACCGATCCCCCGATGTAGTGCACGTCGTCGGCGTAGCGGTCGTCAGTCGAGCATGCGCTGATGATCGCCTTAAGCTCTGGAGGTCGCCGCGCGGCAATCTGCAGGCTGTTGAACCCTCCCCATGAGATGCCAGTCATCCCGATTGCGCCGGAGCACCAGGGCTGGCCAGCAAGCCAGCTCAGCACCTCCAGCGCGTCCTCCTGCTCCTGGGGGTGGTATTCGTCGAGCAACAAGCCTTCGGAGTCCCCGGTGCCGCGGATGTCCACCCGGACCGACGCGTAACCGTGTCCGGCGAAATACGGGTGACGCACAGAGTCGTCGATCGCCGTTGCGTCGCCCTTGCGATACGGCAGGTACTCGAGGATGGCCGGGACGGGGAGGCGAGCCGCCTCCTCGGGAAGCCAGACAGTAGCCGACAGTCGCACTCCGTCGGAAAGAGGGATCCATTGATTCTTGAGACACCGAACCTTCATCGGAAGATGCTCGTAGCCGAGGCGCAACGGCATCAGCGGCCGACCGCGGCGTTGTCGGGATCGAGGGCGCGCACGACGAACTCGCCGACGAGCGGGCGATAAGCGGCCCATGTTCGCCGGAGGTCTGCGAGCGGCCGGTCCGAAAGGTCGACGCGAAGATCGACCAGGGGGAACAACTGATCGCCGACGACGACCAAGGCTGCCGAGCGTACTGGCATCTGCTCTCCTCCAGCGGCCTCACCTGATTCCAGCGCGCGAAGCAGGCGCTCTGCCAATGGTTCGTCGGCACTTTCCTCGAACGTTCTCCTCATGGCCGAGCCGACGTGCTTTCCGGCCAGCATGTTCCCGACGACCACGCATCCGTCGCCGAACTCTTCAGCCAGAAAAGGGTGGACCCGGGAGCCCGAAAAGGCCGCTGTTCGGCCCTGCGAGTCGACGACGGCGAGCTGGCGCCAGGCACTGTGGGGTGTTGAGGCGACGAGGGCGCGGACGGCACCGTCCGCCTCGCAGCCCGACTGCAACAGGTCGAGGCCGCGCGGTCCCAGACGCGGGTCGGTGCGGTGCTGCGTAAGCACGGCGCCAACGCCGGCCCTCGCGTGCGGCACCCTGCTGCCTACAGCGATATCGGAAGTAGCCGTACCGGCGCCCAGCTGCCCGGTCCGGGCACAGCGCCCGGCGAGGGAAAATGTCACCGTCAGGGCCGATCCGCCGCTACCAGCCACATGTCTTCGCTACGCCACCCCACCTCACGATGGGCTCCTGGAGTTCCCTCGAAACCGGTCGCGGGATTCGAAAACAGAAGCAAGGTTCCGACACTTTCTGATTCCACGGTGTACTGGGTCTGCGCGCCAAAGAAGGACACGTCTGCGATCCTGACCGCGACGGAGAGGTCACAGGAGCTCGTGAAGGGACCGATCGCTTCCGGCCGCACCACGGCGACCGCTGGCGAATCCTCCGTCATGCCTGGTGCTCCGCTGAGCTCCAACGTCCCGAGTGGACCCACATCGGCCAGATAGCGCCCTTCCCCGTCGCAGCGTCTCACGGTGGCCGTCAGCCTGTTCGAAGCACCGACGAAGTCCGCGACGAACAGGTTGCTCGGGTGGTGGTAGACGTCTTCCGGTTTCCCTACTTGCTGGATCCGTCCCGCGCTCATGATTGCCACCCGGTCCGACATCGAGAAGGCCTCTTCCTGGTCGTGGGTGACATAAATGAAGGTGATCCCGACCTGACGCTGGATCTGCTTCAGCGCCATCTGCATCTGCTTTCGCAGCTTGAGGTCGAGGGCACCGAGAGGCTCATCAAGCAACAGCACCTGCGGCTCCAGGACCAGCGAACGGGCGAGCGCGACCCGCTGTTGCTGACCGCCCGAGAGTTGCTTGCATCTCATGTGTTCGCGCCCGGCGAGCCCGACGAGTCCAAGCATGTCCCGGACACGGCGCTCGGCGTCACTGCGCGGGACTCGACGCTCGCGGAGTCCGAAGGCAACATTTTCAAACACGTTAAGATGGGGGAACAGGGCATAATCCTGAAACACCGTGTTCACCGGCCGCCGATATGCGGGGATCCGCGTCACGTCGCTCTCGCCCACGAACACGCTGCCGCTCGTCGGCGTCTCAAGCCCGGCTACCAGGCGCAAGGTCGTCGTCTTGCCACATCCGCTCGGGCCGATGAGGGAAAAGAACTCGCCTGCCGTGATAGACAGGTCGATACCTGCCACGGCGGTCACATCGTTGTATCGCCGTTCGACCGCGGCGAGGCGGATCGCTGCAGGCCCCGACGAGACGCCGGGGTACGTCGAGCCTTGCTCGGAGATGCTTGCCGCCTTCATGTGAGGCGGTCTCCACCACTTCCTGATGGCGTACGAGCGAATCGTTGCCCGATTAGCAACATGTGCTGGTAATAGCACATCTGGCCAGGGCAGGGCAAGGTCTTGCTGGCCGCGAGCCGAGTGGTTACTCTGCCAACAATGGTTGGAAATAGCGCGACAGCTGGGCCCGTGGGACGCGCTCGTTCGGCCGCGGGTACGTGCGGGGAAGCGATCGTCAGACTGCTTGAGCAATACGGGGTTGATACCGTATTCGGGATCCCTGGCGTGCACACGCTTGAGGTCTATCGCGGCTTGTCGCATTCGACGATCCGCCACGTGCTCGCCCGGCACGAGCAGGGCGCTGGCTTTATGGCGGATGGATACGGGCGAGTGCGTGGAGAACCGGGCGTCTGCGCGGTTATCTCTGGTCCTGGCGTGACCAACGTGCTCACGCCGGTCGCACAGGCCTATCACGATTCACGCCCGCTGCTCGTGCTATCGGGGGCGGTGGGCACTGCCGATAGAGGCCGAGACCGTGGCGCTCTGCATGACTTGCCGGACCAGCAAGCCCTGATGGCCCAGGTGACGGCGTTCAGCCACACGGTCGCCGACCCAGGCGAGCTTCCGTCGTTGCTCGCTCGCGCTTGGGAGATCTTCACCTGCAGCCGGCCCCGGCCAGTGCATATTGAAATTCCCGTGGACGTGTTCTCAGCGCCCGCTCCGGCTGTTGATCGCATCGAGAGCACCTGCCGGCCGCCCGTCCCATCGCCTGAATCAGTCCATGCAGCGGCGGCCATGCTCTGGACGGCGGCCAAGCCGGCGATCCTTCTGGGCGGGGGTGCCGCCCACGCTGGTGCGGAGGCCGTCCGCCTGGCGGAACGGATTGGTGCGCCGATCGGCCTCACGATCGGCGCAAAGGGCGCCGTGTCCTCGTCGAATCTGCTTTGCCTTGGCGCGACGCTAACCTTCCAGCCCGCAAGGGAACTCATCTGCGAGGCCGACGTCCTCCTTGCCGTCGGTACCCAGTTCTCGCATTCCGACTGGTGGGAGCTTGACGGGGCGCCGCAGCCGAAGGGGAGTCTCATCCGGGCCGATATCGATGAAAGCCAGCTCCACAACCTGTTGCCGGCGTCGCTTGCCCTGCTTGGAGACTCGGCTGCAACTCTCGGCGCAATCACGGCGGCGCTCCCCTGCGAGAACCCGCAGCCTGATCGCATTGCGCTGGGGGCCAGACGGGCGCGCGCGGCCATACGATCTCTTCGGTTCCCTCCCGAGGTCTCCGATTACGCGGACTTCATCGAGACTCTTGATGCCGCGCTGCCGCACGACCGGATCGTCGTTGGGGATTCGACCCAGCCGGTGTATGCGGCGAATCATCTTATGGCCGCACCGCAACCTCGGTCGTGGCTGATGCCGATCGGTTACGGGACCCTCGGCTGCGCCCTGCCGATGGCAGTTGGGGCCAAGCTTGGGGCGCCTTCGCGACCCGTCGTGTGCATTGCTGGCGATGGCGGAGTCCTTTTTACCCTCCAAGAGCTGGCGACCGCGAAGGATCTCCGGATGTCCCTTCCTGTCATCGTCTGGAGCAACGGCGGCTACGGCGAGATCCGGGACGCCATGGAGAAAGCACGAATCTCGCCGTTCGCAACCGACGCGCAGGCTCATGACCTTGTTCAGATCGCTTCGGGATTTGGCTGCCGCGCCGAGCGATTGACGGAGGTCAGCGGCCTCGGCCCGCTCGTACGCGAGGCGCTTGAGAGCCGCGGGCCGACCCTGATCGAGGTGTGTTTGCGATGAGGGCCGCGCGATCTGAGCGGGCCGCAGTTGCGGCGGGGCACGAGCTCGAGGTCGAGGCCGGGCGGCGCATCTTCGACGAAGGCGGGAACGCCGTCGATGCCGTGGTGGCCGCCGCGTTCGCGGGTTTCGTCGTCGAACCGGCTAGCTGCGGCCTCGGCGGTTACGGTCATCTGGCCATATTTATGGGCGGGAAGCGCGCTTTTCTGACGATCGACCACGGACCGCGCGCTCCGGCTCGGGCGACCGCGGAGATGTTCACCGTGGTGGAGGAGGGGAGGGGGGACTATGACTGGCCGGCGGTCCAAGGTCGGCGGAACGAGGTAGGCGCCCTCGCGGTGGCCGTCCCAGGCGCGGTAGCGGGGCTCTGGGAAGCCCACCGCGCAGCCGGCCGGCTTCCATGGGCGCAGCTCCTCGTTCCGGCGATCGAGATCGCCGACAAGGGACTCGAGGTGACCTGGAGCCTCGTCCTCCCGATCGTCGAGCGCCTGGACGATATCCGGCAGTTGCCGGCCGCCGCGTCCTTCTTGCTCCGCAACGGCGATCCGCCCTCGCCTGGTGATTACTGGGGTCCGCTGGTCAGTGTTGATACCGCGGCGCTGGCCGAGACCCTGCGGCACATCGCCAAGCATGGTGCCGCCGGATTTCACACTGGCAAGGTGGCAGAACGCGTGGGTGATGCCGTCCAGGCGGCTGGGGGGATTCTGACAGCGGCGGACCTTGAGGACTACCGGCCCAAGGTGATGACCGAGCAGCCGGCCACATACCGGGACTACTCCTATGTCACCGCAAACGACCAGGTCGGCTATGAAGCGCTCAACATCCTCGGGCTGCTCAAGCTGTCTGAGGTCGTTCCCGGAAGCGCCGACCACTACCACCTCATGGCCGAAGCCCTCTCCTGTGCCTTCGTCGACAACGTCTCTCACTATGGCGATCCAGACCGGGTGGCGACGCCGCTTCGCGGACTTGCCAGCCGGGAGTTCGCGGAGCAGCGCGCGGCGTCGATCCGCCGCGACCGCGCCGCGCCGCGGCCGGTGCGACCCGCTGATCCGTGGCCGTTTGACCCCGGTGCGCCCGCAGTGTGGAGCGGGTACTCTATGGGCCGCTCACCGGGGACCACGCAGATGGCCGCCACCGATGCCGAAGGGAACCTGGCTGCACTTATCACGACAGTCGGTCACGACTTCGGCTCGCTTATTCACGTTCCTGAGGTAGGAATCTTCCTCAACAGCTCTATGGTCAATTTCGACCCGAGACCAGGACGCAGCAATTCGATCGTCCCTGGCGCTATGCCGTTTTTCGCCGTGCCGAGCATCGTCGCGACCGGTGAAGACGGGAGCGGTTTCGCGGCGTGCGGCTCGGGCGGCTACCGGATACTTAGCGGAGTCCTCCATTCGCTGGTGAATGTCATTGATTTCAAGATGCCGGTCGCCCAGGCCGTCGACGCTCCTAGGGTGCACTGCCAGGGAGGCGAGATCTTCGTGGATCGCCGCATTCCGCGCAATGTGCGGGAGCGCTTGGCGGAACTCGGGCACAATGTCGTCGTCCAATACGCGGTGCCAGGTTTCGAGCCATTCGGCCGGGTGAGCGCCGTAACGCTCCGTCGCAACGGGCGGCAGGTAGAGCTGGAGGCTGCGTCGGACCCGGCGTGGAGCTCTGCGGCGGCAGGAGCATGAGAGCTCGCAGGGCTGGGCGGAAAGGGCTTTCATAAGTAGGAGTAGGTGCGCATGGTAGAATTGCCATCTATGGTTGGTAATGTGGCTTCGTCCGCGTCGTCCGCGTCGTCCGCGTCGTCGGCGCGTCGGCGCCGGCCAAGAGGTGCCGGAGCGTCTGGCCCGCGAGAAACGAGCATCCGCAGGGGAATCGAGACGTTCCTCGTCGTCGCGAGCGAGGGCGCCGCAGCAGGTGGCGGGCTGTCGGTTACGGCGATCGCCGAGCGGCTTGGCCGGGAAAAGAGCCAGGTTTCCCGTGCCCTCTCGGCGTTGGCCGACTATGGCCTGCTCGACCGGGATCGGGACACCAATGCCTACCGGCTGGGTTGGCGAATTTACGCAATCGCCAATCTCGGCGGGGAGAGACGGCTCATTGGCCTCGCGGAGCTGAGGCTGGCCCAGCTCGTAGCGCGTTTTGGCGAGACCGCGTACCTCTCAGTGCGCCAGGGGACCGAGACGATCACGGTCGTCGGCCACAGGTCACCGCGCTCGGTGCAGGCGGTGAGCTGGATCGGCCGCACCACGCCCGCCTACTGCACTTCGGTAGGGAAGGCTCTCCTCCTCGATCACAGCGAAGCCGATCTTGGCTTGCTGTTCGATGGCGTGACCTTCGAAAAGGTCGGCTCGAATACGGCACGCGACGTTGCCGAACTGAGTCGCATGATTGACGAGGCTCGGCGGCTGGGGTTTGCGACCGCTGACGAGGAACTGGAAGCCGGCCTTTTCGCGGTGGCTGCTCCGGTTCGCGACGGGCGGGGCCGGATTATCGCCGCGCTCAGCGTTTCCGGCCCGAAATTCCGCCTGGAACCGCGCGTGGAAGAGGTAAGCCAAGCGCTCGTGGCGGCAGCGAACGACCTCGCGGCAGAGTTCAGCGGGCGCCCGCTCGAAGAACATGACTAGCCGCGCTGAGATCGTCGGAGGCGGAATCGCCGGCCTCTCGGTGGCCGCCGCGCTCGGCCGAGCGGGCTGGCACGTGCGCGTCCACGAACAGGCGACCGAATTGCGCGAGATCGGCGCAGGCATCGAACTGCTCGAGAACGGCCTCCGGGCTCTGGAGGCGCTTGGTGTTCCGGTTGAGTCGCTAGAGGTCAGCGAGCCGATCCACAAATTCGGTATCTGGGACGAGCAGTTCCGCCCGATCACGAGCAGCACGATGTCGGAGTCTTCTCGCTGCGTGATGACGACGCGATCGGCCTTGCACCGCGCGCTGATGCGGGCGGCAACCGGAGCCGGCGCCGAGATCGTTACAGGTTCGATTGTGACGGGCGTCACTTCAGACGGCCAGGTCCATCTTGCGGACGGAGGATCGGTCAATGGGGACCTTGTGATCGGTGCCGACGGCATCGGCTCACGTGTACGCACAGCGATGGGCTTTTATTCACTCCAGCGCGATCTGCGCTATGTATCGAAGCGGACTCTGATACCCCTCACCGCTGACGATCCCGAAGGAGCATTTCCCGGCTACTGGTGGGGTTCCCGCAGGATCGGTATCGGGCCGTGCGGCTCCGGCCTCGTTTATGTATTCCTCTACTGCCGACCGGACGACGAGCGGGGATGCGCCATCCCGCTTGACCGTGACAGCTGGACGTCCTCGTTCCCGCACCTTGCCCACGTTTTCAGCCGGATCGACGACCAGAAGGTCGACGTTCGGCGCGTGTGGGAAGTGCTCTGCCGACCGTGGACGCGCGGGCGCGTCGCGCTTGTCGGAGACGCCGCCCACGCGATGGCTCCCCACCTCGGGCAAGCCGCGTGCATGGCGATGGAGTCAGCCGTGGTCCTTGGTGACACCCTTCGCCAAGCGGAGGAAGTGGAGGGCGCGCTTCGAGTCTGGGAGGAGCAGCGGCGTCCATTCGTGGATCCGGCACGTCGTTACGGACGCCTCTATAACTCGCTCATGCGGGGCTGGCCGAGCCGCCACCCGGAGGTCCGGTCGCGGCTCGTTCGCACGGCGTATCGGTCGAAAGCGGTGCGGAAGCGAATCGAGGGAGCTCCCGCGCTAGAGCGCATCTAGTTCCTCGCCGTTCGGATTGGGGTCGCCGAAACACAAGGACCGGCGTAGGCGACTCGGGAGAAGATGATGCTCAAGCAGCTAGACAACGTTGACATTGTCTGCCAGGACCTTGACCTGCTGGTTCCCTTCTACCGGGACGTGCTCGGCCTGCCCGAGGCTCACCCATATCTCAGGGAGCAGGGCTGGGCAGGTTTCAAAGCCGGAAGCGTCACGCTGTACCTGATTGAGAGCGGGCCGGCAATCCCGGCTGAAAGGGCCCGCGCTGCGGCACCGATTGGCGAGCGACCGGGCCTGGAGTCGCTCGCGTTCGAGGTCGATGACCTCAACGAGGCCGTCCGCTGGCTGACCGAACGGGGAGTCGTGTGGGAGACGGAGGTGATCGAGTCGCCGTGGTACCGGTATCGAGGGTTTCGCGATCCCGAGGGCAACCTCCTGTATGTGACGCGACCAGCACGGTGACGACCAGATCGCCGCGTCACGACGTGCTCTTCGAACCGCTGGCAATCGGGCCTAAGACACTGCGGAATCGCTTCTACCAGGTTCCTCACTGCACCGGGTTCGGTACCCAGAAGCCGCTGTCCCAGGCTGATTTCCGCGCAATGAAGGCCGAGGGCGGGTGGGCCGCGGTCTGTACCGAGTACGCACCGGTGAGCGCGGACTCAGATTCGATGCCGTACGTTTCCGCCCGGATTTGGGACGACGACGACGCGCGCAACCTCGCGGTCATGTGCGAAGCAGTTCACGGCCACGGAGCACTGGTCGGCATCGAACTCCATCATGAGGGGATGATCGCCGATGCGCGCGAGTCGCGCTGGCCGTCAGTTGGGCCTTCGCAGATCGCCAACGCCCTCTACCCGAACGGTGCGGCTCCGAAGGCAATGGACATCGACGATATCCGGAGAGTGCAGCGGGACTGGACTGCGGCCGCCGTACGCGCGAGGGATGTCGGATTCGACATTGTTTATGTCCAAGGTGCCCATAGCGCGCTATTGGCACAGTTCCTCTCGCCGAAGCTCAACCACAGAACCGACGAATACGGCGGATCGCTCGATAACCGCGCCCGGATGTGGCTGGAGACCTTGGAAGTCGTGCGCCGTGCGGTCGGCGGTGACTGTGCGGTCGCAGTGCGCATTGCGGTTGATGCCCTCGGGCCATGGGGGGCAACGATCGACGACGGTCTTGGCTTCGTGGAGCTCGCCGACCATCTGGTGGATCTCTGGGACATCACCGTCGGTGCCACCGCGGGCTTCGACCGTTTGGATTCCGCGGCTTCCCGCTTCTTTGGCGAAGGCTACGAGCTCGCTTGGACCCGGCAGGTCAGGGCCGTAACCGACAAGCCGATTGTCGGCGTCGGGCGCTTTACCAATCCGGACACGATGGCAGAGCTGGTCAGGCAACGCGAACTGGACCTCATCGGGGCAGCTCGCCCGTCAATCGCCGACCCCTTCCTGCCGAAGAAGATCGAGGAGGGCCGGTACACAGAGATTCGCGAGTGCATCGGCTGCAACATCTGCTACTCGCGCGCCGAATATGGCGGCCATATCGGCTGCACACAGAACGCGACTGCAGGCGAGGAATACCGGCGCGGCTGGCACCCAGAACGGTTTAGCCAGGCAAGAGCTACCGACAAGCGGGTTCTGGTTGTCGGTGCCGGGCCGGCCGGCCTGGAGTGCGCCATCGTTCTGGCAAAGCGGGGCTATGATCGCGTGCACCTGATTGAGAAGGACTCTGAGGTCGGCGGCTGTGTCCGCTGGATCTCGCGTTTCCCGGGCCTTCGGGAGTGGCGGAAGGTGCTCGACTGGCGCCTGCTTCAGCTGGACCGGCTCCGAGCGAATGTCGAAGTGATCACCGGCCGTACGCTAGAAGCCGCTGATGTCCTCTCTTATGGTGCTGAGCTTGTCGTGTTGGCGACCGGCTCGCTATGGGCGACCGATGGCTTTAGCGGCGTCAGTTTTGAAGCCATTACCGGAGCTGACGCGTCACAGAACTTTGTGCTCACGCCTGAGCAGGTCATGCTCCAAAACAAGCGGCCACCGGGCGAGCATGTCGTCGTTTACGACTGCGAAGGATATTTCACGGGCGCGAGCATCGCGGAGTTCCTGCGGCTTGACGGCTACCAGGTGACCATCGTCACACCGCATCTGGAGGTCGCGCCGCTCTGTAACGAGACTCTGGAGGGGCCACGCCTTCGGCACCGCTTGCACGAGATCGGGATCGACACGCTGACAGCGGCGTCCATTAGCTCGATTGACGAGCGAGGCGTGTGCATCCGTCACCAATTTGGGAAGGCGACCGAAGTTGCAGCCAATGCGGCCGTGCTCGTGACCCAGCGGCTGTCCTGCGCCGAGCTGTATGACGCCCTTATCGGGCGGAATCTCAAGGGAGCAGGCATCGAAGGTGTCTACCGGATCGGAGACTGCGTTGCACCAAGGGTTCTCGCTGATGCGATCTTCGACGGACACCGGCTGGGTAGGGAGATCGACTCGGGTGACCCGGGCACGCCTCTCCCGTACCGTCGCGAGCGCCTGGTGGCCGCATCGGCTCGATCGGAATCAGCCCGGTCGGATCGGATACTCGGCGGTGTCGCGAAACCTGCCTTCCAGTAGTTGCATGACGTCGAGCACGCCGGCTTCGTCCCAGTGCCTTCCGGCTACCTGTACGCTAACCGGAAGTCCGGCGCTTCCTCGGTCTGCTCTCGCCGCGGCATCTTCAGACGGGGAAGTCGGTGACCGAAGGGGCAGCTCTTCCTCGGGCCGGACCTGCGAGAGCGAGACGATTCCGGCAGGCATCCCGAGGAGGTTGAACAGTTCCGCTGTAATCGGCATGTCGCCAAGGTCCCGGCTCATCCCGTGGGGATGGGCCACCACGGCGGTCGGGGGACATATGAGGATATCGATCTCGGCGGCGCGGAGCGACTCGGCAAACTCGTCCCGGTACGCCTCGCATTCAGCGACGAGCGGCCCGGCCGTCCGGAACTGCTCGGGCACGTGCGGTTCCGCCAGGCTCGCAAGCGCCTCCTCGACTAGGGGATCGAGGTCGTTGCCGTCCGCTAGCGCGCGTAGCGTCGCGCCGCGGTCAAGGGCGAAGGCAGCGTCGAACAGTTCCTTCGCGCGCTGAAGGGACGGCGGCTCGAAGCGGCGAACCGCGAAACCTGCCGATTCCAGCTCACCGACCGCATCAAAGACCACGCGCTGGATCGCGGCCGAGGGCGGATGGAGGCCGCGGACGAAGTAGCCGATGGTGCGCTGCTCCCTAGTCGCTGGCTTCCCCTGGTCAGCCTGCCACCGCCTGACCGCCACTGGCCCGCCGGTCCGCCGGGGTGCCTGCTCAGGCGTGATCGCAGCCCTTGGTGATGTCGCCAGCAGCTCGTAGACGAGTCGCAGATCCTCGACGTGCCGAGTCAGCAGGCCGGGCTGATTCGTCACAATCGGCTGGAACG
>Ga0126378_10002846_pt1 | contig 12921 bp, 6 predicted proteins | sample PanSoiMetPlot_23_FD_92587 | JGI IMG/M metagenome (GOLD analysis project Ga0126378, IMG submission 92587) | Tropical forest soil microbial communities from Panama - MetaG Plot_23 | ecosystem: Environmental > Terrestrial > Soil > Tropical forest > Bulk soil | place: Panama | collected 2016-02-17
GCCCTCGCAGCGTGCTAACGTGCGCCGTTGCATCGAATCCGCCTCATAATTAAGGCAACACATACGACCGTGCTTCCATCCCACGCCCTAAAAGGATTCCGCCCATGAGCAGCTCCGTCACAGAACCTCCAGTAATAAAGAAACACACGCCCTACGTCCCCGAAACCATGGACATGAAGGAGTTCACCCTCCGAGCTCTGCTGATCGGTCTCGTCATGACCGCGATCCTCGGCTCAGCAAATGCATACCTCGGCCTCAAAGCAGGTATGACGATCGCTGCGACCTATCCCGCGGCCGTTATCGGGATGGCGCTACTTAGGCTGATGAAGGGTTCTCTGCTCGAAGAGAACATCGCCCGCACCGTCGGCTCGATAGGAGAATCCGTCGCCGCCGGCGCTGTGTTCACCATCCCGGCATTTGTAATGGCAGGCCTCTGGCCCGGCCTCACCCGAGACAAGTATTGGAATTCCGTTGCATTGATGATCATCGGAGGAACACTAGGAATTTTGTTCGTCACGCTCCTCCGCCGCGTGATGGTTGAAGATCCCGAGCTTCCTTATCCCGAATCCGTCGCAGCGTCGGAAATCCATAAAGCGGGCCAGCAAGGCGCTCGTGCCGCCAAGATTCTTTTCGCCAACATGGGCTTTGGCGGTTTCATGTATCTACTCGGCGCGATCAACGTATTCAGCGCGAGCAACACCTTGCATGTGAAGATCAGCGAACTCGGAAAGAAACTGCTGCTTCGCACCGGAACGAACCCCAATGTCGCCACGACTGTCACCGGGGGCGCAACCCTGTTCAACCTACCGGATATCAGTCCCGCCTACCTCGGTGTGGGATACATCATTGGCCCGCGTCTCGGATCACTGAACTTCGCCGGCGGCGTCCTGGCCTGGGGGCTGCTCGTCCCACTCCTCACTTTCACCATCGGTCCGTACATACAGGCTGCACAACCGAATGGACAGGCACTCTCCTGGGATCTACTCGCGGGCGCCATTTATTACTCGATCGTACGTCCGATTGCGGTGGGAGGCATGCTGGTCGGCGCCTCCTACACGTTGTTCAAGATGCGTAAGCAGCTTGCGGTGGGGATGGGCCGTGCCATCTCTGACCTGAAAAAGTCAGCTGCCGCTCATGAAGCGACCAGCCGCATCGATCGCGATTTGCCCGCGAAGGCCGTATTTGCTGGGATTGGGATCGTCTTCATCGCGATGGTCCTTCTTTATTACTACTTCATGTCCAATGCCGGAAATCTCAGCGGCTCCAAAATCCTCTCGGGATCGCTCGTCGCCGCGGGTGTCATGGTCATCATCGGTTTCTTCTTCGCCGCCGTCTCCGGAAATCTGGTCGGAATGATCGGCTCGTCGAACAATCCAGTCTCCGGCCTCACACTCTGCACACTCCTGATCGCCGCCCTCCTCATGGTGGCGCTCGGAGTCTCAGGCAGTGGCGGCGTGGCCGCAGTGCTTGGAGTGGCAGCGGTCGTGTGCGTTTCATCCGCCGTTGCAGGCGAGATGTTGCAGGACTTGAAGGTCGGACACATCCTCGGCGGCACGCCTTCGAAAATGCAGATTGGCGATCTGTTCGGCATCATCGTAGCCTCACTAGTACTGTTTGTCCCGCTAGCCGTGCTCGACCGTGCATATCATTTCGGTACCAACGCGCTGCCGGCTCCGCAAGCCGGACTCATGGCCATGCTCTCGAAGGGAATCGTCGGCGGAGACATGGCTTGGCCGCTGGTGGTAGTCGGCATCCTTCTCGGCATCGGATTAATCATGATCGAAGTGAAAAGCGTGATGTTGTTCTCGGTGGGAATGTACCTGCCGCTGGGCACAACATTCGCGATCTTCGTCGGAGGCATCATCCGTTGGCTCACCGACAAACTGCGCGACCGTCGCGGCTTCAACGACGCGCAGAAAGCCCGTGTGGACAACGCCGGCGTGCTGACTGCTTCCGGCATGATCGCCGGAGAAGCCCTTTGCGGATTGGTGATCGCCGGCCTGGTTGGCTCAGGGAAGGATGTGACGCTAGTTCACTGGACGCCATCGATCTGGGCGGCCCTGATTGCGCTAATTGTATTAGTCGTGGGCATGATCCGTGTCCCACTGGCCAACGCCGGCAGCCCCGACGAACCCGCGCCCCCGACGGCGATCATGTAACCTCAACGCCAAGGGACAAAGTATTGAGAGAGGCATAGCGTTCCTCTGTGAACCCCTGTGTCCCCAATGCTAAAGGCTTTTGTATGTCCATTCCCGAGAACATAGCCGAGCTGCAATCAAAGCTGGAGCAATCTGCAAAGCGTGCAGGGAGAAGCGCATCCGCAATCGAGTTGATGGCAGTCACGAAGACGCACCCGCCCGAACGCATCCGCGAAGTCTACAAGGCAGGCCTGCGCCAGTTCGGCGAAAATCGGGTGCAGGAGTTTTCCGGCAAAGCCCTCGTTCTCTCCGACCTCCCCGCAGCCGAGTGGCACATGATCGGCCATCTGCAATCCAACAAAGCCGCAAAAGCCGCAGAGCTATTCAGCGCCATCGACTCAGTCGACTCATTAAAGCTGGCCGAAAAGTTGAACAACGCGGCCCAGGCATTAAGTAAAACGTTGCAGGTCTTGATCGAAGTGAATGTCGGAGGCGAGGCCGCCAAGACCGGACTCGCGCCAGACTCACCCGATTGGGAAAACTTGTTGACCGCTGCTTCCAGCCTCGAAGCCCTAAAAATCCGCGGCCTGATGACAGTCCCGCCCCACACCGAAGATCCCGAAGGCGCCAGACCATATTTTCGCCATCTCCGCACTCTGCGCGATCAAATCGCCGCCCGCCATCTCCCCGCGATCTCCATGGACATTCTCTCGATGGGCATGTCCCATGATTTCGAGGTTGCTATAGAAGAAGGCTCCACATGCATTCGCATCGGCACCGCCATCTTCGGTGAAAGACCAAAGCCGTAAGCTCGTTGCATCTTCCGTCCATTCCCCCGCCACTTGTCATCCTGAGCGGCGTTCTTGGCCGCGAAGGACGTTACGACCGCGGGTACTGCCCGAGCAGCCTCAAAGTGCTACACTCATCCGTTTGTTCAAGGAGCCCTTTCATGCGCCGTCTTCTTCTACTCTGTTTCGCGTTCCTAGCGTTCGCGTTGTTAGCGGCACCTCAATCCAAGCACCCCTTGACCTTCGAAGACATGATGAAGCTGAAGCGCGTAGGCGACCCCCAAGTCTCCCCCGACAGCAAATGGGTAATCTTCAGTGTTGTAGACGTTGATCTAGCCGCGAACACAAAAACCCCGCACATTTGGATTGCCCCGCTGGGCAGTGGAGAAGGTCATGTGGGGACGGGAGCCTCGCCCGTCCAGGCCGAGCAAGGCTCGGCAGGCTCTTCGCCGGCAGAGCGGATCCTCATTGCCGATCAAGACGCCGACCGCCCCCGCTGGGCTTCGGACGGCAAACGCTTCGCATTCCTCTCGACGAAGGAAGGTGGCTCGCAAATCTGGATCGCGGATTTCGATGATGCGGAAGGAAAAGTTCTCGAAGTCCACAAACTAACTGACATTGCAACTGAGGCAAGTGGGGAACTCTGGTCGCCGGACGGCGAGACCATGTTGTTCACGTCAGATGTTTATCCCGAATGCAACAGTGAACTAGCAGACGTAAGCGCATGCAATGCAAAGAAAGTGAAAGAAGCAGAGGCGTCGAAAGTTAAGGCGCAGCTTTTCACTCACCTTCTCTACCGCCATTGGAACGCCTACAAGGAGGGTAAGCGCACGCACATTTTTGTGGTCCGAATGGAAGTGCCCCGGCATGGCTATCCGACCCCTATCAAGTACCCTTCGTTCGCTCGCGACCTCACACCGGGCGATTATGATGCCCCGGTCTTCTCCCTAGGCGGGCAGGATGACTACACCTTTTCTCCTGACGGCCAAGAAATTTGCTACGCCTCGAACCACGACAAGAATCCAGCGGCATCAACCAACAATGATCTCTGGATCGTTGGGGTTCATGGAGGGACAGGCGCCACGCCCGTCCAGCCCAAGAACATCACCGCCGACAATCCCGCCAGCGACACCTCCCCGCTCTATTCCCCCGACGGCCGTTACATCGCCTACCGCGCCCAGCGGCGTCCCGGATACGAGAGCGATCGCTTCCGCCTTATGCTCTATGACCGCAAGACCGGCGAGAAAAGAGACCTCACGCCGGATTTCGATCACTGGGTAGGCACCTACTCGTGGTCGCCCGATTCGAAAACGATCTACTTCGCCGCCGAGCACCTCCGCCATTCTCTGATCTACGCAATAGGTCCGATCTCGACAGGGCAGCCCCCGATTCGCGCGCTGGTAGGCGGGTTTGACGATGACGTGACCGCAACGCACGATGGCAAGACCGTCGTCTTCTCCCGCATGTCGCTCAAAGCTCCGACTGAGATTTACACCGCCGATGCCACCGCCGAAGGCTGCCCTGCCAAAACCGGCGATGTAGATAAAGGACACGAAAACTGCTCCCTAAGCAAAGACGCAGCTCTCACCCATATCAACAATAAACTTCTGTCGCAGATCGATATGGCAGACGGTGAACCCTTCTGGTTCACCGGCGCGCACGGCGACAAGGTCGAAGGCATGCTGGTCAAGCCCCCAAACTTCGACGCCAGCAGGAAATACCCCGTGAAGTTCCTGATCCACGGCGGCCCGCAAGGCGCTTGGGGAGACGACTGGTCCTACAGGTGGAATCCCGAACTGTTCGCCGTACCAACTTCCTCAGGCCCGGGATACGTCGTCATCATGATCAACTTCCACGGCTCGACCGGATACGGTCAGAAATTCATCGATGCCATCAACGGCGACTGGGGCGGCGCTCCCTACGAAGACCTGATGAAGGGCCTCGACTACGCCGAGCAAACCTATCCGTTTATCGATAAGACGCGCGCGTGCGCCCTGGGCGCGAGTTACGGTGGATACGCCATCAACTGGATCCTCGGCCACACCGACCGCTTCAAATGCCTCGTCTCGCACGACGGCATGTTTAACGCCGAGTCCGCCTGGGGATCCACGGAAGAACTTTGGTTCAACAACTGGGAATTCAAAGGCACTCCCTACGATAACCGCGAGGACTACGTGAAGTGGTCCCCGCACCAGTACGCAAAGAATTTCAAAACGCCAACGCTGGTGGTTCACGGCCAAAGAGATTACCGGTTAGACGTGAACGAAGGATTCCAACTCTTCACGACTTTACAAATGGAAGGCATCCCATCAAAGATGTTGTATTTCCCCGACGAAGGTCACTGGGTCCTGAAGCCCCAAAACTCCCAACTGTGGTACAAAACGGTAAATGATTGGGTAGACCAGTGGATCGGCAGGTAGGCGTCAGGCGTCCGCAAAACCCACGTAGAGACAGCCGCCTCGCCTGCCCTGAGCGAAGTCGAATGGGCTGTTCGCCGAGCGAAGCTCGGCAGAGATTTCGATTATGCTTGCCATGCCCGAGACCTTGCTGAGAGTTCATTCGACCGCCGGAGCTTCTTAATTATGACGCCAAAAACGCGCGCCTCAAACGGTCCCGGAGGGACCATTGATAATGGCTCGCCAGCCGGAATGCAGCGGAGCGGAACTCCGGCGGAGGCGCAGCATCCCTACCCATGCAACTGCTGCCGGTAGGGATTACTAACCCCACGGAATGACGTCGCAGCGAGCGCGCCTTGGACTACACCAATACAAAACGTACTATTCGCGACACTTGCGGCAATTTCACGTCGGTGTCCGTAGGAACCGTTCAACTGGTATCGCGATTGGAGCCCGTACAGGATTCCCAGGATTCGTGTCTCCACCACCGACACGCGGAACAAAACCGCCACCGCGCAAAATAACCGCGCAAAATAGAAGTAAGAAATTCACCGAAGCCCCATCACGCTGTGCGGCGAAGCCGCCGAATCGACAACCCACACCACCACGGGCTAAACGCCTGCCCCGTCGAAACCCCGCCCGCCTCCCGCAACCGGTTGCAACGCCTGCTGCGACAGCGGAACCGGATTCACATAAATACCCCACATGGAAAATTACCCGGAGCGACGCAAGCCAGCCCCTGCACCACGCGAGTGAGGTTCGTTGCTGAAAGCGTGACGCTGGCATACTCATTTCGCATCGGTGATAGCGCTGCCGGGCTGAAGTTCCCCCGACCCGCCCACACGCGAGAAATTCACCTGAATGTTATTACGTGGACTGCCCTTACTCATTACCCGGGCCGTGACGGGAAAACTTACGTTCGCTCCCTGCGACACATAGACATACGAGGCGGAAATGCCGATATCACTGGCAGATTGCGTCGCACTGAGCGTGCCCGTAACCGATTTCGAAGGAGAGTACACACCCGGCGAGGTGTAGACTGGCTCACGCACGGAGGACTCATCAAAATGAAATCACTCGCCTTTCTAATCCTTCTTTCACTGCCGTACCTCGCCTTCGCCCAGGACAAGCAAGTCCAGAAGCCCACAGACTTGCGCGGTGTTCTGCTCGAGCAACTCAAAACCGCGCACAACAATAAGGATTGGTTCGTCCCCGCCAACATCGCTGTCCAAGGGCTCACCCCAGACCAAGCCAACTGGACCGACGGCAAAGGCAATCACTCCATCGGACAACTGGCCTATCACCTAGTCTTCTGGAACAGCCAGGTGTTAGCGAGATTCAAAGGCGAGACCCCGGCGAAGTTCAGCGGCAACAACGACGAAACCTTCACCGCTTTCGACGCCAAGAGGTGGAGCGACACCGTGCAGCAACTAGACAGGGTGTTGCTCGATCTCGAAAAATTCGTAGAAACCGCCGACGAAAAGACAATCGAGAAGAACGCCTCAACCATCGCTCACGTGGGCACTCACAACGCCTATCACATCGGTCAGATCATCTACATCCGCCGCCTGCAAGGCTCCTGGGATCCCGAGAACGGCGTGAAGTAGTAAGTATTCGCATCGACGGGGCGTGCCTTCCAGAGATCAGTCACGCAAATCCCAAACTCACTACAGAACTGAGTGTCTTTGGGAAGAGCACGGCTTCAACCGTTGCCGTTGGGTCCTCAAAAACCCGAGCTTTAGCCCCTGAGGTGAATTCCCGGGATTGATAGACAGAACCATCAACGTTTGATGTCCCGACCCAACCTCCACAATTCCCGATAACACATGCTGCAGCAATCCTTTACGCAGGTATCTACCGAATTATCGAAACACGACAATTAATACTTGTTTTCCGCCATGTGAAAGTGTTAGTGTCCCGACCTATTAAATCGGTTTCGGCGCGAGGACATTTGCGAACTCTTTGATTTTTGGGCCTTTTCTTATAACCGAACCGAATAGGGGGACTCTTGTAAGCAGGTCAAAAGGTTAAACAGAAACGTTTTCGCATTGTGTTGAGCAGGACTTCCATTTGCCCAGGAGGGATTTGCAATGCGTGTTCGTCTTCCGCAGTTCTCGTCGCCGTTCGCTTTCGTTACACTCTTCGTTTTGATTGCAGCCCTTTGCGTGCTGACCGCCGTACCCACACTGGCGCAATCCACCGCGACCGGCACCATCGCCGGAACCATCACGGACGCAAGCGGTGCCGTTGTTAACAGTGCGACCATCACCCTCACCGACACCTCCACGAAAACGACACGCACCGCTACCAGCAATGAAGCTGGACGCTACGTTCTCGTGAATGTCGATCCCGGCCAATACGAATTGAGCGTGAGCAAACAGGGATTCTCCACGACGAAGACGCAGACGAAAGTGACCGTCGGCTCCGCCGTTACGCTCAACTTATCGCTGGAAGTCGGCGGCCAGAACGTGGTGGTGGAAGTCACCGCTGCGACCACCGAGTTGCAAACCATGAACGCGACGGTGGGCAACACCGTAACGGAAATCGCGCTCGATAACCTGCCAAGCTTGAACCGCGACGTCAGCACTTTCGTAGAACTGCAACCGGGCGTGAGTCCGGACGGTAGTGTCGCCGGAGCAGTGGTGGATCAGAGCAGCTTCATGCTCGACGGTGGCAACAACACCAACGACATGGACGGCAGCATGAGTGTCTACACAACCTCATTCGCGGGCGATCCGACCGGAGGCATCTCCAACCAGAGCTTCGCTGTAGCCGGAGGCCCCACGGGCGTGATGCCAACGCCCGCTGATAGCGTCGAGGAATTCAAGGTCAACAGCACCGGCCAGACCGCCGATTTCAACAGTTCCGCCGGTGCCGAAGTACAAGTCGTGACCCGCCGCGGCACCAACTCCTATCACGGCAGCGCATACGAGTACTATCTCGACAACAATTGGTCGGCGAACACTTGGGATAACAATCTCACAGGCACTCCTGTTCCCAATTGGCATCGCAGCCGCTTCGGCGCCCGCTTTGGCGGCCCGCTTCTTCCGAAACTATTGGGCGGCAAAACTTATTTCTTCGCCAATTACGAAGGCTATCGCTGGCCCAACTCGGAGACCTACGAGAGAGTTACCCCTTCGGCCGATATGCGGCTCGGGCTATTGCGATTTACCGATGCGACCACGGGCGTTAGTACGATCTACAACCTCAACAACACAACTGTAACCTCCGCCGAGGGTGAGGTAGTCCCTGCCAACTCAGGTTGCGGTGCTTTTCCTGGTAGCAAATGCGATCCGCGTGCAGTCGGCATCAACCCGCTAGTGCAGCAGTTGTGGACTAAGTACATGCCTCTTCCCAATGAGGTGAATGGGGATTGCGGACTGACCCGCTGCGACATGTCCGGGGGCATAGGCAACATTGGAGGCTACAAAGCAAACCTGGCGCTTCCTCAGACGAGCAACTTCTTTGTCTTTCGTCTGGATCACGACTTCGGCGATAAATGGCACTTCACGTCCAGCTACCGTTACTTCAAGCTGAAGATTGCTACCCACGATCAGGTCGACATAGGTGGATTCTTCGCGGGTGACAAGCAAGGGGTTCCCACTTCTCTTTCCGAAGCCCCGCAACTGCCTTGGTACTTGGTCGCCGGAGTCACCACCAACATCACGAACAACACAACCAACAACTTCCATTACAGCTTCCTGCGCAATTGGTGGGCATGGAGCCGCCAGGGAGATACCGTCCAGTTTGATGGCTTGGGCGGAGCCTTGGAGCCACTCGGCGAATCGCGTAACCAGGTTTTAGCCCCTTACAACGTCAATACTCAGCAAACGCGCACCCGCTTCTGGGACGGACATGACCAGATGTTCCGTGACGATGTCACCACTCTGAAAGGCACCCATCTGCTTCAATTTGGAGGCACCTACCAGCATAACTTCAACTGGCACCAACGTACTGACAACGGCGGAGGCATCAACTATGAGCCCGTCTACCAGCTGTCGACGACCTCCGGCGCCGGAAACGGCATCAGCTTGAGTAGCTATACTCCGTCTGCCGACATTTCGTCGGCGAGTTGGGCCAGGGATTACGCGGCGACTCTCGGGCTGGTTTCGATCTCGCAGATCGCTTACACCCGAAGTGGTTCCAATCTCGCTTTGAATCCTCCACTCACTCCGGCGTTCGACCAGAGCACAATCCCGTTTTACAACTTCTATTTCAGTGACACTTGGCACATGAAAAAGACTTTCACGCTGACCTACGGCCTCGGCTGGACATTGGAGATGCCGCCGGTTGAGAAAAACGGGAAGCAGATTGAATTCGTCAATGAAGCCAATCAGGTGGTTGACTCTCAGGCTTACCTGCATTCGCGCGAGGTGGCCGCCCTGCAGGGCAACGTGTACAACCCGACCGTGGGCTTCAATCTCGTGGGCAATACCGAGAATGGAAGGAAGTATCCTTACGACCCTTACTACGGCTCGTTTAGCCCGCGGGTGGCGGCGGCCTGGAACCCTCACTTTGACAGCGATACCTTTGCCGGCAAGCTCTTCGGCGGGCAAAATACAGTTCTTCGCGGCGGCTATGGCAGAATCTATGGCCGCCTTAATGGAGTGGATCTCGTCCTTGTTCCACTGCTGGGTACCGGTCTCATTCAGCCAGTCCAGTGCATCGGTGCGCTGAAGACTGGCGGTTGCGGCGGTGCCGACCCATCCACGGCCTTTCGAGTTGGCGTAGACGGACTAACGGCTCCGCTTCCTGCGGCCGCCCCGTTCTTACCTCAACCACTTTTTCCAGGCGTTAACGGAATCGCCGCTGGCGCGGGTGAAGGACTGGACCCGCACTTCCGCCCCAACGTGGTGGATTCTTTCAATTTCACCATCCAGCGCCAGTTGCACAAAGGTATTACCATGGAACTGGGTTATATCGGCCGAAGAATTCAACACGAATACCAGCCGATTAACCTCAACGCCGTGCCCTACATGATGTCCAAGGGCGGGCAGCAGTTCAAAAACGCTTACGCCAACGTCGCCGTGGCCCTCGGTTGCAATATCTCAACCTCGGCTTGCGGCGCCAATGTTCCCTCGGCATTCCAGAGCGATGGCGTAACCCCCAACCCGGCTTACGGCGCATACATCAATGGAATCGCCTCCCAGCCGTTCTTCCAGGCTGCTCTAAACCCCTCGTACTGCGCCGGTGCGTTCTCGAACGGAGCGGGCACGTACGCAAACTGCACCGCCGCAGTGGTCGACAAAGAACTCGGAAACATCACCAGCCAAGGCGTCTGGAGCATGTGGAGCGATCTGGATGGCGGAGCGTTCAATTTCCCACGCACCATGATGAACAGCCCGCTGAATTGCCCAACCGGCTCCGAGATCGGTTGCAACGGCCAACTCACCAGCGGCGTGGGAATGAACGCCAGCATCGGGCACGGTAACTACAACGCTGCTTTCGCCTCCTTCAAAATGGGTGACTGGCACGGCCTCACCACCCAGTCGAACTTCACTTGGTCGAAGACTCTGAGCACGGGTGCAGTGGTTCAGGCTACCAGCGAAGCAACCGCGGCTGATCCTTACAATCTGAATACCGCTTATGGACTGGCGGGATTCGACCGCAAGTTCGTCTACAACCTCTTCTTGATCTACAACCCTCCCTTCTATAAGGGACAACAGGGAATCTTAGGGCACGTCCTCGGAGGATGGACCTTCTCCCCAATCTTCACCGCCGGAAGCGGTATACCGATCACGCTCGGCACGCTCAATGGCGGCGGCCAGGCTTTTGGCGAAGGCGATTCAACCAACTTCTTCGCCAACGGGAACTCCGAAAATGCTGTTGTGGTCGGGCGCTTGAGCACAGGTATCCACATGACTCCTGGGTCTTTGCCCAACCTCTTCGCTGATCCCAATGCTGCGTACGACTCAATCCGCCAGCCGATCTTGGGTTGGGATACCAAGAACGGTGGCTGGGGTGTAGTCCGCGGCCTGTCCTACTGGAACATGGATTTCAGCCTTCGCAAGAACATCAAGATGACTGAGCGCTTCAACTTCGAGTTCCAGATGGTTACCGTCAACCTGTTCAACCATCCGGTGTTCTACGATCCAGGCCCGGGCGACTATCTAGACACCAGCTCCGGTCCCGATGGTTTTGGCACGCTGCCTGGCCAAGGCAACACGCCACGAACCATGGAATTCGGCCTGCGTCTCAACTTCTAGTACCTCCACTCTGGAAAACTCGGCCGGGAGCATTGTTGCTCCCGGCTTTTTTTGTCTGCAGTCCTCTGTCTGAGGGTGGTCCATACTAAACGTCGCGTGTTTTGCGTCGTTTAGTTCGGGGATATCGCCTGAGTCGCTTGCCGATACCCCTTAGCGAAACCAAGATTAAATGGGTGCCCCACCTCTGGCCGACTTTGCCAGAAATGGGAGTGTCAGCAGAGCTGCGCTGCCAGTAACGAACCGCCCCCCCAAATCAAGCCACTAAGAGACAAACCATACCGTCAGCAGCGCAGCAATGCCTAAACCAGGCGCCCAGGCAGATTGCCGCTACGAAACCCCATTTCAAGATAGAGCAGTGGGTAGACCTACTAAACCGTGGCGGCGGTGACAGCGCAGCAGTGTTGGGAGGCCAGACCCCGAGTCCGCTTCAGCGGAAACGGCGCCCTTCGTCCGCAATGGGTTCTGAATTTACAGCCCGGTGTGATTCCGTCACGGTACGCAAACTCAGAACAGCCGGATCATCGCCAATGCGAAAGCGGTGTAAGAGCAATCTGGCGAGAAAGACCTAAGTCATTGCGACTCAAGATTTTGCCCCTAAACGATTGAGCCCCATAGATTATTTCGAGATTTACCGCTGAGTTGGTGATTCCAATAGACCGGAGGGGAAGATACCCTCGGATCCTTTCCTGTCCCTAAATGAACCGAAGACATTCCCCGCGTCTGCCAGCAAAAGCCTCAACGCCCGCTCGTAGCTCATAGCTCACCGCTCTCAGCTCATAGTTCCTTTAGTGTGCCTGTTCCGGTACACCAGTTTGCCCATCCGCAGCCGCAATGGGACAATAACTACCTATGCACAAATCGCTCACTCCGTTCCTTCCATGTCTCGCCGGAACGCTCCTTTTAAGCATCGCCTCCGCGCAAGACACCAAACCAGCCACAGCATCGTCGAAGCCCGCGCAATCGACAACCTCGACGCAATCGAAGACTCCCACGGCCAAAAAGCCCGCTTCCTCTTCGACCGCTTCCAAGTCCGCAGCGCCAGTCGCGCTCACGACGCAGAAGCAGAAGAACAGCTACGCGCTGGGCATGAGCATCGGATTGGGCTTCCAGAAGCAAGGCATCGACAAGTCCATCGATACCTCCCTTGTCGTGCGCGGATTCCGTGATTCCATCGCCGGATCCAGGACTGCCATGACCGAAGATGAAATGAAGGCCGCGTTGCAGCAGCTTCGTACCGAAGTCATGTCCGCGCAGGAAGCCAAAGCCAAGGAAGCCGGAACCGCAAACCGCAAGGAAGGCGAAACCTTCCTCACCGAAAACAAATCGAAGGACGGTGTGAAAACGCTTCCCGACGGCCTGCAATACAAAGTCCTGACCGAAGGCAACGGCCCCA
>Ga0126378_10002848_pt1 | contig 12917 bp, 14 predicted proteins | sample PanSoiMetPlot_23_FD_92587 | JGI IMG/M metagenome (GOLD analysis project Ga0126378, IMG submission 92587) | Tropical forest soil microbial communities from Panama - MetaG Plot_23 | ecosystem: Environmental > Terrestrial > Soil > Tropical forest > Bulk soil | place: Panama | collected 2016-02-17
CCGGGCTGTCACCCAGACGAGGATCAGCGCAGCCATCGCCAGTGTCGACCAGCGGATTCCCCACGGCGACTCGATCAGGTGACTCATCGCATCGTCGGGACGGCGCTGCGGATCACGACCTGACCGGTCAGTGCGTGTACGGGCTCCGGCTGACCGCCACCACGACGATGACGAGGGCGACCGCCAGTAGGGTGCCGAACGACACTCAGATCCAACGGCTCGAGCGCTTCCTGCCGCGCCCGCGGCGCTGGCCTGCATGCTCGGCGGCCCGGACGAGCGGACGCTGTTCGTCTGCACGTGCACGAAGGCGAACCCCGCCGAGGCCGACGAGGCCCGCGAGGGCGCCATCGAGGTGGTCGCGGTCGACGTGCCCCGGGCGGGCCGGCCGTGAGCCGCTGGGCAGGGCGTCCGGCCGGCGCGCGGCCGGCGGAGGAGTACTGATGGAGATCCGGGATCGCGTCGTGGTCGGCCCCTTCGGTGCCAGCAGAGGCGAGCCAGGAGCCGTCCGGGCTCACCGCCAGCGCGGTCACCTGGCCGGTGTGGCCGGAGAGGGTGGCGCGCTCGCGGCCCTGGATGAGGTCCCACAGGCACACGGTTCCGTCGGCGGCGGCGGAGGCGAGCCAGGAACCGTCCGGGCTCACCGCCACCGCGATCATCTGGCTCCTGTGGCCCGCGAGGACGCGACGAAGGGCGGGATCGGGTAGATCCGGCATCGGCCACAGTAGCGCCAGGCGCGGCTGCTGGAACATCGCCGAGTAGGGTCGCACTAGGGCCGCCAGATCGGTCGTCCCCGACCTGGTCAGATCAGCACAGGCTGACAACCCGGCCGCAATACTGCCGGCGGGCTTCGGACCTCGGCGTCGATCTGGGTCCACTAGTACACAGACCTGTGTAATACTTGATTGATGGATCGTCCACCTGCCCCCGCCGAGGCGGGGAAGCCACCTCTGAGCGCCCGCCCGCTGATAGGCGACCTCGAGGCCGACGAGCTGGCCCGCCTCTTCAAGATGCTGGCCAGCGAAACCCGGCTGCGTCTCCTGCACGCGCTGGAGCGGGCAGGTGAGATGTGCGTCACGGACCTGGCCGCGGAGTTGGGGATGGCCCCGCAGGCCGTGTCCAATCAGCTTCAGCGACTCAACGACCGACGCATCGTTAGCGCCAGGCGTGCGGGCAATCGGCTCTTTTACCGCGTCGCGGACCCGTGCGTGGCCGGCTTTCTCGACCTGGGGCTCTGTCTGTTGGAGGAATCGGGCCAGCTGCCCGTCGCGCCCGCCGCGAGGCCACGTGAGGGCTGGCTGCGATGAAACTCGACTCCTTTTCCGCAAACAAGCGCTTCGTGACCGTCGGGAGGGCGCGGATCGCCTACTACGAGGAGGGTGGAGGCGAGCCGCTGCTGCTCCTCCACGGCTGCCCCTTCTCCTCCTTCATCTGGCGCAGGGTCATTCCGCTCCTCTCGCCGGGGCACCGGTGCCTCGCGCCGGACCTCCTCGGCCTGGGCGACACCGAGGCGCCCTTCGACGCGGACTGGTCGCTTCGGGCGCAGGCGGCCATGATCCTCGGCTTCCTGGACGCGATCCGGATCGAGCACGCGGACGTGGTCGGCCATGACCACGGCGGCGCGCTGGCACAGCTGCTCGCCGCCGAGCACCCCGACCGCGTTGGTCGGCTGGTCATCGCAAACGCCGAGGCGTACGACAACTGGCCGTCGGCCGACGAACTCCCCTTCGTCCGCGTGACGCAGATCCCGCTGCTCGGTGATCTCGTGCTCTGGGCCTGGTCGCGGCCCGCGCTCTTCCGGTGGACGCTCATAGACGCCAGGGCCGTCCACGATGCCCGAGTGCTCACGCGGGAGCTTCTGGACGGGTACATCAGAGCAAACCTGGGCGACCGCCATCGGCGGGCCAAGAGCAAGCGGTTCCTGGCCGGCCAGGTCGATCCCGCCAACAACCGCGTGACCCTCGAGCTGCTAGAGGGACTCCGCCGATTCGATCACCCGACACTGCTGGTCTGGGCCCGAGACGATCCGCACTTCGGACCCGACTGGGGCAAACGCCTGCGTGACGACATCCCCGGCGCGGTGCGGCTGGAGATGCTGCCGGAGACCGGGCACCTGCTGATGGAGGAGCGACCGGAGCGATTCGCGCAGCTCGTCGGCGAGTTCCTGGCCGAGTCCACAAGCGCTCCGGACGTGCGGGACGAGCGGGATGGTTGATCTGCCCTGTCTCAGACGCCACGGCGGAGGGGGCGACTGATGCCGGATGTAACCAGCGTTGTGAGTGGGCTCGTACCTGGGGCTCCGCACCTGTCCCTACCGTTCGCAACGTTGCTCCTCATCCACATTCCTGCGGGCCTCACCTCTGTCGTAACGGGAGCGGTCGCGGCGGTCAGCAAGAAGCGACGAGGGCGCCACCCCAGGTTCGGCACGATCTACTACTGGGCACTGGCGGTCGTATTCGTGTCGGCGACAGGGCTGGCGGTGCTGCGATGGACCGAAGATCGACACCTCTTCGTGCTGGGGACGATCTCCTTCGGCGTCGCAACCTTGGGATACTTGGCGAGGAAGGTGCGGTGGACGGGGTGGACGAGTTTCCACATCCTGGGGATGAGCCTGTCTTACATCGTGCTCCTGACCGCCTTCTACGTGGACAACGGCCCTCACCTGCCGGTTTGGGATCGACTGCCCGCCATCGCCTACTGGACGCTGCCGAGCTTGGTCGGCCTACCGTTGGTGATCCGTGCCGTGCGGCGCCACACCCACCTGGCTGACGATCTCGCCGCCGCGCTGAAGCAGGCGCGCGAGGGTCCTGCACGACGAGCGGTGGGTTGAGGAATGAGGGGCCGGGTGCGAACCGACGCCACAATGCGGCCGAGGCGATGCCGCCGGAATCAGGGCTCGGCGGGCGCAAGGACGAGTCAGCATTGGTGGACAACAGCACGGCGCCCTCCGAGGCGAGTCCGATCCCCATCAGCTGCCGGCGCCAGTGCCCTCCCTGAGCAGCTTGGCGGCGAACAGGCCGGCGACCGCCAGCCTGGTGGCGTCCCCGCACCACTACCGCGACGGAACCTTGGGTCGGGGCGAGCGGGTATCCGATCATCGCGGCCGAGCCGGTCACGCAGGTTGGCCGTCCCCAGTGTGTTGCAGTAAGTACTTACTACCAGGAGGCTTTGCTGATGAGCTCCGTCCTCATCTCGCTGGTCCTGCTCGCGTTCATCCCGCACGCGATCTTGGGCGGCATTGGCATCGACCGGCTGATGGTCCAGATCCCGGGCTGGTACCGGGTCGGACCTCAGGTGTTCGCGACCTACGCACGTGCGACTGACCTGGGCAACGGCAAGTTCCTGTACCCGCTACTGGGCATTGGCGGCCCAGTGCTCACGGTGGCAGCGTTGGCCGCTGCCCTCGTACAGCACGCACCGACGCAGCTGGTCATCCTGCTCGTCGTAGCGGTGGCGCTGTGCGTGCTCCATTCCGTTACGACGGCCAGAGCGGCGCCGGCAATGCTGCGCGTGGGCCGCGTCGGGAGCGAGGAGGCGGCGCTTTCGCCGCTGCTCGACCGCTTCGTTCGGTGGTCCATCCCACGCGCCATGCTCCAAGTGCTCACCGCCGCTGTGCTGCTTTGGATCCTCTGCGTGCGCTGGTAGGCGCCACATGGGCCGCACAACTCGCCGCGTCATGGGTAGACGTGGTAGACGTCCACGGGGCCTGCCAGCCTGGCCAGCCCATCGTGTCGTGTCTTGTGCAATGACCGGGAGGTGATCGCGATGTCTCGAAGGAACGGAAGCGGCTTCAGGTGGTATCGCTTCGTGTACCGCACGCTGTATCGGCTCGGCGTCAGGATCTGGGAGCGGCGGGTCCCGCCGAGCGATCTGGTCGAGCTGGTCGAAGGGCCCGACGCGCTTCCGCCCGGCCGCGCGCTTGACATCGGGTGCGGGACCGGGACCGACAGCGTCTACCTCGCCACACTCGGCTGGGATGTGACCGGCGTGGACATGGTTCAGCGGGCCGTCGCCGCCGCGCGCCGCAGGGCGGCTGCCGCAGGCGTCTCGCCGCGCTACCTCCAGGGCGACGCCACGCATCTGCGGGAGCTCGGCATCGGCCGGGACTATGCGCTCCTGCTCGACTTCGGTTGCTACCACACCTTGCCCGAGGATCAGCGCGAGCCGTACGTCGAGAGCGTCTCCGGCGTGGCGGCGCCGGGCGCCACAATGCTGCTCTTCGGGTTCGGCAAGCCGCCCGCGCTCGCGCCCATGCACGCGGGTGTGACCCCCGAGGAGATACGGGAGCGCTTCGGCCAAGGCGGATGGGAGCTCCTCAGCGCGGAGCGGAGGCCCGCCGACGCGATCGAGGTGTCGGGTCGGCGCGTCGACGACCGGTTTGATCTGTGGCGCTGCCGCCTACGCCGGCGCTGTTGAGGTCGGGACCGAATCGTGGCCCTTCATGGGACGCATGGGACTGCCTCATGGGAGTCGCGCGGGCGCGCGTCCTCAAGGCCGAGCGGCGAAGAGAACGCGTGCGCGAAACCTGTCGAAGCGCAAAGCCCTCGGGACCGGTAGACGTCGCCGACCCGCACCTTGTGGAGGTAGCCGTACCCCGCCACGCCCTGGGCCAGCAGCCTCCAGACGTAGACCTCGTATTCGTGCTCGGTCAGCATCACGATGCCCGTACCCGGCAGCTCGGCCACATCCAGGCCGCCGTGGTCCTCGAGCAGGCGGCGGGTCCCCTCCCGCACCAGGTACTGGTCCCCGGCCAGCAGGATCCTCAGTCGCCGCTTCATTCGACCAGGTGAGGGTACGAGGGCTGACCCGCGACTGCCCGATGGCCAGCCTGCTTTTCCCAACCGCGCGGGGACCCTACCGTGACGTCGACATGACCGAACCACGATGGCAGTTGGCCGGCGGGGCAGGCGGCATTCTGTTCGTCCTGCTCGTAGTCGGCATCGTCCTGTGGGCGCCGTTGACGACCAGCGTGCCCGAGCCGGCCTTCGATGGCCCTGCCAGGGACTGGCTCGCGTACGCGCGGGCGATCGCGGGCCAGACGATGCCCGAGGCCCCGGTAGGCGTGCTGGGGATCTTCGGCTTCGTGCTGTTCGCCGTGTGCTTGGCCGTGAGATTCCAGCCGGCCGGAGAGCGGATGAGCGTGCCGTCGATCCTGGTCGTCCTCACGGCCGGCCTGACGACCGCCCTCTGGCTGGTGGACGACGGTTTCGGCCTGGCCGCCGCCTTCCGTGCCCGCGACCTCGATCCGACCACCGCCAGCCTCTTCTATGGCCTTTCCAACGGCGTCTTCGCGGTGAGCTGGTTCGCGATCGGCGCGCTGCTGGTTGCCGCCGGGCTCGGCACGCTGGCCTCGGGCGCGCTGCCCGGCTGGCTGGGTTGGTCCGCGTTAGTGGTCGGAGCCGGCTACTGCGTCGCCGCGTGCTTCCCGCTGACCGCCCTGTGGTTCGCGCCCTATGGGCTCTTCTACCTCTGGGTTGTGGCGGTGAGCGTCGTGCTCCTGCGAGGCGCCCTGGCCGCGTTGCGAGCCTGAGGCACCGCGCCGAGTTGCCGCCATATCGCTGGGGCAGTCCACCGGAGCCGCCTGCATCGCAGCCTGCACGGGCTGCGGGCCGAAATGGAGTCCGTGGAGGTTGGCGTGTGATGAACGAAGTCCCTGTGGTGCGTGAGATCGAGCGGTTCGTTGAAGGCACCCCTGAGGCGGACCCGGGCTTCGTGCAGGAGTGATGGCAGCGGTGCCGGACGATGACAGCGCCAAGGGTCGCCCCCGGCTGGGCGCTGGCGGTGGCGGCCCTCCTCGCTGGGCTGATCGTGGCGACGCGGGCGCTCGGCATCCGGGGCGTGGCGGTCCGCTCGGAGCCAGGCGCCAGGCTATCGACCGGCGCGACTCGCACCGCGGCCAGCGGAACGCGGATGTCGCCGATTCGACGGCAGTCACAGTGCTGGGATCCAGCTCCGCCGCGATCACCTGGACTGCAGATGGCCGGTCGCGTCACCCTCGCGTTCTCGTGGGATGCGCTGCCCGGGAGAAGGGAGTGAAGCGCGTCGTGAAGGTCTCTTCGATAACCATCGGCACAGCGTTCCAGGGTGGGCTCACCGCCGTGCACGCAGCAGCCGAAGCAGCGCTGAGCGAATCCGGATTGGATGGACGGTGCTTCGGCCAACGCCGACCATGGGGACCCCTCTTGCGGTCGCTTACATCCACGAGGGTGTGCTCTACGCACCGTGCGGCGACGCCAGCGCGGCCTACTGCGCGCCGGAGGACGTCGGCGCTCTCGGTGTGCGGATCCTCGAGCAAGGCGGTCATGCGGGGATGGCGTACTCTGTCACCGGCCCGGAGTCGCTCGATTTTGTCGCAGGTGGCCTCGATCCTTGCTACGGAGTGGGGTCGGCCGCTCCGATACCAGCCAATGAGCGACGACGATTATTCGCGGCTAACCGAAGCTGCCGGGATTCCGAGATCTGTGAGTGACCTTTCGATTAGCTTCTTTCAACGGGTTCGCGCCGGCGCCTACGCCGAGGTGCTGCAGACCGTGGAGTCTCTTCTGGAGCGCCCCGGGACTTCCTACCGGAATTGGGCCCGGATCAATGCGATGGACCCGAGCACTCTCCGACGTCCAGACCTGGCGTTGGGCGGCGGAGCCTCTAGCACATCGGCATCTCCGAAGTTGTAGCCAACTGGACGCATCGCGCCGCAGGGGTCGTCGTCCACCTTGCTCGCTACTCCGCCAACGTCCTCGCGAAGGCCGCATGACGTCCCTTGAGAAGAGCCGCACCCATCTCCGTTTGCGGTGACCATGAGGCGGGGGGGCGGCTGATACTCTTCACTTGCAAGGTGCTATCCTGAAACGGTTGCTGGATTGTTGGCAAACGTCAGTATCCCAAGTCCCGGGAGCGCCTTCCTGCCGCTGGCCGAGTGCCTTCAGCTCTGGCTTACTGAAAAATCTGGGGCTAGGAAGTGCGGATGCTCGCAGGCATCAACCAAAAAGGTGTCGTCATGAGCAATCAAGAGAATCCGTCCGCGTTCGTTTTCGTCAAGCGGTGGATCGCGGCCCATCCGGTTGGAGCGTTCCTGTTGATGCTCTATCCGACCGAGTGGATCATTTTCACACCGGCCCTTCTCGGTAAGTCGGGCTTCGGACTCCTGTCACTCGACATCCCGTACCAGGTGCCGCTTCTCTTTATTGTGCTGGTCGGGGCTATCGGTTTCGTGTTCCTGGTGACGCGAATTGCCGACGGCAAAGCAGGCACACGCGCTTTGCGTCGTCACTACTACCAATTTCGGGCCGGACCCCAGTGGTATCTGGCCGCGGTCTTCGGACCTCCGCTCGTGTTGTTCCTGGCCGGTCTCGCGACCCACGGCACCTCCGTCCTGGGTCCGATCGCAGCAAACATCGCCAAGATTCCGACCGCCTTCCTTCTAATGCTCGTCATCAACGTGGTCGTGGTCGGTGTTTGGGAGGAAGGCATGTGGATGGCCTTCGTCACTGATCGACTGCAGAAGCGAGTCGGTCCGGTCTGGGCGAGCCTCCTCGTGGCGCCCTGCTTTGGATTCGTTCACTTTCCGCTGTTCTTCATCGCTTACGGACTCGGCCCCGCGCACCTGACACTTTCGCAGTTTCCCCTCTACGCGTTCATCCTGCTGATCGGGTTTTCAGCCCAGGTCCGGGTTCTGGTTACCTGGCTGTACAACTCGACCGGCGGCAGTCTGCCGGTCGCGGCCCTCTTCCACCAGTCCATGGACCTTACCGCGAGTGCTGCGGTTCTGGCGGCCTTCTATCCCTGGTCAGACGGTAACCTGCTGTACATCGGGTTTGCGGTCGTCGCCGTTGCCCTGATTGCCGCTACGCGCGGCCAGCTCGGCTACCGTGCTGAGCAGACTCTGGCACCAGAAGCATCCAGTGTCCCCGTCCAGAAGAATCCAGTGTCCCCGTGACGACGGCTGCGGTTGCAGAAAGGAGCTGAGGTGGGCTCCGCAGTCGCAGGCCTCAGACGGGAGGTGATTGGAATGGAGCGAAGTAACGATCGCAGGATCGGCGACCCCGACGCCAAGGCGCCATGAGGGTCGCGTCGCCCGGCATCAGCAGCTCGACGAGCAGTTCGGAGAACTGATCGACATGGGTGCGGCTCCTCTGGAGTGACCTTCATCAGGCAACGAGCGTGAGGTGTCGAGAGGTCGCGCCTGCATAGCGGGAGCGGTGGACACGCACATGTTCGTATGCGAGGTGGTAGCGCCAGTACTCCTCGAAGTCGTGGTTGCTCACGATGGGCGCGCATCTTGAGGACGGCCTCGGCGCCGTCGAGGCCCCAGCGGGCGCCGGTGATGTCCATGCGGTCCTTGAACAGAGTCGGAACCGCGAATGGGACCGCGACACCATGCACCTGGGCGTCAAGATGCAGCGATGGGCGTCGCCCGCGACCTAGCTAGCAAGGCTTCATGACGCGTACGGGCGCTTCGCCGCCAGCGACAGCTTTCGCGCGCTGTTTGCAACCCAGGCATTGTTCAGCCGGCTGGCCCGAGAGGTAGCCGCCGACTTGCTGGTCTATGCGCAGCCGAGGCGACGATTACTGTATGAGCCGCCGAATGAGCTCGAGGCTCGACTCTGTGTCCCGGGTGGGCGTGTATTCAAGTCCAACCGGTCCGGAGTAACCGGAGGTACGCAGCGCGGCCATGTGCCGCCGCCAGTCGACCTGCCCGCTGCCCGGCTCGTGACGTCCGGGCGCGTCGGCAACATGCACGTGGCCGATCAGGTCGCCCGAGCCGGCCAGGACCTGCTCTGGATCTTCACCCATGACGATCGAGTGATAGAGGTCGTAGAGCAGTCTCACTGCGGGGTGGTCCACGTCGCGGATCACCCGCAGAGCATCTGAGGTCGCGTCCAGGAGGTAGCCGGGGTGGTCCACTCGCGTGTTCAGCGGCTCCAGCAGCAGCCGGACTCCTGCTTTTGCCGCGATCGGAGCTGCATGACCGAGTGCGTCGACAAGGGCATCAAGCTGTCGCCTTCTGTCGACCCCTGGCCTGGAATCGCCTGAAACCACAATCAGACTCTTTGCGTTGAGTCGGGCAGCCAGCTGTACCGAACGCTTCACGCCCTCAAGAAATTCGGCATGAGTCGCAGGATCGACAAGCCGCCCTGTTGGCTCGGAGACAAAGCACGTGACTGTGATTCCGGCCTCTTGCAGCGCCTTCTCGACCAGCCCGATCTCCTTGTCGCTGGTCGTCCAGAACTCGACCTGGGAAAAGCCGGCAGCGGCGGCCGCACGGATTCGATCGGGAAAGGTACGGCCGCCGTCGGCGAAGAGCCACTCGATGCAGGGTGAAAGGATCAGGCTCAGAGTCCCGTGGTCACCGAATCATCCGCCGTAGGTCAGCACGCACTGCACCAGCCCATCGGCACCTCGGTCGACCAGCGCGTAAGCCTCGGCAGCTTGGCTGATCGGCAATTCGTGGGTGACCAGCGGCGTCAGGTCAAGGTGCGTTAGCAGCTGGCTAACAAGTTGCTGACGACGGGTGGTGTCCCACAGCGGCCCGAGGTCTGGATTCACAGACCCCACTTGTGACGAGATGATTCGTGGTCGGTTGTGATGGAACTCGCCGGCGAGACTAAGACTCTCAAAGGTGCCGCCGTACCAACTCATTGCGATCACCCGCCCGCCGAAACCGACGGTCCGAATCGCCTCGTTCAAGGCGGCCGGCGCTCCCGAAACCTCGATCACGATGTCGGCTCCGCGGTTCTGTGTCAGCGTTCTTACTCGCTCGGCCACATCCTCGCTCGGGTCGATGACGGCGTTGGCCCCCATTCGGGTGGCAAGCTCCCGACGCGACTTGATTCGATCGACACCAATCACAAGACCGGCGCCCGTCCGGTGCATGAGCTGCGTCACGAGCAGGCCAATCACGCCGAGTCCCGATACAACAACGACGTCGCCCAGGGATGGCCGCGCATCGAGTACGCCATTCAGGGCGGTGTTCAAGTTGGCGTTCAGCACGCCCAATCTGGGGTCGATCCCATCCGGCAGCTTGACCGTGCTCCCCGCGGTCGTCACGACCACGCTCTGGTGTGGCGAGTAGCTGAAGACGACATCGCCGGTCGACGGCGAGGTCACGGCGTCTCCGCTCTCAACCACCCGACCCACGTTCGCATACCCATACGTCAACGGGTACGTCCAATCCGGACTATCGGTGTGCGTGAAGAGCCTCGTGGCCGGATTAAATTGCAGCTGCCACTGGGGAGCGTGGCCGCGATAGACGTTCATCTCCGTGCCGGCGCTTATGCCCGAAAACATCGTGGCAATCTGAACCTCTTGGGGGCCTGGAGCGAGAACCCGCACCTCACGCACCTCTACATTGCGCGGCCCGGTTAGGACCGCGGCCTCTGCTATCGTCTCCGGCATTGTCGGTTCGATCCTCCAGATACTGCTCGACGATCGCCAATCGCCGCGGCGCCTTGAACGCCACAGACTGCCAAATCTAGCGCCAGTCCCGAGCGCAGTGGACGGCGAATGCCAGCCGTCGGAGGGCCCACGAACACCGAGTACCATTGCGGGTCCGACCATTATGCCGTCAGGCGCGTGGGGAGTGGACCCGGGGTCACAGAATGCGAGCCCCGCCGCCACGGTCCGGCCGGTCCGATCGACCTGGCGGAGCCAGGGTGCCGCACCGCCGAGCACCGGGACCGACACCGACGCCGTTGATCGCGGGTCCGAGCCGGCCGTTCCTGCCGTTGAGGAACGGCGGCAGGGCGATGTCCGCGACGATGTGCCGTCCAGCAGCCGAACGACGGGCTCAGGCCAGCCGGCCGCTGGTCTTCGTCGTTGCGTGGCCAGCAGCACAGCCGGCCGCGCGCGCTCCCCTCGTGGTGATCTCTTCGAGGAGTTGGAGCACCTGATGTCGAGCCGGTCTGTCCCGGCCCTGTCGTGTCATCTGCCCATTGACGAGCCAATCAGGGGCGCCGTAGCGTTGATCTGGCTGCCTCACGGCGGCTGCGCGGTCCGGAGATGGCCTGATAGACGGGGAGCACGTGGCAGGCAAGCCAGTCGAGGTGGCGCTCACAGTGGAGAGTGTCAGGTACGACGCTGACGACGCGCGCTGGGGCGAACAGGTCGGTCAACTCGTGGGGGAGCTCACGCGGGAGGTCGGCGCAGTGCGGGTCGTGTCCGAGCCGCAGCCGGGTAGCAAGGGAGGCCCCGAGGCGATCATCCTGGCGCTCGGCTCGGCCGGTGCGTTCACGGCGGCGATCGAGGTCTTCCGCGCCTGGCTGGCCCGGGAGCGGTCTCGCCGGCTGACCGTCACGTTCCAGGACGGGCCGACCAGGAGGCGGCTCACCGTCACCGGAGCCGACCTCGATCGGGACAGCTTCCGGGAGCTGACTGCGATCGCGGTGCGCCGGGGGTTCCGTCTGTGACTGTCGAGGCCCCCTACACGGCACTCCTGATCGGCAACTCGGTATACCCGGACGACCCGCACAACCTTCCCGAGCTCCGCGGGCCGGTGAACGACCTGCCGCTGCTGCGCGAAGCGCTCACCGATCCCGAGCTCGGTCTGTTTCGGAACGAGGACGTGCGGGTGCTCCCAGAGCGGTCCAAGCGCGAGATCACGACGGCGATGGAGGAGTTCCTTCAGCGCGCGGTCAGAAACGATGTCGTGGTCCTCTACTACAGTGGTCACGGCCGGCGGGACGAGTTCGACAACCTGTACCTCTGCGCTCGCGACACGAGGAGCAACCTCCTCATGTCCACGGCGATCAGCGACAACGAGATCAACGGCATGATGCGGTCGAGCGCCGCCACGACGTTCGTGCTGATCCTCGACTGCTGCTACAGCGGCGCCTTCAAGGGAGGCGGGCTCCCTGCGAACCTGCGCGGCGCCGGTCGCTTCCTCATCAGCAGCTCGCGCCACGGACAGCTGTCGGCCGACGCGGACCAGCCGAGCGGCGCGAGCGCCTTCACACACCATCTCGTGGCGGCGTTGAGGTCGGGGGAGCTCGATCCCAACCACGACGGCTACGTGTCGCTCAACGATGTGTACGACTACGTGCTGACCCGGCTGCAGGAGGACACCAGGCAGATCCCGGAGCGGCACTTCGACCACGCGGTGGGCGACGTGGCGCTGGCCAGGAGCCGGAGCTCACCGATGAAGACGGCGGCCCCAGCCGTGACGCCGCGACCGGAGCTGGCGGTGTCCGAGACGCAGATCGAGATCAAGAACGTCCAGCCGGGCGAGCGGCTGCCCCCGGAGATCGTGGACGTGTTCAACCGGGGTACGGGCGAGTTGAACTGGGTTGCCGAGTCGGACGCCGAGTGGATTCGGGTCGCTCCACATCCGGGGTACGTCATGCTCACGCTGCATCCGGCGCCGGGCAGCAATCGCGGCAACGTCAGAGTGCGCGACCGCGGTGGTGGCGGCACCAGGACGATTCGCGTGCACGTCGAAGTCCTCCAGCACGAGCAGCGACCGCAGCTGCACCTGTCGACCACCGAGCTGGACTTCGGCGCGCTGCGGCTGCACGTCGACTCGCCGGCTCGCTCGGTGCAGCTGATCAACCTGGGCAGCGGCTCGCTGGACGCCACCGCCGCCACGACCCATCGTCAGGTCGTGCTGCAACAACGCGGCGATACGCTCGAGGTCACCATCGACACCCGAACGCTTGGCGATGTACATGGCGAGGTCGAGGTCAGGAGCGCGGGAGGCACCGGGCGGATCCGGGTCAGGGCACAGGTGCTGTCGGGCCCGGTGCTGCAAGTTGGGGCGGCAGCCATCCACTTCGGCAGGGTGCGCGCTGGACAGCGGCCGGTCCGACTCCTTCCGGTGCGCAACGTCGGTGACGGCGAGCTCACCTGGGACTTCGGACACTCGATGGACTTCGGCACGGTCGATCGTGTGCCGGAAGGCCTGGCCGTGCGGCTGACGCGCGGCGACTTAG
>Ga0126378_10002849_pt1 | contig 12916 bp, 12 predicted proteins | sample PanSoiMetPlot_23_FD_92587 | JGI IMG/M metagenome (GOLD analysis project Ga0126378, IMG submission 92587) | Tropical forest soil microbial communities from Panama - MetaG Plot_23 | ecosystem: Environmental > Terrestrial > Soil > Tropical forest > Bulk soil | place: Panama | collected 2016-02-17
CACGCCGCTCCCGGCGACCTGCGCGCCGCTCTTGACGCCGCACTCCGGAAAGGCGCCGGTGACCGTAGCTCATTGGCGCCGCTGCCGTGCTGCCTCATACAGCACTATGCTTCCGGCAACTCCCGCATTTAATGATTCCACTTGCCGCGCATGCGGAATTGCGACCAGTTCATCGACCTGCGCCATCAAGTTGCGAGGAAGCCCCGAACCCTCACTTCCGACGAAAATGGCCGAAGCTTCCGTCAGACGCGCCTCATCAAGCGGAGTCCCCTTATGCGACGAGGTCGCGATCAGCCGTACGCTTTGCGAACGAAGCTTGGCGATCACTGATTCTACCCCGTCCTCTGATTTGGCCAGCACCACCGGCAGCCGAAAAATCGATCCCGCCGATGCCCGAATCACCTTGGAATTGAATGGGCTCACTGTTCCTTCCCCCAACACCACCCCGGCACTCCCGAACGCCTCGGCCGAGCGCAAAATCGTGCCCAGGTTTCCCGGATCCTGCAATCCGACAACGACCATCATAGGCCCGACCTGAAGCCGCTCCAAAATGTCTTGCAACGAGAATTCGCGAAGCCGCACCAGCGCGGCGATCCCCTGGGGCGTATCACTCGGCACCGCGCCGTCGAGGATACTGTCCGGCACCAGCAGGGTTTCGACATGTGCGCCGATCTGCGGCAGCAGCTTTTCCGCGACGTTCTGCGCCGACTCCCGGAAAAAGACTGCCCGGAATTTTAATCCGCTCCGGATCGCTTCCTCCACAATCCGAATGCCTTCGATCGCGCATTCGCCGCTCCCCGTACGCTCCGCGTGCGCAAAAGCTTGGCGTAGTTCCTTCACCAACGCATTGTGGCGGCCCTCAATCCGGCGGAGTCTGGGTCGATGACTGGGTTTTAATTCTGAAACTCGAGCCATAGGTTATTTTCACCCGACCGAGGCGAGCACTGTGGCGAAGGCTGTGGTCAGTTCTTCAACTTGGTATTCTTCGTGTCTTCCAATTGCCGTATTATGATAGGTTCCGCCGTAAATCTTAATCTGCCTGATCGATCACAGAAGGAGCGCCGTGCGCGCCGAAATCGTAAAAATCAGTTCTGACAGCCCAGAATCCTCACTCGTCAAGTATGCCGCCGATCAGATCCGGTCGGGAGAAGTCCTCGGCATGCCGACCGACACTTTCTACGGCCTTGCCGCCGATCCCTTCAACCTCCGCGCCGTCGACAAGGTCTACGACATCAAAACGCGTTCCCGCCACAAGCCTCTGTCGCTGCTCATCGGGAGCGTCGACCAGGCGGAAGAACTAGCCAAGCCGCTGCCGGAAGAATTCTACAAGCTAGCCCGCAAGTTCTGGCCGGGGCCACTGACCATCATCGTAAAAGCCGGTTCGCGCCTGCCTCTCAAAGTTACCGCCAATACTGGCAACGTAGCCCTGCGTGTGCCCAATGCCAGAATTCCCTTGGCGGTTGTGACGGCGGCTGCCATCCCGATTACGGCGACTTCCGCCAATCTCAGCGGCGCCGCCGAGTGCACCAGCGCCGAACAGGTTCGCGATCAGCTCCAGGGACGCATCAACATCATCATCGACGGAGGCGCGTCGCCCCGCGATATCGCCTCGACCATCATTGACCTGAGTGATGAAAATGACCGCTGGCGCATTATCCGTGAGGGAGCCATTCCCGCCGACGAGATTTCCAACTTCTTCGCGCAGGGATGAACGCGAGGTCCGACTGTAGAGGATGACCGAAGAACCCGCCAAACAGCGACGAGGCTCCCGATGGTGGCTTCGTCTGCTGATCGCGGCACTCTCTGCCGGCTTAGTCTTTCTCGCAGTCACTGCATTGCAAGTCGTTCACAGCGCATCCCTGCAAGAGATGAACCGGGCTGACGCCATCGTCGTCTTCGGCGCCGCAGAGTATTATGGACGCCCGTCTCCGGTATTGCGTGCCCGCCTGAACCATGCCTTTGATCTATACCAACTTCGCCTTGCCCCAGTGATCATCACCACGGGTGGTGCCGCAGACGACCCCAAATTTTCCGAAGGGGGGGTAGGTGAAGATCATTTGCACAAGCTGGGCGTTCCGGAAAGCGCACTGATCGCTGAAACCCAGGGATCCAATACGGCGGAATCCGCGCGCCGCGTTGCCGTGATTATGCATGCCAACGGTCTGCACAGCTGTATCGCGGTGAGCGACGCGTATCACGTCTTTCGAATCCGGAAACTGCTGCAGCACGAAGGCATCGGCCCCGTCTATGTGGCTCCGCGCCCTGATTCCAAGCCGCACGGCATCGTGCAGCGCACATTCGCGGTGATGCGCGAAGCCACAAGCTACATGGTTTGGAGAATCGGAATCACCTGATGCCCGTCGTGCTCTCTGAACCCGTCGATTCCGTTGGCCGTGCGGACTTTGTGCCACTGGTAGCGCAGATTGTGCAGCCACAGGGCATTGCGGATTCTCATGAATGCGTGCCGGATCGGGATTCGGCGTTGAAATTCCTCTCGATTTGAGCCTGATCGTTCGATGCGTTCCGCTGGGCCGCGATTTTGGTGTGCTCGGTGTTCCTGGTAATTCTGTCCCGCGAGCAGAGTTCATAGGCGTTACTGGAATTGACGTTGCGAAAAGACTGCATTTCCATACTGTTCTCGACCGCAGCTCTCAAAATCTCGTCGTAACGCTCATACCATCGACGGACGGCCTTCCTCAGTCTGCTCCGGCGTATGGTTTGCTTGATAAGCGCTGATCGCGGTAAGGATCTCATCGGACTCCGTGCCCTCCATCTTCAACTTCGGCAACAGCCCAGACCACACCTCCATATCTTGATTACTGAATACGTTCTTGGCGCGAACACCAGAGGGTTTCTTGGAATTTCGCGCGGCAGCGGCAATCGATCCCTCCGGGTTGGAACTAGAGGGCCTTTGTTCCTCCTGTACCGGGCAGGAACCTGAGGTGCTCTGTGCTGCCGATGGAAGCACGAGGATGACGATCAGTTCGATCTTCAGCGCGGGCGGAGCCAAACCGATGCGTCCATCGCATCAATGTTAGGTGGCGATTACTCCGGCTTGAAGATGGCTTCGGTTTTCCGATCAGGGAACCTCTTTTCCTATTGCCTCATCCACCCAGTGATTTGAATCACTGAACGAACTGTGGCCGATCGCGCTTGCTACTCGAGCACTTGGTGAACTGATGCAATTTGGTAATGTGACGCTTTGCTATCGAAGCGCACAAGATACTTGCGGCGCTCCTCGGGGATGATCGCTGTTTCATAATCATCGTGACCGGCCGCGCTCCGAAGTAAATCGATCGATTCCCAAAGCAGGATTGTGATGAATTCGACTTCGCTTCCCAGATTTCTGCGCAGCAGGTAGCTCCCTTTGTATCCCTTCTTCTTGGCAATACCCGGCAGAAGTTCAGGCTTCAACATCGACTCATAGGCATCCGCGTGTTCGGGTTTCGTGTACCCGTGCCACACCCTTGCGATCATGGTGCTTCCCCCTTTTGCAATTCAAGTCTGTGTAGCTGCGGACGCCCTTCATCTGCGGTAGCGCGAAGCAGCGCAATCAAGCGGCAGGTACCGGCAACGGTTTGAGTGAAGCATGCTGGCGGACGAAGGCGTCCGCCGCTACACAATCACCACGACATGCGCTTGCGCAATTCGGTGATGTGGGCCACGTGATGCCGGCCATGCCAGGCATACAGCGCGAGCGTCTTTTCCAATGTCATCGGCCCGAGTTCGGGATGCCGAAACGTCCGCTTCCACTCTTCAGGAGTGAGTGAACGCAGCAGTCGCACCCAGCGGTCGTGCAGCGAATCCAGCAGCGTCAGGGAAACCTCAATCGGCGTCGCTTTGCTATCGGCCAGTTCTGCCCACCGATCTTCCGCATAGGTCTTGATCGTCGGCTCGTCTTCCGTTAACGCCAGTTTGAATCGCATGTAAGAATTCAAGTGGCTGTCAGGAACATGGTGGACCACCTGCCTCACGGTCCATCCGCCTGGACGATAGGGTGTATCGAGTTGCGAATCTGCTAAACCGGCAACCGCACCCCGCAATAAGGTTGGAGTCTGAGCGATTTCCTCGAGAAATACCTGCTTTTGTTGGTCGCTGGGACTTTTATCGTAGTGGAATTTGCCCACTGGAAAGCGGAGATCCTCCATTGCTAACTCTCCTCAATTGTGGATTTTAGTAAGAGATGAGCGTCGTCCTGCGCTTGCTTCAATCAATTACGAGTCAAAAGAAATCCACCCCTCTGGCCGGAAGCTGACTAGTAAACCGCTACGCCTTGTGGTCTCGAACAATCCGCCCCTCAGGGTTTGGCTTCAAATTTCGGTTCCCCGTGCACCCGCATTGGTGCATCTAATCAAGTTCTGAGCTAAACTCTCACTGCCGTTGAGTTTAGCAACTTCCGGGGTCCGGTTGTGGGCCGCACCTCGGCAACCTGCGAGGATTACAGATGCCTTCGTCGGTCTGGTCTGGTCACCTAACCTTCGGTCTCATCTCCATGCCCGTGCGCCTGTTTTCCGGCGCACGCAGCCAAGGCATTTCTTTCAACATGCTCCACCGCCCCGACAAATCCCGCCTGAAGCAGCAGTATGTGTGCCAGGCCGACGGGCAGGTCGTGGATCGCAGTGAAATCGTGAAGGGATACGAATTCCGTAAAGACGAATACATCGTCATTGAACCGGACGAGATCAAGAAGATCGAGCCCCAAACCGCCAAGACCATGGAGATTCTCGAATTCGTCAAGTCGAGTGAAGTCGACCCGGTTTATTTCGAGTCCTCGTACTACATGATGCCCGAGGAGGCAGGCCGCCGTCCGTATGCGCTCTTAACCAAGGCGCTCGAAGAGAGTGAATACGTTGCCATCGCCAAGATCACGATGCACAATCGCGAATACACGGTCTTTCTCCGTCCCCATGAGGGCGGCATGATGCTGCACACCATGTACTACGCCGAAGAAGTCCGAATGGTGGAAGGTTTCGGCCCGCCCGATGTTGAGCTGAAAGACGCCGAAGTGAAAGTGGCCCACCAGTTAATCGAGGCTCTTGCCGACAAGTGGGATCCCGAAAAATACAAAGACACATTCCAGGAAAATCTGAAAAAGCTGATCGAGATCAAACTCGAGGGTGGCGAAGTCGCGGCCGTCGAAAAGCCGAAGAAGTTGGCGCCAGTCGTAGATCTGATGGCGGCCCTAAAGCAAAGTCTGGCCCAGATGGAAGGCCGCAAGAAGCCCGCGGCGACGGCCAAAACAGAAGAACCAGAAGTAGTGGCCGAACCAGCCAAGCCCCGCCGCAAACGAGGCTGATCGCCCCTAAATTAAGTTTCAAACGGCGAATCCCTTCGATCAGGCATCCCGGCGATCAAATGCTCGCATCCTCAACCTAGAAGATGACGTCCCAGTTTCAATAGGCAAGTCATGCCAAGCGCAGAACGAGGTCGCAAAGCGAACTCGTTCGGAACCTGCCCTGAGCGTAGTCGAAGGGTCGAAGCATCCCTACCCTTAAGACGAGCTGCCGCGGGTAGGGATTCCTCGCTGCGCTCGGAAGGACAGATCCGGGACGTGCGTTCATCGCTAGCGCCCAAGCCGCATCAACCGCTACAATACTGGATTCCAACTTGTCGCCAAAAATCTCTCCCGGAGTGTTGATGACTGTTCGACGTGTGGGCTGGCTCGCTGCGATGTTTGTAGCAATCGTGTTTTGGATGTCCTGCGGCGAAGTTTACCGGCCCGTGGTGATTCCAATCGCCAATACTCCGCCGAACCCGCAGAATTTCCATGCGGTTTTTGGGATCAACAACAATATCGCGCCGAATCCTGGTACCGCGCTGCAGATCGACGTCTCCGGAGACAGCAATATCGGGGAGGCCAACATGGGCATCAATCCTACCCACGCAGCCGCTCTTCCTAACAATTCGCGGATTTTCGTGACCAGCGCGGGCAGCACTGTCGTCGGCACCAATGGTCTACTTGCCGGATATCCGGACATCATCACATCCTTCAGTCCCGCTACCGGCAGTTCCGTCGCGACCGGGCTCGGGATCCCGGTTACTTTTACACTGCCCAACACCGGGCCGAATCAGAGTTCAGCGATCAGTACTATCGTTCAAGCTCTCTCGACCGACCCCGACCCGAATCTGGTGACAGTCACGCTGGCAAATGCCCTCCCACAGGCGGCCGCTGGTGGGCAAATCATCATCTCAGGCGTTCTGATTCAGGGTGTAGGCGTAACCAACCCGGGCGCGTATAACGGAAATTTCGTGATGTTGTCAGCGAGCGGCAACACGATCACATACGACGACCCGATCACCAGTCTGTTGCCAGCATCGGGCGGAACCGCAAGCGTCCCGCTACCGAGTTACTGCTCATATCAACCGGATTTCGTGACCACAACGCAGTCGGCTGCCGTCTACGTCGCGAACTACGGCGTAGAGACTCCGAGTATAGGTTCAGGTGTCACTCCGAACTGCACGCTACCCTCTACAGACTCAGTCGTAGCTCTCAATGTCGCGAACGGTACGATTTCCAAGATTCAGTACTTGGGTTCAGGTTCCCACCCGGTCCTCCTGGCGGAGAATCCGAATGGGCAAAGTCTGTACGCCGTTAATCAAGGTGACGGCACCAATGCGACGAACGTGCTGAACCTCTCCACGATCGATCTTTCCACCACCGCGACGATTACGATCGGGCCGAATCCAACATGGATTGCCTCCCGTCCTGACGGACAGCAGATCTACGTAGTAACTGCAGGGGATGGGCAGCTATACACGATTCAGGCGGATAACTCGGTTACCGCTCAATCAGTCGGAACGGGCGCGAACTTTGTCTTATACGATAAGGGCCTCAATCGGCTCTATGTCACAAGCCCTGCGGCTTCAGTCGGGGCGAACGGCTCCGTGTACGTTTTCAACGCGGTCGGGAATTCACCAACCCAGCCACCCACACAACTGGCGGCCGTGAGTGTTCCGGCCGTGCCTAAGTGCGCGGCCGCGCCGGCTACCTGCGGCCCTGTTATACCTGTGTCCGTAGCCGCTCTACCGGATGGTTCGCGCTTTTATGTCGCGAGCTATCAGACGCAATCGCCATGCTCCGACCCGAATGCGGGGGCGGGTTCCTGCATCATCCCGATGGTCACGGTGTTCGATGCCCGCACCTACGCAATCCGATCCGCTTCCTCTTCGATCTTCGGTTCTGAACTTTCGCTCTTTACTTCTCCACCGTTTGCAATCGGCCAATACGCTGTCCCGGAAGTCACCGCATGTAAGCCGGTCCCGGTGTACTCACCGTCGTCAACCCGCTTCCGTTTATTTGCCACCGCCGCCGAGGACAGCAGCCACGTCTATGTGAGCATCTGCGATGCTGGTGCGATCGCCTCCATCGCCACGACGACTAACACCGTCACGCAGGGTACGAACCAGAGCGACAGGCTGGTGATCGATCTACTGGCGCCGCTCAGCGCCGGATCGGTTGGGGCCAGTAAGCAAACACCGCCCCAGAGCCCAGTTTACCTGCTAACCGGCCAGTGATTTTCGGAACAAATGTGGCGGCGTTGTGCAATATGCACCGCCCCAATCGCTCAGTTCGCCTTGCAATTGGTCGCTGTGCGAATTTCGTCGACCCGCTTCAGGAACGTATCGGTCCATTCGTCGAGGGCAGCCTCATCTACATTTTGTGATCCGCTGGCTCGCAGCCGGTGCACCTGCTTCTGATCCATCATATTGAATCGTGCCACGCGGAAAATCGACTTGACGGTGTCTCGATCCAGACGGGAAATCCTCAGGACCATCAGGTCCTGCGCTTCTTTCAGAACCTGCTTGTCTCCGAGCAGCGTCGCTCTTAACTCGCAGGTGCCCGGATTGACGAATACTGTCTGTGGCTTCCATGCATCGAAATTTCCGCGAGGATTGGTTCCAAAAAGATCGAACCCGCTGCGTTTCTTGCCAAAAGTCGACCCCAGATCGTGAACATAGATCACGGGCTTGCTGCAAACCTTCGGCTTGCCGTCCTCCGATTGTGCCCACTCTGCACAATCGAGGCGGTTTTGCTGCGGTAAAGCATTGTGGTAGTGGATCAAGCCCAAAGCGAGGCGATAGGCGTCAAATTCGACTTTTTGCTGATGGGTCCATTGACCGTCGGAGTAAAACTTCGCGGTATCAGTCCAGGACCACGTTTCATCATCCTCGGGATTGATTTCGTCCCACGGCAATTCGCGCTCGGCACTTACGATCTTGAATACTGTCGGTACATCTTTCAGCGAAGCTTGATTATCTGCAAGCTTGTTCCCGAACGGATCGTCCCCGCACCCGATGCAACTTACGGCGGCTGCCGGATACACGTGGTCCGTCGGAAAGCCTAGCACCCACATGATTCGCGACGCTGCTTCGGTCGTGAACACTTCGTTGAAGCGAGGATTGTGATCGGGATAGGCGGGCCTCAGATATTTGATCTTGAAGCGATCTGCCTTGATCTCGTGTTCGTTCTTGTCGTCGTTACGCGCGTACAGCGATGCAGACCGTTCTCCGCTCTTATCTTTTTCGACGACTACTTTGACATCGTCGACGCGGATGAGTTCTCCCTTCTTACCGTAAAACGCACCGTCGGCTGTCATGTGCCAACACTGGAATTTCATGCTGTCGCCAGGAACCGCGACAAACGCGTAGTGCGGTCGAAAATAGCAAGAGATGGTGTCATTCCCGGTGAAGTAGCCGAAGCGACTCTTTTCCGGATTTGCGGAATCGAAGTCAGGACCGTTGGCGAGTCGCTCCGGAGTCAGGCTGGGCTGATCCAGCAAAATGCCGGCCGAACGAATGCAGGGCAGCTTCTGGTCCTTCGTCATGCCCTTCGGGACCTCGCATCCCTGCGTTTGGGCCCAGACGGGAGCCAAGCCGATGACAATGGAGCCCAAAAACGACAAAAAAAACTTTCCACACATAACACACTCCTTCACTCAGCCGGCCACGCGCTTAATACGGCTTCGCAGAACAGAAATTGGGTACGGTAGCGAGACTCATCGGATTGTCAATAGCCGCAAGGTCAGCTGGCTTCTCCTTCCACTCACAGCGGGCACTGGCTAGCTCCTCGCGCTTCGCTTTGAATGCCTCCACCCACTTCCGAATGACGGTAGCTTCGTCAACGCCAGGCTTGAAGCTGCCGTCGTGGTTGTGATACTCGGGCATTTGCGCCGCGCGTGAGGCGCGGAAGAGTTCTTCGATCTGGTGATCGGAAAGCTGGCACATCAAACCCGCATCGAAACGCCGTCCTTCTTCGCTGATGATCGGATCGCTCAAGCCATCATGTGCAGTCAGACTCTTGGTCAGCGTGGCCTGACAGTGTTTCGGTGCCCCGTCCGTCCCCGCTTCTTTCCAGAGTTTCTTGCTGGACCAGACGCCGAGGTTCATTTTGGCGGAGTCGTTGCCGGTGAACCACCCGCCGCCTCCGAACGTAGCACCAACGTCCTGGACCAGCATGACGGGGTCATCGCAGGTCGTGGTGAAAGGATTAGTGCTCTGATCCACATTCACCTTTTTGCACGTCAGGCGCTGTTGCGGCGGCTTGTTGTCACTGTGCTTCATGAAGGCGCCGAGTAGTTTCAATCCGTCCCGCTCATAAGTCGGCCGGCCGTTTGCGGTGTCGAGCTCCTTCCAACTCCAGCCTTGCTCGTCGTGCCCGTCCTCGTACATCTTGTGTCCGGAGTACTTGCGCACGATCGTGGCCGGATCGAATGTGCGGGTGGCTCTCGAGCCAGAACCGGAGACTACATTCTCGGGACAGTTGTTGCACTCAACACGAACTGGGAACCACGCGTCGGCCGGATACCCGAGCGCCCACATCAGACGAGTTGCCACGATTTCCGCATAGACCTCATTGTCATCGGCGCCAAACTTGACCTTCACCGGTTCCTCGTCCATCTCGGCAGTCAGGGTTTGGACTGTGCCATCGGCGCTCTCGACACGCGTGATTTTGCAGGAGAATTTTGGCGTCTTTCCGCCCATCTGCGAGCCGGGAGCATCGAAGTCGCAGATCACCTTATCGTTGAAGTGAAGTTGAAATAGCTTCTTGCTCTGCGGAGGACCCTCGAGGATGGCAGCCTCGCCCACAGCTCTTGGAGTGAAAAGCGTAGCGTTGTGCATCGCATTGAGACGGTCTTTCGAAGTGTAGAAAACCTTCTTCACCTTGTCGTCTGAGGCTTTGTTACTGTCCGCTTGGGCCCAGCTGATCTGCCCCAATGCAAACGTAGATAGGAGCAGGATGAGAGTTCTGCGCCGCAATATGACACGATCGGTGCGTGCCAGTTTCTTTTGAGCAACACTTGACACAAGCCAGTTACTGGGGCTCACGGGACACCTCCTCAAAATCGTGCTGATGAGATTTCGATCTCTAGTTGCGGAACCGTATCCCGCAGAAAAGAATAGTCAACCTGCAGCACGGGCATGGTTCAGGTCACGCTGGATATCATCTGTCCGGCGAGTTCCTGAACCCCCGGTGGATAGTGATCGCGGCTTATGAAACGTTACACGGGGTGGAGGCACTATAACGATGAGCTTGAACCAAGTTCGCCTCCGGCTATGCGTGCCAGCACGGAGTAGAATGCCCACTGGTCATGCGGCGAGGAAACCATGCTGCTTGTGACGCTCCACGGCGGAAACCCCGAGAAAAACCGCCACAAGAATAACGTCCACGCTTACGACAAGGATGGAAACCTGCTTTCTCCTGCCATTCTGGAGGACGCTGATGGCGTGCTCCTGGATGAACTCCGTGGCATTCGCCTGGTCGGAAAGTATCTTTATGTGGTAAATGCGAACAAAGTGCAGAATAGCGTGCTCTGCTACGAAGGCACAGGCACGCACTACAAGTTCGTGGGATGGTTTGCTTCGCGCCACACCTGCAACTCGATCCTGCATCCGTTTGATCTGGAATTCGATGGAGTGGGCTGTTGCTACCTGTCGAGTCAGGACACGAACGTAGTGACCCGCTTCATGATCTCGGATGGAGGCACGACCGCAAGGCCCGCCCCGATCGCAACAGCTCTGCCGCCGCAGGGAACGTTTCTTGCTGGAACCTTCGTCGCATCGAGCAGAGGAAACCTGTGCGATGCGCCGACCACGTCCGTTGCATTGCCAGCTGGTCTCGCGTATTCCGATACCAAGGCTAAGACGCACTCGGTGCGAGGCATCACTTGGGCCGATGGCAGACTATACGTTGCTGATCAGGTCGCGCAGACGATCAAGGTGTATGACATCACTGGCAAGTATCTGGGGCAGAGCAACCAGGTGGAGACGCCCGTTCACATTGTGGTGTATCAAGGCAACATGTACGTCAGCGGTGGGGATCAGGTCATGACGACGCATCTTCCCGACGCTCCCGGTGACTTTGTGTTGAAGCCGCTGAACGGCGTCAAAGTCAAGAATGCCTCTGGAATGGCATTCGGCAACTCTGGCAATCTTTATGTCGCTAGTCGGACGGAAAATGTGATCTTGAAGTTTGATCGGGATGGCAAGCCTTTGCGCTTTCGCTGCGAGCTTCCTGATAATCCGGAATTCCTCCTACATGTCTAGTCTGGGGCGTACCAGCCGAGCATTTGCTTCTCTCGGTATGCGTCGCGCAGCAGATCTAGGGTAGCGCGGGCTTCAGCGCTACGATCGGCTGCCGGTTTATCTTGCGGCTTCCGCCGCTGAGGTGCCCTGGACATTTCTAAATTGCTTTAATGTGATAGGGAAGGGCTAAATCTGCGCGTAGCGCTCCACGCGAGCAGGTCGCAGCGTTTGGGGCCTCTAAATTTTGGCGGAAACTTCTTCCTTGAGGGCTTCTTTGGCCGCGTAGTGCGAGTCCACATAGTCGTCGAGAATCTCGATGAACTCGGCGACGATGCGGTTCCCTTTCAAAGTCGTGAACAGCCGTCCATCGACGTAAACGGGCGCCTTCGGCTCTTCGAAGGTCCCCGGCAACGAGATACCGATATTGGCGTGCTTGGACTCGCCGGGCCCGTTTACTACGCAACCCATCACGGCGAGCTTCATTTCCTCGACGCCTACGTAGCGTCCTTTCCAGTTCGGCATCTGCTCGCGCAAATAGGACTGGATCTGCTCCGCCATCTCCTGGAAGAACGTGCTGGTGGTACGTCCACAGCCAGGGCAAGCAGTCACCTGCGGCGTGAAACTGCGAATTCCCATCGACTGCAAAATCTGCTGCGCGACCCGGACCTCTTCGGTGCGGTCGCCGCCCGGGGCAGGCGTTAGCGAAACGCGAATCGTGTCGCCAATCCCCTCCTGCAGCACAACACCCAGGGCAGCACTCGAGGCGACGACACCTTTCGCGCCCATGCCGGCTTCGGTTAATCCCAGATGCAACGGATATTCACACCGTGCCGCCAGCGCGCGATACACATCGATGAGATCCTGCACCCCGCTGACTTTGGCGCTCAGAATAATCTGGTCCGGCCGCAACCCGTATCTCTGTGCCAGTTCAGCAGAATTCAGGGCGCTGACTACCATGGCTTCCATGGTGACTTCGCGGGCGTCTTTCGGCTCCGGCAGCTTGGAGTTCTCGTCCATCATGCGCGTTAGCAGCACCTGGTCGAGCGACCCCCAATTGACGCCGATCCGCACCGGCTTCTGGTACTTCACTGCGACTTCGATCATCGTGCGGAAATTCGAGTCTCCGCCCTTGCCGATACTCGCATTCCCCGGGTTAATTCGATATTTCGCGAGATCCCGCGCGCACTCCGAGTATTTGGTCAGAAGAACGTGCCCGTTGTAATGGAAGTCGCCAATGATCGGAACCCGCACTCCCAACTTGTCCAGCTCTTCTACGATTCGGGGCACGGCGGCCGCAGCGTCGTCATTGTTTACCGTGACGCGCACCAGTTCCGATCCTGCCCGCGCCAGGGCGGCAACCTGCTGCACGGTGGAAGGAACGTCGGCAGTGTCG
>Ga0126378_10002850_pt1 | contig 12916 bp, 11 predicted proteins | sample PanSoiMetPlot_23_FD_92587 | JGI IMG/M metagenome (GOLD analysis project Ga0126378, IMG submission 92587) | Tropical forest soil microbial communities from Panama - MetaG Plot_23 | ecosystem: Environmental > Terrestrial > Soil > Tropical forest > Bulk soil | place: Panama | collected 2016-02-17
AGCAGTTCGCCGTCGCCGACCGCCAGGTCCAGCGCCCGCACGGCGGTCGTGCCGTCAGGGAATCGCTTGGTCACCGCGTCAAGTTCGATCCGCGCCACCAGCCGAGCTCCTTACTTTCCCATGCCGAGAGTCAGGCCCTTGACCAGGTGCCGCTGGAAGATCAGATACACGATGATCGCGGGGATCGCGCTGATCAGCGAGCCGGCCATCAGCGCAGGAACGCTCGTTGTCCGGCCCGTCGACAGGGTTGCCAGCCCGGCTGTGATCGTCCGCTGGTTCGTCGGCAGGAAGAACAGCCCGACAAGCAGGTCGTCCCAGATCTGGATGAACTGCAGCACAGTGATGGTCGCGATCGCTGGCAGCGACAGCGGGATCGCGATCTGCAGGAACGTCCGCTCGTAGCCGAGTCCGTCCATCACCGCGGCCTCGATCAGCTCGTCGGAGATGCCGCGGTAGTAGGTCGCCATCAGGAACGTCGCGAACGGGGTGCCGAGCGCGGCGTAGACCAGCACGGCTCCGGCGTACGAGCTGGTCAGGTGGACGTTCGACAGGTTCACGAACTCCGGGAACAGGATCGACTGGAGCGGCACCATCAGCGCGGAGACCACGAGCAGGAAGATCAGCCCGCTCCCGCGGTAGCGGAGCTTGGCGAACGCGAAGCCCGCCGTGGTCGAGACGATCAAGATGATCGCGATCGCCGCGACGCAGACCACCGTCGAGTTGAGCAGCTGGCCACCAACAGGCAGGTTCGCGAACAGCTGCCGCCACCCGCCCAGCGAGTGCCCGGACTGCCGGTCGTACTGCGTTGAGCTGCGGAACGCGTTGTCGATGATGTACCAGAAGGGGTACAGCATCACCGCGGCGACGATGACCAGGCTGATCAACAATGACCCGGTGGTGATCTTCCTGCGCAGCTGAATCTGCTGCGTAGCCATTGCTACCAGCCTCCGCCGTCGTCGGGCTTGATCAGCCGGAGCTGCACCAGGCCGACGATAGCCATGATCACGAACAGGACGACGCCATACAGCGCTGCCACGCCAAGCTGTACCTGCTGGAAGCCTGCCTGGTAGATGAAGAACTCCAGCGTGGTGGTGCCGAAACCCGGCCCGCCACCGGTCATCACGAAGATCAGGCTGAACAGCGCGGAGAACGCGCTGATCACGGTGATCACGAAAGAAAACTGGATGAATCTGGTCAGCAGCGGCAGGGTGACCCGGAAGAAGATGCCCATCCTCGACAGCCCGTCGACCCTCGCCGCCTCGGTCAGCGTCGGGTCAAGCGTGGCCATGCCGGTCAGGAAGATGATCGTGTTGGTGCCGACCATCGACCAGATGAAGGTGATCGCGAGCGCGGCGAGCGCACTGTGCTCGCTCGCCAGCATGTCGGTCGCCGAGGCGCCGAACCCGAGGTGCGCGAGCAGCCCGTTCAGCACCCCGCTGGCGGAGAAGAAGCGCAGCGCGAACATGCCGATCACGACCCATGAGATCGCCGTGGGCAGGAAGTAGACCGACCTGAAGAACCGCCAGCCACGCACGTGCTCGTTCAGCAGGGCGGCGATGACCAGCGGGATGCCAATCGCGATCGGCACGGCGAGCAGCAGCAGTGCGTTGTTCTGCACCACCCGCCAGAAGATCGGGTCCTTGACCAGCGCGGTGTACGTGCTCGGACCGATCCAGGTCGCCGTGATGCCGTTCCATTGGGTCATCGAGTAGTACACGGCCTGGCCGACCGGGACGCCGAGCAGCCCGATCACGAGCGCGAGCGCGGGCAGCGACAGCAGGATCCCGGCCCGGCGGCGCCGTCTTGCCAGGCGAGAGCGGGCGGGCTGGGCCTTGCGCCCGCGCCGGCGCGCGGCCGGCCGGACGATCGGGTCGGCCTGGGCCTCGGCGAGACTCACTGGCGGCTCCTGGGTCGCGGACCGGGGAGGTCTCCGGCGGTTACGCCGCCGGAGACCCCGCGCCGGATTGCGTTGCGGCTAGTGATTAAGGGAACGTGTTGCCGCGCTGGCTGGACGGCAACTGATTCAGCGTGGTCTGCAGTGCCTGCAGTGCCGCCTGGACCGACTCGGATCCGTTTAGTACCGAAGGCAGGAACTTCGATCCGGTGTTGACGACGTTGCCCTGAACCACGTTGTCCAGCATCGGGTACGCGGTCATGCCGCCCTGGGAGACGAAGTTGAGCATCTGCTGGTTGACCGGGTTGCTCGTGCTCGTACCGTTGATAGCAGGGATCAGGCCCGCCGCGTTGATGATTTTCGCCGCCTGAGGCGTGGTCATGTAGGTGAGGAACTCGCCGTCCTGCTTGGCATGCGGCGAGTAGCTCATCTGCGAGATGCCGTCGCCCGCGTAGTCCACCACGCCCTTGATCGGGGCGTTGGAGAACGGCGGAGCGAACGCCGCGACCTTGGTGCCGAGCGCGCTGGTGAACTTCGCCGTGTCCCAGGTGCCATCGACCATCATCGCTGCCTTGCCGCTCTCGAATTGCTGGAGGTTCGTCGTATTGGTGACGACGTCGGCGTTGGTGCAGCCTGTGCTGTGCAGCTTGGTCCAGTTTGTGAGCTGGGACTTGATCGCCCCGGACGTCCACGGGATCTGCCCGCTGTACAGGCCCTGCCACTGGGTGACCTTGTAGGCGCCGATCATCATGTAGCTCATGTCGTACCACGGGTAGAACGTCGCGCTAATCGGCTGCCCGCCATTGCCGTAGACGAGCGGCGTGTACCCGGCCTTCTTCAGCTTGGAGCATGCCGCGAACAACTGGCTCCAGTCCGTCGGGACCGAGGTGACCCCCGCCTTGGCGAAATCCGCCTTGTTATAGAAGCCGATGTAGAACTGGTTCTCGAGCGGGATGACGTATGGCCCGTTGGCCGGGTTGAAGCCATTGGAGGTCCACTTCAGCGCGTTCGGATCGATCCTGGCCAGGTCGCTGGCCGGTACCTCGCCCTTGAGGTTGGTCAGGAAGTTCTTGTACTGCAAGGTGAACAGGCCGGTCCACATGACGGCCAGGTCTGGGCCGCTCTTGGCGAGCGCGTCCTTGCTGAGGATGGCGAAGTAGTTGCTGCCGTTCTGGGGCTGGATCTTCACCGTGATGTTCGGGTGCAGCTTGTGGAACGCCTTCGCGAGGTTCCGCAGTGCTACCGCGTTTTGCTCAGTGCCGTAATTCTCCGCGATCGTGATCGTGACCTTGCCCGAGGACGAGCTGCCCCCGCCTCCGCTGCTCCCGCAGCCGGCCGCAAGCAGCGTCGCCACCGCCCCGGCTGCCGCCATCTTCCAACGCCTCACGGCTCTCTCCCTTCTTTCTGCCTTTTGCCTGCTGGTTCTTGTCTTCACTTGTGCCGCCGCCGTCACGAGCGCCCGACGACGGGCTCGATAAAGGTCCGGTGCGCCGCGGTCGGGGCTCGCAGGAAGTCGAGGTCGCAGCCGTCCGGTGCCTGCATGACGTGGCGCGCGTAGAGCGCTGGCCAGCCACGCATGTGCCTGGGAGGCTCGGGCGTCCATGCGGCTCTGCGCCGGGTCAGATCCGACTCGTCCACTTCGAGGTCCAGCGTGCCGGCCGGCACGTCCACGCTGATCAGGTCGCCGTCCCTGACCAGGCCAAGCGGGCCGCCGACAGCTGCCTCCGGCGCCGCATGCAACAGCACGGTGCCGAAGCTTGTGCCGCTCATCCGCGCATCGGTCACCCTGACCATGTCGGTGACGCCGGCCTTGACCAGGCGCGCTGGGATCGGGACCATCCCCCATTCCGGCATGCCGTCGGCGCCGACTGGGCCGCAGCCAGCCAGGACGAGGACGCTATCGGCGGTCACCGGCAGCACAGGGTCGTCAATCCGCGCGAGCATGTCGTCGTAGCCGCGGAAGACGACGGCCGGGCCGCGGTGCCTGAGCAGTCGCTCGCTGGCCGCCGACGTCTTGATCACGGCGCCGTCCGGCGCCAGCGAGCCCTTGACCACGCCGAAGGCGCCGTCTGCCCGCAGCGGCATGTGGGCCGGCCTGATCGCGCCTGCGGCGGGCGTTGCGGTCGCGGCAATCTCGCCGATGCTTTGGCCGGTGACCGTCATCGCCGAAGAGTCGAGCAGTGCGGCGATCTCTCGCAACAGGGAAGGGACTCCGCCGGCGGCGTCAAAGTCCGGCATCAGGCCGGAACCTGACGGCTCGACGTCTGCGAGCACGGGCACGCCGGCGCCGAGCCTGGCGATGTCGTCGAGCCGGAACGCTACGCCCGCCCGCCCGGCCAGGGCGGCCAGGTGGATCACCGCGTTGGTCGAGCCGCCGACCGCGTGCAGCGCGACGACGGCGTTCTCGAACGCAGCCTCGGTGAGGATGTCTGATGGCCGCCGGCCCCCGCCGGTAACGGCGGCCACGATTGTGTTGCCTGCCTGCCGCGCGGCTGCCGCCGACCGCGGGTCTCCGGCAGGGATCGAGCTGGTGCCAGGCACCATCAGCCCCAGCACCTCGCTCAGCACCGCCATCGTCGAGGCGGTACCCATCGTGTTGCAGGCACCGCGGCCGCAGGAAAGGCACTGTTCGAGCTCGCTCCAGCCGGCGTCGTCGAGCCGGCCGGCGCGGCGCTCGTCCCACAGCCGCCAAAGCGCCGTCCCTGTACCGACCCGCTCGCCACGGAACATGGCGACAGCACGTGAGCCACCGGTGACCAGGATCGTGGGGATGTTCGCGCTGATCGCGCCCATCAGGGCACCTGGCACGCTCTTGTCGCAGTTGGCGAGGATGACCAGCCCGTCGAGCGGGTTGGCCCGCACCATCTCCTCGACCTCGATGGCCAGCAGGTTTCTGTACAGCATCGCGGTCGGCTTCATCAGGTCTTCGCCGAGCGAGATCGTCGGGAACTCCACCGCGATCCCGCCAGCCGCCTCGATGCCATGGCGCGCGGGCGCGATAAGGTCGCGCAGCGGGAGGTTGCACGGGTTGAGCTCACTGGCGGAGTTGGCGATTCCGATCACTGGCCGGCCGGCGGCTTCGCTTGCTTGCACCCCGGCGCTGGCTAGGGCAACCCGGTGCAGCATGGCGACCTCGTCGTCTCCGGCCAGCCACGCGCTGCTCCGCAGCGGCGTGCTCATCGCAGCTCCGGCACGCCGAGTCCCGCGGCGCCAGGCTGTGACTGCGTGAGGCTGATGCCGCTCCTGGCGATCCACTCCAGCGCGACCGACGCGCGATGCACCTTCTCCCTGGCGATGGCCACGGCCTCGTCGACCAGATGCGCGCCGCTCGGGTACAGGGGGCGCGAGTTCCGCAGCCCGAACTTGACGTACATCGGCGCGGCAACGCTGATCAAGTCGGCGGCCTCGTGGCTGCGCACCACGCCGCCCATTGCGTCCGGAGTCTCGACGTACAGGTCGATGGGCAGCGAGCTGATCGCGCGCATCTCGGCGATTTGGCCGAGCGTGAGATCGGACGGCACGTTGATGGTCGACGCGCCAAGCTGCTCGAGCAGCCGGAAGCTCACCGGGTTAGACGGCGCAAGCACAGCCGACACCTTCCACACGATCGAGGCTGGCAGCTTGCCGGCCGCCTGCAGCCTCGTAACCATCTCCAGCAGGCCAGGGTCGGCGATCAGGAAGCCCCTGATGCCGTGCTCGGCTGCCCGGGCGATGTCGTCGACCGCGTACCGAAGCTGACGGGTGCCGCGGAGCCGTCCGGCGAGCACCTGCCCGTCAGGCGCGCCCGCGGCCCTGCCGATGTCCCACTCCTCGCGGGGGCCGACGAACAGCGATACCTCGATACCGTTGTCGGCCGCGATCACGGCCATCTCGGTCAGTTCAGCGCCAGAAAGCAGCATGGCCCCGCTGCCCTGGGAGACTCGGTTGACCGTGATACCGCGCGCGGCGGCCTCGGCCACGACCGCCCTGAGTACCGCTGGCCCCTCGACGCTGGGGATTTCGATCCTGAACTGCGCGCCGTCCGGGAAGCGGGCGTCGCTCGGCTGACCAGCCGGCTCGGCCGTCAGGCCCGCGTGCGCGAGCGCGGCGATTCCGGTCGCAAGCTGGCCATCGATTACCCCGGTCACCTTCCGACCTCCAGTACCGCGGGATGGGAGTTCCCGCTGTCGCTGATCTCACTTGGCCAGCCAGGCGCGCCGGTGACCAGCCGCAGGCCGCTGTCGGCGGTCACCAGGTAGGTGTCCTCTGACTTCGCGCCGCCCGGCAGGCTGGGATTCCACGCGATGGCGTGACCTGCGGCCAACCGTTCGCTGTACCAGCGCGACTCATGCTGCCAGGGGGCGATCTCGAACTCGCGCTGCGCGAATCCGATCGGACCGCCTTGATAGTGGCAGATCCAGCCGCCATCTGCCTGATTTGCGGCGTATGCGCCGGCCAGCGACTCGAGCACACTTCCGTAGGTCGCGCCCGGCGTGCACGCCTCGAGCACTGCGTCGTCGACCGCGAGCACCCTGCGGCGGAGCGCCGCGTAGCCTGGCTCGGGCGACCCGGCGGAGGCGAACCTGGTCAGCGCGACATGCAGCCCGTCCCGCCGCGCGACGGCGACTGCCATGACAAGCCGCTGCACAGGCTGACCAATCGCCATCGGGTGGCGGTACTGCTCGAGCCTGTCGTCGCCGCCCACGATCAGGACGGGCGCGTCGGCACCCGTTGCTTCCAGGAATCCAGCGCAGCGCGCCTGGATATCCAGGTCGCGTTCGCCTGGCCGCCACTGCGCCAGGCTCGCCTGGAGCGCCCGGGCGGCGTCTGCACCAAGGTCGGCCAAGTCATCGCGCTCGGCGTCGGATAGGGCCAGGCGCAGCGCGATCAGGTCCTCGGACGCGTCGGCGCCGAAGGCGGGACAGCCGTCGCTGGCCACGCTGGCGGCGGGGAGGCCGGAAAGTTCGGCGGCGGCGACGGCGAAGTCGTCTGAGCAATACCAGGGCACCTCGGCCAGGCCGGCGAAGCCGTGCGCCGCCGGGTCGTACTCGGCCAGAATGCGCGGCGCCTCAACATTAGTGGTGATCAGCCAGGCGCCGCGCTCGGTGAATACCGCCCAGACCAGGTCGGTACCCGCGGTCCTGTCGACTGGAGGCGCCACGCCGCCGCAGGCCCAGGCGACGGCCGCGGGCCCGGTGAGCACGAGTCCCGCATGGCAGTCACCGCTGCCGTCCGCGAGCCATGCGTCGATGCGCTGCCTGGCGGCGGCTGCCCTGGCGACGCTACGATGCCGACGTCCGGCGCGCTGTTCTGTCCGCGAGCTCTGCCGCTGTGGTTGGTTGCCAGCGTGCTCGGCCATATCTTGACTCGCTCGTAGATCGGCGGGCATGTCCTGGCTCGCAGGTTGTTCTGCTCTACCGAACGTCGTTGTGTGATATAGAATCACGCCCGCTAGAAGACTCGGGTTTGTGCGGTGTTGTCAAGAGTCGTAATCGGTTCTATATACACGGTTCGGTAAGGCCGCACACAGGGCTCGGAGGTGCATGCGGGTGACAGCAGCGCGCGATGGCCACCAGGTCACCGCAGCTCCGGCGCGGGGCGACCATCCGCTGCATGAAGACCTGACGCGAGCCGATGACGATCAGGCCGGCCGGTACACCGTACGCAGCGTCGCCAGGGCCATGCGGCTGCTTGGCATCGTCGCTGAGGGCCCCGCCGAAGGTCTGTCGCTCAGCGATCTGGCCAGATCGCTCGGCGCGTCGAAGAGCACCACGCTGGCGCTCGCGAGGACGCTGACGGCCGCTGGAGTCCTGCGTGACTCGCGGCCAGGCCCCAGGTACTGCCTAGGAACGACCCTGATCAGGCTTGGCGACATCACCCGCGGTCAGTTGCCGCTCGGTGACATCTGCCGGCCCGTGCTGCTCGACCTCGCCGATCTCACCAAGATGACGTCCCGCGTGGCCATCTGCGACGAGGGATACCCGGTCTTCATCGAGCGGGTCGACGGGCCTGGCAGCGTCCGGTTCCATACTCCGCTTGGCCAGCGCGAGGTGCCGCACGCGTCCGCGGCCGGAAAAGCGATCCTCGCCACGATGACCACAGAGCGCGTGAAGAGCATCTGCGCGGTCACGAGAATGCAGCGCAGGACGGCGCACACGATCACTGACGTCGAGTCGCTGCTCGCCAACCTCGCGGAGGTCAGGGAGAACGGTTTCGCGGTCGACGACGAGGAGGACGCCGAAGGCATCTTCTGCGTGGGCGCTGCCTTCTTCGGGCACGACGGATCGTGCGCCGGTGCTGTCAGCGTGACCGGCATCAAAGGTGACCTGCCAGCATGGCGGATGAACGAGCTTGGCCGGACCGTGCGCCGCTCCGCCAACAAGGTCTCCGACCTGCTGGGCGGCGGCCGGCACTTCGAGCGGCATCAGGCCGACCAAGGTACTGCCTGTGCTGACCCGGGGAGACGACCCCGCGGAACCCCTCGAGGTGCCACCGCTAGGTCGCCGGTGTGAGCGAGGGCGGTGTGAGCGAGGGCGGTGTGAGCGAGGGCGGTGCCAGCACGGGCGGGGCGAGCCCGGCCCGTGCAGGGCCTCTCTCCGGGATGGCGCTAACGGTCGCGAGCCCAGGGCAGGTGCGGCTCGAAGCCCGGGAGCCTGTCACGGCGCAGGCCGGGCAGTTGCTGGTCGAACCAGACCTGGTCGGGCTGTGCGGCACCGATTTGGAGATCATCGCGGGCGTGATCGACCCCGCCTACGTCAGGTACCCGGTCGCGCTCGGCCACGAGTGGACGGGGATCGTGGCCGCGGGCTCTGAGCTCGCTGGCCGCCGGGTCGTGGTTGAGGGAATCATCGGCTGCGGCCATTGCGCTCAGTGCGCGGTGGGCGAGACCAACCTCTGCGATACCTACGACGAGATCGGCTTCACTAGGGACGGCGCGGCCGCCGGCCAGATCGCCGTGCCGGCCCCCCTCGTGCATGTCGTCGCCGACTCCGTTCAGGCCGAGGACGCGGTGCTAACCGAGCCAGCGGCCGTCGTCTACAGAGCGCTTGGCAGGGTCGGCGTCACGCCGGGCTGCCGGGCGCTAGTGATCGGAGACGGCACGATCGCGCTCCTTACCGTCATGCTTCTCAGGCTCTGGTCGCCCGCCGAGATCGCCATGCTTGGCAGGCGCGGCGAGCAGGCCGACCTGGCTGCCGCGGCAGGCGCGGGGAGTTTCAGCGTCACTGACGTCTCATCCGGCTACGACCTGGTCGTTGAGGCGGCAGGTACGGCGGCGGCGGTGGAGACAGCACTGGCGAAGGTGCGCAGGGGCGGAACAGTGCTGCTACTCGGTTTGCCTCCGCACGGCCATGCCGTGGCGATGGCAGCCGATGACACGGTCAACAACGACCTGACAATTCTCGGCAGCTTCGGCTACACCTCGGCGGCCTGGCGATCGGTGGTGACACTGCTGAACTCGGGCCTGCTGAAGCCGTCCGTGCTCGTCACGCACTGCTACCCGCTGGCGGATTGGGAGCAGGCGGTTACCGCACTACGCGGCGCGTCCGACGCGGGCGCTCAGGGCGGCCCAACTGGCCCGCGCGGCAAGGTACTGCTGCGAATCGGTTGACCCGGCCGCGAGAACCTGGCAGGCCAGACGATCCAGGAAGGAGCGCGACGATGACGTTCACAAGCGTGAACCCGCACGATCCGGCGGATGTGCTCGGCGAGTGGGAGCCGTCAGGTCGGGACAGCGCCGCGGCCGCGGTCGATCGGGCCGCGCGGGCAGGCCAGATATGGCGGGACATGCCTGGCGCAGCGCGGGCAAGGGCGCTCGCCGACGCGGCCGCCGCGCTTGAGGCGCGCGCTGACGAAGTCACTGGCCTGGTGATCCGCGAGGTAGGAAAGCCGGTCACCGAAGCCCGCGGCGAGGTCGCCAGAGCAGTCGCGATCCTGCGCTATTACGCCCAGTCGGCGCTGGCGCCCGACGGCGAGACGCTTCCGGCCGCGGATCCTGACCAGCTACTGCTTGCCAGGCGCGTGCCGGTCGGCGTCGCCGCGCTTGTGACTCCTTGGAACTTCCCTGTCGCGATCCCGCTCTGGAAGGCGGCGCCCAGCCTGGCATACGGCAACGCGACGCTGCTGAAGCCTGCGAGCGCGGCAGCCGCGACCGCGCTGGCCCTGAGCGAGATCATCGGGCCTTTCCTGCCCGACGACGTATTCCAGGTTGTGCTCGGCGGAGCAGGAACAGCGCGTGCGCTGATCGAGCATCCTGCGGTGACCGCGGTCTCTTTCACGGGTTCGTCGGCGGTCGGCAGGGACGTGAGCGCACGGGCCGCGGCGCGGGGCTGCCGGGTGCAAGCGGAAATGGGCGGCCAGAACCCGTCTGTCGTGCTGGCCGACGCAGACCTTGACAGAGCAGCGACGGCGATCGCGTACGCGGCGATGGGTTACGCCGGCCAGAAGTGCACGGCCACGAGCAGGGTCATCGTGGCGGATGAGGTCTACTCACGGTTCAGGGACGCTCTGACAGGTGCGATCGAAGCGCTGCAAGTCATCGATCCGGCCGATGCGAAGACGCTGGTCGGACCGGTGATAGATGACGCGGCCCTGGCTGCTGCGCTCGCGGCCGTGCAGCGATCAGGCGGCCGGGTGCTGACCGGCGGCAGCCCGCTCGACAGTCCAGGCTTCTACCTCGCGCCGACGCTCGTCGAACTCGCTGAGCCGGCCGGGCCGCTGGCCACAGAGGAGGTTTTCGCGCCTGTCGCCGCGTTGATCAGAGCCGGGTCGGCCGACGATGCGATCGCGATCGCGAACGGGGTCAGGTACGGGCTGGTCGCCTCAGTCTTTACCAGCGATCTCGCTCAGGCGCTCCGCCTGACCCGGCGGCTTGAGGCCGGGATGGTTCGGGTCAACGCTCCGACTTCTGGGGTCGACTTCAACGCACCGTTCGGCGGTGCCAAGGAGTCGAGCTATGGTCCTCGTGAGCAGGGTCAGGCAGCGCGCGAGTTCTACACCGAGTCGCGAACCGTACTGATCGTTCCGTGAGGCACGCGACGCCGGTACGTGGCGCTAGCTCGCTGCGGCGATGACCGCGAGCATGGCGAGCAGGAACGTGACGATCGCGAGCATGCCATGCACGATGGGGATCATCGGGGCCAGCTGCCACCTGCGGCTCCTCGGCGGCCTCGGCGAAGGGCTGGCCAGCATTCTGCCGAGCATGTCGTCGACGAGCCTGTTGGCGAGCGCCTCGTCATCCAGCGCCCGGTCGAGCATCTCGTTCGTCACCAGAACGGGCACGTGCAGCGCGTCATCATGACGCGGGCGCCGCACCGGGAAGGGCGTCCACACGGTCACGGTCGAGATGCCCAGGCCGATGGCGGGCGCCAGAAATCCGATGCTGATCCAGGCCAGGGCTACTGATCCCGAGATCAGGAAGCTGACCCAGCTCACAAACCCGGTCAGTGCCATGCCAGCGTGCCCGAAGATCAGGGCGGGCGACAGGCCGTTGGGCATGGCATCGCGGTCACGTGCGCCGCCGCTGGCGATCCAGCTGCGCAGCATGATCGCGCCGAACAGCTCCGCGGCCAGCCAGGTCAGCAGGGTGGCCACCGCCATGCCGTGCGCGCTCGCCGCTTCGTGCGCGCCGCCAGGGCCCGCGCGCAGGCACTCGCCCGCACGACAGGCGCTGGCCATGACAATGCCTGCCATCATCTGCGAGTTTCGATGTCGGGGTCGCGACACGGGCGACCGCCTTCATTCCACGATGGCATGGCGGATGACCCGGTACTAGATGGGCCACCCAATCCGCGACAGAAGCTGCTCGAGACCGTTCGTTCGTCCGTCAGCTTCTGAGATTCTCTCGCCACGAGCCGGCGGCGGTGGTTGAGTCAGCCTGGGCGGCCCCATGCGCCGCGCTGTGCCGCGAGGAAGGTCAGCAGATGGCGATTAAGCAGAGACTGATTGACGAGCCAGGCTTCGCCGCGCAGACGTCCGCATTCCTAGAGCGGATGTCCGCGAACGCAGGGCAGACAGCCGCGCAGGCCGCTGGTGGCCAGGTGCTAGGCCCGGCGGTAGCGGGCCAGGCCGATCCCCAGGTGCGGGTGGCAGACCTGTACCTGCCCACCCGCGGTGGTCCTGTGCTCACGCGGGTCTACCAGGCGCCAGACACGTCGCAGCGGCGGCCTGTGCTGCTCTGGCTGCATGGCGGCGGCTTCGTCGCAGGGTCGGTCTACGACCTGGATCATGTCTGCTCCAGGATCGCCAGGCTCGGCGACGTGACGGTTGCGTCGCTCGAGTACCGGCTGGCGCCTGCGAACCCGTTCCCCGCGGCGCTGCACGACACCTACGACGCCCTGTGCTGGCTGGCTGAACACGGCCCGCTGCTCGGCGGCGACGGCCGGCTCGCGGCGGGCGGCCAGAGCGCGGGAGCCGCGCTGGTCGCAGGCGCCACCCTCATGGCGCGCGACGCAGGCGGGCCCGCTTTGACCAGGCAGGTGCTCTGCTACCCCGCGCTCGACTTCGGCCAGGACACCGAGTCCGTGCGGCTCTTCAACGGGGTGTTCCTGACGATCGAGCCCGGAGGCCTTGTCGAGAAGAACTATCTGGGCGGACAGGAGCCGACCGCGTACGCGGCACCGCTGCGAGCCGAGACCCTAGCCGGGCTGCCTCCCGCGCTGGTTATCGGCGCGGGCAGGGATCCGCTGCGCGACGACGCGCGCGCCTACGCCAGGCGGCTCGATAGCGACGGCGTCGATGTCGCCCACGCGGAATATGCCGGAACTATGCACGGATTCCTGAACTTCTGCGGCGTTCTGTCCGCAGGAGACCACGCCATCGAAGTCATAGCGTCCGACCTGCGGTCGACTTGGCTTTGATCGCAGAGACAGGCCGGCGCGGCTGCGCGTACCGTCGCCCTATGACCGTGAAGCTGGTGGTTCTCTACACTCATCCGGACGACACCGACGCGTTCGACCGGCATTATGCCGGCATCCATATACCGCTCGTCGACAAGATCCCCGGACTGCTGCGGACCGAGACGGGCAAGGTCAGGACCGCGCTCGA
>Ga0126378_10002851_pt1 | contig 12916 bp, 31 predicted proteins | sample PanSoiMetPlot_23_FD_92587 | JGI IMG/M metagenome (GOLD analysis project Ga0126378, IMG submission 92587) | Tropical forest soil microbial communities from Panama - MetaG Plot_23 | ecosystem: Environmental > Terrestrial > Soil > Tropical forest > Bulk soil | place: Panama | collected 2016-02-17
CGGTGTGGTGCCGTTGGTTGCCATGCTCTAGCGGCCCGGCGCCGGCGTCATCGGCGCCCCGGCCATCGAGCCGGCGACCGCCAGTTGCGAGCCGTAGCGCGCCATCAGGCTCGCCATGTCGCCCTGGGTTTCCTTTTGCAGCGAGCTCACAAGATTAGCTTGGGCCTGCTCCTGCTCCTGCTGCAGTAACGGATCGGGCGGTGGGGGTGGTGGAGCACTCGGTGCCATCGATGCGGATCCCGCCATTGTTCATCAGATGGCGGTAAAGCCCATCGGGGGTGACGGCAACGCACGACAAACCGAGCAATTGCTTGATCGCCGGCACGCAATAAAAGCCGAGCCGGCTTGTCAGCGCGAGCGGTTTATAGGCGCGATCGAATTTGATGATGGCGCAGCCGCGGGTATAGGCGACCAGCACATTAAGCCGCGGAATGAGCGAGATCCGCGTGCCGCCCCATTGGCAATCATACAGGATCCAGGCGCCGACGCCGGGAATGTAGGTGAACGCCGAGACATGATCGAAGCGGCCGAGAATGAGGCGCGCGAGCGCCGTCCTGCTCGGATGAAACACCACGTTCCAATAGCTCGGCTCGATGGCGTCGGGCAGGATGCGGCGGTCCTCCATGCGCTACCCGGTCGGCACCGTCGGCGGTGTCGGCGGCGGCGCATTGTCGGGCGCCACCAGCGCGGCGATGGTGTTGTCCTTGGTGTTGGCGTTGCGTGAGGAACCGAAATAAAAACTGACAACCATCGTGGTCATGCCGCCCAAAGTGCCAACGAGCGTATTGAGCACCGCGGTCGAGGCGGCGTCGGTGTGCGGCGGGTAAAACATCCAGACCACGATGATCGTGATGAAGGCGCCGACCAGCACCACGGCCAGGATTTTTTGGGTGTCGCTCCACGGTGTTGTTGTTGTTTGGTTCATGCTGCCCTCTGCTGTTTCTGCCCGGCAAAGATCTTGCACCAGCCGTGGCGGACGATGAAGCCGGCGACATGGGTGCAGCTATCGGGCGGCCGGAACATGACGCAGCGGCCGCAATATTGGTCGCCGTGCGGGCGATATTGGTATTCGATCTGCGGATCCGTCTTGGCTTTTTTGGTCGTGACCATTTTTTTCTTTCAGGCGCTCACCCGGCGCATCGATTTGCGCACGCCAAAGACCCTGACCGGCCGCAGCTGGCCGATCGGTTTCAATCCCACCATGCGGCGGCCTTCGCCAAGCCCGAGACAAAGATACTGCAGCGCGTCGCACAGGTTCGAGTATTTGTCCTTCTTGGGGCGCAGTTCGCCGTCGTCCTCGCGCACCAAATGATAGCGCCCGGCCATGCCGACAATCAGCGTCCGGCACAGCGGCGAGATCACCAGGCGGTTGTGGCCGCGCGGATTATCGTTGAGGATATAGGCGACCGCTTCGGTGCGGGTGGCAATGTCGTTTTGCTTCACCGGGGCTGGCACCACGGGCATGTCATGCGAACGGAAAATATCGTAACTCGATTGCTCGGTAGCCTGTCCTTTGTCCGCGCCCTTGGGATCGCCGACAAAGCGCACGTTGAAATCAGGATAATGTTGGGTAAGGAAACGCTGCACCTTCGGCGCAAAAACGCTCGCCGGCTCGTTAAAGCCAAGCATTTCATATTGGACATAGAGGCGCTGGTTGATCTCTTGCGCAAACAAAGCGGCGGGAAAGACCCGGCCGAAATCCAGCGCAACGATCACATCGTGATTATCGACCGGACGTAACGGCTCGCGCGCGACGTGAAACTCGCGGCGGAACATCGGCCACACCGGCTGACCCTCGACCACGAGCGCGACCCGGTTCATCAGCCGGCTTTCGATCCAGGCCCGCGACTTGCCGGCGAGTTGCTGGTCGTAATAGCCGGCGCGCAGATTGCGCAAATTCTCGGTCGCCGGATTGACGGTGTAGCCGACAAGCTCGCCGCGGGCGTTAAAGGCCTCGAGCACCGCCGGCGGCTGCTTGTAGAAACCCCAGGCCTTCGGCCAGTGATATTGCGCAATCTCGTCGGCCAGCAAACCGGGCGGCAAATCGACCTGGCCGGTGATCATGGCGAGCCAGCTATCCTCGTCCGGCGCGTTGCCGTCGGCCAGGATGCCGCACCAGGTCGGGCCGCCGTGGCGCTCGGGCGGAAACCGCAGCCGCGAATGCGCCTCGTCAAAAATCTCCTTCGCCATGAACGGTAATTCGTTGAACAGGATGCCGGTAAATTCGGTCGAGCGTAGTTTTCTCACGTCCTCGATCTTGTCGAGCGACATAAAATGAAACTCGGCATCGATGTCGTTGTAACGGATGCGGTGCTGCATAAAACCGGGCGCAGCATTAAACCGGCCGTAAATGTGCTCGGGGAATAGTTCAAGCCAAGTCTTGACGGTTGACCGTTTGAGATCTGGCAAGGTGTTGCGCACGATGCCCCATCGGGAATAACGAATGTTATCGATTGGCGAAGGCTTTTGCTCTTGCGCATGGCGCATGGCCCGCAATAACAAGGCCACGGTCTTGCCCGAGCCTAATGGTCCCTGGATATAATCAACCTGGTTGTTCGAGGCGATGAACTTGGCAACCTCGGTGCCGGCGACAAAATCAAATTCGGTCGGCATTCTGTTTTGTTAGCTGCGGTCGCGGCCGGGCGCGGTCTTGCCGCCTGGATCGCGCGCCGAATGCATCCCGCCGCCAGTATGGTGCGCCACCGAATGTTTCGGGTGGCCCTGGAAATTATGCGGCGTGTGGGTCGAGGGGTTCGGGTGCGCGCCGGTTTTCTCGGCGCCGTGAATGGTGCCCTTGTTGATCGAGGCGTAAAACACGCTCTCGCCCTTCTTCTCCCCGTACTGGGCGTGCATCGCACTACGGATCTTTTCGCCTTTGGCGGTCAGTGGCATGGCGTGTTCCCCTTGTGATCTCGACCAATAAGCATAATCCGAGCAGAAACGCCGCAGCGCCCAGGATCAGTGCGATCAGCGCCAATTCCATCAGTGCAACGCCGGCGCGTGGAAAAAACTGCCGATCACATTGACGACGTTGAACGCCACCGCAAAGCCGATGCCGAAGCACAGCCCGAACAGAAAATCGCTGATCGCTTTTTGCATCGGTCACGCTCCGACTTTTGGCATGAACGGCAACCACGGCCGATCCGGCTCGATCAGCCGCGCGCGCGCCGGCACACCAAACTTTTGCATCTTCTCGCAATGGCGCGCGATGTTGCGGCGGTCTCTCTCGCGATACGGCTCGATCTCGACGCCTTTTCGCGACATGCGCGCAATCAGCCGCACCACAATGAGCTCGGCGCCCTGTTCCTCGTTCGGCGACGGATCGGCGAACGGCCCCTCGCGCAGCACAAACGATTTGACCGGGCCGATCTTGGCAAAATTATTCGCCCAGGCCGCAATCTCGTCATCGTAGCGGTCGAGAAAATAATCCGGCACGTCGTTAAACTTGACGCGGCCGATGCGGATCAAATCGCCCATCGTTATTTTTTCCGTTTCGTCGTCGCCCGCTCGTCGGCCTCGAGCTCGGCCGCGGCCAGGCCCGGCGGCTCGGCATGCTCGAGCTCGTGAAAGGCCCGCGCCCATTCGTGCTGCCGCGCGGTGTTCTCGGCGGTCGGCGGCATCAGGTCGCGCACCATCACAAACAAGTCCCAAATCAGCCGCTCGCCCTTGGTCGTCATTTGCCGTTTCTCCCTGGATCGATCGGAAACACCCGCCCGCCATTGCGCGGCCGGATCACGGTCTGCCCCGGCTCGGACAAAATCACCGTCACGCCGGCAATGCGCAAAATCGCCTGCGCCATCTGCACCGCCACATCGGGCGGAATGACCATCACCGGCGGACACTCAATGCGCACCCGCCCCGATAAATCACGGTTGACGTAAAATCGGCCCTGGCTCACGTCCACCATCACTCGCCCTCGCCCTCACGCTCGCGCTCGGCCGCACTCTCATGCTCGGTGCGGAAATGGTGATCGGCACCATGCTTCGACAAGCCGTCCATGTGACCATGCACACCATGCGCCCGCCTGGTCGCCTCGGTGCGGGCATCATGCTCGCGCTGGTGCTCGCCGGAAAACGTGTGCCCACCATGATTGGTCGGCTCGGCCATGTGTTTGTGCGCCCTGCCCTCGGGCATGCCGCCGGCACTCGAGCCGCCGCGATTGTGATCGTGATGCTGGCTCCGCGGATTGTGAAAACCACGCTCGTTCTCTGCCATGATTTTAAGCCTCCTATTGCGTCGCCGTCGGCGTGTACGTGAACGAATGCGACAACCCGTTGCGATCAAGCACCGTCCCACTCGCCTGCGTCGCCATCAACGCCTGCTCAATCTTCTGCAACACATCAATCACGTTCTGACACTCCGAACGCTTGGTCTCGCCATCGTTCTTGTTGTTGCCAGTGTTGATCGTCACCGATAACCGCGTCGCCATCACAAGCCTCCTACACGTCCAGCCGCAGCCTTAACCAAAACCAAAAACTGATCTCGCCCGATCGCCACGCCAGCCACTCATAATGCCGCCGCCCAACACTGCCAAACCCATAACACTTGGAACGCTCAAGGTTCGTCACCATCCGTAACTCATAACCCCGCTCGATAGTCCCATCAGGAAACATCAGGTCTTTGCCATTCGGCACCCACACCCGCAAGGTTTCAGCACCAAACATTTTTTTGCGTCCCAACAATTCCCACGCCAGTTGTGTGCGCATCGGATAGGAGGCCGCGCGAAAACTCGAATTTTTCCCCCCCGGTCGCCGCGGCGGGCTCGAGCGGGATGGTCGGAGCAACGCGGATGCCGTGATCATTGATCACGAGGTCGCTCTCCGAATGTCTCGATTTCATCGGCCTTTGCTTCGATCGCGGTTTGCGCGTGAACCTCATTCGTTGCAGCGACGTTGACGATGCGGATCGTGACGCCTGGTGTTGCTGCATTGGGTTTGTTTGTTTGCTCGTCGCCAATGAGCTCAAGCGCTTTGATCGCGTTCACCGCCGGCATGTTGTCCTCGGCATCGCGAATTTGGCACAGCCGATGAATGTTGCGAGCGGTCGTCGAAGCTCTCAAGACCTGACACTGTGCGCGGTAGTAAGCCATCACATGCGGCTTTTCGAGCGCTAACCGAAAGCGGTATGTGGACATTCCGGCGTGAATTGCAGCGGCTTGATAGTCGAGGCCTTGCGCCACCATTGCATCGATGCCGTCTTTGACGCGTCGCGTTATGCGCAGCGGCGGTTGTTTGTTGCGCGCCAGGCGCGAGTTATCGGAGAATGCGAGATCGTGCGGCATGTTTGACGAGCCTTGCGGATGCTGACGTTTGGGGCAACGCACGTTGCCAACCCGGGATGGTGCGGGAGAACGGGCCGCGCATCAGCGGGCCGGATTGAGCGCCGTGCGGGTAATCGGCGGGATTGGGCGGTTGCTCGGGGGGCGTGAGCGTATCCTCGGGCGGTGTTGCCGCCGGCGCTGGTGGCGCGTTTGGCTGCGGTTTGGTTTTGCGGCGTTTAGCCATGCGAAACTATTGCAGCGACCCCGCGCTTGCGCAAGCGGGGTGAAGGGATGGACGCACCATGCGACGCGCTCGGCAACGCACTGTCGCGACGAGCGCGATGGATTGCGGCTTTCTTTTGCGTTTTGCCACTGTGGATTAGTTGACGCGATTGTGGCGCAACCGGCGTTTTGATTTTCACTAGCGCTAGAGTTGGTTTCAACCGCAGGGGGGTGGTGGTTCAACAGCGTTAAACTTATGTTGATGGTGTCAGGGCGATGCCCGCTCTGAGAAACCGCGAGGAAGCCGAGATGACCAAGACCGAGAGAGCCGCCTGGAAGGCCTGGCGCGAGGGATACGACATGGCTCGGGCGCACGCTGTCGATGGGATGGCGGCGCCTGCGATCGAGTGGGGCTGGTGGGAGTGGGTAGGCGTGGCGGCGGTGGTTGCCGGCGGCGCCTGGTTCGGATGGGGGGCGATGTGATGTGGCGCGATGAATTTGCGATCCCTGACGATCTGGCGATCCCCGCTTTCCTCAAGCGCGAGCTCCGGCACGGCTTCGAATACCTGGGCAAAGGCGAGGACGGCGAGGATTTGTACCGCTGCCCCGACTACGCTTTGCGCATCCTGGCCGAAGCGAAATTGGAGGACCGGCGCAAATGAGAAACCTGAATTTGCCGCTAATGGTGGCGGCATAAACCGCGAGGAACGTGCGATGAAACTAACACCGAGAGAGCTCGCGCTGGTCGAAATGGCCTTGCGCGAATTTGCAATCAAATATCCCGAGTGTGACGCGCTCGCCACTGCGTTCGCCAGGGCCGAGCGCTGCACCACGTTTGATTTCAAACGACGCTGGCCGATCGACGCGGTGCCAGCCAACACGGAGGAGGGCAAGCGATGAAATTCTTTGATCTGAAAATCCACTGTGACAACGCCGCGTTTGAGGATTGGCAAAGTGAGGTTTCGCGCATCCTGCGCGATCTCGCCGATCGGCTGGACCGTGATGCCGGCCGTGACGATGCGCCAGGCGGTTATTTGCTCGACATCAACGGCAACCGGGTCGGCGATTGGGGTTTCGATCCGAACTATCAACCGGAGTGATTGGGGGAAAACATGATCAAGATCGTTCACATGAAAATTTTAGGCGGCTGGTTCGTGGTGCGCGGTGCGCATTGGTTCCCGCTGGCCGGGCCTTTTGCCACGCGGGCCGAAGCAAAAGCGTGGCTCAACCGCGAGGACTAAAACCATGAAAATCTTAACTGGACACACATCGTTCGAGACCGCCTATGTGGTCAACGATTACCCGTATGGGTTTCGGCTGCGTTGCCGGATCGCGTACTGGCTCGAGTTCAAGCCCAAGCACGGCTATCGCCTGGTGTCGCGGACCACCAATCCGAAGCGCGCCGGCGAGGTTTGGAACAAGCCGAAGGCGTCGACTTACTGCCCGTTTGCGGTGATGTATCTCAACGAGCTCGAGCACGTCACCTGGGCCGGGCTGCATGTTGCCTATGGCACAGCCGACGAGGCCAAGGCCTGGGCCGACAAGTGGGGCGACGGGCTGGTGCCTGACGAGCGCCGGCGCCTCGACGTGATCATCAAAGCCAAGGCGGCTTACGAGGCCAAGCGCAAAGAGGCGGCCGGCGACAATCCGACCCACACCTTGCCGCTCGATGTCGGGTTGAAAGAGGCGCACGAGGCGATCGCCGATGATCTGATCGCCGAGGTTGTCGACATGGAGGATGCAAAGACCATGCACGACACGATCAAAAAGGCGGTGGGTGAGTGATGAACACCGAGCGCAAATTCCCGATCGCGGCGTATGTCGGCGCAATCATTTTGATCCTGCTGTGGTTGCTGCCAGTGCTGTTTTTTATCTGGCGCTAAGACCAAACTTTTAACAACGCGGCCGGCTAACTGCCGGCCGTTTTTTTTGCTTGTCCTGAAAATCGGCGATTTTGAAAGTTTGCTGCGCCCACTGCATCAGCGCGTCCTCGTTCTCACCGGAAAAGATCACAACATCGACGGATAACCCAAGTTCGATGCCGTTGATCCGAATGAAAGTATCGAGCGGGAGCTCGCGGAATTTTTCGAGGTTTTTGAACGATAGCCCGAGCAATAAGAGCTCGCGGCCGTTTTCTTGCGTGGCTGTGGCTTTGATCATCGGCGATCCTCGCGGGTTAGCGAGGCCAGGGATTGCCGTCCCTGGCCTCTATCGCGCCGGCGGCCCCACAGGCCCGCGAGGACACCGCGGCCAGCCGACGTGATCCAGCGAGTGTACGGCCTCGAGAACAAAACAGGCAATATGCCGCCCCGTTCCTTTGCCTTGCGAGCCGTCCTCGGTCGCCAGCCAGCGCACGTCACCGAGATTGCGGACCTGGCCGTGGTCGCCAAGGATCGCCTTCATTAGCATCAGAACCCATTTGTCGACCGGATAGACCAGCACAACACGCTTGCCCTTCTGCCATTCGATGATCGCTTTGCGCACCCAGGCGGTCGGTCCGGTTTTCTTGCCGTGGTGGATGATCGAGCCAAAGGGCGGGTTGACGTAATTCGATTGGCCCCATTCACAGGTCAGGCCGTCGAACCCCGGCGGCAGCGGATGCGGGCAAGGATCAAAATCGAAATTAAATTCGGCGTGCAACTCGGCATAGAGCTCAGGCGGTGTGATCCAATAATGCTTGCCGTCATTACCGACATGGAATTTATTTTCCGCCGGGTGAAGGCGGGATTGATGCGCATCGGGGAAAAGGTCAGTTGTGCGCATTTCAGCCATGCCCGCCGTAATCTTTGGCAATCTCGAGCATCACCGCGATGCGATAGCCGGCATCGTCGAGCTTCATTTTGCCGGCCTTGACCCATTTCGGGTAGAGGCTGCGGCGTAATGCGATTTCGCGGGCGATTTCGACGAGTTTTTCCTCGCGTGTGAAACGATCCGCATGATCTCGCTGCGCGCTGTCTTGGGCAGTTTTTGCCATCGCTGTTGCCTTCCGAGTTTTTGAATGCGCGCCCATTGCCGGTCAGTGACCACGCGCATCGTGTAAGTTGCACGATGATAAGAATTGTTGCGCGGTGTGATGCGATTTTTTAAGCGCCTGGTGGCGTCGGGATCCTCGAACACCACGCAATAAATCCCGAGCGCATCAAACAACGGTCCCATCGAGGTCATGCCGATGCGCCGGATCGGCCGCGCGCCAATCAGCTTCGACAAATAGCCTTCCGGCAGGCCGGCAAATTCGTCGAACCGCTCGCCTTGGATTTGCAATTCCTTGGCCCGCGCCCGCACCGCATTAAGCAGGCCGGCATAATCGGCAAACTCGCCCAGGATGCGGCCGGCACTCATGGCGGTGTCCCAAACGGCAGTTCACGTTCGGCCCACTTATCGCCGTCCCAAACATAGTTCCCTATTCGCTCGCCAATTTGGGCCGCGCCGCTGCGCGCGCCGCGAGGGCCATTAGAACCCTCGCGCGCGCGCGCGCTCTGACTATCAGTCACAGTCACAGTCTTAGAGGACTGTGACTGTGACTGTGTATCCATTTGCTCTGCATTTGCTTTCCATTTGCTGTGCTTTTGCAGGGCCGCTGCCTTGCGTTTGTTGGAGATTTCGGCCGATCTGCGTAGCTCTGTGACCACTCGTTTTTGCTGCGCTGTTGAAGCGTCAACAGCGTCAAAAAATCTTGCCACAATTGGCGCCCCATAACGCCACCACAGTCGCGGCTCGCAGCCGGTGATATTGCACAATTGGTCAGCATTGAGCGGGATGGTGCCGTTGTGGTCCCAGGCCCACAAGATCAGCCGCACATAGATGCCGAACCCGATCGGTTTTAGATCGCGCGTTTTGCGCTCAAGGTCGCCGGTGTAGAGCGGCATCCAGGCTTTGCTCATGACCGCGGTGCCCTCGGCGTCGCGCCGGGCTTGACGTAAGCGAGCGCGCAATGGTGCGCGCAATACGAATAGCCGTCGAACGCCGGCGCCGCGCAGAACAACAAATTCGGATCGGCGCCGTCGCCCTCGCCGGGCCAGTGACAATCGCGCGCTTTGAGCTCGACCAGGCGCTTCGGGTTTTTGAAATCTGACGGTTCCTCGACCATGATTTTTTCCGAATAGTCGCCGGCGATGCGGCGGCGAAGATTGATACCGTTTTTGCTCGAGCGCCGGCGCTTTTTTGGTGCGGCCGGCTGGCCTGGTTGTCGGGCGCCGGTATTGCCAAGGCCAAGCCGGTGCAGCTTGCCGATGATGGCATTGCGCGTGCGCAACATGGCGCGGCTAATTTCGCTGCAGGTTTGACCGTCTTGCCAGCGCACTTTGAGATCCTCGACCTGGGGCTCGGTCCACAACGTCATGGCGGCACGCTCCTGATGCACACGCGACAGCACGGACAAATTTCTGGATCGATCCACTCGACCACCAGGCGGCGCAAACAGCGCGGATTGTCGCCGGGCAAAAACTCGCGCGACACCAGGTAATCGATCAGCGATTTGCAGTGGTTATCGAGATCGGCGGCGCCTTCGGGGATGGCGATCGTGAGCTCGTAAGCGCCGGTGATGATGCGCACCGGCGCCGGCTTCGGCCCGTAAGCGGTCAAAAATAAATCGGCGCGCAAATAAAATTCGCGCCGGGCCTTGTCGCCATGCCAATCAACCCGGCGCAACCGATTGACACTAGGCGGGATTGGCAGATCGAGGGTGATGTGTGCGCTGTGCGACGTTTGCGGTTCCGGGTGAGCACGAGCGATCATCGCCACATTTCTCCGACGCGGTTCGACGCGCAACCATTTTCAAATTGAACGAATTGAAAAAGTTTGGCAGTATTAAACCGGGTGAGAACGCAAACCCCCGGCGTTAAGGGCGCCTCCCACCAAACGGGACAGGAGTTGCCTCATGCCAGAAATGATTGAAACCGTTGCGATCAGCGACATCTTTGTAACCCGGCTCGCCAGATTGGAGTGGGTGGCGCGCGATGTGCTGCGCTTCTATTTCTGCGCCGATACCGACGGCGAGAATGTGCTGGTCGCTAAACTTGTGGTGCCGCTCGATTGTGTTCGCGATATTTCGGCAACGCGATTGCGGCTGATGAAAGAGCTCGGCGCCGTCGAGGCCGTCATCATCCCCAGGCGATCGGGCTCGGTGGCTTAGGTTCATTCGGCCGCCTCGCGCTGCACGAAATCGTCGGCGGTGACTTTGCCCTTCGACGCTCTGGCGATCTTGGCCGCCGCATCGCGCGACACCCACACCAGGCCGCGCACCAAGAGCGACACCGTTGCGGTCGACAGTCCGGCGCGCTTGGCAAATTCTTTCTGGCTGATGCCTTCGCGGGCAAGGTAATCGGCGAGCTTCATTCGCCGGGTTTAGCACGCCTAAACGGGCGGCGCCAAGGGGCGTTTAGTCGTACTCTTGCATCGTTGATTTAATGGCATTAAATTGCAGGCATGATTAAACGCCGCAAACCATTGTTGCAGCCGCGCAAAGCGCCGCGGCGGATCTGGCGCTCTCGGCTTTACATTCGCGAGCACCGCGATGCCCGCGACATCAGCTTGACCGAGCTCGCCAAGGCGATCGGCAAATCCAAAGGTTTAGTGTCGCAAATCGAGAACGGCCTGTGCGGCGCCTCGCCGGAAACGCTCGAAGATATAGCCAAATTCTTTGGCCTTCTCCATGTCGGCATGCTGTTCGAGCCGCCGGCGCCGATCGGCTGGCGCCGCCAGGTGCACATCGTCCCCGAAAACAATCACCAATAGGCTCGCGCCCGAACAGCCGTCGCCAGCCATTCGTTTTCCGGCCCGGCCGCCCCCTGACAGTGGGGCGGCCGTTTCGCTTACCCACGGCGATTTGTGCAAGCCGTGGATAGCGGGGATTGCGTTCGCCTTCCGTTTCATGTGAAACATTCTGCGGGGTTTAACAGCGTAAAACATTTCGCTTGCGTCGGGGGTTTAACGAGCCTAAACGGAGAAACGCCAAAATGGACCCCGAATGGTTACGCGAGCTCGAGGAAAGCAATCAACGGCTGTCGCGCATCCTGCAGCGGTTGCGCGCCCGCGAGCTCGCCTGGCGCAACATGACGCCGGCCGAGCGCGTCGAATACCAAGCGCTCGAGCGTGAAATGCAAGCCGATTTCGACGACTACAACATGGGGCGCGGCAGCGGGGATTGGACCGCATGATCACCAAAACCAAAACCAAACCGCCGGTCGAGGAAACCGTTGTCGCCGAAGCGCCGGCGCCGCAATTGCCGGCCGTAGTGGTGGAACAGGAACGCAAGCCGCGCATGCCGGCGCAGCCGCGGCCGGCGACCTATCCGCCGAAGATCGCCAAGGCGATCGTCGCCATCACCAAGGCAATCGGGCGCATCCAAAAAGAGGGCTACAACGATTTTCAAAAATATCGCTACACGCGATGGGAGGACATCGCCGAGAAGCTGTCGCCGCTTCTCGCCGAGCATGGCCTGATCATTATTCAGAACGAACAGACCCGGCATCTGATCGAGGAAAACGACAAGGGCTCGACGCTTTCGATTGTGTACGATTTCACCCTGGTCAATGAGGATGGCGACGTGTGGCCGTCGAGCGATTGGACCGCACTCGCCCGCTTGCGCGATCAGAAAGGCGTCACCGACGACAAGGCGGCGAGCAAGTGCCACACCCAGGCCGAGAAAAATTTTGTCATCAAGCTGTTCAAGATTGTCTCGGATGAAGGCTACGACGACGGCGACCATCATGCTCACATGCCGAAGAAAGACGGCCGGGCGCTGTACCAGGCTTTTCAGGATGAAATGGATGCCGCCGCCAAGGAAGCGATCGAGCACGGTGAGCCGTCGGCATTTTACGATTGGGCCAATCGCAACAAAGACCGCCTGAAAACCTACCCGAAGGATTGGCAAGGCATTATCACCGATCGCTACAACGATTGGAAAGCGCAGATCGCCGCCGCCCTCGAGCAAACCGTCGAGGACGAACCCCAACAGAACGAACCCGAAATTGCCGACGCCGCGCGTAGCGCACCGGGCTCGGCGCCGGCCGCCGCCAAGGAAACAAGCCCTCCTGCAGCGGCGGCCGGTAGTCTCGAGGACCGGGCCAAGGCGGCGGCGCGGCGCGGCGTCAAGGCGATGCAAGATTTTTTCCGCAAGTGCAATTCAGACGAAAAGAAACGGCTGCGCGAAATTGAGAAGGATCTGATCAAACTTTATCCAACGGAGGACCATGATGGCGACCGCGACCGCAACAACTGACAGACCGGCCGAGCTCCCGAGCCGGCCGAAGATGATCATTGTGATCGAGCACCTGGACAGCGCCCAGGCGCACATGCACCAGGCGACGCGGGTGTTGAGCTCGATGATCCTCGATCTCGAGAAGGGCGCCGATTTCATCGGCCGTTACCGTGACAGCCTGATCAAGACGATCGAGGAAACCGGCGGCGACGTAGAGCAAGCCGTCGAGCATCAGA